>Ga0326732_1000214_pt1 | contig 13839 bp, 11 predicted proteins | sample MHFSIPfraction_4_FD_207644 | JGI IMG/M metagenome (GOLD analysis project Ga0326732, IMG submission 207644) | Lab enriched peat soil microbial communities from Michigan Hollow, Ithaca, NY, United States - MHF12FN SIP fraction | ecosystem: Environmental > Terrestrial > Soil > Wetlands > Peat...
GGCCGGGGAAGGACTCGAAGAACTTGTCGGCGTAGGTCGAGTTCTTGACGTCCCCGTCGATGGCCACGACCGCGGGATCGGCCTTTCCGAGCTTCAGTAGGGCGTTGCCGTAGGCCAGGCGGGTGGCGGTCTTTTCCGTGTAAGCGGTCGGCGGGAATTCGGACGAACCCGGGAGCGTTTTTTTCTTGAAGGGCTTGGGCTTGTGGACCAGGCGCCGCGCATCGACCTCGGGCGCGGGGCCGATCTCCTCGAGCGCCCGGGCCAGCTCGTCGGCCTTCAGGGGCTTGCCGTGCCAGCCGTTCTTGTCCTCGACGAAGCTCACGCCCTTCCCCTTGATGGTCCGGGCGAGCAGGACCGTGGGCAGGCCCTTCTTTCCCGCTTGCTTGAGCGCGGCCAGGATCTTGTCGATCTTGTGGCCGTCAACGATGAGGGCATCCCAGCCGAAAGCCCGGAACTTGCGGGCCAGCGCGGCCAGGTCATGCTGGTGCATCGTCGGCTCCGATTGGCCGAGCCGGTTGACGTCGACGACGGCAACGAGGTTGCGGAGCTTCCACACGGACGCGGCGGCGGCCGCTTCCCAGATTTGGCCTTCGGCGCACTCGCCGTCGCCCAAAAGAACGAACGTCCGGGCTGGGGACTTGTCGAGCCGTTGGGCAAGGGCCATCCCGGCGCCGACCGAAAGTCCCTGGCCGAGCGAGCCTGTCGCAGCCTTGACCCAAGGCATTCGCGGGGTCGGATGGCCCTCGAGATCGCTCGTGATCTTCCTGAGGTCAAGCAGGCTCTCGGGCGGAATGATGCCGGCTTCAGCGTAGGCGGCCCAGAGGAGGGGCGCGGCATGGCCCTTGGACAGGACGAACTCGTCATTGGCCGGGTCGTGCGGGTCCTGGGTATTCCAGTGCATCTCCGAAAAGAACAGGCAAGCGACGAGATCGGCCGCGGACAAGCATGTCGTCGGGTGTCCCGATCCGGCGGCTGTGGTCATGCCCAGGCAGTGGATGCGAAGACATGTGGCGATCTTGCGGAGGTCGTCTGTTTTGGCCATGGGATGGTCCTCCTTGGCGATCCTGGCGCCAGCCCTTGAAGGGGGTCATGATAACATGAAACCGGGAGCCGGCAAAGCCGGATCGGAGGCCGCCGATCAGCGGGAAAAGGGCGTATCGGGGAAGACGATCCGCCGCGGATCCGCCTGGTCGACCGCGGCCAAACGCAGGAGGAACGTCCCGATCCCGGCCGCGCCCTGCATGTAGCCGGTCTGGGCGAATAGATAGTCGGGCCGGGTCCGGTGCTCGGCCTGGAGCCAGGACATCCGTCCGTCTTCGACGGTCGCCTTGGCCAGGAGTCGCGACGCGACCCGCTTCGAGAAATCCAGATACGTCTTGTCACCCAGCTCCCGATAGAGATCGAGGAAGAACTCCCCCACGCCGGCCAGACCGCAGCAGATGCCGGCGTTGTTCCAGAATCCCGGCGTCTCCTGTTCGGGGATGCCGCTTTGGATGAGGCCGTTGGCGGATTTGCGGACCCAGTCGAGCCAGGATCTGTCCCCGGTGACGGCCGAGAGAAGAAAGAAGAGCCGCGCCGTGCCGACGGGGCCATGGCACCAGCCGAGATAATAGAGGTCTTTGTTGTCGGGCTCGTCATGGAAGACCAGACAGCTGTCGCCCTCGGTCTTGGCGATCGAGAGCAGATACTCCGCCCCGGCCATGGCCGCGTCGAGGAACTCCCGGCGCCCGGTCTCTTTGTAGAGCGCCGCCAGGACATAAGCGATGCCCGCGGTGCCGTGGGAGAAGTTCGGCATAAGCCGGGGAAAATCCGGGTCCATGGCCCATTTCAAGCCGCCGTTCTCGGGCCGGCCAAGCTCGACAAGCCGGGCGCCGGCCCGGGCCGCGAGATCGAGCCAGGCCCGGTCACCGGTCTCATGGAACGCATAGATCAGGAAAAGACCCGTACCCGCGCTGCCGCTGATGATATCCGTCGTCGGGCTCCACTCGATGCCCGCGCCGGCCGATTTGGCCCCCGAGGAGATCCGCCCGAGGCACTGGAGAAACGCCTTCCTGTATTTTTCTTCCCTCGAGGCCTTATAAGTCTCCTCCAGGGCGAAAGCGACCCCCGAGAGGCCTTCGTACAGGCCCATGCTTTGGACGGCTTCCATCTTCGACAGCAGGAAGTCGGCCCCTGAGCGGGCCTGGTCGAGGTCATCCCGGCTCCCTGTGGCGTAGCTGGTCTGGATAAAGAAGAGAACGACGCCCGGAACTCCACTATAGAGGTCGAGACCCACGGACTTCGGATCTGGGGGGATCGCGGGCCAAGAAAGGCCTTCCGGGGCCCGGATCCCGGCCGATTTGACCCAGGCGGCCGCCTTAAGGGCCGCGTCGAGAGAGGGCCCTTTGGGGGCCGGCTTGCACGTCGCCAGCATCGTCAAGACGAGGGCCAGGATCGGCCAAGGGAGCGGGACGCCGGGTCGGTTCGAACGGTGGATCATGGTCCCTCCGGGCGGTCAGAGGATCGGCCAGGCCTTCGGCAGGAAGACCTGCTCATAGAGGGCCATGGCGTAGCGGTCGGTCATGCCGGCGATGAAGTCCCCGACGCGGACGATGACCGGGTCGCCGGCCGGATAGGGCCGGATGTAGTCCTCGGGGCGCTCCATGATGTAGCTGAACAGGTCGGTGATGATCTTCTCGGTCTTGCGCAGCTCATCGCGGGCCGCGGAATTGAAATAGACGTTTTGATAGAGGAATTCCCTGAGCTCGACCACGGCCTTCATGATCCGGTCGCTCATGGCGATCCGCTCGAGCTCGACCGCCAGGCTGGCCTCGACGACATCCATGACCATGCGGTCGATCCGGGTCGAATGCCACTTGCCCAGGACCTTGACCAGGCCCGCGGGGATATCTTCATCCTTGATGATCCCGGCCCGCAGGGCGTCGTCGATGTCGTGGTTGACGTAGGCGATGACGTCGGAAACGCGGACGACCTGGCCTTCGAGCGTCGAGGGCATGTCCTCGACGTCCTCGTCGAAGATCTCGCCGCGGCCCTTGGAGTGCTTCTGGATGCCGTCGCGGACCTCGAAGGTCAGGTTGAGCCCCTTCCCTTCATACTCGAGCTTTTCGACGACCCGCAGGCTCTGATCGGCGTGATGGAATCCTTGCGGCAGGAGCTTGCGCAGGGTCTGTTCGCCGGCGTGGCCGAAGGGGGTGTGGCCGAGGTCGTGCCCCAGGGCGATCGCTTCGGTCAGGTCCTCGTTGAGGCGGAGGGCCTTGGCGATCGTCCGGGCGATCTGGGAGACCTCGAGGCAGTGGGTCAGGCGGGTCCGGTAATGATCCCCGAATGGGGAGAGAAAAACCTGGGTCTTGTGCTTGAGGCGGCGAAACGACTTCGAGTGAATGATCCGGTCGCGGTCGCGCTGGAAATCCGTCCGGAGGACATGCTGGGCTTCGGGGCGGACCCGGCCTTTCGATCTGGCGCTGAGACAGGCCTTCGGAGACAGGACCTTCCGTTCGGTCTCCTCCAGCTCTTCGCGGATGGTCATGGCGCTTGTCTCCCGCGCCGCCGATTATACAAAATCGGGGACACAATACCAATTCCCCAATTTCCGTCCGGGCGCTTGTGATAAAATATCCGGCGGAATGGAAAAGACGCTGCCCGGCTGGCCATTGCCGCTGCCCGAGCTCCGCCCCGGCTGCAGCTGTCCCAAGGTCAAGTGTGAACGGCACGGCCGCCGGTTGCCGCGGGCCTGCGTCCGGGAGAAGACCGGCCGATGATCGCCGCCAACATCAAGGCCATCCTGGCGGAGCTGCCGCCCGGCGTCGAGCTCGTCGCCGCGGCGAAGACCCGTTCCTCCGCCGAGATCCTCGAGGCCGTCGACGCGGGCGTCCAGATCATCGGCGAAAACTATGTCCGGGAGGCGGCCGAGGCCTTCCCGGCGGTCGGTCGCCGGGTCCGCTGGCACCTCATCGGCCATCTCCAGACCAACAAGGCCAAGAAAGCCGTCGAGATCTTCGACCTCATCGAAACCGTCGATACGATCGCCCTCGGCCGGGAGATCGACAAGCGCGCCGCGGCGGCGGGGAAGACGATGGACATTTTCATCGAGGTCAACAGCGGCCGCGAACCGCAGAAGGCCGGCGTCATGCCGGATGAGGCCGAGTCCCTGGTCCGGTCGCTCGCGTCTCTCGCCCGCCTCCGCGTCCTCGGCCTCATGACCATGGGCCCCTTCGAGGGCGATCCCGAGGAATCGCGGCCTTATTTCCGGGAGACGCGGCGGGTCTTCGAGGCGCTCAAGTCCCTGGCCATTCCCGGGGCGGAGATGAGGCACCTGTCCATGGGCATGTCCCATTCCTGGCGGGTGGCCGTCGAAGAAGGCGCGAACGTCGTCCGCATCGGGACGGCGATCTTCGGGCCTCGCCCTTAGTCCGGTTTCCCCTCGTCGTCGCCCGCGTCCACGATCGTGACCTCGCCTTCCCCCAGGGCCACCGCGTCCCCGATCCCCTTGAGCTGATGCAGGTCCTCGATCTTCTGGATGGACTTGTCGAGCTTGTCGTGGCGCGTCGTCGTCATCTTCCGGTATTCCTCGCGGGCGCCGTCGAGCTTCTCGCCCATCTTCACCATCGAGTCCGTGAACTTCTCCCACTCCTTCCGGAAATTCTTGACCAGCCCCAGGATCTCGCCGGCCGTCTTCTCCATGCTGAAGTTGTCAAGCGACTGGCGGATGACGGCCAGGATGGCGAACAGGGTGAAGGGCGAGCAGAGGATGACCTTGCTCTTCAGCGCTTCGTCCATGATCTCGGGGTCGTTCTGGTTGATGAAGGCATAGACCTGCTCGTTGGGGATAAAGACGAGCACGTAGTCCAGGGTATTGTCTTCCGGATTGATGTAGTCCCGGGTCGTGACCTCCTTAATCCGGGTCCGGACGTCGCGCAGGAACTGGGTCTTGTGCGTCTCACGGGCCACATCGTTCTCGCATTCGAGGTAGCGGAGGTAGCTGTTGAGCGGGAACTTGACGTCCATGTTGACCTTCAGCCCCTGGGGGAGCCAAAAGGTGTAATCGGGCCGCGAGGCGGCGGCGTCCAGGACCCTCTGCTTGAGGTAGTTGACGCCTTCGATGAAGCCGGCCAGCCGCAGGACATCCTCGGCCATCCGCTCGCCCCATTGCCCGCGGGCCTTGGTGCTGACCAGGGCCTGGCGGAGATGGTCGGCCGTGTCCTGAAGGCGCGAGGTCTCCTTGGCCGCGTTCTTCAGCTGGACGTCGAGCTCGCCGTACTGGCGGGCCCGCTCGCTCTCGAGCCGCGACACGAGCTCCTGCATCTTATGCATATCGCTCTTCATGGTCGCCAGGTTCTGGTCGATGAGCTGTTTCTTCGTCTCGAGGTCCCTCTCGCTGAGGTGGACGCGGCCGTCGAGGTTCTCCCGGGCCAGCTTGAGCAGCTCGCCCGTACTGGCCTTGAGCGCGTCCTGGGACAAGGCCCCGAAGCTGTCCCGGACGCGGCCCATGAGGGCCTCGAGGTCCTGGACCTTCTCGGCCTCGGTCTCGCTGACCAGGGCCCGGGCGATCTCGCGGGTGTCCTTTTTCCGCAGGAGAAGGACGACGAGGACGACCAGGGCGCCGAAAATGACGCCGCCCATGAACAGCAGGATCTCGGTCATCGCATGCCCCCTGAGGCCCTGACGGCCCTTAAGGCCGTCGCGGGCCGCTCAAAGATCGTCGGCGCCTCCCCCGTCGGGTCCGCCGCCTTCCCCGCTCTCCTTCTCCCGCTCCGTCTCCTCCATGGCCTTGTCGACTTCCTCGTCGAAGTCTTCGCCGGCCTCCTCGCCCATCTCCTGGCCCATCTTCTTCATCCAGCGGGCGACGCTTTTCGGGTCGCTCTCGTCGAGCCCGCTCAGAGAGGAGGGATCGGCCAGGCTCTCGAGACGGCTCTCCTCCGACCTCTTGACGGCCACGCGCGAAACGAGCTTGGTCATGTTCCGGCCGCCGCACTGGCTGCAGACGGGATCGACCGCCGCGCTTACGGAGAGCGTCACGACCGTCGTCTTCTTGCGGCAGTCGGCGCAGCGATACTCGTAGATGGGCATCTAGATCAGGGCCCCTTCGCTCCAGCCGAGCTTGACCAGCTCGATCCTGGCCGGGTCGCTCTGGCCCTGGTGGTGGCGGGTGTCGGCCAGCTGGATGTGATGCGGCGTCGGCTTCAGAAGCCCGTCGTCCTTGAAGGACTCGCGACGCTTGGCCTCGAGCACGCGCAGGCCGGTCGCATCGGCCGCGACGGGATCCCGGCTAAGGATCAGGCCCTTGTACGCCCAGACGAAATCCTTGTTGTACTGTTGGGTGCCGATCATGTGGAACAAAGGGGTCAGCATGACCAGGACGTTGAGCCGGGTCTTCCCTTTGACGAGGGGCAGGTTCCAGATCGCGGCCAGATCGGCGCAGGTGTCGCCGTGATAGTCCGCGGGCCGCGGGACGAATTGGATGTAGTTCTTGATGCAGCTGCCCATGCCGGACCACTGATGGGTCCGGGCCGGCCGGGCGTTGAACAGCGCCGTGGCGTTCTGGAAGACCGGGTTCCTGAGCACGCCCCGATCGTCGATCGAGAGCCTATCCCCGGGGACTCCGGCCTCCATGATCCGCCGCTTGAGGGCCTGTTCGATCTCGGCCGGCGTCGGGAGCTTGCCCCAGGCGTTGGTCTTGATGCCGACGATGTCCTCGGGACGAACGAGCGTTTTCCAGGCCGCCGCCGCGTCGCGCTGGCCGACGAGCGCGCGGACGCCGTCGTCGAGCATCTTCTGGATAATATCCGCGTCGGGCGCTCCGGACGCGTCCAGGGCATTCTCGTCCCTGACCAGGACGACCCGGACCTTTTCGTCCGCAGCCGACGGCGACCCCTTAAAAGCGGGAACAAGCGCCCCGGCGAGCGGCACGGCTGACGTGACCTTCAGAAAATCTCTCCGCGTGATCGTTCGTGGCTTCATGGTCCAGTGCCTCCTTTATCCGGCCGCCTCGATCAAGGCCTCGACCGCGTCCAAGCGCGCCCGGGCCTTCCCCTCGGCGGCCTCTTCGAAGACGATCGCGACATACCGCCCGCGGACTCGCAGGGCGGTCCACGCGCCGTTCTTCGTCCTGATCGCGGACTTCCCTTTCGCCTCCGGCATGACGGCTTTGGCGAACGACGCTCCGGCCCGGGCCGCTTCCCCGGGGGAGGCGTAGGCGACGACCAGGAGACGGCTGCGCAGCCCTCCCTCCGCGTAATCGGCCAGGGCCGCGTTCGCCGTCTGCCCGAGGAGGAGGACGTCGGCTTCCGCGACGAAGAAGTGGTAGTTGAGGATGGAACGGTTGTGGAAGAAACGGACGCTCCCCGCTTCAAGGCCCTGGCGCGGAAGAATCTTCAGGATCTCCGGTTTCTGTCCCTCACCCGGGATGGCCCGGGCGATCGCCCGCCCGAGCTCGAGGATGAGTCCCTTGGTTTCAGGGGTTTCCTCCTCGGCATAGACGGACAGGAAGTAGCGGTCCTTCCAGAACGACAGGAGCCCGGACTTGTAGGTCGAACCCTGTCCGATGCCCGCGTCCTCCCCGGCGAGGTCGTGGGTGAAGACGCCGAAGCTGTCCTCGGCGGAGCCCATATCGAAGGCGTCCACGACCAGGTCAGGCTTGCCGTCCTTGTGGAACCGCCGGGCCACGAGAAGCTTCATATTGTAGGAGCGGTAGACCTCGCCGGCGCCGTCGATGTAGGCGAAGATCGAAGACGCGTCGAAGACCTGGTCGGCCTCGGAGAGCCAGGGCCCGGCCGTGACGGGGATGGCAGAGGCCAGAAAACGAGCCTCCGGGACGGTCGATTGGCTCATCAGGGCGGCTCCTCCCAACCAGGCCAGGGTGGCAAGAACGAGGCTCTTCTTCATACCGGCTGATTGTATCATGCCGGTCCCTTGGTCGACAAGGAAACGGACCGGCGGCGGCCGGAGTTTGCAAAAGAAGAGGATTCCGTGAATAATAGCCCGAAGGAGATATGTATGCCTGAGCGCCGCCAAACCGCTGCCGTCCTCGCCGTCCTTGCCCTGACCTCCATTTTGGGCTCCTGTTCCGCCAAGAACGATAACGAAGTGACGGCCGTCGACATTCCGGCCGCCTCGATGCCCTACATCGTCCTCGCCTGGAGCGCGGAAGGCATGCATTTCCTCAACGCGACCTACAACGCCGATGTCCTCCAGCCGCCCTACAACACCCTCCTCGCCCAGGTCATCAAGCGGGGCAATCCGCCCGAGATCGTGACGACCGGCGTCACTCTCGAGTACAGGATCATCGACAATGCCACCTCCTACGGCAAGACGACGGCCGATCCGGTCCGCGACTACGCCCCGTTCTGGGACAACGCCTTGCAGCTCTTCGGGGTCGACCTGGCCCATGACACGGGCCTCAACTTCGTCGATGCGGACGTCCACAACGGCCTCACCGGGACGATGCTTCTCAAGGGGCAGCGGTTCGAGGCCGACGGCATCCCGATCGTCCCCGTCAACGACGCGGGGACGTGGGACCCCTATCAGGTCGCGGAGATCATCGTGCGCGATTCGTCCTCCGGCACCGAGCTGGCCCGGACGCGGACGACCGCGGAGACCTCTGACGAGGTCAACTGCACCAAGTGCCACGGACAGACGATCAACGACGTGGATATCGGCAGCGTCCTCGCCTCCCACGACAAGCTCTCGGAAACGACGTTCGTCGCCGACGGCGCCCCTGTGCTCTGCGCCGAGTGTCACGGCAGCCCCGTTCTCGGGACGACCGGCCCGGGCTCGTCGGACGAATACCTGTCCTACGCCGTCCACGTCTTTCACTACGATCAGACGATCGCCTGCTACGATTGCCATCCCGGGACGACGACCCTGGCCAACCGGAGCGCGGCCCACACCGCCGCCGACGGCAACTGCACGGGCTGCCACGGCTCCCTGACCACTCTCGGCATCTCGATCTCCGACGGGCGGGTGCCCTGGGTGACCGAATCGAAGTGCGTCGATTGCCACACCTTCGTCGCCGAAGTCGACACCAGCACGGCCCTCTACCGCAACGGCGTCGGCCACGGCGGACTGTCGTGCCCCGCCTGCCACGGCCCGGCGCACGCCCAGGTGCCTTCGACCAAGGATTCGGACAACTCCCAAGCCGTCCAATACCAGGTCAAGGCCATGCCCCTCGGCAGCTGCAAAGTCTGCCACAGCACGACGAAGGGCGGAGGGTTGAACGGCGTCGTCAGCGCCCATGGCGGCGGTACGCCCACGGCGTGCAACGTCTGTCACACGGGGCCGATCACGACCTCGAACCCCCTGAACTTCCCCCACCGCTTCCAGCAGCGGCGCCGCTGACGCGGGACGCGCAGCTACCGTCCGGCCTTGACCAGCATCCGGTCGATGTACATCCTCAGGAACCGGAGCGCCTCGTCGGCCCGCCGGAAAACCGGGATCCGGGCCTTTTCCAGATGATCGGCCAGGGGGTCATAGAGCGCGCCGGAATCGATGTTGACGACAATGGGCTTCGAGGTCGAGCGGAAGATCTCGATCGTCCGGGCGGCGAACCCCCCGGGCCGGGCCAGGTCCTCGCCGTGTCCCTCCCCCGCCGGCAGCGTCTGGAGCGCCTTGGTCAGGGGCACGTTGGAGATGACCGCGCAGTCGACGCCCGGGTCTTCGATGAAGGCGCGGGCGCTCTCTCCGAAGGCGGCGTCGTCCGCGACCGGGGTCACGTCGAGCGGGTTGTGGATGTCGAGCAGACGGTCGATGCCGAGCGGCCGCAGGCTGGCCAAGATGCGCTCCTGGGTTTCCGGGCCGAATGCGGCCAGTTCGAGCCCGGCGCCGTCCTTGAGATTATCGGCCATCATGACGCACTCGAAACCGGCGTTGCTGACAAGGCCGACGCGCCGTCCCCGGACGGTCCGCCCTTCGAGCCAGGCCAGGCCCTTCATGAAGCTCTCGAACTCGAAGAGATCGGCGGCCACGATGGCCCCGGCCTGCCCGCAGAGCGCCTTGAAGACGCCGTAGTCCCCGGCCACGGAAGCGGTGTGGCTCGAGGTCGCCGACCGTCCCTCGGGGCTCCGTCCGGCCTTGTAGACGAGGACGGCCCGGCCGGACGCGGTGATCTCGCGGATGGCCCGGGCAAAAGCCAATCCGTCGCCCGGCTTGAAGCCCTCCATGTAGACGCTGAAAGTCCTGACATCGGGGTCGTCCTTCAGATAGTTCAGATAGTCCGACGCCGTCAGGTCGATCTGGTTCCCCAGCGAGACGGAGTAGACGGGCTCGATCGACGGCAGCTTGCTCATGCGGCAGATCATGAAGGCCCCGCTCTGGCTGATCATGGCCGAGGCCGAGCCGGCATGCTTCGGACGGGGCAGCTTGTGGTCGGGAATGAAGAGCGTGTCGTAGAGGCCGGGCTTCGAAACGATCCCCAGGCAGTTACCGCCGTTGACCACCGGCGTCGTCCGGCCGCTCCTCCGGCCCTCGCTGAGGAGGTCGCGGATGCGGCCTTCGATCGTCGCCCCGCCCTCCTTCTCGCCCATCCCTCCGGCGATGAGGATGACCGAGCGGGCCTTGCCGTGGTCGACAAGGTCCCTCATCACGTCATAACATTGGTCGGCGCCGAGGGTGAGGACAAAGAGGTCGACGGCCGCAGGCATGGCCTCGATGGTCGGGACGCAGCGGCAGCCTTCGATCGACTCGAGCCCGGGCTTGACCACAATGACATCGGCGGCGGCGAATCCGCCCTTGAGGATGTTGTTCAGGATGACGTGGCCGATGTTCATCTTTTCCGAGACGCCGATGATGCCGATCGACGCCGGCTTGAGCAGCCGGCCGACGGCCTCGATCGGCCGGGCGGACGCCGCGGCCTTGGCCCGGGAGAACCGGCACACGCCGTCGAGAGGCACGAGCCGGCCGTGCCGGACGACGAACGGATTGACCTCCGCTTCCTCGAGGACAAAAGGCGTGCCCGCGCTGAACGCGGAGAACGCCGCGGCCAGGTCCCGAAATCGGAGAAGCGTATCGACCAGGGCCCGCGGGGAGACGAGGGGCTTCCGGCCCCGGAATGACGCGGCCAGCTTGCCGGTGAAGGCGAGCGGCTCGATGAGCTCATGCGCTTTCGCGTCGTCCAGGAGGTGGGCCGAGGCGATGGCCACGGCTCTCCCCTCTTTGAGACGGGCGTTCATATACTCGACGTCGAGGCCGCCCGAGCCCATGGTCAGGACCGGCCCGAAATCCTGCGAGTTTCTCAGGCCGAGCAGGATCTCCGAGCCGAACCCGACGTCCTCGAAGGCGACCTTTTCGACCACAAGAAAGCCGCGGACGGACGCCCGGACCGCCTTCCGTTCGGCGGCCCCGGTGCGGGCGACGACCGTCCGGAGCATGGCCGCACAGGCCTTCGTCACGGCGCCCGGGCTGGCCTTGGTCATGGCAACGCCGCCGACGTCGGACTTGTGGATGACAAGCGGCGAGACGATCTTGACGACGACTTCGGGCGATCCCAGCGCGGCCAGGTCTCTGCGCCCCGCCGCTTGGCCCAAGGGAACGAAGAGGTGGCGCGGGGCCGGGATGCCGGCGTCCTTCAGGACCTCGTAGACCTCGGGCTCGAGCAGGAAGTTCCGGCCGTCTTTCTCCGCGCGTTCGAGGACGCGCGTCGTCCTGGCCCAGGCGGTCGTCATGAGCCGAGGGCCGCTTTCTGGCCAAGGGCGAAGGCCTTGAGGTTGGCCTCGAGGACGGTCGGGCCGCGGCCGCGGAAGAGCGTGTCGATCGTCCGGAGGAGGCTCGCCTCCTTGAGGATCAGGAACGAGGACGAGGCCCCGAGCAGGACGATGTTCTGGGCCTTGACCGTGCCGGCCTCCTTGGCCAGCTTTTCGGAGTCGACGATGATGCTCCGCGGCGCCTTGCGGACGGCTTCGAGGACCTTTTCGAGGTCGGGATAATCGGGGATGTTGCGATAGGGCGTCGAGCTGGTGATGACGATCCCGTCCGGCTTCAGGAAATCGAAGTAGCGGACCGCTTCGAGCGGCTCGACGCTCAGGATCATGTCCGCTTCGCCCTTGGGGATGAGGTCGCTCCAGATCGTCCCGTCGGACAGGCGCAGATGAGACTGGACGGCCCCGCCCCGCTGGGCCATGCCGTGGACCTCGGCCTGCTTGAAGGCCAGGCCGTCGGCGAGGGCGGCGTTGTCGATGACGTAGGCGATGGACAGGATGCCCTGGCCGCCGACGCCCGCGAGGATGATGTCCTGCTTCATGCCGAACTCCTTCTCTTCCGCTGTTCCTGGACGCATTCGCGGACGGCGACGACGACGGACAGGCCGTGGTGGCCGATCTCGTCCTTGAGGACCTGGACATTCTCATCGTGGTTCTTCGGGAGCGGCTCGATCGTCCGGAGATGCTCCTTGGGGACGCCGAGGCCCTCGATCAGGCGCAGCAGGCGCTCGCCCGACCCGTAGGTCGGTTGCCCTCCCGTCATGGCCGTCGTGGCGTTGTCGAGGATGATGACGGTCATGTCGGTGTCCGCTGTGGCCGCGCTGAGGAGCGGGGTGATGCCCGAGTGGGCGAAGGTCGAATCGCCGATGACCGAGACGGCCGGGTGGAGGCCGACGTCGGAGGCGCCGCGGGCCATGCCGATGCTCGCGCCCATGCAGACACAGCTGTGGATGGCGCTGTAGGGCGGCAGGGCGCCGAGGGTGTAGCAGCCGATGTCGCTGAAGACGTTCGACCCGACGGACCCTTCGAGGGCCTTGTTGAGCGCTCTGAACGTATCGGCGTGAGGGCAGCCGACGCAGAGCTGCGGCGGCCTGCCGGCCAGCGGCAGCCCGCTCGCGGCGAGCGACGGCAACGGCTCGCGGCCGAGCGCCCGGCGGACGATGTCCGGCGTCAGCTCGCCCGAAGCGGGAACGGCCCCGCTGAGCTTGCCGAGGATCGTTTTCCCGGGGACTCCGAAGAGGCCCCGGATCTGCCGCTCGATGAACGGATAGCCGTCCTCGAGGACCAGGACCCTGTCGACATGGCCGACGAGCTTGCGGATGAGCCCTTCCGGCAGCGGGTAGGTCGAGATCTTGAGGAAGGTCGGCGGAGCGGCGTCCCCAGCGACGGCCTCGCGGAAATAATTATAGGCGATGCCCGAGGCGATGACGCCGAACGAGCGGTTTTTCTCGTCGAGGCGCAGGACGTTGAATCGGGATTCCTCAGAGATGCGTACCATTTCGCCCTGCCGGTCGAGAAGCTGGCTGAAGCGCCGGCGCGCGTTGACGGGGAGGAGGATCCAGTCCTTCCCGGCCCCCTTCTTCAGCTCGTTCTGGGGCCTCGCCTCCCGGGTCTCCACGGCCGACCGGCTGTGGGAAAGGCGCGTCACCAGGCGCAGGAGGACAGGCAGGCCGAGGCGCTCGGACAGGTCGAAGGCCTCGCGGGTCATGTCGTAGGCTTCCTGGTGGTCGGACGGCTCGTAGCCGAACATCTGGGCGAACTGGACATAGAAGCGGCTGTCCTGTTCGTTCTGGGAGCTGTGCATGCCGGGATCGTCGGCACTGACGACGAGGAGGCCGCCGTTGGCGCCGGTGATGGCCGAGTTCATGAAGGGGTCAGCGGCGACATTGAGCCCGACGTGCTTGAAAGAGACGAGGGCCCTCTTTCCAGCGAAGGAGGCGCCGAGGGCTTCCTCATAGGCGACCTTCTCGTTCACCGACCAGACGGCCGGGAAGGCCTTGGTCTCCGCGGCCATCCGGACGAGGTACTCCAGGATCTCGGACGCCGGCGTCCCGGGATAGGAATAGGCGGCCGAGAGGCCGGCCTGGACGGCCCCGAGGGCCACGGCTTCGTCTCCAAGGAGGATCTGGCGGGACATGGGCTTTCCTGTTTA
>Ga0326732_1000218_pt1 | contig 13739 bp, 13 predicted proteins | sample MHFSIPfraction_4_FD_207644 | JGI IMG/M metagenome (GOLD analysis project Ga0326732, IMG submission 207644) | Lab enriched peat soil microbial communities from Michigan Hollow, Ithaca, NY, United States - MHF12FN SIP fraction | ecosystem: Environmental > Terrestrial > Soil > Wetlands > Peat...
TGATCATGGGCGTCAGCCCCGACGCCACGAGGGAGATCGTCTCGACGGTGCGCGCCCTCACCGGACGGCACCTGATGGTCAAGCTCACCCCTAACGTCACCTCGATCTCGACGATCGCGCTGGCCGCTGAGGAGGCAGGAGCCGACTCGGTATCCCTGATCAACACCGTCGTGGGCATGGCGGTCGACTACCGGACTCGCAAACCCCTGCTCAGGAACGTCACCGGCGGCCTTTCGGGACCGGCCATCAAGCCGATTGCCCTGGCCAAGGTATGGGAGGTTTCTAAAGCCGTGAAGATTCCGATCGTAGGGATGGGCGGCATCGCCAGCTTCGAGGACGCCATGGAGTTCCTGCTCGTGGGGGCCAGCGCCATACAGATCGGCACCATGAACTTCGTCTACCCCGACATCGGCGAAAAGATCGCCTCCGCCATCGACGACTTCTTCTCGCAACCCGGCGCACCCGCGTTCAGGGAGTACGTGGGAAGTCTGATTACCGGATAGTGACGAGAAACGAGTGACAAGTGAAAAAGCCGACCCGGAAATAACAACGGGGCGGCTTTTTTATTTTCAATTCATGAGACTGCTCCTGTCCCCCCCTTCTTTCCCCGTCACTCGTCACGTGTCACTTGTCACGGCTCTTCACCGCCCCCCTCTTCTGTAGCCGAGCGTGCGCTTCCGGTAGTTCCCGCCGCCCTTGAATCCGAGCGCCCGGTACTGGCGGATCATGCGGTTCCTGTTCAGGAAGCTGGTGTTGGTAAGCTGGGCGATCATCCTCGACTCGGACTCCTGGACCTCCACATCGGATGGGCCTGCATCGGAGAGCAGTTTGACGATCAGCGGGGCGCATTCGAATGCGATGAACAGCATGGTGATGAACGACACGGCGTTGGCCGAAGAGCGGCTGACGTCGTCGGTGGCGTGGGTCAGCGCTCCGAGGGCCCAGTTCCGGTCGGCGAAGCCCGCTCGTGAAGCTTTGGCGTCAAGCACCTGCTCGGTCAGCATCATCTGGCTGTTGATCCCCTCGGCGGCTTTCTGACGGTTCAGGAACTCCTCGAGCGAAGCCAGCTCCCTCGAAAGGTACTGGAGGCGGGTCTCCTTGCCTTGAACCACGGCCTCCTTGTTCTTCGCGTAGGTGCCATACCCTTCGACCCCCGAGGTCGTGCCCGTCCTGGTGCCGAACACCTCCGCCTTCAACTCCTCGCGCAGCCGCCCCGTTTCGGTACTGAGCGCGTCATACTCCTTCTGGTACTTCCCCACCTGCTGGAGCTCGAGCGCATATTTTTCGTTGAACGACTCGCTCACCTGCCGGATCTGCGCCTTCTGATCGATCAGGTAACGCTCCTTCAGGCGGTCATGGATCTCCTTGTCGAAGATCTTGAGTTCCAGCGGCCGGGCGATGACGATGGCGATGAGCACGGCCAGCACGATCCTCGGCGATGCCTGGTAGAGCTGCTTCACCCCTTTCGAGGTCTTCTTGATGCTCGAAACTATGTAGCGGTCGATATTGAAGATGGCGAGCCCCCAGAGCATCCCGAACAGCACCGAAGCCGGCCATGCCGCCGGGCTGCCGGCAAAGACGAAATAGAGTGCATAGCCACCCGAAAGGCCGGCGAACAACGCCGTGAAGAAAATGGTCGCGCCGATGCCGAGGTATTTGGCATACTCGGTGGAATATTTGTCTATGATCTCAACCGGCGTCCCGGCGCAGATCCAGAAAAAACGCTGCAGGCGATCGAAATTCATGGGTTCAGTGCCGTATCGATTCGGAGAGGCCGGACATAAAATTACTGCTCAGCTGCAATTTACGCTCCCAGAGGGTAACCACCAATTCCGCGACCGGCCATGGGAAAAGGTGAACCGGGGCGGGATTCCGTTTTTTTCATGAATTGTTCTATCTTGCACACCACACAATCTCACTCACGAAATCCCGTTACCGCATGCGCATAGGAATTGGTATAGACGTCCATCCGTTCGCCGAAGGCCGCAAACTGGTCATCGGCGGCGTCGAAATCCCCTCAACGACCGGCCTCGACGGCCACAGCGACGCCGACGTCCTGCTCCACGCCGTAAGCGACGCGCTCCTCGGAGCGGCGGCCCTCGGCGACATCGGCCTGCACTTCCCGAACACCAGCCAGGAGTTCAAGGACATCGACAGCATGATCCTCCTGAAACACGTCAGGCGCCTGCTCGAACGGGAGGGCTTCACGCCGGTGAACGTCGACGTCATGCTGCTGCTCGAAGCACCCAAAATCGCCCCCTACATCACCGACATGCGGCGCAACATCGCCCGCTGCCTCGACATGGAGATCGGCGCCGTTTCGGTCAAGGCGACCACCAACGAGAAGCTCGGCTACATCGGCCGCGAAGAGGGCGCGTGTGCCCATGCGGTCTGCATAATTGAGTAAGGCGCCTCAGTAAAGCTATTGCGCACCCGAATTGCGGCGTTGGTCCTGTGCTCGAAATCCTCATGTACCACATGTACACTCCGGTTTCTGCGCTCCGTCCGCCTTGCCCTTCGGGTGCTCATGACGCTTTCCAGAGGCGCCCTTCGTGCAGCATCTCTTCTCGAGATCAGCTAAAGTATTCTTCTGTAGCTATTTAACCAACTTCACCCCTGAGTACCCTGACCGGCAGATAACCGGTTGCCCTTCTGGCAGGTCCTACCGACGAGATGACGGCGATCAGGATGCCGAAGAAGATGACGATGAAATAGGCGTCCGGCGTTTCGACGATCAGGAGGCGATCGCTGCTGATGACGCCAGCGCTGCTCGGTTGAAACCTGATCGCACCGATGATCGTGCAGGTCAGATGGCCGATCGGGCTTCCGAGCAGCACCCCCATGACGCCGATCATGAACCCTTCGAGCATGAAGATGCGCGTGATGCTCTCCCGCTGCATGCCCATGGAGCGCAGAATGGCGATATCCTTCACCTTCTGCAGGACGATCGTGGTCATGACCGACGCCACGCCGAGTCCCGCCACGACAAAGACGAAGCCCACCAGCACGAGCGTGATCGTACCGTTCCGGTTGTAGAATTCGATGACGTTCTTGTTGGTCTCGCTCCAGCTCTCAGTGTTGTAGCCGGTCATGTGTTCGATCCTCGCGGCGACCCGGTCCGCGATGCTGATGTCGGAGATCCTGATACCGATGCCGGTCACGGCGTTCGAGGCCATGGACTCCATGCGCTGCGCGAGCGAAAGGTTGACGTAGGCCTCCCGCTCATCCTTCGCGTTGAATCCGCTCTTGAAGCGACCGACGATCGTCACGGGGTACTCCTCTCCATTCCTGGTGACCAGCACGATCCGGTCGCGGTATCCCGCCCTGAGCTTGCCGGCCAGCATGTCGCCGAGAATGATGCCGTTCGGCGTCCAGGCGAGCTCGGAGAGCGCGTTGGGCTCGAGCAGGTTTTTCTTCAGGTTGGCCATGTTGGCCTCGCGCGCCGGCACCACACCCTTGGCGATGCAGGCTGCGAACCGGGTCTTGTTGCGCGCCAGCAGCTTGCTCGACACGAAGGGGGAAACATCCACGACCTCCCGGACCGGCGCGATCGTGCGAAGCACCTCGGTATAGTTCTTGATCACCTCCTTCCGGTCGGTCGTCACATGCTTCTCGACCATCGAAACCATGCCGGGAACGACGCCGATCACATTCTCAGGAATGATGGGCACCACCCGGTCGGCGCCGATGATGATGTGCGGGGCGATGTCGATGATCTTGCTGAAGACGTTCTGCGACGATCCCCTGGCGACCGCGATGGTGGTGATCATCATCGCCGAGCCGACCGCGACGCCGAGGGCGGTGAGAGCGGTCTGGCGCTTCCTCTCCCTGAGGTGCACGAAGGCGATGCGAAGAAGGTCACGAAAGGTCATGCTCAGGCGGATCCATAAGTTAGCCGAGCCGGTATTTCAGCATGCGGCAATGAAATATCGTGTAAATCCTCTATCTTGATCATCAAAGGTTACACCACGGATTCCATGGTGTAATTATCAAATTAAGCTATGAAAAACCAAACTGAGCAACGAGGAGATAGCATCGTGAAAAAAATTGGAATCCTGACCAGCGGTGGCGACTGCGGTGGCCTGAACGCCGTAATCAAGGGCGCTGCGCTCATGGCCCTGAACAAGGGGCTCGAATTGTACGTCATTCCGAACGGCTACGCCGGGCTCTACAACCTCCTGAACCAGGAGCGGCTGGTCAGGTTCGACCAGGTGCGCCTCGACCAGTTCGACGCCAACTTCGCCGGTTCCGAAGCCGGTCATTCGCGGGTCAAGATCAAGGCGATCAGCAACCCCGACAAGTATAACCGCATCAAGGCCGGTATGAAGAAGTTCGACCTCGATGCCCTGATCATCAGCGGCGGAGACGACTCCGGCAGCGTCATGATCGACCTGAACCAGAACGGCGTCCAGTGCATCCATGCCCCGAAAACCATGGACCTCGACCTCCAGACCTATTCGGTCGGCGGCGACTCGACCATCAACCGTATCGCCCAGTTCGTCGAGGACCTCAAGACCACGGGCCGCACGCACAACCGTGTGCTGGTGACCGAAGTGTTCGGTCGCTACGCAGGCCACACGGCGTTCCGCAGCGGCGTGGCCGCCGAGGCCGACTGCATCCTGATCCCGGAGATCCCGGTCAACTGGGATGTGGTCTATGAACACGTCGTCGAACGATTCACCCGCCGCATCCGGCAGAGCGACGTGCACAGCGGCACCTACACGATCGTCGTAGCCGAAGGCATGAAGAACGCCGACGGTACGGATATCGTGGACGAATCGGCCGGCGTGGACGCCTTCGGCCACAAGAAGCTGGCCGGCGCCGGCAAATATGTCTGCCAGCAGATCCAGAAGCGCTTCAAGTCGGATCCTCGCATGCCGCTCTTCATGAAGGAGACCGGTATGTTCGTCGAGGGGATCTACGAAATCCCCGAGGTACGTGAGATCCACCCCGGCCACCTCGTGCGCGCCGGAAACTCTTCTGCCTACGACATCAACTTCGGCTTCGAAGCCGGCGCGGCGGCCGTGCTGCTCCTGCTCGACGGCAAAACCGGTGTGACCGTATCGAAAGTCAAGGGTCGGAAGATCGAGTTCATCGAAGCATCGAAGGCCATCGTCCAGCGCTACGTCGACCTCGACCAGGTGGCCATGTACGAATCGCTCGGCACCTGCTTCGGCAGGGAAACCTGCGCCTACGATCCGATCCTTCGCGAAGTGGACGGGGTATACGAGCGCATCTACTGACGCGGTTTTCCTTCAAGGCAAAGCGAGAGGCTGCCTCAGAAGCAAGACTGAGGCAGCCTTTTCTTTTGGATTTTCCTTTCGTGCAGATCTTTCATCTGTCATTCCGAACCAGGCAGCGCAAGGTGAAGAATCCGGTCAACCTGTTGTAAGGTGGTGTCATGTCGATCGAAAAATGCCGCCCGGCTGTCCAGGCAGTGACGAACACACTCCCGCATCATCGAAATCGAACTCCATTGGTGTCGTGGGTGAGAAGAATCGATTTCGAACCGATGGCGATTTCGATCTGGATAAAACATGAGACAGGCCCCTTTTGCCTGGCATCCGTCAGGTGATGCGTGACATAACAGTAGTTCAGTCAAGGCAGGAATTATTGAGTCATAAGAAGTATGGATCCTTCTCTGCGCTACGCTTCGTTCAGGATGACAAGTAGGCGGGAAACAGGATTACCTCTTGTGAACATCCTTCTGAGACAGCCTCTTTTTTTTGACCGGCACCCATAATGGCATGGGGGCCCGCTTTCAAAAAAGGCAAAACAGACTATCTTAGAAGTTTATACCGAACAGCTTTTCAACCCAATGTCATCGTCATGAACAAGTCTGCAAAAATATGGATGAACGGCGAGCTGATCGACTGGAATGATGCCAAGATCCATATCATGTCCCATGTCGTTCATTACGGTTCGTCAACCTTCGAAGGCATCAGGTGCTACGAAACGGCCAAGGGGTCGGCGATCCTCTTCCTCGACGAACATATCCGGCGGCTCAGGGACTCCTCGAAGATCTACCGCATAGAGATTCCCTACTCCGAAACCGAACTGAAGGAGGCCTGCATCGCCACCATCAAGGCGAACGGACACAAGGCATGCTACATCAGGCCGCTGGTCTACCGCAGCCAGGGTGCGCTCGGAGTCAACCCGCATCGCGCAGCCATCGAAGTCGCCATCGCCACCTGGGAATGGGGCACCTACCTCGGCGAGGATGTGCTCGAAAACGGCGTCGACGTCAGGGTCTCGTCCTGGAACCGAATGGCGCCGAACACCCTGCCGGCCTGGGCTAAGGCCGGAGGCAACTACCTGAACTCCCAGCTCATCAAGATGGAGGCCCTGGCCGACAACTACGCAGAAGGGCTGGCGCTCGACGTGAACGGCTACGTTTCGGAAGGCAGCGGCGAAAACATCTTCGTCATCAGGGACAACATCATCTACACCCCGATGTCGGGCCAGTCGATCCTTCCCGGTTTCACCCGGCAGGCGGTCATGCGCATCGCCGGAGATCTTGGCTACGAGGTGCGTGAAACGCTCATCCCGCGCGAGGCGCTCTATGTGGCCGACGAGATCTTCCTCACCGGAACGGCCGCCGAGATCACTCCGGTCAGGAGCGTCGACAAGTACCCGATCGGCAACGAGAAGCGCGGCCCGGTCACCGAAGCCCTGCAGCACAACTACCTCAGGATCGTGCAGACCGGCGAGGACCCCTACAACTGGCTGACCTTCATCTGAGCGCAAAGGCATGGGATGGAGTAACATCGTCGGTCACGAACACCAGATCCGGGTGCTGAAAACAGCACTCGGCACCGACCGTCTCGCCCATGCCTACCTGTTCGCCGGCCCCGAGGGATCGGGAAAGGAGAGCGTGGCGTTCGAGATGGCGAAAATCCTGAACTGCCGCCATGACGAAGCCACAGGCGACCGCGGTTCGTGCGGCCAGTGCGAAAGCTGCCGCCAGGCCGACCGGTTCATGCATCCGAACATCGAGTACCTCTTTCCGGTCGAGGCCATACTTCTCGACTCTTCTGACCCATCGAAAAAGGAGAACAAGAAGCTCGCCGAGGCAAGGGAGCGATACGAGGCCCTGATCGAGGAGAAAAAGCGCAACCCGTACTTCACCCCGGCCATGGAACGCTCGATGGGCATCCTGACCGAACAGGTGGTCATGCTCCAGCAGAAGGCATCGCTCGCGCCCAGGGACGGAGGCAAGAAGGTGTTCATCATCTCCCAGGCCGAGCGGCTCCATCCGACGGCGGCGAACAAGCTGCTCAAGCTGCTCGAGGAGCCGCCTGCCCATGTGGTGTTCATCCTGGTCTCGTCGAGACCGGAAGCCGTTTTGCCGACCATAAGGTCAAGATGCCAGACGCTCATGTTCTCCCGGATCAGGCCCGTCGAGCTCGAAGCCTGGCTCTCCAGGAGCGCTCCGGAGATCGACGAAACCGAAAAGCGCTTCATCGCCGGCTTCTCCCGCGGCAATCTCCGGAGCGCCGCCGGACTGCTTGAAGGCAGGAGCCGCGAGGGCTCCTTGCCGGCGATAGTGACCCTCCGCGACCAGGCGATCGATTATCTCAGGAACCTCCTCACTCCGGCACGTTTCCACGAGGCAATAGCCGCCTGCGAGGAGGTGTCGAAAAACATGACCCGCCCTGAGCAGCTCATGTTCCTCGGTTCGCTCCTGCTCTTCTTCCAGGATGTTTCCCGCAGGGGCATCGACCCGACCTGCACCGAGCTGAACAACCCCGACCTCTCCATGCCGGTCGACCGCTTCGTCAGGGGGTTCCCCTCGTGCGACCTTCTCCGCGCCTCGACCTTCATCGAGTCCGCCATCCGCTCGATCGAGCGCAACGCCAGCCCGCTGCTGGTCATGACCGGCCTGACCGCAGAACTGAAAGGGATACTGGCAGGAAAAACGTAACGCGAGACACGTGACTCGTGACGCGAAATGCGAAATGCGAAATGAGGGACACGTAACACATGACGCGAAACGCGGAAAAATCACCCGTCACCCGTCACTCGTCACTCGTCGTCGAGTCCAGCCAGTCAAGATAGCCGGGCAGGCCACCGGTAATGGGAATCCTGATGATCTCGGGCACGTCATAGGGGTGGTATTCGAGAATGTAGGCCTCGAGCTCCGCATAACGCTTTTCAGCCGTCTTGATGGTGATGAGGATTTCGTTTTCACGTTTAGGAGCCCCTTGCCAAAGGAAGAAGCTTCGGATGTCCGACATCTGGACGCAGGCGGCCAGCCGGTTGTCAAGAATGCCCTCGGCGAGGTTTTCGGCCTCCTCCCGGCCAGGGGCGGTCGTAATGACCATGCAGTATCTTTCTTTCGCCGGCACTCGATAAATTATTTAATTGTTTATCCTTAACATCGAATTCGCGATCGAGTCAGATACTCCGGTGTTGCACAGTCAGTAATCCATTTCGACAGCGATTCCGATTCCCCTTCGTTATTTAAAGTTCGATAAGATCCTTGGTAAATCCCTGCAGCGGTTCAGCTCCTTCCGGACCCAGTACGACCATATCCTCGATGCGCACGCCGAAACGCCCTTCGAGATAGATCCCCGGCTCGATCGTGAAGACCATTCCCTCGCGAAGCATCTCCGTTCCGGCCTTGCCGACACGGGGAGATTCGTGCACCTCGACTCCGACACCGTGTCCGAGCCCGTGACCGAATGCATCTCCATAGCCTTCGGCGGCGATGAAGGCGCGAACCTCGACATCGAGCTCCCTGGCCCCAATACCGGCCCTCGCCGCATCGATGCCGAGCTGCTGGGCCTTCTGCACGATCCGGTACACCCTCCTCGCCTCTCCGGAAACCTTACCGAGGGCGACGGTGCGGGTCTGGTCGGAAGCGTATCCATCGACAAGGCATCCCATGTCGATCACGATCAGCGTTCCGGATTCGAACTTCTCCAACGTTGGCTTCGCATGCGGCATGGCCGACCTGATGCCTCCGGCAACGATCGGATCGAACGAATCCTTCTCGGCTCCGTACTTCCGGTGACGGTAGGAGATCTCGGCGGCGATGTCGATCTCGGTCACCGAAGGGGAGATCATGGCGATGACCTCCGCGAGCACCGTTTCGCTGCAGGCCACGGCTCGCCGCATACTTTCGAGCTCCGCGACATGCTTGAGCTGACGGAACCCGTCGAAGAAACCGAGCACCGGATGGAACTGACGCCCGTTGAGATGACCCGAAAGCTGCTGCATTTCGTGCCAGCTGACATGGTCGGCCTGCAGGGCCATGCGTTCGCCGAGGCGCCAGGGGCCCGACGCGAGCTCCTTGCCGAGGCTCTCGTTGAGGATCACTGTGGCGATTCCGGCGGTCTCCCTCCGCACCTGCTCCAGATATCGGAAGTCGGTGAAAAGGACGGCCGAGCCCCCGGCCAGGAGCAGGCGTGCGTTCGAGCCGCTGAATCCGGTAAGCCAGCGGATGGAGGGCAGGTCGGTCACCAGGAGGGAGTCGATCTGCTCCGAAGCCATTTTCCTGAAGATCTCACCGAGCAGGTGCGCCCTGTGTTTCTGAAGATGATGTCGAACCATGGGACGATGCTTTGAAAAAAGTGCTTTCACTATCGGTAATTGCCAATAGGACAGAATTTAGTATACTTGAAATTCGTTGATTTTTTTCATTTCGACCGCCACCTGCATCATGCGCCAACAGGAACTTCTTCAGAAACTGCTGGAAGGGAAAACCCTTTCCGAGCAGGAGATGGAAATCTGCATCAATTCGATCATGGAGGACCGCTACACCCCGGCGGGCATCGGGGCCATCCTCGCCCTCCTGCAGAAAAAGGGGATCACCCCCGAAGAGGCGATCGGGGCCTGGGAAGGAATCATGGACAAGGCGACATCCATATCCCTCGACCCCAACGCCGTAGACACCTGCGGCACCGGAGGCGACCATACGGGAACCTTCAACATCTCTACGGCGGCTGCGTTCATCGCCTGCGGAGCCGGTGTGCCGATCGCCAAGCATGGCAATCGATCAGTCACCAGCAGGTGCGGAAGCGCCGACGTCATGGAGGTGCTCGGCTACACGGTGGACCTCCCCCCGGAAGTCTCTGAAGCCCAGTTCCGGGAAACGGGTTTCGCGTTCCTGTTCGCCCCGCTCTACCATCCTTCGATGAAAGCCGTGGCGTCCGTCCGACGCGAACTCGGCATCCGGACGATCTTCAACATGCTCGGGCCACTCATCAACCCGGCGAAGGTCAGGCGTCAGCTTATCGGCGTGTTCGATCCCGAGATCATGGACCTCTATGCCGAAGTGCTGATGCATGCCGGATGCGATCACGCCATGATCGTGCACGGCAAGACGGGCTCCGGTATCGGCCTTGACGAGCCGAGCGTCTGCGGACCGACCTCGATCGTCGAGCTGCTGGACGGCCGGCTTTGCCACCATACCACGAATCCGGAAGATTTCGGACTCGGCAGGTGGACCATCGAGGAGCTCGAGGGTGGCGACAGCGAGACCAACGCCCGGATCATCCTGCAGGTCCTCGACGGCTCAGCGTCCCAGGCCATGATCGATGCCTCGCTCTACGCCGCGGCCATCACCTGCTACGTCTCCGGAATGGCGACCTGCATCGACGACGGCCTCAGCAAAGCCAAAGAGAGCCTCGAAAGCGGCCATGCCTCCCGTAAGCTCACGAGGATCGTCGAAGTCAACCGGAGCCTTGCGTCCGAATGCCGTACGGCCGAAAACTAAAGGCTTACGATTGTTCGTAAAAACGTGTATAATGAATGTTTTCATTCCAGCTGAAGCGAGAATCAGTAAATCATGAACGGAAGCGATACGGTCAATCCTGAGCTGCAACAGAGCATCAACGAGAAGCTGCACCTTTCAGGCATAAGCCCCTCGCGGCAGCAGATCATCCGCCAGGCTCTTGACAACGTCAACAGGCCCGGGTTCCGGATCGAACCCTCCGCGATCGTGCCGCTCATGAAACCGGTGACATGGTTCCCTCCGATGTGGGCCTTCGCCTGCGGCGTAGTCTCCACGGGCCAGAGCGTGACCGACCACTTCTCCATCCTCGTCAGGGGCGTGATCCTGGCCGGTCCCCTGATGTGCGCCATGTCGCAGACCATGAACGACTACTTCGACCGCGAAGTGGATGCCATCAATGAGCCGGAACGACCGATACCTTCAGGAAAAATCTCAAAGCAGGCAAGCTGGCTGATCACCTTCGGCCTCATCATCACGGGATTCCTCGTCGCGCTTTCGATCCACCCCTACGTCGTAGCCATCGCCTTCGTCGGCGTCCTGATGTCCCATGCCTACTCCGGACCGCCCATCAGGGCCAAAAGAAACGGCTGGTTCGGCAACCTGATCGTCGGCCTCGCCTATGAAGGAGTCGCCTGGCTGACCGGCAGCTTCTCGATCACGCAGGGCGTCCCGTCGACCGAGTCGATCGCCCTGGCCATCATCTTCTCGCTCGGCGCCCACGGTATCATGACCCTGAACGACTTCAAATCGATCGTCGGAGACCGCATCCGCAAGGTGGCGTCGATCCCGGTACAGCTCGGGGAGAAGAAGGCGGCCATCCTCGCATCGGTGGTCATGGACGCCGCGCAGCTCGCGGCCATCTCCATCCTCGTGGCGAAAGGTTCGACCATTTCGGCGGTCATCGCTTCAGCGCTGCTCGTGCTGCAGCTCCCCATGCAGAAGATCCTGATCGACAGGCCTGCCGAAAAGGCCGTATGGTACAACGCCTTCGGCACCCTCCTCTATGTGCTGTCGATGATGGTGTGCGCGGTAGGAATAAGGCCGTGACGCGTGACGATCGAAACGCGTGACACGTGACCCGGAATCGTCCGTTTTGTTACTTGTCACTCGTCACTCATCATAATTTCCCCCCCGCTGTTTCGGTTTTTTCGATCTAATGTGTATATTCAGGTTCATTTTTTAACGACAACTGAGATCCATCATGTCCAAAGTCTGTGCACTGACAGGAAAGAGGCCGATATACGGCAATAACGTTTCCCATGCCAACAACCACACCCGCACCCGCTGGGAGCCGAATCTCCACACCAAGAGGATCTGGATCGAAGAGGAGAAGCGCTGGGTGAAGGTCCGCATCTCCGCCAAGGCGATGAAGATCATGTCCAAGACCGGCACCGCCGAACTGGCGAAACTGCTGAAGTAACACCGGCTCTGCCGGGCTTCCCACTTCCAGGAATACAAGGCTCATCCGCAGGTTGAGCCTTTTTTTTGTCCAAAGCCAATGGAGAAGAAGATCGTCATCTATACGGACGGAGCGTGTAGCGGCAACCCGGGCAAGGGCGGCTGGGGCACGCTGCTCATGTTCGGTTCGGCGACAAAGGAGATTTCAGGGTTCGACCCTGCCACCACGAACAACCGCATGGAGCTCATGGCGGCCATCCAGGGGCTCCAGGCACTGAAAGAGCCCTGCCACGTGGAGATCTACAGCGATTCGGCCTACCTGGTCAACGCCTTCAAGGAAGGGTGGCTGAAGCGCTGGGTGAAGAACGGATGGAAAACCGCGGCGAAAAAGCCGGTGGAGAACATCGACCTCTGGCAGGATATCCTGAAGTTGACTACATTACACCGCGTCACCTTTCACAAGGTCAAGGGCCACAGCGACAATCCGTATAACAACCGCTGCGACGAACTGGCCCGCATGGCCATCAAGGACAACTCCTAACTCCTCTGCATGTATGAGCGGTAATGCGCAGCAACCGGACAATCCCGGACTCCAGGCTCCGAAAAAGAAAGGACCGAAAGTTCTTGCCACCGTCTTCGTGATCGGCATGACCGGATTCATCGCCGCCCTCATCTGGGTCAACTGGTCCAAGCCCCGTTTGCAGCCCGAGCCCCTCAGCCCTGAACTCTCTTCGATCATCCAGAACATGCCCGGCACTTCCGACGCCATGGTGTACGTCGGCCTGAAGGATATTCGGCAGAGCAGGTTCTGGAACGAGGCGCTGCCCGACTCCCTGAAGAACACCGTACCGTTCTCGGCAGGAAAGCGGGTTGACGAGCTGATGAAACAGCGAGGCATCAACCTCACCCGCGACCTCGACACCCTGCTCATCAGCTTCCAGCGTTCCGGCAGGAAACAGCAGAATTTCATCGGCGTCGCCTGGGGCGAGCTGGCATCCAAGGTCCCGGCTCCGGCTCTTGAAGCTGCGAGCATGAAAACGGCCGACATCGGAGGCCGGCGCGCCTACGCTCTCGACAGTACCCTCTGGGTCAGCCCGATGGGGCCCCGCAGCCTGGCCGTCGCCAGCAGTCCGGAGATGCTCCAGGGATTTTTCCACCCATCCGGTCACCTGCTCGAACGGGATTCGGTAACGACCTCGATGCTCGGCAAGGCGGCCTACAAATCACATCTCTGGTTCATTCTCTCATCTCCTCAGTGGACGGCCGGCGCCCTGCAGAGCCTGACCTCGAAAAACGGGGATGTCAAGTCGGTGGGCAACGTTGGCAGCCTGCAGCGACTGGCGATGTCGGTGAAGTTCGACGACGGACTCAGGGGCGAGTCCGAGTGGGTCTACAATGACCGGCGGGCTGCGTTCTTCGCGTCGACGTTCCTCTGGGGAACCATCGAGCTCACCAGCACCCCCGGAACGAGAACCTCGGATGCCGTGAAGAACCTCCTGAAGCATTTCAAGGTGCACCAGAACCTCGAATCGGTCATCATCACGGCCAACCTTCCGCTCTCGGCGTTCAGGAAAACGGACAAGAGCAAATAAGCGATCCCCTC
>Ga0326732_1000219_pt1 | contig 13729 bp, 10 predicted proteins | sample MHFSIPfraction_4_FD_207644 | JGI IMG/M metagenome (GOLD analysis project Ga0326732, IMG submission 207644) | Lab enriched peat soil microbial communities from Michigan Hollow, Ithaca, NY, United States - MHF12FN SIP fraction | ecosystem: Environmental > Terrestrial > Soil > Wetlands > Peat...
CCAAGCCAGTCAAACGGTGATCGTTTCAAACCCTCAACAAACAGGGGCTGCGTGCCCCTGTTTTTTTGCGTGGTTGGCGGTCAGGAGCGCCGGCTTGAGTTCGGCCGCAGGGCTCGGGTGATCCACCACAAGGCTGGTTTATGGCTTCAGTTTCAGCGACCGGGTGGATTCGTCCGCTACGCCGGTCTCCATTGCAGGTGCGGAGTTGCCGTGAGCAAGCATGTCAATGACGCAGCAATCGCGCCCCGTTTCTTTCCCTTTGTATAGCGCCACGTCGGCGCGCTCGAGGGCACTGGCCAGTTCCTCATGATCGCCAACCTGGGCCATCCCGAGGGTGACGGTTAGTGTCACCGACTGGTTCTCGGCAATGGGAACAGGCGTTGTGCGTATGGTGGTCAGAAGGCGGTTCGCTGACTGTTCAGCTTCTCCTGCGGACTTGCATTGCATCAGCCAGAGAAACTCTTCCCCGCCAAAGCGGTACAGCGGTTCATTGCTGCGCAGGTTGCAATTCAAGGTTTCTGCGAGATGGCGCAGCACCCGGTCACCCACAGGATGGCCATAGCTGTCGTTGATGCGCTTGAAGTGGTCCACGTCGATCAGCGCCACATAAAGCAGATTGCGGTTGCGCAGGGCATCCTTCTGCTGCATGGCGAAGTCGCCTTCGATTCCGTATCGCAGGGGCAATCCGGTCAACGGGTCATTCCGGGCTGCATTGGACAGGATCGTCGTCTTGAAGCGCGCCAGCAGCACCAGCAGTTCGGACTGCGCTTGCTCGAAAGCAAGCAGATCGTCATTCTTGCCGGGCTGCCCGGCCAGTATGTCAGAACAGATGGACCGGATTGCATCATGCATGGCCTGATGTATCCGTTCGACGCGACGTGCGGCTGGTGCATCAATGGCTTCAAAGTGCCCCAGGTTTTTCGTATACCAGCACCCGAACTTGCAAAGGGTATGCGCCATGGGAGCGAGTACATCCTCCCCGGGGGACGTGCGCAGCACGACAAAGCGCAGGATTCGGTGAGTCCAGTTCATGTGCGCATCGATGGCCGCATCAAGTTCGGTGATGAGGCGATCGATTTCGGGAGAAAGGTCAGGCATGGTCGTCATATCAGTCAATGCTTAATCGGATATGCCAGGCATTACTGAATAGCCATGAGGTACATCGAGTGTTTCACCACGCATGTCAAGGGCAGGCGCGAAACGGTGCGAAAGCCTATGCAGGCCGGCCAAGTTTACTCCCCACAGACGCAGTCTGACGTACGGCTTGCGTAGCCCGGCTGCAAAGGCTAGAGTCAAGCCATGCGACGATTTCGGGTGTTTCTTTTCCTGTTGCTTTCCATCGTGGTCCCCCTGCAGGGATATGCGCAGGTTTCGCCCGCCGAGGCGCACTGCCCGATGGACCAGACAGCCATGATGAATGATGCTCACGATTACTGCCATGATGCGGATGGCGCCGCTCAATCCGGAAAAGCCTGCAAGCCAGGTCAGCCCTGTCACTGCCTGGGCCAGTTGTTTCCGGTTCCATCGTTCGGCATGTTGACCCAGGAACCATCTTCAACCGTCCGTTACCCACGCATTGCGGGATTCAAGCCCTCTTTCGACCCTGCTGCCACCTGGCGGCCGCCGGCCCCACTCTGATTTCCTGACCCGAGTTCCGCCCTGCGTCCGCTGATCGGACGTGATGGCGGTATCCTGCGCCATCGAGCCCTCCCGGTGGTTGCTCTCTCGTAAGGAGTTGGAACATGGTGATTCCAAAATCTGCCACCCGTCAGGGCCGGCTTCCATTTTGTTTGACGACTGCGCTGCTTGCGTTGATGAGTCTGGCCGGTACGGCGTGCGCCGATCCGCTTTCTTTCGATGCTGCATTGGCATTGGCGGTGAGTGAGACGCCCGCGCTGCGTGCCGAAGCGGCTCAAGTCGATGCCGCTCGCCAGGCGGCGATCCCCGCCGGGGCGCTGCCCGACCCCAAAATGGCGCTGGGAGTCGACAATGTGCCTATCGATGGTCCCAACCGCTATAGCCTGACCAGCGAACCCATGACCATGACGCGCATCGGGCTCATGCAGGAATTTCCCAACGAAGCCAAGCGTGATGCGCGGGTTGCGGTTGCGCGCGGTCGGGTCGAGCTGACGGAAGCCCAAACCCGGATCACCCGCCTCACCGTGCTCCGCGAAACCGCGGTTGCGTGGATTGCGCGCGATACCGTCGAGCGCCAGCTTGCCCGCATCGATGGGCTGGACGGCGAGAACCGCCTGTTCGACGCCGCAGTGCGTGCCCGCATTGCCGGCGGCAAGGGCAGCGCCCTGGAGGCGGTCGCGTCGCGCCAGGAAGCCGCACTGATCGAGACGCGCCGCGATGTACTCACTGCCCGTCGCCAGCAGGCCATCGCTGCCCTCAAACGCTGGATAGGGCCGCGCGCGGAGGCACCCTTGCAGGGTTCAGCCCCCGACTGGCCGATCAACCGTGATACGCTCGCCCATGCACTGCACGGGCACCCGGAGCTGTCGATATTCGACCCGAAGGGGCGGGTGCTGGACGCCGAGGTTGCCGAAGCCCAGGCCGAGAAGAAACCGGACTGGGCGCTGGAAATGGCCTACTTGAAGCGCGGCTCGCAGTATGGAGACATGGCCATGATGCAGGTCAGCTTTGATCTGCCGGTGTTTGCCGCGACCCGCCAGGATCCGAAAATTGCGGCCAAACTTGCCGAACGTGCGGGCCTCGACGCGGAACGCGATGCCGTGATGCGTGAACATGCGGCGATGCTGGAGACGGATCTGGCCGAATACCAGCGCCTCGAGCATGCCGTCAAGCGTCAGCGCGAGGTGCTGCTGCCCTTGGCAAGCGAAAAGGTGGAGCTGGCCCTGGCGGCCTGGCGCGGCGGCAAGGGAGAACTGGTCGAGCTGGTAATGGCGCGGCGCGAATTCATCGATGCCGACCTCGAGGCGATCGCGCTCGAAGGCGAGCGCCGCCAGATGGCCGCCCGGCTGCTTTTCGCCTACAGCGATCCCACTTTGCCGGGAGCATTGCAATGAGTGCAATAACCCTCAAGAAAACCGTGCTGGGCCTCATCGCCGCTGCCCTGCTGCTCGCCGCCGGCGTGGCGGCCGGCCTGTGGTGGGGCCGAAACCAGGCTTCGGCGAAGCAGGATAGGTTCGCCGGAAGCGAGCAGGCCGGGCGCACAGTCCTGTACTGGTACGACCCGATGGTGCCTCAGCAAAAATTCGACAAGCCGGGCAAGTCACCCTACATGGACATGGAACTGGTGCCCAAATATGCCGACGAAGGGGGCGACGCCGCAACCGTGAAAATCGACCCGGGGGTGGCGCAGAACCTGGGGGTCCGCCTAGCCGTCGTCAAGCGTGCAGCGATTGACACTGACCTGCTGGCAACCGGGATCGTCGATTTCAACGAGCGCGAGGTGGCCATCGTGCAGGCTCGAACCGGGGGATTTGTGGAACGCGTGGCCAGACTGGCGCCCAACGACGTGGTGGGTGCGGGTGCCTTTATCGCGGAACTGCTGGTGCCGGAATGGGCGGCGCTGCAGCAGGAGTATCTGGCACTCAAGGCCGTGGGCGACACGGCCCTGGAAGAGGCGGCGCGCGAGCGGATGCGGCTGGGCGGCATACCGGACAGCCTGATTCGCGAAATCGCCACCAGCGGCAAAATCAGGAATCGCATCGCGATTACCGCCCCGCGCGGCGGGGTAATCCAGACGCTCGAGGTGCGTCCGGGGATGACGCTGATGGCCGGTCAGACGCTGGCGCGCATCAACGGGATAGACACGGTATGGCTCAATGTGGCGGTGCCGGAAGCCCAGGCCGGCTCGGTTCGCCCGGGCCAGCCCGCGGAGGCCATTTTTGCCGCGCTTCCGGGCAAGCCGGTGCAGGGCCGTGTCACCGCGTTGTTGCCGACCCTGAACGAAGGCGCCCGCGCGCTAAGGGTGCGGGTTGAACTGCCCAACAAGGACGGGCGCCTGCGGCCTGGATTGACGGCGCAGGTCAGCCTCAAGGGCGGCAGCGGCCAATCCGCGCTGCTCGTGCCGACCGAGGCCGTCATCCGTACCGGACGCCGCGCGCTCGTCATCGTGGCGGAGGAAAAGGGACGCTATCGCCCGGTCGAGGTCACGCTCGGCCCCGAAACCGGCACCGACACCGTGATTCTGACCGGTCTCAATGAAGGGCAGGCCATCGTCGCCAGCGGCCAGTTCCTGATCGATTCCGAAGCGAGCCTGCAGGGGATTGCTGCACGTTCGGCGGACATCGACGCTGCTGCGCCGGCACCGGTTGCCCTGCACGAGGCGGATGCCGTGATCAAGGAGATTTCCGCCAAGTATGTGACGCTTGCACACGGTCCCTTCAAGACGCTGTCGATGGCCGGCATGACCATGGAATTTCCGCTGGCCAACCCCAAACTCGCGCAAGGCCTGAAAGTCGGGGACCGGGTGCGGGTCGGCGTGCGGGAAACCGACGACGGCCTGCTGGTCGAGAAACTCGACCGGAGCGGGGGGGCGAAATGATCGCGCGCCTGATCCGCTGGTCGGTCGCGAACCGCTTTCTGGTCCTGCTGGCGACGCTGTTCACCGTGGCGTGGGGGGTGTGGGCGGTGAAGACCATGCCGATCGATGCGCTGCCCGATCTGTCCGACGTGCAGGTCATCATCCGCACGCCCTATCCTGGGCAGGCGCCGCAGATCGTCGAGAACCAGGTCACCTATCCCTTGTCCACCACCATGCTCTCGGTGCCGGGGGCGAAGACGGTGCGCGGCTTTTCCTTTTTCGGCGACAGCTTCGTCTATGTGCTGTTCGAGGACGGTACCGATCTCTACTGGGCACGCTCGCGGGTGCTGGAATATCTCAGCCAGGTGCAGAGCCGGCTGCCGCCGACTGCCAAGCCGGCCCTCGGTCCGGACGCGACCGGCGTGGGCTGGATTTACCAGTACGCGCTGGTCGACCGCAGCGGCCAGCACGATCTGGCGCAATTGCGCACGCTGCAGGACTGGTTCCTCAAGTACGAACTGAAAACCCTGCCCAACGTGGCGGAAGTGGCCACCGTTGGCGGCATGGTCAAGCAGTACCAGGTGGTGCTCGATCCGGTGAAGCTCGCCAGTTTCGGCATTACCCATGAGCAGGTGATCGCGGCGATCCGCTCGGCCAACCAGGAAACCGGCGGCGCGGTGCTGGAGCTTGCCGAAACCGAGTTCATGGTGCGTGCCAGCGGCTATCTCAGGAACGTGGCGGACTTCCGCGCCATTCCGCTGCGGCTGGCCGGAACGACGCCGGTGAGCCTGGGTGACGTGGCGCACATCCAGCTCGGCCCCGAAATGCGGCGCGGCATCGCCGAGCTAGACGGCGAGGGCGAGGCGGTTGGCGGCATCGTGGTGCTGCGCTCCGGCAAGAACGCGCGCACGACCATCGCGGCGGTCCGCGACAAGCTCGACACGCTCAAGGCCAGCCTGCCGGCGGGCGTCGAAATTGTGCCGACCTACGATCGCAGCCAGCTGATCGACCGCGCGATCGACAACCTGACCCACAAGCTGATCGAGGAATTCATCGTGGTGGCGCTGGTCTGCGCGCTGTTCCTGTGGCACCTGCGTTCCTCGCTGGTGGCCATCGTCTCGCTGCCGCTTGGGGTATTGATCGCGTTCATCGTCATGCGCCAGCAGGGGGTCAACGCCAACATCATGTCGCTCGGCGGCATCGCCATCGCCGTCGGGGCGATGGTCGACGCGGCCGTGGTGATGATCGAGAACGCCCACAAGAAAATCGAGGCCTGGAACCATGCCCATCCCGGAGACAGGCTGGCAGGCGAGACGCACTGGAAGGTGGTGACCGAGGCGGCGTGCGAGGTCGGCCCGGCGCTGTTCTTCTCGTTGCTGATCATCACGCTGTCCTTCATTCCGGTGTTCACGCTGGAAGCGCAGGAAGGGCGGCTGTTCGGCCCGCTTGCGTTCACCAAGACCTACGCCATGGCCGCCGCCGCCGGCCTGTCGGTGACGCTGATCCCGGTGCTGATGGGTTACTGGATCCGCGGCAGGATTCCCGACGAGACGAAGAACCCGCTCAATCGCTGGCTGATTCGTGCCTACCAGCCGCTGCTGGAAGCCGTGCTGCGACACCCCTGGCTCACGCTGATCGCGGCCTTGCTGATCTTCCTGACCGCGCTGTGGCCCGTCAGCCGCCTGGGCGGCGAATTTCTGCCGCCGCTGGACGAAGGCGATCTGCTCTACATGCCGTCGGCCCTGCCTGGGTTGTCGGCGCAGAAGGCATCCGAGCTGTTGCAGCAGACCAACCGCATGATCAGGAGCGTGCCCGAGGTAGCCCGTGTGTACGGCAAGGCCGGGCGCGCCGAAACCGCCACCGATCCGGCACCGCTGGAAATGTTCGAGACCACCATTCAGTTCGAGCCGCGCGATGCATGGCGCCCGGGCATGACGCCCGAGAAGCTGGTCGAGGAACTGGACCGCGCGGTCCAGGTACCGGGGCTCGCCAACATCTGGGTTCCGCCGATCCGCAACCGCATCGACATGCTCGCCACCGGCATCAAGAGTCCGGTCGGGGTCAAGATTGCGGGCAGCAATCTGGCCGATATCGACCGCATCGCGCTGGAGGTCGAGCGCATCGCCAGGACCGTCCCCGGGGTATCGTCGGCGCTGGCCGAGCGGCTCACCGGCGGCCGCTACATCGATGTGGATATCAATCGCGCGGAGGCGGCACGCTATGGCATGAACATCGGCGATGTGCAGTCGGTGGTGGCCAACCTCATCGGCGGCGAAAACATCGGCGAAACGATCGAAGGCCTGGCGCGCTATCCGATCAACGTGCGCTACCCGCGCGAATGGCGCGACACGCCCGCCAGGCTTGCAGCCCTGCCCATCCTTACCCCCAACGGCAGCCAGATCACGCTGGGCATGGTGGCAACGGTCCGGATCACCGACGGCCCGCCGATGCTGAAAAGCGAGAATGCGCGGCCCTCTGGATGGGTGTATGTCGACGTGCGCGGGCGCGACCTCGCGTCCACCGTTGCCGACCTGCAAGCCGCGGTGGCTGCAAAGGTGAAACTCGAACCCGGGATGAGCCTGGCCTATTCGGGCCAGTTCGAGTTCATGGAGCGTGCCAACGCGCGGCTGAAACTCGTCGTGCCCGCCACGCTGCTCATCATCCTGGTGCTGCTCTATCTCACCTTCAATCGCTTCGACGAAGCCGTGCTCATCATGGCCACCCTGCCGTTCGCGCTGACCGGTGGCGTGTGGTTCCTCTACGCCATGGGTTACCAGTTATCGGTCGCCACCGGCGTCGGCTTCATCGCACTGGCCGGCGTGTCGGCCGAGTTCGGCGTCATCATGCTGCTGTACCTGAAGAACGCCTGGGACGCGAAACGCGAAGCCGGCAAAAGCGGCGAGGCCGACCTGCTCGACGCCATCCGCGAAGGCGCGGTGCAGCGCGTGCGCCCCAAGGCGATGACGGTGGCGGTGATCGTCGCCGGCCTGCTGCCGATCATGCTGGGCAGCGGCACCGGCAGCGAAGTGATGAGCCGCATCGCCGCGCCCATGGTGGGCGGCATGCTGAGTGCGCCGCTGCTGTCGCTGTTCGTCGTCCCGGCCGCCTATCGGCTGATGCGCCGCCGCCGGTTGCCTGCGCCGAGACCGGTGCAAACGCAGGCCGAAGCGGTTTGAACCTGCGCCGGGCAGATGTTCCCCGCAGGGGAAGCTTGGCGGTATCCTTGCGTTTTGCCTGAATTGATCACCAACATGAAAAAAGCCGCAAACCTCAACGAACTGATCGATCTGGTGCACGAAGCGGTCTACGAAGTCGACGAGCTGCGTGCCTGTCTGGAGCATGACGACGACGAAGCGTCGACCTACACCCCCTATCTCGATTCGCTGGATTCGATGCTGCGCGAACTGCACGAATTGATGGCATCGGGGAAATACGAGGGCGTCGGCAAGGGCGAGGACCTGGCCTTCATGCCCCTGTTCAAGAAGCACGAACGCAGCATTCCCTTCCGTGAACTGCTGCGCACCATCAACGCGACGCATCGTGAAGGGTATGAGGCCTGACATAAGGACCTGGCATAAGGAATGGACAACTGCACTCGTCAGCATAAAAGCCTCGGGTCGAAGTCCAGCGAAATGCTCGTGTATGAAAAAGAAGGCTTCAGATCAGCCTCGGATTCCCAGCTGTTGTGAGCCTGGCCGGGTGGGTTCCACCCAACTCAGGCGTGGTGCCTGAAATACTGCAGAAAGGCATTCGCCCGCAAGGGTGGAGAAAAATAGTATCCCTGCACCTGCCGGACGCCCGCGGCCTGTAGCAGGACAATCTGTTCGGCGGTCTCCACACCCTCGGCGATCACCTCAAGATCCGTGGTTTTCAGCAGTACGGCCAGAGTCTCTACCCAGCGCGGCATGGATCCGTCTTCCGCACGGTCGAGCAGGACGCTCTTGTCGAGCTTGATGATTTGCACATTGCAACGGGACAGTATCAGGACGCTGGCGGGATCTATCTTGACGTCATCCATCGCGATGCGAATGCCCTGGCGGGCGGCGGTGTCCAGCGCCAGCAGCCCCATCTGGTCCGGCAGCCCGCGCTCGGTAATCTCCAGGACGATCTTGTGTCTCAACTCGCTGAGCCCCGACTTCTGTGCGGCGTACTCCAGCCCGCCACGACCGAGGATTTCGGGCGGAACGTTGATGTGCAGCGTGACACCGTCCTGATTCCGGAGCCAGTCTCCCAGCTCGATCGCCACCCGGTCGATCACCCAATAGGTGAGCAGCCCCGACAGCGGCGTGTTCTCGGTCAACGCAATGAACTCGTCGGGGAATACGACACCCGTGGGCCGATCCCAGCGCAACAGCGCCTCCACGCCGACACAGCGCCCCTGGTCGAGAGAAATGATGGGCAGATATTCAAGCGCGAATTCGCCTTTTTCAAATCCATCCTGGATGGTCTTCAGATCGAGCATGCGTTCTTCTTGGGTAGGATAAATAAGTGAGAGCCCAACGTTTTCGTGAGGTTAGGTGGCGGCTCCCGAGCGCTTCCATCGAAAATGGCAGGCATTTTTTGGGTGTCTTCCACGATGATGGGTCCCGTTTGAGGTGGGGCTTGCTTCAACCAGCTTCATTGTAACGATAGAGGAACATGAAACCAGTCCTTTACGCTGCTTATTCGTCGCGCAGCGCATCCACCGGGTTGAGCCGGGCAGCGCGCATGGCAGGGACCACGCCGGCGGCCAGGCCGATCAGCACCGACACCAGCAGGGCTCCGAAGGCGTAATCCCACGGCGTGTTCACCGGCAGGCCGCTCACAGTGGTTTTGAGCAGCCAGGCGATGCCGGCGCCGATAGCCAGTCCGCCGAGACCCCCCAGGGTGGACAGTACGGTCGATTCCATCAGGAACAGGGTGCGGATGCGCGCCCGGGTTGCGCCCAATGCGGTCAGCAAACCAATCTCGGAGACGCGCTCGGCCACCGCGATGTGCATCAGCGTGACCATGCCGACCGCACCCACCAGCAGGGAGATGCCGCCGAGTGCGGCCACGGCGAAGGTCAGCACATCCAGCACGGTTCCCAGCGTGTCGAGCATCTGCTGCTGTGGTGTCAGGGTGAAATCCTCGCGGCCGTGGCGCGCGATCAAAATACGTTTGGCGTCGTCGATCACGGCCTTGAGCGGCGAGCCGGGAAGGTAGGCGATATGGATTTCCATCACCCCCTCGCGGTTGAAGACTTCCAGCGCGCGCGCGGTGGGGATGTAGACGGTGTCGTCGAGGTCGAAGCCCAGCACCTGGCCCTTGGACGCCATGACGCCAATCACCCGGAAGCGCGACGCCCCGACCTGCAGGGTGGCGCCGAGCGGGTTGGCGCTGCCGAACAGTTCGCTGCGCACCTTGGCGCCCAGTACGGCATAGGCACGCGGATTGCGCGGATCGTCGGCGGGCAGGTACTGGCCGACCGCCACGTGCATGTTGAAGGCGCGGGAAAAGTCCGGTCCTTCGCCATACACTGTCACGCGCCGGCTGCGGCCGTGGGCGCGGATTTCCGCATTGCCCATCACCCCGGAATTGGTGTATTGCGCGTAACGAGAGGTCTTCAGGGCCAGCGCATCCTCGATCGTCAGCAGCCGCGAACTGCCGATGGCCCCCACCGAGCCACCGTGCGTGCTGACTTTGCCCGGACTGATGTTGATGATGTTGGTGCCGAACTGGGTGAACTCGGACAGGACAAAACGATGGATGCCGTCGCCGATGGAGGTGAGCAGGATCACCGCGGCAATCCCCACGGCGACGCCCAGGGCTGACAGGAAGGTGCGCAGCCGGTGTGCGGTGAGGGCGTGCAGGGCGAAGCGCAGGGTGTCGGCGAGGTTCATTTTCCGCTCAACGCGAGCACGGGATCGAGCCGTGCCGCGCGCGCGGCGGGCAGCAGGCTGGCGAGGATGCCGGTGATGAGTGCGGTGACGACGCCCGCCACGCTGGCCCAGGCCGGTGGCCAGGCGGGAAGAACAGGATAGGCGAGACGGATCATCAGGGCGCCGGCGTGTCCCAGTGCAAAGCCGATGGCGCCGCCCGCGAGCGACAGCCACAGCGCTTCGGCGAAGAACAGCCGGCGGATATCCGCCGAGGGGGCGCCGATGGCTTTCAGCAAGCCGATTTCCGAGGTGCGCTGGGCCACTGCCACCAGCATCACGTTCATCACCAGGATGCCGGCCACCGCCAGGCTGATCGCGGCGATGCCTGCCACCCCCAGCGTCAGTGCACGCAGGATGCGGTCGAAGGTGGCGAGCACCGCATCCTGGGTGATGACGGTCACGTCGTCCTCGCCGTCGTGACGCAACTTCAGGGCGTGGCGGATCGCCGCTTTTGCGGGCTCGATGGCGTTGCGGTTGCGTGCCTCGATCAGGATGCGGAACAGCGAGGAGGTGTTGAACATTTCCTGGGCGTAATCGATCGGGATGATGACAATTTCATCGGTATTGAACCCCATCGACTCACCCTGGCTGGCGAGCACGCCCGATACCAGAAAGCGGCTGTCGCCCAGCCGGATGCGCTGGCCGACTGCCTTGCCGTCCGGGAAGAATTCGCGGGCAAGCTTGCTACCGAGCACGATCTGCGCACTGCGTTCCGAACCCTGTGCGAGAAAGCTGCCCTGCGACAGTTTCATATGACGGATCGGCAACAGGTCCGCCGTGCTGCCGAGCACCGTCACCTCGCGCAGCCGTCCGCCGGATGTCAGTTCGGCCGCCCCCACATTCAGCGGCGCCAGGCGTTTGACCTGCGGCAGATGGTCGACAAAGCGGGCGTCTTCCAGGGTGAGGTCGCGCGGCGTCTGGCCGAGTGCCGCGCCGGGAAAGCCGCCAGCGGTTTCGGCGCGGCCCGGGAAGATGATGACCAGATTGGTGCCGAGCGATGAAAACTGCCCCACCACATAGCGCCGCGCACCGTCCCCCAGCGCGGTCAGCACCACCACTGCCGCCACCCCCAGTGCCATCGCCAGCACGATGAGCAGGGAGCGGGTGCGGTAGCTCACCACCGTTGCAAGAGAGAGTTTCAGGGTGTCGCGCAGGTTCATTTTTCATCCCCGACGATTTCGCCATCACGCATCGCAATGTGGCGATGCGCGCGCGCGCCCAGTTCGCGGTCGTGGGTGACGACGATCAGCGTGGTGCCGGCGTGGTGCAGGCCTTCCAGCAGCGCCATGACTTCGGCGCCGATGCGGTGATCGAGGTTGCCGGTCGGCTCGTCCGCCAGCAGGGCGGTGGGCTTGAGGATCGTGGCGCGCGCGATCGCCACGCGCTGGCGTTGTCCGCCGGACAGCTCGGACGGGCGGTGCTGGGCACGGTCGCGCAGGTCGAAGGCATCGAGGGCGGCATCGACCTGCGATTTGCGTTCGGCCGGGTTGACGCCTTCGAGCATCAGCGGCAGTTCGATGTTCTCGGCCGCGGTCAGGCGCGGCACCAGGTGGAACGCCTGGAACACGAAGCCGATCTTTTCCCGCCGCACACGCGCCTGCTCGGTTTCGGAAAGATCGGTGACGTCGCTGCCGTCGAGTTCGTAACGTCCGCTGCTGGGACGGTCGAGCAGCCCGATGACATTCAGCAGGGTGGACTTGCCGGAACCGGACGGCCCCATGATGGACACGTATTCACCCGATGCGATGTCGAGGTTGATGGCGTTGAGCGCGCGCACTTCCTGGTCGCCCATGTGGAACACGCGGGTGATCGCGGTGAGGCGGATCATTTCGCAGCTTTGGGCTTGACCTTGACGCCCGCTTTCACCTTCTCCTGGTCGAAGGACAGCAGCACCCGGTCGCCTTCCATCAGTCCGCTGGCGATTTCCGTGAAGGCCCAGTTGGCGAGCCCGGTTTTCAGCTTGCGCGTTTCCAGCGTGTCGTCGTCGCCCAGCACCAGCACCGTGCCGTCCTGCTGGATCGCCTGGGTCGGCACGCGCAGCACGTTGTCGCGACGTTCGATGATGACTTCCACATCGGCACTGTAGCCGACCAGCAAAACCTGCTTCGGAGGGGTGTCAAAATCGGCTTCGACATCGACGGTGCGTGCCTGCTTTTCCACTTCGGTCACGTAAGGTGCTATGCGCCGCACCGCGCCGGGGAAGGTCTTGCCGGGCATGGCGTCGAGGGTGATGCGCACGGGCTGGCCGGGCTTGATCCTGGGGGCATCGACTTCGTCCATCGGTGCGCTCACATAGAGGCAGCTGTCGTCGATCAGGTCGACCGCCGGCGGGGTGGGGATGCCGGGCGGCGAGGGCGTGGCGTATTCGCCGACCTCGCCGGTGACGAGTGCCACGATGCCGGCGAACGGCGCGTTGAGCGTGGTGCGCTCCAGCCCCGCTGACGTCACGCGGATTTGCGCCTGAGCACGTTTCACGTCGGCGATCAGCGCATCGCAGTTGGCCTGGCGCGCGCGCGCGTCGGCCCGCGCAGTTTCCACGCTCTGCGGGCTGACAAAACCGCGATCGGCGAGCTGCTGGGTGCGCTCGGCGTCGCGCTTGGCGTTGTCGGCCACGATGCAGGCTTCGCGGCGGCGTTCCTCGCTGGTGGTCAACTGGCGGGTGGCCAGATCGCGCTGGGCGGCGAGGTCGCGATTCCACAGATCCAGCAGCGGCTGCCCGGCCTTGACGCGATCGCCTTCCTTCACCCACAGTTTCACGATCTGGCCGCCTGACGCCGGCGCCAGTTTGGCGCGGCGGCAGGCCTTGATCGTGCCGGCGCGGGTGTTGACCACGGTAGCTTCCACCGTGCCGCGCGCGATGGTGGCGAGTTCGACTTCGGGGGGCTGCGGCCGGGTGAAATGCCAGCCCGCATAGGCCAGCGCTGCCATGATCAGGACGATGAGAACAACACGAAGCCAGGTTTTGGGTTTGGGCATGATCAGGATCAAACAGCTGCGAACCAGCCAATGTAACATCCGGGTGTGCTGAAAACTATCATTCCCGCCCGTCTCGAATTCAAAGACGGTGTCCCGTATTCCGCCGTCTATGGCGATATCTACCATTCCGCCGACGGCGGTGTCGGACAGGCGCGTCATGTCTTTTTGCAGGGCTGCGGCCTACCCGGCACCTGGGCGAACCGGGCCTCATTTGTCATTCTGGAAACCGGCTTTGGCACCGGCCTGAATTTTCTGACGACCTGGGCGGCGTGGCGCAACGATCCGGCGCGTTGTGCGCAGTTGCATTTCCTGTCGGTCGAGAAGCATCCGTTTCAGGCCGCCGACCTGGCGCGCCTGC
>Ga0326732_1000220_pt1 | contig 13709 bp, 16 predicted proteins | sample MHFSIPfraction_4_FD_207644 | JGI IMG/M metagenome (GOLD analysis project Ga0326732, IMG submission 207644) | Lab enriched peat soil microbial communities from Michigan Hollow, Ithaca, NY, United States - MHF12FN SIP fraction | ecosystem: Environmental > Terrestrial > Soil > Wetlands > Peat...
CTCGTAGTAGCCACGTTTCGCCGGCGCCACCGTGCGCATCATGCCCGCCGCGGCGTCGAACAGCATGTAGGCCGACCCGAAGCCGGGCATGTCGAAGGTCGCGGTACGCATGCGACTGCCCTTCACGTGCATCACGTTGGTGTGCGCGGATCCCGACAGGGCCATGATCTGGTCCATGGTCATGGCGAACAGCTTGTCGCGCCCCCGGTCGCTGATCTCCTCCTCGCCCGTCTGATCGGCGACGATGTCGGACGTGAGATTGACGGTCTTGATCGTGACCACACCCTCGAACTGCTGGGCGGCCGCCGTACCGGGGCCGAGCAGGACCACCGTCGCTACAAGACTGCTGAGTCTCATGGCACCGCCTATTTCAGGATCAGTTTCGCGATCGTGTTGAGCTGCATGTTGCTCGTGCCTTCGTAGATCGTCCCGATCTTGGCGTCACGGTAGAACTTCTCCACCGGGTATTCCTTGGTGTAGCCGTAGCCGCCGAACAGCTCGAGACAGACCGACGTCACCCGCTCGGCCACCTGGGAGGAGAACAGCTTCGCCATCGCGGCGTTCTGCGTGTACTCCTGGCCCGCATCTTTCAGGCGGGCCGCGTTGTACACCATGAGGCGCGCCGCCTCGAGCTCGGTCGCCGCCTGTGCCAGCTGGAACTGCACCGCCTGGAATTCGGCGATCGGCTTGGCGAACTGCTTGCGCTCCTTGACGTACTTGGTCGCGGCGGCCAGGGCCCCACGGGCCACCCCGATCATCTGCGCCCCGATGCCGATGCGGCCGGTGTTCAACGTCTCGATCGCCACCTTGTAGCCCTTGCCGACCTCGCCCAGGACGTTGGCCGCCGGGACCTCGCAGCCGTCGAGGATCAACTCGGTGGTCGACGAGGCCCGAATGCCGAGCTTGTCTTCCTTCTTCCCGACGCTGAACCCTGCGAACCCGCGCTCCACGATGAACGCCGTGATCCCCTTGTAGCCCTTGGCGAAATCGGTGTTCGCGAAGATCACGTATACGCCGGCCTCGGCGCCGTTGGTGATCCACAGTTTGCGGCCGTCGAGTACCCAGCCGTCGCCCTTCCGGGCTGCTTTCGTCTGCAACCCGAACGCATCGGAGCCGGACTCGGGCTCGGAGAGGGCGTAAGCCCCTACCCAGTCGGCGGCAAGCTTCGGGAGGTAGCGCGCCTGCTGCTCCTCCGACGCCCACTGCAGGAACGGCTCGATGACGAGGGTATTCTGGACGTCGACGAAGATCGCGGCCGACGCGTCCACGGCCGACAGCTCCTCGACGGCGAGCGTCGTCATGAACAGCCCGCCGCCCGCACCACCGAAGCGTTCGGGGATCTCGATGCCCATGAGTCCCAGCTCGAACAGCTTGGGCACGAGGGTCGGGTCGATGGCGGCGGCTCGCTCCATCGCCGCGACCCGGGGGCGGACCTCGCTTTCGGCGAAGTCCGCCACGGCGTCGCGGAACATCTGCTCCTCTTCGGAGAGCACGGTGAGCGGCGTCGCCGCGGTCGATGTCGTCATCAGACCTTCCGGTCGGGCACCTGGAGCATCTCGCGGATGCCGCCCAACGACGACAACACGCCGGTGGCCTCGTAGGGCATATAGATCACTTTGTTGTTTTGCCCCGTCACCATTTCCTTCAGCGCCTCGAGGTAGCGAATGGCGATCAGATAGCGGGCGGGATCGCCGCCCGATCCCTTGATGGCGCTCGTGATCCGCTCGATGGCCTGCGCTTCGGCCTCGGCGACCTTGAGCCGCGCGGCGGCCTCGGCGTCGGCCTGGAGAATGCGCGCCTGCTTCGCCCCTTCGGCCTTGTTGATCTCCGACTGCCGGATGCCCTCGGCCTCGAGGATCGCCGACTGCTTGCTCGCCTCCGCCGTGAGGATCGCGGCGCGGCGGTCGCGCTCGGCGCGCATCTGCTTTTCCATCGCGTCGCGGATGTCGCGCGGTGGGTTGACGTCCTTCAGCTCGACCCGCGCGACCTTGGCGCCCCACTTGTGGGTCGCGTCGTCGAGGATCTCCCGCAGCTTCGTGTTGATGTGCTCGCGCGACGACAGCACCTGGTCGAGGTCCAGCTCGCCGACCACGTTGCGCAACGTGGTCTGGGTGAGCTTCTCGATGGCGTCGGGGAGGTTGGCGATCTCGTAGGCGGCCCGCACCGGGTCGGTCACCTGGAAGTAGATCAGCGCATCGATCTCGACCACCACGTTGTCCTTGGTGATCACGTTCTGGCGCGGGAACACGTACACCGTCTCGCGCAGGTCGATGGTGGTCGAGCGGTAGCGCCGCGTGATCGTCTCGCCCGAGGGGAGGCTGATCACCGAGTGCCAGTCGATGGCGCGCGGCTGGTCGACGAACGGCACGATCAGATTGATCCCCGAGGAGAGGGATCGGTTGTACTTGCCGAGTCGCTCGACCACCATCGTCTGCGCTTGGCGCACGACGATGATGGCGCTCTTGACGATGATGATCGCGAGCAGCGCGACCGCGCCGACGACGATGAGCCCGAAGTTCATGAGTCTCCAGCCTCCTTCTCGACCAGGAGCGTGCTGCCGTCCACTTGCACCACCATGACGCGGGTCCCGGGCTCGAGCGCCGCCCCGCCCTCGATCAGGGCGCCGCGCCAGTCCTCCCCCTCCACCTTGACGCGACCCAGCCGGGTCACGGGGTCGAAACGCTGCACCACCACACCCGACTTGCCGACCAGCGCCTCGGTGTTGGTGCGCACCTCCATGCCGCGGCTGTGCAGAAAGCGCCGCACCAGCACCGGTCGCAGCCCGAACAGGCTGCCGACCGTGGTTCCGGCGAACACGAGCACCTGGCCGAGCAGCCCGATCGGGAGCAGCCCCGCCAGCCCCGCGGCCAGGCATCCGACGGCGACGCTGGCCAGCCAGAATCCGGGGGCGAACATCTCCGCCACCAGGAGCAGGGCCGACGCCACGATCCAGATCTGCCAGTTCGACACGTGATCCCGTCTTCGCGAGAGCGAGTTGAAACTACCGCCCCCGGGGGCCCCGCGCGACCGCTGCAACCTCCTGTCGCGTTTGGCTATCCCATTGCACGTGCCCGCGAAACCGCCGCCCGGGGGCGGCGTAGGGCCTTCGGTCTTCCACCACACCATGAGGAGAGCTCGATGCGAACCGTGATCGTCCTCGGCGCGGCGCTCGCCGCCATCGCCCCAGCCGCGACGAGCCAGGCGGCCCAGCGCTACACCGTCGCCGGCGACAATGTCGCGATCTACAACCTCGCGGGCGTCGTGCGCGTGGAAAGCGGTCCCGCGGGCGACGTGGTGGTCGAAGTGACCCGCCTGGGCGACGACGCCGCCAAGCTCCAGGTCGAGACCGGACCGATCGGATCCCGCCAGACGCTGCGCGTGATCTATCCCGACGACGACATCGTCTATCCCGGCATGGGCGCGCATTCGAGCTCGAATCTCGACGTGCGCGACGACGGCACGTTCAGCGGGGACAACCGCTCGTTCGGCCGCGGCCACCGGGTCCGGATCAGCGGGGACGGCTCCGGCCTGGACGCCCATGCGGACCTCCGCATCCTGGTCCCCCCCGGCCGCCGCATCGCGGTGTACCTGGCGGTCGGACGGATGACGGCGACCAACGTCGATGGCGACGTCAAGCTCGACGTCAGCTCGGCGGACGTCACCGCGAGCGGCACGAAGGGCTCGCTCAGTGTCGATGCCGGGTCGGGCGACGTGCGGGTGACCGACGCCACGGGCGATCTCAACCTCGACACCGGGTCGGGCAACGTCGTGGTGAGCGGCGCCCATGGGGACGATCTGCTGTTCGATACGGGGTCCGGCGACGTCACGATCGATCACGCCGAGGGCCGCACCCTGAAGATCGACACCGGCTCCGGCAATGCCGACGCCACGGCGGTAAAGGCCGACGATCTCGTCATCGATACCGGGTCGGGGGACGTGACGCTCGAGCTGCTCGCGGGCGGCGGCTCCATCGACATCGACACCGGCTCCGGGGAGGTCAACCTCACGCTGCCCGCCGAGTACGGCGCAGACGTGGTGCTGGACACCGGGTCGGGCGATATCGACCTGGGCGGCATCTCCGTCACGGTGCGCAAGATCGCCGAGGATCATGTGGAAGGGCGCATCGGGAGTGGCACGGGGCGGCTGCATGTGGAGACGGGGAGCGGGGATGTGAGATTGAAAAAGGCGTAGAACTGCGGACGCCAGACGTCTGACGTCAGATTCACGAGCCCGCCCGAGCGCCAACGCCCGGGCGGGCAGTGTTTTTAGAGCCCACGTGCGGCGAAACGATGACGGAAGGGATTGTCGGAGGTGCGAAGCTCGGCCCGTCCTTACTGGAGTTCGTCATGGTTGGCTTTCGCCAGCTCAAGGTCTGGGAGAAGTCCCATCAATTGACGCTTGCTGCTTACCGTGTCACGAGTGCATTTCCCCGCGATGAGCGATATGGGATTTCGTCGCAGCTGCGTCGATCGGCCGCATCTATCAGCGCCAACATCGCGGAAGGATGTGGGCACCGCAGCAAGCGTGAGTTCGCTCGGTTTCTGACGATCGCGCTGGGCTCAGCAAGCGAATTTGAGTATCATCTGCTGCTCGCGTTCGATCTCGGTCTCGTCGAAGCTGGTGACTACCAGTTGCTCGAAGCCAATGTGACGGAGGCGAAGCGTATGCTGACAGGCTTCATCAAGAAGCTGATGTCTGACGTCTGATGTCTGGGGAGTCAGTTCGCCTCGACAAATGGCTCTGGGCCGCGCGCTTCTACAAGACCCGCGCCCTCGCCGCCCACGCCATCGCCGCCGGACGCGTCGAAGTCAACGGCGCGCCCGCCAAGGCCGCCAGGGGTCTGTCGATCGGCGACCGCCTGCGGGTGCGCAAGCCGCCGTACGCATTCATCATCCGGGTGCTCGCGGTGAGCGAGCAGCGCGGTCCCGCGAAGCAGGCAGTGACGCTCTACGAGGAAGACTCGGAAGGAAAGGCCGCCCGCGAGCGGCTGGCGCACCAACTGCGGATCGCCCCTTCGCCGGCGTTCGACGGGAAGGGGCGACCGACCAAACGCGACCGCCGCGAGCTGGACCGGCTGCGCGGCGACGAGGATGACTAGGACTTGCTCGTCTTGCGTCCCAGGAACCAGCCGAACGCGATACCGATGCCGGTGCCGACGAGCGCCATGATCGCGAGCTTCTTGGGCGCGCCGAATTGCACGAACTTCGTCCCCTCTTCGGTGATCTCGACCACGCCGACCGGCTTCGCCGCGACGCCACCCCCCGCACCCTCGCCCTCGCCCTGGACCGGCGCCTTGCCGTTCGGACCCTTCTTGGTATGGGTGCCGCTTCCACTGCCCGCACCGAAGCCGTAGGCCACCTTCGCCACCGGGATCACCGTCTTGCCGTCGGTGGTGATCGGCTCACCGTACACCGCCTTCACGCTTGCGCTGGTCCGCAGATGCTCGGCCGCGCCCTCGATCAGTTCCTTGGTTCTCATGCTCCACCTCCGCTGGGTTGCCGGCCAACCTTCTCCTGGCAGGCTAGGCCCCCACTGCTGAAGGTGTTGTGAACGAACGGTGAGGAGGGCATTCTCAGACGCGAAATGGAGGCAGTCATATGAAATGGATCGTGATCGTCGCGGCGGTGCTGGTCGGAGTCCCCGCGTTGATGGCCCTGGTCGGCATGCTGCTGCCGCGCGATCACGTGGCCGGCGCATCGGTCGTGGTGCGGCAACCGGTGGATCGTGTGTGGGCGGTGGTGCGAGACATCGGCGCCATGCCGCAGTGGTGGCCGGAGCTGCGCTCGTCGGAGCGGACGGCGGGCCCTGAGGGGTGGGAGCATTGGAAGCAGGTGTCGCGCGGCGGCGCCATGACGATCGGGGTCGAGTCGGAGGAACCGCCACGGCGCCTCGTGACCCGGATCGAGTCGCCGCCCGGCGCACCCTTCGGCGGATCATGGACCTACGACATCGCCGCGGTGCCGGAAGGCAGTCGGGTGACGGTCACGGAGCATGGCTGGATCGCGAATCCGCTGTTCCGCTTTCTGTCGCGGTTCGTGTTCGGCTACTATCGGACGCAAGAGAGCTATCTGCGGGCGCTGGGGAGGAAATTCGGGGAAACGGTGCAGCCGGTACGGGTCGCGGGCGGGAGCTGATGCGTGTGCGGCGGGCCGATCTCGGCCCGCCGCACACCAGTGGTCTCAGCGTCGCCGCGAATTGGCCAGCAGCCGCAGGATCTCGAGGTATAGCCAGATCAGCGTCACCATCAAGCCGAACGCCGCGTACCACTCCACTTCGGCGCGCCGTGCTCGGCGCCGCGCGCGATGAAATCGAAGTCGATCGCGAGGTTCATGGCGGCGATGCCCACGACGAAGAGGCTGAAGATGATCGACGCCGTGCCGCCGCCGTACAGCAGCGGTATCTGCACGTGGAAGAACGACAGGACGATCGTGACGAGGTAGAACAGCGCGATCCCGCCCGTCGCCGCGAACACGATCATGCGGAAGCGGTCGGTCACCTTGATGATCCCCGAGCGATACAGCAGCAGCATCACCGCCAGCACGCCCAGGGTGAGCCCGATGGCCTGGAAGACGATGCCGTGCAGCCGTTGCTCGTACAGCGTCGAAATGGCGCCCAACGCGAGGCCTTGCGCCGCCGCATACACCGGCGCGCTGAGTCTCGCCCAGGCCGGCAGGAAAATGGTCACGAGCGCCGCACCCATGCCCACGATGAGCCCGCCCCACATGTAGGGCATCACCGCGGCGAGGTCGAGCGTCTGGGAGTAGCGGGTCCACACCCAGGTGGCGGCTCCGACCACCAGCAGCAGCAGGAACGCCGACTTGTTGATCGCGCCTTCGACCGACATCAGCTCGCCGGTCCCCGCCTGCGAGTACTGGGCGGCGCGCTGGAGGGCCTTGTCGTTCAGCAATGGATTGGCCATCTCACGTCCTTCTGGAAGACTATTGGAAGCGGAGAATATAACGAGGCGACCTAGCCTCGAGCGGCGCGCTCGATGTCGTTGGATTCATAGATGTTGACTCCACGCGGCGCGCGCAGCGCCACCCGCACCAGGGCCTCGGCGACCGTCGCGGCGGCGATCGGTCGGTATTTGCGCAGCGGGCCGATCAGCATGAAGGATGCCCCCTTCATCGCTGCGATCCCGGCGCGCTCTCCCGGCCGGTTCTCGGCGCGCTCTCCCAGGAGGATCGATGGGCGGAAGATCTGCTTCGCTTCGAACGGCAGCCCCGCGATCGCGGTCTCGGTCTCTCCCTTCACTCGGCTATAAAAGAAGGGCGCCTTGGGGTTCGCCCCCATCGAGCTGACCAGGAGAAATTGCCGCGCGCCGTGATCGAGCGCCTGTGCCGCCAGGGCCACCACATAGGTGAAATCGACCTGCCGGAATGCGGCCTGCGAGCCGGCCTGCCTCATGGTCGTGCCGAGGCAGCAGAACACGTCGGTCGCGGCAGGGAACTCGACGCCGGCGGCGCCCAGACGATCGAACTCGATCACCCGCTGATCGAGTTTCGGGTCGGTATGCGGCAGCGGTCGCCGCACGAGGGCGACCACCCGCTCGTAGCCGGGAACGCCGAGCAGGCGAGCCAGGCACTCACTGCCGACCAGTCCGGTGGCGCCGGCGATGAGGGCGGTCCTCACAACTCCTCGAAGGGGACGTTCAAGATCGGGTAGCTGCGCCAGTCACGGTAATCGAAATGCCACCATTCGTTCGAGATCCGGGTGAAGCCCTCCTCCTCCATCGACTGGCGCAGGACCTCCCGATGCCAGCGTTGCATGCTGGTCGTCACCGGGTAGTCGGGGTAGGAGCGCTCGGTGGTTTCGTCATAGGTCCCGCCCATGTCGATCGGCCGGCCGCTGCGCAGGTCGACCAGCGTCAGATCCACGGCGCACCCCCGGTTGTGGCGCGATCCGCTCGCCGGATTGGCGACGAGCCACCGCAGCGCGGGGGGCGTGGCGTCCCAGAACGTCTTGGTCACGTACCAGGGCCGGTACCCGTCGTGAATCAGCAGGCCATATCCCATGGAGCGGAGGCGGCCCTGCGCGCGGAGCAGCGCCTCGGCGGCGGGACGTTGCAGGAATGCGTGGGCCGTCGAATAGAACACGCTGCCGAGGAAATTGTTGGTCGTGGCGTAGCGGATATCGAAACGGATCGTGGAATCCAGCGTGGCGAGGTCGACGAGATCGGGGGCGCGGAAGCTGCCGCTCTCGGCGGGCGGCGTCGCGGTCCGCGCTGCGGCGAGCAGCTCCGCGACGGGATGGACGGGGGCCACTTTGAGCTGGCCGCCCGATTGTGGTCCGATCGCGCGACGGGGGTAGGTGACGGCTCCCAGGCGGGCGTCGCTCGCCCGGCCTGTACGGGTTCCGTGGAAGACGATCCGCTCGCCGGCGTGTCGGTCGCTCGCCGGAACGGCGAACGCCGTGTCGGAAACCGGCGTCAGGACATCGTCCTCGATCCACCCGATCAACGCATGCAGCCGGCCTCCGCGCTCGAATACGAACAGGGTCTCGTCGCTCCAGCCGTACTCGCCGAGCAGGCCGACCCAGCGGGCGGGGGGCGGCGCGGGCACCGGCTCGGGGGCCCGGGGGAAACTGTCACCGTCCACGATGACGGCATCGGGGTGCAGACGCACCGAGCCGCCGAACACGAGTGGATCGTCGAACACCAGGCTGTCGCCCAGCGCGCGGACCCGAGCCGGGACCGCGCTGCCGTCGCGCGAGACGAACAGGTCCCCAGCCCGCTCGAGCAGATCGACGCTGCCGGATCGACGCGCGTAGTGGCCGGCGGCCGCGCGTGCCACACCGGCGGCGAGGGGGCGCGTGAGTGCGGGCTCGGGAAGCGGTGTCCCGGCCCGGGCCGCCAGCGTGGCGCGCAGTGCGGCCTCGGCGACTCGTTCGGTGATGGTGGTCGCGCCGTCCAGCGTGGTCACTACGACGACACCGAGACGCTCGTCGGGGAGGGCCGCGAGGGTGGTCGCGAATCCGGGGATCGCCGCGTTGCGCCGTATCCGGCGATGGCCGTCCAAAGGCGGGCCGGACGGGCCTAGGCTCGAGTCGCCGAACAGTCGAGCGAGCGCGTGTCCGAGGTCCGTCACGCTGGCATCGGATCCTCCGCTCGGCCCATCGTGCAGGACCGCGGGAGCCGCGAAGCGACGCCCGTCGGGCGCCCACATCGTCCCCGCGGCGCTCTCGCGGGCGAATGCGCCTTGCTGGAAGAACGACGACACGCGGCCGACCCGGTAGATGGTGGCGGCTGCGGCCGGTGCGCTGTCCCGCGCATTGCCGAAGCCACGGGCCCAGACAATGGCGGTGTCGTCCACCAGCGCAATGGAGACGGCGGGGAGATCCTTGTCGCTCATCTCGTGCTCGATAAGCCGCGTGAGCAGCGCGGCCGTCGCCGCGTACTCGGCGCGCGCGGGGACCGAGTCCTGCGCCGCCAGCGGCGCGGCGGGCAGGGTGAGGAGGACAGCGACCAGCGCACGGCCGTGTAGAGTCCGGATCATCGGCGGAATTCGGACCAGGGACCCCGGGACTTCCGCAGCAGCACCTCGCCGTGGCCCCGCACGAGGTAGTCCGGCAACTCGCCCACCACCGTGTAGCCGAGCCGCTCGTAGAGGCGGTGGGCGTCGGGATTGAACGTAGAGACGCACATGAACACGTTCGGGCTCTCCTGGAAGATGCGGGCCTCGGCCCAGGTGATGAGCTGGGCGCCGTGTCCCTGGCCGCGAGCGCCGGCCCGGACACATACGGTCTGGATGTACCCAGGGAACGGGCCACGCAGGTCGATCACCACGAACCCGACGATCCGTCCCTCGTCTTCACTGACGTACACTTCCTTGCCGGGATCCCGCAATGTGCGGATCGACGCCTCCACGGTGCGTCCCAGCGTGATCCACGGCTCGGACTCGGCCATCATGCGGGCGCACTCCGCCAAGTCGGCGTCGCCCGCGAGGCGCCGGATCGTTCCGTCGGCGCCGCTCACGCGGCGCCTCGGGCGCGCCGCCAGACCCACCAGTAGAGCAGCAGGTTCACGATCAGCACGAATCCCCCGATCGCGATCTGTCCTCGCGCGGTCAGTCCTTCGGGATAGACCACGCGGCCGATGTAGTGGTTGATGAAGCCGCCCGGATATCCCTCCTGCCCGGCGCGCGCCCGCAGCGCGTTCTCCAGCGGCGTCAGCGGGCAGGTCTTGGCGAAGAACTCGACCCACACGCCCCACGCGACGGCGGGCAGGTGGAGCCACATCCACCAGCGGTGTCGCAGCACGAGGAGCGCGCCGCCTACCACGAACACGATGTAGGCGAAGTGGAGCAGCATGATGCCGTCGGCGGCGAGGCGGTAGAGCATGCGTGAGGATTCTACGTACTCGATGCATGACGGCAACTGCGCTGGCCGAATCCGGCAGCGAGACGTAGTCTAGTGCCCATGATCCCATCACGTTCCCCATTCCGGGCCGTGCTCGCGCTGAGCGCGACGCTGTGCGCCTGTTCTTCGTCTGGCGCCCCACGGCCGACCGCTCCAGCGCCCGTCGCGGCGAGCGCCGCCACCAACACCTTGACATCCGCCGAGCGGGTGGCCGGATGGCGGCTGCTGTTCGATGGCCGCACGACCGACGGCTGGCGCGGCTTCCGGAAGACCTCGATTCCCTCGGCGTGGAAGGTCGTGGATGGGGCGCTGACGCGCACCGGCGAGGGCGGCGACATCGTGACCACCCAGAAGTTCAAGAATTTCGAGCTCACGCTCGAGTGGAAGGTCGCGCCCGGCGGCAACAGCGGAATCTTCTACCGAGCGAGTGAGGACGACGACGCGATTTACTGGACCGCGCCGGAGATGCAGGTGCTCGACGACGCGCGCCACCCCGACGGCAAGTCGCGGCTCACAGCAGCCGGGTCCGACTACGGACTGTACGAAGCCCCCGCGGGGATCGTGAAGCCGGCCGGCCAATGGAATCAGGTGCGCATCATCGTCAACGGCCGCCACGTGGAGCACTGGCTCAACGGCGTCCGCATGCTGCAGTACGAGCTGTGGAGTCCCGACTGGGAGATGCGGGTGCATGGCAGCAAGTTCGCGCCCCACCCGCATTACGGCCGCAATAGCGAGGGGTTCATCGGGCTGCAGGATCACGGCGATTGGGTCGCCTATCGCAGCATCAAGATCCGGGTGCTGCCGTGACCGTTCGCGTCCGGCTCTCCGCAATGATGTTCCTCCAGTACTTCATCTGGGGGGCGTGGTTCGTCACCATGGGGACCTATCTCGGCCAGACGCTTCAGTTTTCCGGCCGTGAGGTGGGGTACGCATACGCGGCGACCGCGATCGCCGCGCTCGTGACGCCGTTCTTCATCGGCATGGTCGCCGATCGATTCTTCGCGACCGAGAAGCTGCTCGCGGTCCTGCATCTGTTGGGGGCCGTGGTGATGTGGTACGTCTCCACCCGCGTCACCTTCGCCACGTTCTATCCCGCGCTGATTCTCTACGCGCTGTGCTATATGCCCACGCTGTCGCTCACCAACTCGATCTCATTCCATCACGTGCAGGATCCGGCGCGCGATTTTCCGCTGATCCGCGTACTCGGAACGATCGGCTGGATCGTGGCCGGGATCATCGTGGGGAAGGTGTTGCACGCCGACGCCCAGGCCGTGCCGATGCGGCTCGCTGCCGGGGCATCGGTGGTGCTCGGCCTGTTCTCCCTGGTGTTGCCACACACGCCGCCCAAGGCGGCGGGGGCGCCGTTCAGCGTGCGCGACGCGTTCGGCCTCGATGCACTGCAGCTGCTCAAGGACCGCTCGTTCCTGGTGTTCGTGCTCGGCTCGTTCCTGCTGTGCATCCCGCTGCAGTTCTACTACACCTGGACCAACCCGTTCCTCAATGAGATCGGCATGGCTGCCCCGGCGAGCAAGATGACGCTGGGCCAGATGTCGGAGATCCTGTTCATGCTGGCGCTTCCGGCCCTGCTGCACCGCTTCGGGAGCAAGGTGATTCTGCTGGCGGGCATGGCCGCCTGGGGCGCGCGCTACCTGCTCTTTGCCCACGGCAATACCGGCTCGGGGGCATGGATGCTGTATGCCGGGATCCTGCTCCACGGCGTGTGCTACGATTTCTTCTTCGTGACCGGGCAGATCTATGTCGACCAGCGGGCGGGACTGCGCATCCGCGCGGCCGCCCAGGGGTTCCTCACGTTCATCACCCAGGGGGTCGGGTATCTGATCGGGAGTTTCGTTTCCGGTGTGGTGGTGCAGCAGTTCGTCCGGCCCGCCGGCGGGCACGACTGGTTCGCCATCTGGCTCCGGCCCGCGGTTGGCGCCGCCGCGATCCTGGTGGTGTTTGCGCTGCTGTTCCGCGGGGAAGAGGAGCGCCGAGCCGAGGTCTAGTCACCGCCGTGGTCAGGAGCGCGAAATTGGCCCGGCGATCCACCGCGAAGACGCAAAGGGCGCGGGAGGCGGCGCGGCGCACAGGACCCGAGCAGAAGCCAGGTACTTCCGTGCTTTGTTCTTGTCTTCTTTGCGCCTTTTGCGCCGTTGCGGTAAACAACCCGCGTTTTCAGGATTGTGAAAAGAGACAAGAGCTCACCGCGAAGACGCAAAGAGCGCGAAGACGCTTTTCTTTGCGCACTTTGCGCCTTTGCGGTAGACGTGCGTTCTCAGGGGTGGGAGAAAGAGACAAGAGTTCACCGCGAAGACGCAAAGAGCGCGAAGACGCTTTTCTTTGCGCACTTTGCGCCTTTGCGGTAGACGTGCGTTCTCAGGCTGCGAGGAGCGTGGATTGGGTATGGTCCAGCGCGCTTCAAGGCCCAAACTGCCTGCATGGAGAACCGGGAAGATCTCGAACGGATTGCCAAGCTGACGGTAGACGCGATATACACCGTCCATCGGGGTCTCGGACCGGGGCTGCTTGAGTCGGCCTACCAGGCGTGCCTCAGCCATGAGCTCAGAAAGCGAGACCTGGGCGTTCGATGTGAGGTGATTCTTCCGGTTCACTACGATGGTCTGGTGATCGATGCAGGCTACCGGATCGACCTCATTGTTGAAGATGCCATACTGATTGAGCACAAAGCGGTTCAAGCCCTGGCACCGATCCACCAGGCGCAAATCATCACCTATCTCAGGCTGTCGGGGCTCAAACTCGGCTTTCTGCTCAACTGGAATGTCCCTCGAATCAAGGACGGCATTCGCCGTTTCGTGAACCACCTGTAACCCTTCGCGCTCTTCGCGCCTTTGCGGTGACATACGGAACCTGAAAGGCCTGCCAATGTCGCGCCTTCCCTCTCGCCGTGAATTCGTTACTAACGTGGCCGCCGGTGCCTCGCTTTTCCACATCGTCCCCCGCCATGTGCTCGGCCGCGGCTACCGGGCCCCGAGCGACACGCTGAACGTCGCCTGCATCGGGGTTGGAGGGATGGGACGGAATGACGTGCGCGGCATGGAGGGCGAGAACCTGGTGGCGCTGTGCGACGTGGATTGGGACGCGGCCGAGGACGCCTTCCGGAGTTACCCCAAGGCCCGCCGCTACAAGGACTACCGGGACATGCTGGACCGCGAGGCGAAGAACATCGATGCGGTCACGGTCTCCACTCCCGACCACAACCACGCCGCGGCTGCGATGCTGACGCTCAAGGCCGGAAAGCACGTCTACTGCCAGAAGCCGCTGGCCCGGACCATGGGAGAGGTGCGCGCGCTCATGCAGGAGGCGGCGCGCCGGCCGAAGCAATGCACCCAGATGGG
>Ga0326732_1000222_pt1 | contig 13580 bp, 9 predicted proteins | sample MHFSIPfraction_4_FD_207644 | JGI IMG/M metagenome (GOLD analysis project Ga0326732, IMG submission 207644) | Lab enriched peat soil microbial communities from Michigan Hollow, Ithaca, NY, United States - MHF12FN SIP fraction | ecosystem: Environmental > Terrestrial > Soil > Wetlands > Peat...
CCCGGCAGCCTCTTCATGAACTTGTTTCTTTCAATGCCGATGGCAACGATCTCATGGCTTTCGGAAGATGGAATCAGGATACCATACACATCCCGCAAGGCGACCGGAAGTCGGAAATCCGGTCCGGCCATGCAACCGATGTTGATGCTGGAGCTATAGCCTGTGTTAAGCAGACGGATTTCTGCCGGGAAACAAACCTTTGAGGAGAGCAGGCCTAAGGCCCTGGGGGCGGGAATGGCCACGATGACCCTGCCAGCATGGACCGTACCCGACGCAGTCGTAACACGAACCCCGTCGCCATCCGGATCCACGGACAGGACCGGCGTATCGAACTGCACGTCAAGCGTCCCTGCCAGCTTCTCAGGAATTACTCCTATCCCCCCTTCGCATGTCAGTGTGTTCGAACGCCTGAGACTGAATGCCGTCAGGACCATTGCCAATGCCCTTGAGCTCTCTTCCGGAGACTGAAAATAGAATCCACGAAGCATCGGATTGAAAATAAAATCCGTGACGGACGGTCCGAGCACCCTGTCCGACCATGTTTTCACCGTCTCATCATCGAACGTCGCCCAGGCGCTGTAATCGCCCAGTTCAAGTGTAGCGAGAGAGTTGAGATTCCTGAACGACTCCCGGCCGAGAGTCATCAGGTCTCGCAATCCGAGCAGACCGGAAGTAAGGGGAGCGACAGGATTTCCGACCCTTAACCTTCTTGGCACTCCGTCACAGACCACGACGCCGATTGCCGATGTTTCATGTATGAGTGAAGAACACCCGGTCTCTGCGGCAAGTAAGCTGAGCACCCGGTATCCGGAGGATAAAAACTGTGCTCCACGATCGACCGGCATCCCACCCAGCATGTCGGTCGTCATGCGGCCACCGACACGCGAAGACGCCTCAAGTATCCTCACGGACTGGCCTCCCCTCCGGAGCGTATGGGCGGCGGCAAGGCCGGCAATGCCCGCGCCTACAACGATGACATCCTGGCGTGACATCACTTTTGAAAGAGTCGATCATACCTGAGCCGCAGCACCGGGAGTAGGACAAGCGCCCTGAACAATCGCCTGGTTGACAAGGAGTATTTCCTGTTCATGGAAAAGCGAATTTCTTCCTGAGCCGACGGTGAACTATTAGTGACGGGAACGATTTTACAAAGGTAGTGTTCTTCGTTTCTCAAAAGCAGTAACAGCAACCAAACCATCGAGGAGACCATACTTATGCAGAAATGGGTCTGCGTGCCTTGCGGCTATGTCTACGATCCCGAAGAGGGTGATCTCAATAACGGCATCGAGCCGGGAACCGCCTTCGAAGACCTGCCGGACGACTGGGTATGCCCTGTCTGCGGCGTGGACAAGTCCTTCTTCGAACCCGCCTGAGCACCGCTCCGAAACCTGCCGGCAGGTCATCCCGAATGGTACTGCCGGCCAGTTTCCCAACCCCCCGATCAGTTTTTCATCGCCCTGTCATTTCACCGCTGCGGCGTCACCGGCAGGCAATTGCGGCAACTCCTTCCGCCTCCTTTCCGCATGGACCGCCGCTGAACTGTCCGGAGCAGAAGCCTCGTCGATCAGGTACTGCGGTATGCCGACCGTGAGCGAATCGGGAACCGGTCCCGAAGAAGGGGTCATCACCTCCTGGAAGTCGGGCACCACGACGCCACGCTTCAGCATGATGGCGTAGATGCGCTTTGAACGGTTCCTGACGAAAGACGACGAACCGTTCGGCTGGAACCTGATGGGATTCGGCAGTACTGCGGCGAGTTTCGATGCCTGAGATGCCGAAAGGCCGGCTGCACTGGTGCCGAAATGGTGCTTCGCAGCCTCTTCGATGCCGAAGATGCCGTCGCCCCATTCAGCGATGTTGACGTACAGCTCCAGGATCCTGCGTTTCGACAGGGCGTGCTCGATGCGCCATGTCAGGATGGCCTCCTGGATCTTCCGGACCGGGTTCTTCGAGGGCGAGAGGTAGAGGTTCTTGGCGAGCTGCTGACTGATGGTGCTTCCCCCGAACTTGAATTTCCCCGCCTTCATGTTTCTCTCCACGGCACTCTCAATGGCCTCGTAGTCGAATCCGTCATGTTTCCAGAACTTGTCGTCTTCCGAGATGAGCACCGCCTTGACAAGGGCCGGAGAGACCTTTTTCAGCGGCATCCACTTCTGTCTGATCCTCTTGTCGGCCAGCCCTTCACGACGCCACTCGGCCTCACGGTACTCCATGAAGGCGGTCTTTTCAGGGTTGGTCCCGACAAGCCTCGAAACATCAGGATAGACGGCAAACCGTCCGATATCGACCACGAGGTAGAGCAGGAGTAGAAGGAGGGCGTTTCTGAAAAGTTTCATGGGAGAATGTACGGTTCCTGAAAGTGCTGATTTTTCAAATTATAGCGTTTTGACGCTCTCCATGAAAGATATTTGTGCCGGAAAGGGCACGATCCTGACGTCAAATTTTATAGTGAAACAGTGATGAGGTACAAACCCCGGAAAGACCGGGGATCGATAAACCAAAACACACAGCCATGAAACATCTGAAGAACATGGGCATCATGGGGGCAACTCTGGGCATATCCGGCCTGCTCATGGCTCTCTCTGCATCACCTGCCGCTGCAGCACCGGACGGCAAAGCGGTTTTCGACAAAAACTGCAGCGTCTGCCACTCGGTCATGCCCCCGCCGAAGTTGGCACCGCCGATCTCTCCCATAGCATCGAGATACCGGCAGGCGTTCCCTTCGAAAACAAAGGGTATCGCACACATGGTCTCCTTCCTGAAAGCACCATCGAAGGAGAAAATGGTCGCTGAACCGCAGGCGTTGGAGCGCTTCGGCCTCATGCCACCCATAAAGCTGAGCGACGGAGAACTGAACGCCGTAGCCGAATGGGTGTGGGAGCAGGGTGCGACAGGAGGATGGGGACCGGGATCAGGAGCCGGCAGGGGCCAGGGGCCTGGCGGCGGCATCCGGAAGCCATAAAGCCCGGCAGCCACAAACAAAAACAGCAGGGAGAACCCCTGCTGTTTTTGTTTAACCATAACTACTGCCAACCTGAGAGGTTGAGCGTACCCTTGGGCAGACTCGAACTGCCGACCAACAGTTTAGGAAACTGCTGCTCTATCCTCTGAGCTACAAGGGTAGATCGTTCATTGGCCGTAAATGTACGAACAGGGAGGTTAAGAAACAAATTCCCAGGTAAAGAGGCCCAATTCTTCCTGGGCCTATGCGGGCGGCCACGGGGGGCCGCCCCTACGGAATCCCCCCCATTATCCATTATTCATTTTCTGCCGAACATCCGGTCGAGCTCATCCAGCGACAGCCTGATGATGACCGGGCGGCCGTGCGGGCAGACGTAGGGCATGCGCGTGGCGAAGAGGCGATCGATAAGCATCCGCATCTCGTCAAGGCCCAGCTTCTGTCCGGTCATGATGGCATTTCGACACGAGTAGGACTTGGCGAGGTTGTCCCGCTTCTCGAGCTTCAGCTTCGAGGCATTCTCCTGATACTCGGCGATCATGTCCTGCAGGATAGTGGCCTCGGTGCCGTCCCGGACATCCGGAGGCACCCCTTCGATCATGACCGTCGTCCCGCCGAATGACCTGATGTTGAAGCCGAGGCGATAGATCTCTTCGCGGATCTCTTCGTAGACCTCGAACTGCCAGGGCTTGAGGTCGATCTTCTGGGGAAAGAGCAGCTGCTGGGAATTCGGGACCTCATCGTTCATGACATCTATGGCGCGTTCGTAAAGCACCCGCTCATGGGCAACGTGCTGATCGATGATCATCAGACCGGTCTTGATCTGGCAGACGATGTATTTGTTGTGCAGTTGCCAGATCTTCGGCTCCTTGCCGGAGGTGACTGACGCCGGGTCCTCGCCAAGCGGCAACGCGTCGCCGGCGGGAGTGCCGGTGTCGGAACTCTCGTGCACCGTATAGCGTCCTTCAGCCGGAAGCTGCGGATCGATCACACCGGCAGTCTCCATGCCGCCGGATAATGCGGACCCGCCGTAGGAGGGAAACTGGAACGCCCCTTCGCGGTAATTCCGGTAGAGGTCGCCGGTTGTGGAGGCCCTGCCCGAAGGGGATGCGTACCCGAGCCTACGCTCGGAAGCGCTGGCGGGCGAAGCACCGGCCGGAGGGATGAACAGACCTTCGGAGGTCGCAGCCGACGCTTCCGGCGAGAAGTCCTGGAGCTGGATGGCGCGTTTGACGACAGGATAGACCATGCTCCTCACGTTCCGCTCATCCTCGAATCGCACCTCCATCTTCGAGGGATGGACGTTCACGTCGACCTTCGCCGGGTCGATGCCGATGAAGAGCAGGGCGAAGGGCGACTGGCGCTCCTCGAGCAGCTCGCCGTATGCCTGCTGCACCGCCTGCGCCAGCATACGGTTCTGCACGATCCTTCGGTTGATGTAGAAATACTGGTCGTACTTCTGGCGGACCATCATCCCCGGCCGTCCAAGGTAGCCGCCGATCGAGAGGTAATCGTTGTCTTCGGTGACCTCGATGAGGCTGTCGCCGAACCCCTCGCCGTAGAAGAGGTTGAGGCGCTCGCGCACGTCCGGCGTCCTGAAGTGGAACAGCTCCTCGTCGTCGTTGATCATGCGCCACTCGATCTCGGGGTAGGCCAGTACGAGGGACTTGACGGCCTCATGGATATGACGGTACTCGGTGGCATTCGACTTGAGGAACTTGCGCCGGGCCGGGACGTTGAAGAAAAGGTTGCGAACCGAAATCATGGTGCCGGTTTCGCACTGCACCTGCTGTACCCCTTCGATAATCCCGCCGTCGCTCTTCAGGAGCGTGCCGAGCTGGTCAGACTCGCGGCGCGTCTTCAACTCGAAATGGGAGACCGATGAGATGCTGGCCAGGGCTTCCCCCCTGAAACCGAGCGTGCCGAGCGCATCGAGATCATCCACCTCCCTGATCTTGCTGGTCGCAAAGCGTTCGACGCTGAGCAGGGCATCCTCCGCCCCCATGCCGCAGCCGTTGTCGATAATCTGGATCAGCTGGCGACCTGCGTCCCTGATCGACACGGTGATGCGGGACGCGCCGGAGTCGATCGAGTTTTCGAGCAGCTCCTTGACTACCGAGGCCGGGCGCTGGACTACCTCGCCGGCCGAGATTTTATTGGCAACGATATCGGGAAGTTTGACAATGGAAGCCATATGGTTTCACCAGGGATTTCATTAAAGGGTCGAAGCCGGCAGAGCGACAATCTTATTGGACCGATCGGACTGATCCGGACACAATTGGAGTCAGGTCCTGTATTTTAGCGTTTTCCTGCAAATGCTGAAATACAGGACCTGGCCCCGGCATTTTGCATCAATGTTCCCGCAGGCGCTCGAGCAGCACGCGAAGGGCCGCCTCGCTGAACCTGGTCTTGTTCTGGCTGCGGTCACCGATGTGCTGCTGGGTTGACGCCTCCACCCGGACCGAACCGTCGGGTCGCTTCGAGGCGACAGCCAGGCAAAGCATGCCGACCGGCTTGTCGGCGCTCCCTCCGTCAGGGCCGGCGATGCCGGTGGTGGCGACGGCGATGTCGGCGCCGCTGCGCACGAGGCAGCCACGGGCCATTTCGATGGCCACCGGCTCGCTGACCGCCCCATGCTCATCGAGGGTGGCTCGATCGACGCCGAGCAGCGCCTCCTTGGCAGCATTGCAGTAGGTGACCGCCCCCTGGAGGAAACATCCCGACGATCCGGGCACGTCGGTAATGCGGCTGGAGACCAGCCCTCCGGTGCACGACTCGGCAACGGCGACCGACAGCCCGCGCTCGAGCAGGAGCCTGACCACGACCTCTTCGAGCGCCATATCGGAGGTGGCATAAACATAATCGCCTGCCTTCGACACGATGGCGTCGACGACCCGGCGGTTTTCGGCGTCGACTTCGCCACGATCGCGGCCCGAGGTGCTCACCATGAGGCTCACCCCCGCCGCGTGAGGAAGGTAGGAGAGCGTCGTGCCGGCAGGCATCGAATCTTCGACCTCTTCGATCATCCTGGCGAGCATACTTTCACCGATACCCATGGTCATCACCGGGGTGTGGCGGATGAACGAACCGGACATCGGGGCGAACCAGGGGATCACCGTCAGTGTCATCATGGCCTCCATCTCGACGGGAACGCCCGGCATGAGCACGAGATGGTGGTTGCCGAACCGCTCGCCACAGTCGATGATCATGCCCGGAGCCGTCCCCCTGGTGTTGGGCACCGGCACCGACCCTTCGATCACCATGGCCTGGTCCCGCATCTCTTCGGTGACCTCGCGCCCGCGCCGCCTGAAGAACTCAGCGATCCTCTCCCAGGCATCGGGATAGAAGCTCAGCCCCCTGCCGAGCAGGTCCTGCACCGCCTTCCGGGTACGGTCGTCACGGGTCGGACCGAGACCGCCGGTCACCAGCACGATATCGGCATCCTGGAGAGAGGAGACCAGCGCGTGCCAGATCGACTCCGTATCGTCGGAACAGGTAACGATGCGTTCGACCGGGATGCCGATCGTTCCGAGGGCCCTCGCGATGAAGGGAGCATTGGTGTTGACCCGGTGCCCCTTGAGCAGTTCGTCGCCTATGGAGATGATGTCGGCTTTCATGGCACGTCGCTCACACCAGGTAACCGGCTATCCTGAGGATGTCGGCGAATACGCCGCCGGCCGTGACCTCCCCGCCGGCGCCGGGCCCCTTGACCACGAGCGGCGTCTTCAGGTAGCGGTCGGTAGTGAACACGACGAGGTTCTCCGTTCCGTTCAGGCCGGCGACCGGGCTCTCGACCGGTACGCGCTTGAGGCCGACCTTCGCCCGGCCATCCTTGAGTTCGCCGGTATAGGCGATGGTCATACCTTCCGCACCTGCTTTCTCGATCTCGGCAGCGTACCAGTCGTCGATACCGGAGAGGCGGTCGAGGAACTCATCCGGGGTCATCTCACCTCGGCAGGTTTCCGGCACGAGGCTCTCGCACTCCACGTCTGCGTACTCGAGCCGGTAACCAAGCTCGCGTCCGAGGATGAGCAGCTTCCTGGCGAAATCGGCTCCCGACAAATCGTCACGGGGATCGGGTTCCGTATAGCCGGCATGTTTCGCGTTCCTGACGATCTCGCTGAAACGGCCGCCTTTGCGCAGCTCGTTGAAGATGTAACTCAGCGTGCCCGAGAGCACACCCTCGATGCAGATGATCTTGTCGCCGCTGTTGCGCAGGTCGTTCAGCGTGTTGATGATCGGCAGGCCGGCGCCGACGTTGGTCTCATACAGGAATTTCGCGTTGCTCTTGCGCCGGGCGTCCGAGATGCAGCGATAGAGCTCCCAGGGACCGGCCATGCCGAGCTTGTTGGCCGTAGCCACGGAGATGTTCTCCTGCAGAAGATCGGGATAGGCTTCGGCAACCTTCGAGCTCGCCGTGCAATCAACCACGATGGTGTTGTGCAGGTTCATCTCCCGGATGACCCGTATGTAGCCTGCGATGCCGTCGCTGCCTTCGCGGGGTTTCATCGCCTCGTGCCAGTGCTCGAGGTCGATGCCCTCCCGGTCGAGGGCCATGGAGCGGGTGTTGGCAAGGCCGCACACCACCACATCGAGATCCATCTCCTTCTGCAGCGTCGGCCGGTGGGCACTGATCTGGCTGATCAGACTTTTGGCGATGGTGCCCGTGCCCGCGATGAAGACGTGCACCTTGCGCCGCGACAGGAAGAACGACTCGTGGATGCAGTTGAGCGCCTTGTCCTCGTCTTCGCTGTCGACGACCAGCGAGATGTTCATCTCGTTGGCTCCCTGGGCGACGGCGATCACGTTGATGCCGTTCTTGCCGAGCGTCTCGAAGAGTTGCGCCGACACGCCCGGATGTCCGGACATCTTGTTGCCCACCACGGCGACCATGGCGAGGTTGCGGCGCACATGGATAGGATCGATCCTTCGCGCTTCGATCTCCCTCGAGAACTCATCCTCGAGCACCTTCTTCGCCATCGACGTCTGGCCCGGGCTGATCGCCAGGCTGATCGACTGCTCCGACGAAGCCTGCGAGATGAAGATAATGTTGATGCTGTGCTTCGCGAGGCAGGTGAAGAGGCGCGATGCCGTACCGGGCACGCCGGCCATGCCGCTCCCGGAGAGGTTGAGCAGTACCACGCGGTTGATCGAGGTGAGACCGGTGACGGGACGCGGAAGGGCGGATTCGGTCGCCGGAACATCCTCGATCCTCGTACCGGGGGCCTCCGGATTGAATGAGTTCCTGATCAGGACGGGAATACCCGCCTTCATGGCCGGTTGCACCGCCAGCGGATGCAGCACCTTGGCGCCGGCATGCGACAGCTCCATCGCCTCGGCGTAGCTGATCTCGGGAAGCACCCTCGCGTCGGGCACCCGCTTCGGGTCCGCGCTGAAGAAACCGTCGACGTCGGTCCAGATCCAGACCTCGCCGGCATGAAGCGCCGCGCCGAGGATGGTAGCTGTATAGTCGGAGCCGCCCCTGCCGAGGTTGGAGACCGAGCCATCCGTTGCCGTCGCGATGAAACCCGTCACCACAGGCACGCTGTCGCGGTAGTGGACCTTCTCACGAACCAGCCGGTCGGTGGCGTGGGTATCGACCTTCGCATAGCTGTAGTTGGTATCGGTGACGATCAGCTCCCTCGCGTCGATGGTCTCGGCGGCAATGCCGGACTGCTCGAGGTAGCGGCCGACAATCCATGCGGAGAGTCGTTCACCGTAGCTGAGTACAAGGGCAAGGCTCCTGTCCGAGAGGTCCCGAAGGAGGAAGACGCCGTTGGCCGCGTCGTTCAGTTCGGCCACCATCCCCTCGAGCCAGGCATCGGCCACGCCGGCGCCGAACAGCTCGAGGCAGATCGCCGCGTGCAGGGCTGAGATCTCAGAGATCCTGTCGCGGTATGAGACATCGCCCTTTGCGGCGAGCACGGCGGTTTCGGCAAGCATGTCGGTGACCTTCTGGATCGCCGAAACCACCACCACGATACGGGTTTCGGACAGGCCGCCCGCGATGATTCCGGCAACCCGCCGGATCCTTGTGGCAGACCCGATGGACGAACCGCCGAACTTGTATATTCTCATGCTTGACATGGCTGCGTTACGATAATTCTGGTCTCCCTAATTTCTCACGGCGAAGGCAATTATACAAGCCGGACCCTCTCTTTTTGCCCTTTGGCGACCATCCTCTTCTTCTTTGTCCATTACGTCCATGCGCTCCATTGCTTCACCCTAAAAAAAGAAAGCGCCCGAACCTGCGGGCGCTTCCTGTGTTCTGTGTCAAGGCAGCGGTTACTGCTTGAGCGCATCGGCGCCGGCGACGATTTCGCTGAGCTCCTTGGTGATGGCTGCCTGGCGGGCCCTGTTGTAGCTGATGTTCAGCACCCTGATCAGCTCCTTGGCGTTCTCGGTCGCGGAGTCCATGGCGGCCATACGGGCTGCCTGCTCGGCGGCGTTCGACTCGAGCATGACCCTCCACACCTGCGTGTTCAGGTGCTTCGGAACCAGCACATCGATGATGGCTGCGGGCGAGGGCTCGTAGATATACTCGCTGCCGCTGTCGGCCGCGCCCTGCTCCGGTGCGATCGGAAGCAGCTGCTCGGTTTTCAGGTTCGGGGCGAGCACCGACTTGAACTCGTTGTACACCAGCAAGACACGATCGACTTCGCCGGTGAGGTACATCTTCGCTGCAGTTTCGGCGATCTCCTTGGCCTTGCTGAACTCAAGGTTGTTGAACACGCCGGGGTAAGCGGCCGTGATGTTGTAGTTCCTCTTGCGGAAAAAGTCGCTGCCCTTGGAACCGGCGCAGATCATGGTCACGTTGCCTTTGGCATGCAGATCGGCATAATCCTCGTGGATGACCTTCTGGGCGACTTTGATGATGTTGGTATTGAAACCGCCGCAGAGTCCCCTGTCGGAAGTGACCAGGATCACGAGGACTTTTTTCACCTCTTCGCGGGGCGAAAGCAGCGGGTTGAGCGACGTATCGACCTTGGTCGACAGCGACGCGAGCATCTCCTTGAGCTTGCCGGCATAGGGACGTGCCGCGATGGCCCGGTCCTGCGCCCTTCTCAGCTTCGCGGCGGCGACCATCTTCATGGCCTTGGTCACCTGCTGCGTGGATTTGATACCCTTGAGACGTATGCGTATGTCCTTTAACGTAGGCATGTATTCCGGTACGATGTTAGAATTGCTGAAAGAACCTTCACTTGTCGGACGGCCCATACCGGCCGTTTGGCCGGTACGGAATCGCCAGGCTGTTTATGCCTTGTACTTCTCCTTGAAGGAAGCGACATACTTCACGGCAACCTCTTTCAGCTTCGCGGCCGTATCGTCTGCCAGTGCGCCTGTGGTCGCGATCGAAGACAGGATCTCGGGGTGCTTCTGCTCGAGCATGGCGAGGAACTCCTCCTCGAAGCGGCGCACCTGCTTCGCTTCGACCGTGTCCAGAAGACCCTGGGTACCGACGAAGATGATGGCGACCTGCTTCTCGACCTGCATCGGAATGTACTGGCCCTGCTTCAGGATTTCAACCAGGCGGGCGCCCCTGTCGAGCTGGGCCTTGGTGGCCTTGTCGAGGTCGGAACCGAACTTGGAGAAGGCCTCGAGCTCACGGAACTGGGCAAGGTCGAGACGAAGCGTACCGGCAACCTTCTTCATGGCCTTGATCTGTGCGGCGCCGCCGACGCGGGAGACCGAGATACCAACGTTGATGGCCGGCCTCTGGCCCGAGTTGAACAGGTTCGACTCGAGGAAGATCTGACCGTCGGTGATCGAAATCACGTTGGTCGGGATGTAGGCGGACACGTCACCAGCCTGGGTCTCGATGACCGGAAGCGCAGTGAGGCTGCCGCCGCCCTTGACGATCGGCTTGATGACGTCCGGGAGGTCGTTCATCTGCCTGGCCACCTCGATGTCGTCGGTGATCTTCGCAGCCCTTTCGAGCAGGCGGGAGTGCAGATAGAACACGTCGCCGGGGTAGGCCTCGCGTCCCGGCGGACGGCGGAGGAGCAGGGAAAGCTGGCGGTAGGCAACGGCCTGCTTGGAGAGATCGTCATACACGACCAGCGCATGGCGGCCGGTGTCGCGGAAGAACTCGCCGATGGTAGCGCCGGCGAACGGAGCGATGAACTGCAGCGGAGCCGGATCGGAGGCGGTAGCCGAAATGACCGTGGTGTACTCCATGGCGCCGTACTTCTCGAGCGTGCTGACAACCTGCGCGACGGTCGAGCCTTTCAGGCCGACGGCGACGTAGATGCAGAACACACCCTTGCCCTTCTGGTTGATGATGGTGTCAAGCGCAACGGCGGTCTTGCCGGTCTGGCGGTCGCCGATGATGAGCTCGCGCTGGCCGCGGCCGATCGGGATCATGGCGTCGATTGCCTTGAGGCCCGTCTGGAGCGGTTCGTGCACCGACTTACGGAAAATGACACCGGGAGCCCTGCGCTCGAGCGGCAGGCGGATGTCGGTGTTGATCGGCCCCTTGCCGTCGATAGGCTCGCCGAGCGGGTTGATGACCCTGCCGAGCATGGCCTCGCCGACCGGGATCGATGCGAGAATGTTGGTCCTCTTAACCGTATCGCCTTCCTTGACCGCGTTGGATTCGCCGAAAAGCACCGCACCGACGTTGTCCTCTTCGAGGTTCAGCGCCATGCCCACAACCTTGTGAGGGAATTCGAGGAGCTCACCGGCAGCGACGTTCGACAGGCCGTAAACACGGGCGATACCGTCACCGACCTGCAGCACGGTTCCGACATCATAAACGTCCGCTTCCGACTCGAAACCCGCGAGCTGCTTGCGGAGAATGGACGACACCTCATCGGGTCTGACTGTTGTTGACATATGGAATTCGATAGGTTATTGTTAAGAAAAGAGAAAGATTCTCCGTACCTTTTTGTGGAACCGGCTACGGCCTTCACCCTCCAAAAATAAAAGCCAAATTTAATGAAAAGCTTTTAGTTATTCAAATGTATTCAAATGCCGGACACAATTTGGATAATGAGCGATTCATCCGTATCCCTTCACCATACCGACCCGGGAATTTCGCCCCGGACCATATTATGAAAACCGTAACCGGATTTGCGTCGGCGACAGTCGGAAACGTTGCCTGCGGTTTTGACGTCCTCGGCTTCGCCATTACCGAGCCCGGTGACGAAGTCATCCTGACGTTGCATGAAGAGAGCCGCGGAGAGTGCCCTGTGACCATCGACGCGATCGTCGGCGATGGCGGTGCACTGCCGCTCGACCCGAGGAAGAACACCTCGAGCTTCGTCGTCCTCAAGTTCCTCGAATATATCCGTACCGCCAAGGGGATTCCCTTCAACGGCCACATAGGCCTCACGCTGAAAAAACATCTGCCGCTCTCCAGCGGCATGGGCAGCAGTGCGGCCAGCGCCGCAGCGGCACTCGTCGCGGCCAACGAGCTCATGGGATCGCCCTGCACGAAGAACGAGCTCGTGCACTTCGCGATCGAGGGCGAACGGGTCGCCTGCGGCTCTGCCCACGCCGATAACGCAGCTCCGGCCATGCTCGGCAACTTCATCCTGATCAGGAGCTACCAGCCCCTGGACCTGATCACCATCAGGCCCCCCCGGGACCTCTTCTGTACTCTGGTGCATCCGCACACGGAACTCAAGACATCGTTCGCCCGTTCAGTGCTCCCGAAAGTCATTCCTCTCCCGACGGCCATCCAGCAGTGGGGCAACGTCGGAGCGCTCGTCTCCGGACTCCTGATGGAGGACTACGACCTGATCGGCAGGGCGCTGGTCGACGTGGTCGCCGAACCGAAGCGCGCCCCGCTCATCCCCGGCTTCACCGAGGTCAAGCATGCCGCACTTGAAACGGGGGCCCTCGGCTGCAGCATCGCAGGCTCCGGCCCCTCCGTCTTTGCCTTCTCCGCATCCCGGGACAAGGCACTTGCCGTAGGCAGGGCCATGCAGGAGGCGTTCCTCCACTCGAAGGCAGCCCTTCAGTCGGACATGTGGGTCTCGCCTATCTGCAGCGAAGGGGCCAGGGTACTCAGCACAACTCCATGACCAGTTTGACGACATGATTTTCTTCAGCACCAGCAAGTCTTCAGCACCCGTATCCATAAAAAAGGCGACCCTCGAAGGGCTGGCGCCGGACGGCGGCCTGTACGTGCCGTCAGAGGTTCCCCGCTTCTCGCCTGAAGAGCTTTCGCTGCTCGAGAACGGCACCTTCAACAACATTGCCTTCTCCATAGCCAGGAAGTTCGCCGGCGCGGAGATCCCCCTCGACGTCCTCTCGCGACTGGTCGACGAATGCTTCGACTTCGACACCCCCCTGGTGGAGATCGGCGAGGGCACCTTCGTCGAGGAGCTCTTCCACGGCCCCACTCTCGCATTCAAGGATTACGGCGCCAGGTTCCTCGGCCGCATGACCGGGTACTTCGCCGCCGAGGACAACCGGATGATCACCGTCCTGGTCGCGACCTCCGGCGACACAGGAAGCGCGGTAGCCTATGGATTCAACGGGATCCCGAACACCCGTGTGGTGCTGCTTTACCCCTCCGGCAAGGTCAGCCGCCTTCAGGAGCAGCAGCTTACGACGGCAGGAGACAACGTCTTCGCCCTCGAGGTGCAGGGTGATTTCGACGACTGCCAGCGGC
>Ga0326732_1000223_pt1 | contig 13580 bp, 14 predicted proteins | sample MHFSIPfraction_4_FD_207644 | JGI IMG/M metagenome (GOLD analysis project Ga0326732, IMG submission 207644) | Lab enriched peat soil microbial communities from Michigan Hollow, Ithaca, NY, United States - MHF12FN SIP fraction | ecosystem: Environmental > Terrestrial > Soil > Wetlands > Peat...
ACGTCACGGTCCTCGAGATCCTGCCCCAGATCCTGCCCGGCTCCGACAAGGAGTCCGTGACCAGGCTCGAACGGGCCCTCAAGAAACAGGGCCTGAAGATCATGACCGAGATGAGGATCGAGGCGGCCGAGGTTGCGGACGGAGCGGTCACCCTGAGAGGAATCGCTCTGAAGACCAACGCGCCATTCGAATTCGAAGCCGAAAAGGTCCTGCTCTCTGCCGGCCGGAAGCCGAATACGAGCGACCTCTTCGCCGGCGCGCCCTTCCTGGAGATGGACCGGGGCTTCATCAAGGTCAATCCGGCGCTCGAGACGAGCGTCCCCGGCATCTATGCCATCGGCGACGTCATCGGCGGGAAGCTCCTCGCCCACAAGGCCTATCACGACGGCCTGGTCGCCGTCGAGAACGCCTCCGGCCTGAGCCGGACGGTCGATTATGCCGCCCTGCCGGCGTCGGTCTTCACCGAGCCTGAGTTCGCCACGGTCGGCTTGACCCAGGAGGAAGCGGCCGCCAAGGGCATCGCGGTCAAGTCCGGCGTGTTCCCCCTCCAGGCGAGCGGCCGGGCCATGACCATGGACGCCACGGACGGGCTCATCAAGGTCCTGGCCGACGGGTCGGATAAGGTCATCGGGGCCCACGTCGTCGCGCCTGGCGCTTCCGACATGATGCCCGTCCTGACCATGGCCGTCGCCAGGGGTCTGACGCTCAAGGAGCTCGACCGCATCATCTACATCCACCCTTCGCTGTCCGAGGGGATCGGCGAGGCGGCCCTCAAGGCCAACGGCGAAGCGCTGCACATCCTGAATTCGTGAGCCGTTGAAAATCGGGCGGCGATTGACTACAATCGTGACGGCCTTCGAGATATCATGCGGGAACTGGCGATCGCTTTCCTCGTTTTCGGCCTTCTCTCCGGCGTCATGATCCTCATCAACTTCGTCCTCGGACCGAGGAAGCCCAATCCGGCCCGGGAAAGGCCGTTCGAGTGCGGCAGCCCTCCGCTCCAGGCGGGCATCGGCCCGGTCGACATCCCGTTCTTCCTCGTCGCGCTGCTCTTCCTCCTGCTCGACGTCGAGATCGTCTTCTTCTATCCGCTGGCCCTGGCTTTCAGGGGCCGGGGATTCGGCGGGTTCGCCGCCCTGGGCGGGTTCGTCCTCGTCCTGGCCCTGGGATTCGCCTACGCCTGGAAGAAAGGGATCTTTCGCTGGTCATGAGCGGCTTCGATTTTGTCGCGACGCGCCTGGAGACGGCCATCGGCTGGGGCCGCAAGTTCTCGCTCTTCCACTATCCGTTCATCACCGCGTGCTGCGGCATGGAGTACATGTCGACGGCCTGCGCCCATTTCGACATCGACCGCTTCGGCGCCGGCCTGACCCGCTTCTCGCCGCGCCAGGCCGACCTGCTCCTCGTCGTCGGGACGATCAGCCACAAGCTCGCGCCCGTCCTCAAGACCGTCTACGACCAGATGCTCGAGCCCAAGTGGGTCATCGCCTTCGGGGCCTGCACCGTGAGCGGCGGCATCTATCAGAACTATGCCGTCGTCCAGGGCATCGACCGGATCATTCCCGTCGACATCTACATCCCCGGCTGTCCGCCGCGCCCGGAGATGGTCCTCGACGGCCTGCTCAAGCTCCAGGACAAGATCCAACACCAGAAACAGGATTGGCGATGGGCCAGGAAACCCTGATCGAAGCGATCCGGGCCAAGCTCGGCGACGCCGTCGAGGGCGCCGCGGACTCGTTCGGCGACCCCGTCCTCATCCTCCGTCCCGCGGCGGTCCGGACCGCAATGGCGATGCTCCGCGAGCCTCCGTTCGACTACGCCCTTTTCCTCGACCTGACCTGCGTCGACTTCGCGGCGGCCGAAGGGCGCTTCGAGCTGGTCTATCATCTGTATGCGATGTCCCGCAACGTCCGCCTGCGGCTCAAAGCCTCTCTCCCCGCGGCCGACCCGGCCGTCGAGACGCTTGTCGGCCTGTGGAAGAACGCCGAATGGCTCGAGCGCGAGGTCTTCGATATGTTCGGCGTCCGCTTCGAGGGCCATCCCTATCTCAAGCGGATCCTGACCTACGAGGGCTTCGAGGGCCACGCTCTCCGCAAGTCCTATCCCTGGCGGCTCGAACAGCCGCGCATTCCGCTGAAGGGCGACGTCTGAGATGAAGCCGATGACGCGGATCCAGCGGGACGCCCGGCCGGAGAGCATGCTCCTCAACATGGGCCCGTCGCATCCGGCCATGCACGGCACGCTGCGGCTCATGCTCGAGCTCGACGGCGAGAAGATCCTCAATGCCGAGGCTGAGATCGGCTATCTCCACCGCGGCTTCGAGAAGACCTGCGAGAACAAGACCTATTTCAATCTCCTGATCTATACCGACCGCCTCAACTACGTTTCGCCCCTCATCAACAACCTCGGCTACGCCATGACCATGGAAAAGATGCTCGGCGTCACGGTGCCCGAGCGGGCCCAGCTCATCCGGGTCCTCATGAGCGAGCTCTCGCGCGTCTCCGACCACCTGACCTGCCTCGCCGCCATGGCCATGGAGAACGGCGCCTTCACCGTCTTCCTTTATATGATGAAGGCCCGGGAGTTCCTTTGGGACGTGATCGAGTTCACGACCGGGGCGCGGATGACGACGTCTTATATCCGCATCGGCGGCGTCCGGGCCGACCTCGATCCCGGATGGCGCGGGTCGCTGACGACCGCCATCAAGGAGACGCGCCAAGTCCTCAAGGACGTTTCGGGCCTTCTCGACAAGAACAGCATTTTCCTCGGCCGGACCCGCGGCGTCGGGGCGATCTCCAAGGAGGATGCTCTGTCCTACGGCTGGACCGGGCCCTGCCTGAGGTCGACCGGCATTCCCTACGACGTCCGCAAGGCCAGCCCCTATCTCGTCTACGACCGTCTTTCGTTCGAGGTCCCGGTCGGTGAGTGCGGCGACAATTACGACCGCTACAGCGTCCGGATGCGAGAGATGGAGCAGAGCCTCCGGCTCCTCGAACAGGTCGCCGCCCTCATCCCCGACGCGGCGCCCCTGCCCGGCGGGCCGACGATCGAGCCCGCCGAGGCCATCGCCGGGTCGAGGAGGCAGCGCACGGGCGAGCGCATCCGGCTTTCGCCGAACCTCGAAGGATACGAGAAAGAGCGATTGCCCGGGCTGACGACAGCGGAGAAACCCGTGGCCGTGCCCGCGAAGGAAGACACGTACACGACGATGGAAGGGCTCATCAGCCACTTCCTGTTCTTCATGAGCGGCAAAGGCATCCGCCCGCCGAAAGGCGACGTCTATTTCTCCGTGGAGGGCGGCAACGGCGAGGTCGGCTTCTACATCGTGTCGGACGGGTCCGACAGGCCGTACCGCCTGCACCTGAGGGCGCCCTGCTTCCACATCGTCTCCGCGCTCGAGCAGCTCATCAAGGGCCGCCTGATCGCCGACGTCGTTCCGACTTTCGGCTCGATGAACATGATCGGCGGGGAGCTCGACCGGTGAGCTACGCTCCGGCGCCGGGCGTGCTCCGGAAGATCGAGGAGGCGATCGGCCTCTACCCGGAGAAGTCCGCGGCCCTGCTCCCCATCCTCCACGCCGTCCAGGACGGGGCGGGGTTCATCTCCCCCGAGACGGAGGCATGGGTCGCCGCGAAGCTCGGCCTCCAGCCCGCCCGGGTCCGTGAGGTCGTCTCCTTTTACACGATGTTCCGGAGGGCGCCCGCGGGGCGGAGCACTCTCCAGGTCTGCCACAACGTCAGCTGCGCCCTGGCCGGTGCCGAGGACATCCTGAGGTTCATTTCCGAGAAGCTGGGGATCGGGCCGGGCGAGACGACGCCCGACGGCGCGATCAGCCTGGTCACCGTCGAATGCCTGGGGAATTGCGATCACGCCCCCTGCCTCCAGGTCGACGGGGTCGATCACGGCCCAGCCACCCGTGAAACGGTCGCCACGCTCATCGAGGAGCTCAAGGCCCATGGCTGAGAACGGCTTCCGGCTCCTTCCCGGCGACGACGAATCCTGGAGGCTCGAAGCCTATCTCCGCCGCGGCGGCTATGACACGGCCCGCAAGGTCCTGACCTCGATGGCCCCGGCCGATGTCGTCGCCGAGGTCCGCAAGGCGTTCCTCCGCGGACGGGGAGGGGCCGGATTTCCCGCCGGGGTGAAGTGGGGCTTCGTTCCCCAGGGCGGCGCCGTCCCGAAATATCTCTGCGTCAACGCCGACGAGGCCGAGCCGGGGACGTTCAAGGACCGTCTGGTCCTCCTCCGGGCCCCCCACCAGCTCCTCGAAGGCATCCTGATCACGGCCTTTGCCGTGGGCATCCGGACCGCCTTCGTCTATGTCCGTGGCGAGTACGCCCGGGTCGCCTGGCGGCTGGAGGAGGCGATCGCCGAGGCCCGCTCCGCGGGATATATCGGGCCGCATGTTTTCGGAACGGATTTCCGCCTCGACGTCGCCGTTCACCAGGGCGCCGGGGCCTATATCTGCGGCGAGGAAACGGCGCTCCTCGAATCGCTCGAAGGCCGGCGGGGCCAGCCGCGGGTCAGGCCGCCGTTCCCGGCCGTCGTCGGGCTCTTCCGGTCGCCCACGGTTATCAACAACGTCGAGACGATCGCGACGGTGCCCCAGATCCTGGCCCGGGGCGCGAACTGGTTCCTCGGCCGCGGACTGCCGAAGGACGGCGGGACGCGCCTTTATTGCGTGAGCGGCGCGGTCCGTCGCCCCGGCGCCTACGAGCTCCCCGCGGGGACGCCGCTCCGCGAGATCATCGAGGTCCATGCCGGCGGCCCGCCGGAAGGCCGGAGCATCAAGGCCGTCATCCCCGGCGGGCTGTCTGCGCCGCTCCTTACGCCCGGCGAGATCGACGTCCCGATGGACGTCGAGTCTCTGGCCCGGGCGGGGTCCATGCTCGGGTCGGCCGGGATCATCGTCATCCCCGACGGAACGGCCATGCTCGACGTCCTTCTGGTGACGGCCCGGTTCTATGCCCACGAATCCTGCGGCAAATGCACGCCGTGCCGCATCGGAACATCCTGGATCCTCAAGATCGTCGGGCGGATCCGGAGCGCCGGCGGAAGCCCGGCCGATCTCGACCTCATCCTGCGCCTGGCCGACGGGATCCGGGGAAAGGCGCTCTGTCCGCTGGGCGAAGGGGCGGCCATGCCCATCCAGGCCCTGATCACGAAATTCCGCGACGAGCTCGAACGGGCGGTGGCCCGATGAACGGCAAGAACCCGGTCGGCCTGACGATCGACGGCCTCAAGGTCCAGGCCGCCGAGGGCACCAATATCCTCCGGGCCGCCGAACAGGCGGGCATCGACATCCCGCATTTCTGCTATCACCCCGGTCTCGAGGTCGAAGGCAGCTGCCGGATGTGCCTCGTCGAGATCGAGGGCCTGCCGAAGTTGGAGCTGGCCTGCTCGACCGTCGTCCGCGAACGGATGGTCGTCCGGACCGCGACCGACCGGGTCCGGGAAGCCCGCAAGGACGTCCTCGAGTTCCTGTTGGCCGAGCACCCGCTCGACTGCCCCATCTGCGACAAGGCGGGGGAGTGCTACCTCCAGGACTATTACGATCGCCACGGTCTCTATGCCAGCCGCATGGTCGAGCCCCGCGAACGCCGGGACAAGAAAGTCCCCATCGGCCGGGGGCTCCTCCTCGACCGGGAGCGCTGCGTTCTCTGCACCCGGTGCATCCGCTTCCTGCAGCAGGTTACGAGGACCGGGGAGCTGGGCATGTTCGAGCGTGCCGTTCACTCGGAGGTCGGGATCTTTGACGCGACGCCGGTGGATAACAATTACTCCGGCAACCTCGTCGATGTTTGTCCCGTCGGGGCCATCACCTCGGAGGACTTCCGGTTCAAGACGAGGGCCTGGTTCCTGGCGCGCCGGCCTTCTGTTTGCCCGCACTGCAGCCGCGGCTGCGCCGTCGTCGTTGAATCCGTCACGAACTATCCCCTGGCAAAAGGGGAGCGGCGCGTCTATCGGGTCACGGCCCGCGAGAACCCGTCCGTCAACGGTTTCTGGATCTGCGATCTCGGCCGGGACGGGCGCCATGACGTCGACGACGGCAGGCACTGCGCCGTGATGAAGAACGGCGTCCCGATCAAGGGGCTGTCGTGGCAGAAGGCTGTCGCGGACGTCGCCGCGAGCATCCGGGCGGTCTCCAGTCCTGAGCGCGCCGGGAGGATCACGGTCGTCCTGAACAGCCGCCTGACGTGCGAGGAGCTGGCCCTGGCGAAAGGCCTCCTCGTGACGGGCCTCGGCCTGGACCAGGTCTTTTTTGCCGACCAGAAGCCCGGCTCGGCCGACAGCCTGCTCCTGACGGCCGATCGAACGCCCAACGGCAAGGGCGTCCTCGAGGCCGGTTTCTCGCCCCGGCTTCCGGGCCTCGACGAGCTGGCGGCCGCCCGGGTCCTTCTCGTCTTTGGGACCCATCTCCTCGACCATTTTGGGGAAGGAGAAATCGCCCGGGCCTTGGCGGCGGTCCCCTCGAAATATCTCTTCGCCGCCCATACCGGGCCGCTCGACCGGCTTGTTGACGAGGTCCTGCCTGTCGCCGTTCCGGCTGAAAAATCAGGGACTTACATCAACGTCGAGGGCCTCCGCCAGTCGTTTGTCCGGGCCCTGCGGCCGCCCGATGAGGCCGCTCCCGAAGGCGCCATCCTTTCCTGCCTGGCCAGCTCGCTGGGCGTCAGCCTCGGAGACGCCGATGCGCGGTGATCTGCTCATCATCCTGGTCAAGGTGGTGCTCACCTTGATGTGGACGCTCCTGCTGGCCCTCTTCCTGACCTGGGTCGAGCGGAAGGAAAGCGCGGTGATGCAGGACCGCATCGGGGCCAACCGGGCCTCCGTGTTCGGGTTGCGGCTCTTCGGGCTCTTTCAGCCCTTCGCCGACGCCATCAAGATGCTCTTTAAAGAAGATTTCGCGCCGACCTTCTCCCAGCGGACCCTCCACTGGCTGGCCCCGACGTTCTCCTTCTTTTTCGTCTCCGTGACCATGATCGCCGTGCCCTTCGGCGACACCATCCGCCTCTTCGGCCGGCGGATCCCCCTTCAGGTCGTCGACCTCAACGCGGCCGTCCTGTTCGTCCTGGCCATGCTCAGCCTCGGCATCTACGGGATCCTCGTCAGCGGCTGGGCCTCCTCGAACCGCTTCGCCCTGATCGGCAGTCTCCGCGGCGCGGCCCAGCTCATATCCTATGAAGCCGCCCTGGTCCTCTCGCTCGTCGGCCTGATCATGGTCTTCCCGTCGCTCAGCCTGGCGCGGATCGTCGAATTCCAGGGCGGACTCCTCTTCGGGGTCCTGCCGAAATGGGGCATCTTCCTCCAGCCCCTGGGCTTCATCGTCTTCTATCTGGCCGGCATGGCCGGGACCAAGCGCGTCCCCTTCGACATGCCCGAAGGCGAATCCGAGATCATCGGCTTCTACACGGAGTACGGCGGCCTCAAGTTCGGCTTGTTCATGTTCACGGATTTCCTTGAAGTCATCGTGCTCGCCGCGCTGGCCACGACGCTGTTCTTCGGCGGCTGGCAGGTGCCCTGGCTCGGCGACGGCGGATTCGTTTTCCCCTGGGGCGGGGGCATCCAGGCGGCCCCCTGGGCCGTGACGGTTCTCCGCGTCCTGTCCTTCAACCTGAAAGTGCTCTTCTTCTGCTGGCTCCAGATCCTGACGCGCTGGACCTACCCGCGCTTTCGCTACGACCAGGTCATGGACCTCGGCTGGAAGGTCCTCGTCCCGCTCGGCGCGGTCAATGTCCTCGCGACCGGACTCGTCCTGGCGGCGCGATAGGAGAGCCATGATCAAAGCCTGGAGGGTCTTCAAGGAGATCGTCAGGGGGTCGGCCATCACGGGCCGCCATTTCTTCGTCAACATGACTTTCCATACGCTGCGGCTCTTCGGCATCCGGACCCGGAGAAGGGGAGCCGTGACGATCCAGTATCCTGAGGTCCCGAAGGCCCTTTCGCCCCGCCATCACAGCCTTCACCGCATCCGGCCGCGCGAGGACGGCCGGTCGAGCTGCGTCGCCTGCATGCTCTGCGTCACGGTCTGCCCGTCCGAGTGCATCACCGTCGAGGCGGCCGAAGACCCGGATCCCGAGATCCAGAAGGTCCCGGCCAAATTCGTCGTCGACCTCAACCGGTGCTGCTTCTGCGGTTTCTGCGTCGAGGCCTGCCCGGTCGACGCCATTCGCATGGACACCGGCGAGATCCGGCTGGCGGCGGCGGGCCGCTCCGCCCTCGAGGTCCGCCTGGACAAGACATGATCCCGGCGTCCGACCGGATCAGGATCGGCGACACCGAAGTCCTCCGGCTTCTCGACGGGACGTTCCGCGTCGACGGCGGGGCCATGTTCGGCGTCATTCCGAGGACGCTCTGGGCCTCCAAGGCCGCCCCCGACCGGGAGAACCGGGTCACGCTGGCCTTGAACTGCTACCTCGTGCGGACCCCGGAGGCGACGCTCCTGCTCGACACGGGGGTCGGGCCCGACGTCAGCCGGCGCCACACCGACTTTTATTCTTTCGACCGCCGCCCCGGGCTTCTCGAATCGCTGGCGGAGCTCGGCCTCGACCCCTGCGACATCGACGTCGTGGTCAACAGCCACCTCCATTTCGACCACTGCGGCGGCAACACCCTGAAGCAGGCCGACGGCACCTGGGCACCCGCCTTTCCCCGGGCCCGCTATGTCGTCCAGCGCGGCGAATGGGAGCGGGCGCTTCATCCTGTCGAGCGGGACCGGCCGAGCTACAGGCCCGATCGGCTCGAACCCCTGGCCGGATCGGGCCGCCTCGTCCTCCTCGACGGCGACGGACCCGTCGTGCCGGGCGTCGATGCCGTCCTCGTCGCCGGGCACACGGCCTTCCACCAGGGCGTGCGGGTCACTTCCGCCGGCCGGACGTTCTTCTTCGCGGCCGACGCCGTGCCTACGGCCGCCCACGTCGACCTCGATACCATCATGAGCTTCGACCTTTATCCGGTCGAGACCTTCGACGCCAAGAAGATCCTCCTGGCCCAGGCCGAAAAGGAGGCCTGGGCCCTCGGCTTCAGCCACGATCTCCGGACGCCCTTCGGATGGCTGAGACGCACGGGCCGGCGCCTCGACGTTGTCCCCGCCGGCGGGGCCGAAAACGATTGACTTTTCGGGGCCCCGTCTTTATGATGTGTCTTCCAAATTTCGAGGAGGTTGTTCATGAAGAAAGTGACCGTTGAGGAACTGCTGGCCAAGGCCCAGCAGCCTTCCCTGGACGCCCCGAGGCTCCACAAGTTCTACAAGGGCAAGATGGGCACCGCCGTGAAGTGCCGCGTCCGCGATTTCAACGATTTCGCGATCTGGTACACGCCCGGTGTCGCCGCTGTCTGCAAGGAGATCCAGGCCGACAAGCAGAAGGCTTACGAGTACACGAACAAGTGGAACTCCGTTGCCGTCATCAGCGACGGGACCCGCGTCCTCGGCCTGGGCGACATCGGACCCGAGGCCGGACTGCCGGTCATGGAAGGCAAGGGGATCCTCTACAAGTACCTGGGCGGCGTCGACGCTTTCCCCATCTGCCTCGACGAAAAGGACCCGGACAAGCTCATCGAGATCTGCCGCGCCCTTCAGCCGTCCTTCGGCGGCTATAACCTCGAGGACATCGCCCAGCCCAAGTGCTTCCGCATCCTCGACGAGCTGCGGGCGATGTGCGAGATCCCCGTCTGGCATGACGACCAGCAGGGCACGGCCTGCGTCACGGTGGCCGGGCTGATCAACGCCCTCAAGATCGTCAAGAAGGACATCGCCGAGATCAAGTGCACGGTCATCGGGTCCGGCGCCTCGGGCATCAACATCTCCCGGCAGATCATGCTCGCCGGGTCGAATCCCGCCAATATGATCTCGGTCGATTCCAAGGGCATCCTCTGCCGCGACCGGGCCGACAAGGACGTCCTCCAGGCCAAGTTCAAGGAAAAATGGGACCTCTGCCTGAGGACCAACCCCTCGAGCCGGCAGGGCTCGATGGCCGACGCCATCAAGGGCGCCGACGTTCTGATCTGCTGTTCGACCCCCGGCCCCGGCACCGTCAAGCCGGAATGGATCAAGACCATGGCCAAGGACGCCATCGTCTTCGCCGAGGCCAATCCCATCCCCGAGATCTGGCCTTGGGAGGCCAAGGAAGCCGGGGCCCGGATCGTGGCCACGGGCCGGTCCGATTTTCCCAACCAGGTCAACAATTCCCTCGGCTTCCCCGGCATCTTCCGGGGCGCGCTCGATGTCCGGGCCAGGACGATCACCGACGGCATGTGCATCGCCGCCGCCCGGGAGCTGGCCAAGGTGGCCGAGGACAAGGGCCTCAGCGAGGACTACATCATCCCGAATATGGATGAGTGGGAGGTCTTCCCCCGCGAAGCCGTCGCCGTCGGCAGCCAGGCCATTCAAGAAGGGGTCGCCCGGTTCAATTACCCGGCCGACGTGCGCTTCAAGATGGCCGAGGACGCGATCCGCGCGTCGCGCGAGGACGTCCAGAAGAAGATGCGGGAAGGCATCATCATCGATCCGGACAAGTAAGGCCCGGGCCCCGAGAAGAATGGCGACCCAACCGGGCGGGGGAGGGGGCCGCGGGCTCCCTTCCCCCGGACCGTTCGGATTTGACAACGGGTTTCCGGTGTGATATAAAAGTCGGCAAGTCAGGATTTATCGATCATACGGCGCCTATCTCACGTAATTCATACAAAGATACCAAAGGAGGTACAATCATGAAAAACATCGTGAAAGGCCTAGCGCTGGCTCTCATCGTCGTGTTTGCGTTCACGAGCTGCGCCAAGCAACCCACCCAGCTGATGGATTCCGCCAAGGCCGCCATCCAGAGCGTCATCGACGCCAAGGGCGGCATCTACGCCAAGGACGAGCTGAACAAGCTGCAGGGCGACCTCCAGGCCGCTCTGGATGCCGTCACCGCCCAGGCCAAGAAGTTCTTCAAGAAGTATGGCCCGGCCAAGGAGATGCTCACCAAGGTCGTCACCGAGGCCGAGAGCGTCAAGGGCCTCATCCCCGGGCGGATCGCCGAAGCCAAGGCCGCTGCCGAGAACTCGATGAACGAAGCCAAGATGGCCGTTGAAGAAGCCAAGGCCCTCCTCGAGAAGGCTCCCAAGGGCAAGGGCACCAAGGCCGACATCGAAGCCATGAAGGCCGACCTGGCCGGTCTCGAGACCGCGATGGCCGACGTCAACAGCGCCCTGATGGCCGAGGATTACTTTGGCGCCAAGGACAAGGCTGTGGCCATCAAGGAAAAGGCCGCCGCGATCACCGGGCAGATCAACGCCGCTATCGCCAAGATCAAGGGACGGTAAGTCGCTTCCCCTTGAGGCTCAGTAAAACAGCCGCTCTCACTCTGGCTGTTTTGCTTTTCGGTTGCCGAACCGCACCGGTCCCTACGGAGGTTCTTGAAGCCAACCTTCAGGAACAGGACCTTCGAGGGGCCGGTGCTTCTCTTTTCGCCGGCCGGGAGCACGCGGCCTATCTCCAGAGCCTGAGCTCCGCGCGGCAAGCCCTCGAGAAGGAAAACCTCAAGCTGGGCTGGTTGCGGGACTACGGAAAGGTCCGCGAGGCCTATGCCACCGTCCTCCTGGCTGGGAATGCGCTCAAATCGACCATCCAGACCGTCGTATCCCGCAGGGCCGCGTCTCTGACCCAATCGGCCGACGCGGTTCGCCGGCGGCTGCGGGTGCTCGACGACTTGACCCTGTCCCTGGTCGAACGGGGCCAGGCCCGGGGCCAGCTGACGCGGGCCTCGCTGGCCCTGGGCGAGGCGGACACCCTGATCCGCCAGGCCAAGTTCGACGAGGCCCAGGCGCGGCTCGAAAGAGCCTCGAGCCTGGCCGCCGAAGCCGAAAAGGCGGTCCTCTCGCACATCTCCCGTTATCTCGAACCGGCCCAGGTCCGGAGCTGGAAGACCGATGCCGAGCAGACCATCGCCGAATCGAAGAGGCGGGGCAGCACGGCTGTCATCGTCAGCAAGCTCGAACGGCGGCTCTTGGTCTACAAGAGCGGCAATCTCTACAGGACATACGACGTCGGGCTGGGATTCAACGGGCTGGCGGACAAGCGCTTTGCGGGCGACAATGCCACTCCTGAAGGCCGCTACACGGTCATCCGCAAGATCCCCTCGAGCCTGTACTACAAAGCCCTGCTCATCGACTACCCGAACGACGAGGACCGCCGCTCGTTCGCCAGGGAAAAAGCCAGGGGCGGCATCCCTCAATACGTCGGCATCGGCGGAGATGTCGAGATCCACGGCGGGGGCCAGGACAGCCTGACCCGCGGCTGCGTGTCCCTCGACAACGACAAGATGGACGAGCTCTACGCCCTGGTGGCCGTGGGGACCCCGATCACGATCATCGGGACGATGGAGATCGAGAACTACGTCATTAAAGCGATCCGGGACAACTGACATGATCATCAAACGCCTCCTCATCGCTGCGGCGGCCCTGGCCTACCTGGGCTTCCTGGCCGTCCTCGGGGCTTCGTATTTCATCGGCCTGAAGCAGGCGTCGACCTGGCCGGCCGCCGGGAACGTCGCGGCGATCGCGGACAAGGACGTGCCCAAGGTCGACAAGAACGTCCAGCAACTGGAAAAGCGAATAGCCGCCCTCCAGCCGAGGGGCCTGTACATCGTCATCGACACGGCCGAGAACCGTCTGGCCCTCAAGAACGGCGACCAGGTCGTTCGGACGGCGGTCGTCTCCTGCGGCAGCGGCGTCGTCCTCGAGGAGCCGGGCGGCAAGAAGCGGAGCTGGGTCTTCGATACGCCGCGGGGGGAGTTCTCCGTCAAGACGAAGATCACCAATCCGTATTGGGTCAAGCCGGACTGGGCGTTCATCGAGGAAGGCGAAAAGATCCCCAAGGCCCTGGAGGACCGGATCGAAGGGGGGACCCTGGGCGATTATGCCCTTGGCTTCGGGCAAGGCTATTTCATCCATGGCACTCTCTACACGAGGCTCCTCGGCCGCAACGTGACTCACGGCTGCGTCCGGGTCGGCGACGAGGACCTCAAGTTCCTGTATAAGACCGTCCCTATCGGGGCGAAGATCTATATTTATTAGAGAGGGCGGCGATGAAAAAAGCAGCAATCTTCGCGGCTCTCGCGGCGGTCGCGCTGGCCGGTCTGGGCGGGGCGGCCGCGACGGACAAGGCGGCCCTGGCCAAGAAGCAGGACACCCTCACGGCCGAGTACGGCCTGGCTAAGGAAGCGAACTTCTATTTTGTCTTTGACGTCCCGGGACGGAAGATCGAGCTCAGGGTGAGAGGGATGGTCCTCAAGACCTGGCCGGTCGAGGCGATGAGGTTCTGGGGCCAGCCGGATTTTTCAGGGACGGTCGAGCTCGCCAAGAAGACGGCGCTCAAGGCGCCCGAGAGGATCATCATCAAGCCCGGGGAGACGGAAGAGCCGGTGGTCAAGCCCGCCCCGGCGCCCGTGGGCAAGCCGGCCGCGGCAGGGGCGGCGGCCGCGTCCGCAGACTATGATCTCGAAGCCCTGGAGCTGAGGGACATGCCCAAGCGCTTCAGCCTCGATCTCGACAACGGGCTCCACATCACGGTCACGGCCAAGACCGGGGGCTCGATGGGCTTC
>Ga0326732_1000226_pt1 | contig 13512 bp, 11 predicted proteins | sample MHFSIPfraction_4_FD_207644 | JGI IMG/M metagenome (GOLD analysis project Ga0326732, IMG submission 207644) | Lab enriched peat soil microbial communities from Michigan Hollow, Ithaca, NY, United States - MHF12FN SIP fraction | ecosystem: Environmental > Terrestrial > Soil > Wetlands > Peat...
TTCTGCTGCTCGCTCTTTCCCGAATGCCTCAGGGCGTAGATGAGCGGAAGCGTGATCTTTCTGTCCTTGATGTCGATACCAAGCTGCTTGCCGGTTTTTTTCGAGTCGCCGGTATAGTCCAGCAGGTCGTCCCTGATCTGGAAAGCCAGGCCGAGATACTCGCCGTAACTCTTCAGGCTTGCGATATCCTCCTCGGAAGAGGTCGCGCTGGCCGCGCCGATGGCGCAGGAGGTGGCGATGAGCGAACCGGTCTTGCCGGCGATGACGCTGACATAATCCTCCTCGGTGATATCGAGGCTCCTGGTCTTCTGGACCTGAAGGATCTCCGCCTCGCTCATCCTCCTGACCGCGTCGGAGACCAGGTGGAGCGAACGGAAGTCGTTGTTTTCAAGCGAGTAGAGCAGCCCTTTCGAGAGGAGGTAGTCTCCGATGAGCACAGAAATCTTGTTCTTCCACAACGCATTGATCGAAGGAATTCCGCGGCGCATCTCGGCACCGTCGACGACATCGTCATGGATGAGGGTCGCCGAATGAAGCAGCTCCACCATGATCGCGCCCCGATAGGTGACATCCCCGACAGAGCCGAGGGCTTTGGCCGAAAGGAGCACGAGAAGGGGACGGATCTGCTTGCCCTGCTGTTTCAGGACGTAACGCGTGACTTTGTCCACCAGGCTGTTGCTGGAGTGCAGGACGGTCTTGTAGCGCTCCTGAAACAGTTTCAGCTCTTCCGAGACCGATGCGGTAACCTCTTTGATATCCACTTAGTGCGTTCGCTTATATGCTTGTGCCCGAAAAGGACGGCTTACGTTCAAATTCGTGAGAAGTTATCGATATTCCATTGATTAAAAAAATCACCCTGCAACAGGCGTGCCTGCGCCCCTGGTATTATCAGGGAAAAAACCATTTGCGCACAATGCGGTTCTTTTAGTACACTATAAGCCGGATTACGGGTTGATTCCTTACGATTTTGGTCGTCCTGCCCATATCCTCCCGAAGTTTTCAAAAAGGCGACCGTCTCCGGGCGTCGGCCACCCGATTCTCCATGAGCAACGACAACGAAGCCATACGCCCCTCTTCCGGCGATGCCGGAACAAGTGGGGATCCCGGAAGCGGTGCGACACCAGTCACCGAAACCGGAACAGCATCGCAGCTTCCGAAAGAAACCGAAGCCGTCATGGCGGAGGCAACGGAGGTCGCGGACGAACACGCCCGACCGGAAGATGGGGAGGAGAAGCCGGAAAAGGGCGGCATGTCCTTCTTCGACCACCTCGACGAGCTCCGGATACGACTGTTCAGGGCAGGTCTGTTCTTCGTCATCGGCACCATCATCTGCGGTATCTACGCCGACTTCCTGGTTAACCAGGTGCTCATCGGCCCGCTGAAGCAGAGCGGCCCCAACATCATCCTCCAGAACCTGGTGCCCTACGGGCAGATTTCGCTCTACCTGCAGGTGGTCGTCTTCGCGGGCTTCGTACTCTCCTTTCCGGCACTCGCCTGGCAGGTTTGGAAATTCGTCGAACCCGGGCTTCATGAACGCGAACGCAAAGCCAGCAGGTTCATCAGCCTCTTCATCTCCGGCTGCTTCTTCAGTGGCATTGCCTTCGGCTACTTCGTATTCCTGCCGCTCTCCCTCAAGTTCTTCGCAGGATTCGGCTCCCCGCTCATCAAGAACAATATCGCCGTCGCCGACTATGTCAGTTTTTTCCTCAGTACCATGCTGACGTCGGGGCTGGTGTTCGAACTGCCCTTCATTTCATACGTGCTCTCGAAGGTCGGCCTCCTGACGCCGGCATTCATGAGATTCTACCGCAAGCACTCGGTCGTCGCGATGCTGATCATAGCGGCCGTCGTCACCCCTTCGACCGACCTGGTCACGCAGATGGTCATCGCGGTCCCGATGATCATCCTTTACGAGCTCAGCATCTTCATCTCGGCAGCCGTGCAGCGCAACCGGAACCGGCAGGAGCTCCTGGATCACTGATGGCAGGAGACGAGCGACAGCGGCCGAACCTGGTATTCGAAACCGTCCCCGGGCGCACGCTCCAGGACAATCCGCTGCGCGATCCGGCATCCAGGATCATGCCGGTCTACCTGCCTCCGGGCTACGACGGGACGAAAAGATTTCCGGTGATCTACCTGCTTGCGGGCTTCGCCTCGACCGGCGTGAGCTTCATGAATTTCAGCTTCGGCCGCCCGACAGTACCGGAAATGGTGGACACCATGATCAGGGAAGGTGCGATGCAGGAAGCGATCGTGGCGATGCCCGACTGCATGACACGGTACGGTGGCTCGCAGTACGTCGATTCGACGGCTACCGGCCCTTACGAAACCTACCTTACCGAAGAGATAATCCCTTTTGTCGACAACCGCTTCCTGACTCTTGCGGACAATCGCCACCGGGCGATAGCCGGCAAGTCGTCAGGGGGATTCGGAGCACTCAGGCTCGGCATGAGGCATCCCGGCCTGTTTTCCGCGGTGGCGTGCCATAGTGGGGACATGGGCTTCGAACTCTGCTACCGCCCGAACTTCCCGGCGGCGGCGCGGACGCTCGAACGTCACGGAGGCAGCATCGCATCGTTCTTCGGCAACTGGGAGTCGCTCGACAAGAAACCCCGCGGCGAGTTCGCCCTCCTCGACGCCATGGCCATGGCCGCAGCCTACTCTCCGGACCCGTCGAAGCTTCCACCCGAAAACATGCACCTGCCGTTTGATATTCGCACCTGCGACCTCGTGCCCGAGGTCTGGGAGCGCTGGCTGGAGTTCGACCCTCTCGTCATGATCGGACAGGAGCATCACCGGGAGGCGCTGGGCTCTCTCGGCGCACTTTTCCTCGACTGTGGTTCCCAGGACGAATACAACCTTCAGTTCGGACTCAGGAAGTTCTCCGATCGCCTGACATCTGCCGGCATCGGGCACTGTTGCGAAGAGTTCCCCGATACCCACGCCGACACCTCCTACCGCTACCGGCGTTCACTACCGCTGCTCGCCGCCTCGATCGCCCCCTGAGGCGGCGATCGCCTCGAGCTGACCGTAAAGCTCGACGGTCCTCGCCCTCAGCTCATCCAGGGAACCATTGTTCCAGATCACGAAATCAGCCTGCTCCACCAGCCGCTCCTGCGGCCACTGAGCCCGCATCCTCCTGACCACCTCCTCCCGGCTCCCGAGGCCACGCGAAACGGCCCGCGCTATCCGGAGCTCGTCGTCGGCCGCCACGACCACGATCAGGTCGAGATCCCCTGCCCTGCCGGACTCGAACATGATCGCGGCCTCCTTGCAGAGTATCCTCTTCCCCGTCCTCCGGCAACGCTCCACTTCACGGTCGAACGCCGTGAAGACCTTCGGATGGATAAGGGCGTTCAGGGCTTCGAGGCGAGCACGGTCGGAAAAGACCGCTGAAGCGATCGCCTTCCGGTCGATACCGAGCATTCCGTCAGCATCGCGGGTATATACCTCCTTGCCGAAGAGCCCGCTGATCCCGCTGATCACCTCGGGGTCGGTAAGCTGAAGATCCCTGGCGACCCTGTCGGCCTCGAACAGTTCGCATCCGAGCCCGGCCAGGATGGAGCAGACCGTGCTCTTCCCGCTCCCTATCCCGCCGGTCACGCCGACCAGCAGAGGTCTTGAACCCATGGCCGTCACTGCTGTCGACGCAGGTTCTTGCGCACCTGGAGCAACACTTCGCGCCAAAGGGAGGGATCCTTCGAGTAGCTGCGTAGCTTCGCATCGAAAGTCTTCTGGTCGAAGCCGTTGCGGGCGAAAAGGGAATCCAGCTCTCCTGCGGTCATGGCGACGTTCTGATCGGCGCTTTCGGGAAGGGCCGTACCTGAACGCAACAGGTAGTCACTGTAGAAAGCGGCGAACTTCATGTCGTTGGCATCGAGCTTCGGCCCCGACTGCAGGCCACAGCCTGCGAGAAGGAGGACGAACAGTGCGAGGAGCGGCCACCGCCGCCATTGCCCGCCCATGTGGAACGGTACCTTTTTATTCATGGATCTGTCGAGTCTCAAATGTTTTAGATTATTTTCCACATGGAGAAACTAAAACGAGGGTACGAAAGTTTGAAAGATACTTTACGTCCTCATCTGTGCAACATCAAAACACCTTTTCACATGGCATATCAGCAACCACCGCTTCCTTACGCAGACAACGCGCTCGAACCGCACATCTCGGCCAACACCATCGGCTTCCACTACGGCAAGCACCACGCCACGTATGTGAAGAACTACAACGGACTTGTCGAAGGCTCACCTTTCGACTCACAGTCTATCGAAGAGGTGATCGTTGCAACCGCATCCGACTCTTCGAAAGTCGGCGTGTTCAACAACGCCGCTCAGGCCTGGAACCACACCTTCTACTGGAACTGCCTGACCCCGAACGGCGGCGGCGTACCGACCGGGGAACTCGCTGCCAGGATCGACGCCGATTTCGGCAGCTTCGACAAGTTCAAGGAGGAGCTGAAGAACGCAGCGGCCACGCAGTTCGGCAGCGGCTGGGCCTGGCTCGTGCTCGACAACGGCACACTGAAAGTCGTGAAGACCGGCAACGCCCAGACCCCGCTGACCAGCGGTCAGGCTCCCCTGCTCTGCATCGACGTCTGGGAGCACGCCTACTACCTCGACTACCAGAACCGCCGCCCCGACCACGTAGCCGCTGTAATCGAAAACCTGATCAACTGGGATTTCGTCAACGACAACTACACCGCGGCGAAATAACAAGCTGGCTTACACTCTCTCAGAAAGGCTCCTCAAGGAGCCTTTCTTTTTTTGCATAAGGGAAGGCTCTCTGCAAAAAGGACTTCAAGGACAGCAAGGACTACAGGGTGAAAACGACAGAACAGCTCTTTATTCCATTATCCATTATCCATTATCCATTATCAACTATTCACAGCCACGGCAGTCGCTCTACATCGTCGAGGTTGACCATTTTCGCTTTTCTTGGCCGCTTGAAGGTAATCGTGAGATCGGGCGGATTGATGACCCGCTCATCGTAGACCACCTTCAGGCTGCGTGACCCTTCGGGATCGTCATCGCGATAGAGAATCATGTCGATCTCTCTCGGCACGCGCAATGTTGCTCCGTCCTCTCCTTGTTGTGACTGATAGTTGGCAAACCGGAATTCAACGCTCTTGCGTCCTGAATGATCGAAATAGGCAATCACTGCAAGATACCCGGTCAGAGGATCGACAACCAGCTCTTTCGAGCCATTGCCGGACTTTACGGTAAAGCTGACATATCCGCTTCCCTGCCTGACCGACTGAATGTCTTTGACCGGCTCGGGCAGGTCGGCGATGCCAAACAGCGTTTCGGTCAAATGACCTGCCCCCGCATCGAGGCCGATGATCTTGCCCATATTCTCGCCGTTGTTGCGCCCAACAAGCATCCGGTTGTTCAGCATATCGTTCACAAACAGCGAGTCCGGGCGGATCAGAAGATCGGCCACTGGCCACCCGAGAATGCCTGCGGTGACGATCAGGCGGGCATTCCGCGATCTCTGCAATTGCACCGTACAATACGCTTTGTTACTGTGCTTCGGCGTTTTAACGTAAATATCCGCGTAACCATCGAGCGCTTTGACCATCCCGGCACTCGACGCAACCTCTTCGTACAACCGCTTCAGATCAGGCGATAGCGCAACCCGCTCGCCTTGCTCGACCGGTGCTCTTGTAATGGTTTCGGTCTCTGCGCATCCAGCCAAAACCACCAGCACGATCAGGCACATCCACGTCATCACAACTTTCATCGACATCTCCATGTTCTTTTCATCATGACCTCTCCTGCCACATCAAAACCCCTTTGAAGCGCTCTTCCCGACGAAACTGAATCGCGGACAAGGTTGATAGCTTCGAAATGTTATTTTAATCAAATCATTTTTCTGTCAAAACATGAAACCCGGAGTTTTCGATCAATGCACGCACTCTACCTCAAACCAAAAGAACACCGGCGCCTGCTCAGCGGCCACCTGTGGGTTTTCAGCAACGAGCTTCGGGAGGTGCCGCGTGACATTGCCGCCGGTGAAACCGTTCAGCTTTTCACGCACGATGGTCGCCTGCTCGGGGCGGGATTCTTCAACCCCCAGTCGCTGATCGCTTTCCGGTTGCTGACCCGTGACGAAGAGCAGCCCGACCGCGACTTCTTTCGGCGCAAACTTCTCGAAGCGCTGAAGCTTCGCGAAAAAATCTATCCCGAGAGCGAAACCAACGCCTGGCGGCTCGTGCACGGCGAATCGGACGGGCTGCCGGGCCTCGTGATCGACCGCTTCGACCGCGCCTTCGTGCTGCAATCCTTCTCGGCAGGCATGGATCACCATCTGCCGCTCATCACCGAACTGCTTCGGGAGCTGTTCGACCCAAAGGCAATCGTGCTGCGCAACGAATCACCGCTTCGGGAACTTGAAGGGCTGCCGCTCTTCCGCGAAACGGTGCTCGGCGGGCGCGACGAGATGCTACAGGTGATCCGGGACGGCGGCATCAGCTACCGGGTCAACATCCTCGAAGGACAGAAGACAGGATTTTTCCTCGACCAGCGTGAAAACCGGCGGCACATCAGAAAATACGCCGCTGGCGCTGACGTACTCGACGTCTATACCAACGATGGAGGCTTCGCGCTCAACGCCATGCACGCCGGTGCGAAATCGACGACGATGGTCGATATTTCGCAGGAGGCGTTGCAGCGGGCCGAGCAGAACGCCCGGATGAACGGCTTTGAAAACTTCTCGATTGTGGCCGCCGATGCGTTTGAAACCCTCGCGCGGCTCCGGCAGGAAAACCGCTCGTACGACTTGGTCATCCTCGATCCGCCAAGCTTCACCAAGAGCCGCAAAACCGTGCCGACGGCGCTGAAAGCCTACACCAAGCTCAACCGGCTCGGCGCGCAGCTCGTCAGGCACGAGGGATTTCTCGCGACAGCATCCTGCTCGCACCATGTCTCAGAAGAGGATTTCCTCGCGGCCGTGCACCTCGGCGCGATGCAAGCTGGCAAGCATCTCCGCCTGATCAGCCGCAACTCTCAACCGCCAGACCATCCGGTGCTGCTCTCCATGCCGGAAACGAGCTATCTCAAATTCGCCTGTTTTTATGTAACGAATCAGTAGCGTCCGGGAAAAAACGATGGCCTGAAACATCGGGAAAACAACGAGAGCAAAGTAACCGAATCTTTTCTATCTGCTTTTGTCTAAAGGTGTTTCAGGCCATGATGCATGTCTTGACGATTCTGGGAGCTTTGCTCATGAACTTTCCGGAGTACGAATTCGAGAAACGATAAACACAGCACCACAAGAACCACAACACGAAGTATTTCACCGACTGCCGCCAACATGTTCCCCTGCTCTCTGCTCAAAGCGGAAGTTTTTTTACGACCCGCAGTACTGACCGCGTGACGTTCGCGTCATACTTGTTTTCACTCTTTTCGATCATGCATGGCATCTCGAACAGTCCAGGAACAACAAGCAGGATCATTCGTCACGTATGCCGGCCAGTCTGTTTTACGGCAAGCCAACAGCATGGCCGCTATCTTTTTTTTCTGCAAAAATTCTTGGTTTATAACCTCCTTATTGTTCATATTTGATACTATCAGTGTAGTGTACACGGATTTATTCACTCAAACCGTTTTACATCGATGTCACTATCATCAGCGCGCATTTTCCTCGATAAGCTCATGGCTGAAGAGGAGCTTGGTTTACGGTTAGCCGGGGAACTCTCCAGAAAACGGATGGAGCTGATCCAGGAGGCGGGCTTCGACTTTACGGAGCAGGAGCTTGAACAGGCCAAATCAGCCCTGTCGCCCGGCGCTCTCGGTCATGTCGCCGGATGGCTTTGCGAAATACCGACAAACAATCCCTCCGCTCGCGGAAGATGTTGCAGCGGCGGCCTCTGGCATTGACGCTTTGCTTTTTTCACTGAACTGACATTGTGCTTCCATACACTCAATCAGCGTATCCGTACGCATAAAAAGGAGGTTAGGCTATGCATCCGATCGAGGTAGGCTATTACGATTTCCAGAGGATTTATCTCTGGTTGCAATATTCCGACAAGCTTCCATTGTTCACTGAAATTGTCATCGAGGTCTTTTATCCCAATGACATGAACGCCAAAGGGCTTGTCATGTTCGATCACGGATTTCTGATCGGCACGGATCTCCTGTTCTACCCGGAACTGGTGCTCAGCAAGATCACCAACAAGGAGACGCCGCTGTTTCAGGTCAATCCATCCAGATATTACAACTACTCCAAGGCTGCCGTCGATAACAAATGGGCGCTCGCTTTCGTAACCACCTGCCATCAGCAGATCGACGCCATGCCGTGGACCGATTTTGGCGGAAGCCCGCGAGTCGGCCAGGCCGCCTATGCCGCAGCTTCCTACCTCATCCGGTATGGCGCGACCCACAAGTACGACGATCCCAAAGCGGTCGAGAAGGCTCTGTTCCTGAGTCCCATCGGCAAGAGCGCCGATGGGAACTGCATGGGAAACCGCGTCATTTTCGCCGGTCACTCGGTTGGCGGCGCTCATGCGCAGGCTGCCGCGTGCGGCTTCGAGGCGTTGCGGGAGATTGGCGGACAAACATTCAAGCATTACGATCCGATCTTTTACAACGGTGAAGTATGTCCCAAACACACGCCGCCGTTGTCGAAATGGGACGCTTCAGAGATGGCCAGCGCCGCCGGCTTGCTTCAACTCTCGCCGGTCGATGGCGCGGGCGGAAAGATCATCCCGATCCTCGCGCCGGGCATGAAACCTTATCGCGAGCATCTGTCTGGCGTTGCGATGCCGAACCTGATGGTCACGGGCGCGTGTGACAGCGCTTGCCTGAGCGCGGCGAACTCCAATCCTCCGGCATGGATCAGTGTGGAGGACAAAACGACCAGCCAGTATGCGCAAATGGCCTATACCAGCAGCAACGCCTGGGCGGCGACCTGCATGGTCGAGAAGGGCAGCCACTGCGGCTATCTGGGTGTTTGCAACGAGCTTTGCTCCATGGCCGACACGAAAAGCTTGTGCGACAAATCGGTGACAACCTATAAAGCAGGCGAGGCGGAGTACGCCTTTACCGGCGAGCTGTTCGATCAGTACATCCAGTTCGTGGCGACAGCGGGTCCGGGGGGTTGTTCATTCGATGAGTGGAAAAACGGCAGCCTCATGCAGTGGCTCAACAATCCGCAGCCGGGAGTCAGCGGCGTCAGCCTGAAAGCCTTCCCGGATGGCTACGTCCATTTTCCCGGCTGACCGCTGAAGCGCTTCAGGCGGAACCGTTCTGCATGATCCACGGTTGAGGAGAGAGAAGCGCATTTCTCTCTCCTCAGCTTCCCGGACATTCAAAACGGCTCCACTCATGCCTGACACGGCCTACAGCAAACCTCTCGAAGAACTGCTCGGTCAGCTCGGCGCTTCGCGTGGCGGCCTCTCGGAAGAGGAGGCCGCCACGCGATTGGAGCGATACGGCCCCAATCGCCTCGAAACCGCGCCATCCGCCAGCCCCTGGAAGCTGCTCGCCGAACAGTTTCGCAACGTCCTGATTATCACCCTGCTCATCGCCACGGCGCTGTCAGCTTTTCTCGGCCACGGCATCGAAGCTATCGCCATCGCCGTAATCGTGCTCTTCGCCGTGCTGCTTGGCTTCATCCAGGAGTTCCGCGCCGAGAAGGCAATCGAGGCGCTACGGCGGATGGCAGCTCCAGCCTCGAAGGTGATCCGCGACGGTCGCGAACAGATGATTCCTGCTCTGGAGCTGGTGCCGGGAGACCTCGTCGCGATTGCCGCCGGAGACCGCATTCCGGCGGACGCGCGGCTCGTAGAATCGGTGAATCTGCGCCTGGATGAGGCTGCCTTGACTGGTGAGTCGTTGCCAACCGAAAAGGATTTTTCCGTCACGCTGACACCGGAAACTGCCATCGGCGACCGGCGGAACATGGTTTTCGCGGGCACCTCGGCAGTGCACGGGCGCGGTCTCGCCGTCGTGACCGCCACGGCGATGCAGACCGAGTTCGGGCTGATTGCCGGGATGTTGCAGCGGGTCGAGAACGAAAAAACCCCGCTTCAGAAAAACCTCGACAAGGTCGGCGCTTCGCTCGCACGCGCCGCACTCGTGATCGTGGCGGCGATCGTCGCACTCGGCATCCTGCGCGGCCAGCCCTTCATCGACATTCTCATCTTCGGCATCGCGCTCGCCGTGGCGGTGGTGCCGGAGGCGCTTCCGGCGGTGGTCACGATCTCGCTCGCCCTCGGCGTGCAACGCATGGTCAAGCGCAACGCGCTCATGCGCCGTCTGCCCGCCGTCGAGACCCTCGGCAGCACGACGGTCATCTGCTCCGACAAGACCGGCACCCTGACCCGCGACGAGATGACCGTCCGTCGGATATACGCCGCCAGAAACGATGTCAGCGTAGCCGGTTCGGGATACCGCCCGGAAGGCGAGATGAAGCTCGAAGGCGCTTCCGGCGAGTTGCCGCCGCCGGTGCGCGAGTTGCTGCAAGCCGGAGCGCTCTGCAACGACGCGAAGCTCGTCCGTTCGCCGGAGGGAGAGTGGAAGATTTCCGGCGACCCGACCGAGGCGGCCCTGATCGTGGCGGCCAGAAAAGCCGGCCTCGACGAGATCGATCTCCGCAACCGTTTCCCGAGAATCGACGAGCAGCCCTTCTCCTCCGAAACGAAGCGGATGACGACCGTTCACCGTTCGGAGGCCACGACCTTCGCTATCGTCAAAGGCGCGCCGGAGGTGCTCTTGCCCGCCTGCTCGTCTGCTCTCGATGCATCGGGACAACCCGAAGCGCTCGACGATGTGGCTCGCCGCGATATTCTCGAAAAGGTCGAATCGATGGGCCGCGAGGCGCTCCGAGTGATCGCCATCGCACGGAAAGAGAGCGCAGGCATCGCGGACGCATCGGACGGATTGACTTTCCTCGGCCTCGCCGGAATGATCGATCCGCCGCGCGACGAGGCGAAGTCGGCGGTCGAGCGCTGTATCGCGGCGGGCATCCGGCCAGTGATGATCACCGGCGACCATCCGGTGACCGCGATGGCCGTGGCGCGTGAACTCGGCATCTTGCGCGAAGGTCGCGTGGTGAGCGGCATGGAGATCGAGGCAATGGATAACCGTGCGCTTGGCGAGGCCGCCGGAAGCGTCGAGGTGTTCGCGCGGGTTTCGCCGGAGCACAAGCTGCGCATCGTCGAGGCGCTCCAAAAGCACGGCGAGGTGGTAGCAATGACCGGCGACGGCGTCAACGACGCTCCGGCGCTGAAAAAGGCGGACATCGGCATCTCGATGGGCATCTCTGGCACCGATGTGTCGCGGCAGGCGTCGGCCATGACGCTGCTCGACGACAATTTCTCATCGATTGTCGCGGCCATCGAGGAGGGGCGCGGGATTTACGACAACATTAGGAAATACCTCACCTACCTGCTCTCCTCCAACATCGGCGAGCTTGGCCTCATGGCCGGAGCGACGCTGCTCGGCATTCCGCTGCCGCTGACGGCGGTGCAGATTCTTTACGTGAACCTCGCCACCGACGGCCTTCCGGCGCTCGCGCTCGCCGTCGATCCCGCCGAACCCGGCATCATGCAGCGCCCGCCGAACGATCCGAAAAAGGGGATATTTTCCCGCTCCGTGCTCGCCCTGATGCTTGCCGGAGGACTCTGGTCAACGCTCGTGAACCTGCTGCTGTTCGAGTGGGCGCGCCACTCCGGACGATCACTCGCGGAGGCGATGACCATGACCTTCGTCTCGCTCGTGCTCATCCAGTTCTTCAAGGCATACAATTTCCGTTCTGAAACGGCGCATGTTTTCACGAACACCTTCGCGAACCGCTGGCTGAATCTCGCCATCATATGGGAACTCGTGATGCTCACGGCGATCATCTACGTTCCAGCGCTGACCGCCCCCTTCAACACCTTCGCGATGCCCGCCGAAGACTGGCTGATCGTGATTGGCGGAGCACTGTCGGTCGTACCGGTGATCGAAACAGTCAAATGGCTGATCAGAAGCGGGCGGGTTTGAGGGAATGCCGCCCGCTCTCCAAATCAACGCTATTTTCGCAGCTTGATGCTCACGGGATAATGGTCGCTAAACCCTTCAGTATCCCGCTCAGTTGATTTTATTCCAAACCGGCGAGGCCCTGCCTTTTTAGGATACGACATCAGAGCTACAGCTTCAATTTGTGCATTGCCATCCTGCTGCCAAGCGCTTTTTCCATTGACAATTCCCCGGCTGATCATAATTTGATCCAGCATATTCCACTGACTTCCGTAATAATGAGAACCTTTGCCTTCAGTGAGTAATGGCCACATGAGGTTCAGCAAATAAGGGTTGCTGCCATTTTTGACGAGCTTTTTGTTGTTTATCGACAAAGCGTATTCCCTGATAGACCGATTGAAAGGTTCATCATTGAAATCACCAAGCGCTATGATCGCAACATCATCGCCAAGCTCTTCCTTTATTCGTTGAATCCAGTATGACAGCGTTTCTCCGGCGGTCATTCGATACGGTTCAGATTCATATTGACCAGCGGTTCTCGACGGCCAGTGGTTGCCAACCAGAACGATGATTTTGTCATCGATATGAAAATTCACCTGAAACAATTCGCGTGTTGCATATCGCTTGACAATCCAATGCTGAAACATCTCTGCTGGCGATGTGCTGGCGATTGCGGGATCGTACAGAAATGCTACATCGATTCCACGGTTGTCACTCGTGTCAGCATGTGCGATCTGATAAGTTCGTCCGCCATCACTTGCAATTTTACCGGCCAGTTTTTCAAGCACGTTCCTGTTTTCAACCTCGCAGACTCCCATAAGATCGGGGCCAGCGCCGCCATTCATCGAACGAATGACTTTTGACAACTGCGCAAGCTTTGTGCCAAGAATGGCCTCATTCCAGCCGTCGAGGTCTTTCTGAATCATTTTTTTGATTTTTTCCGGCCTGTCAGCGGTTTCGATGTCGAACAGATTCTCGACATTCCAAAAGGCGATGAACAGATTGTTATGCATGGTAGCTCCTGTTTATTGTTGAAAGGTACTACACCTGAAACAACGAAATATGGGTGCGTGATTCAGAAAATACAGATACAGTAATATTTGTATATTTTATTTTATGGGAGGCACCTGTTGATGAATATCAAGACCTGACTTCGCGCTGCTATATGCACCACATGATTCTGCTAAATGGCATCTCAATTGAGGATCACTATCAAACCATATGTGCGATTGACAAACACCGCTATTAAAATCTATTTTTGGTTCAAGTGAAAGCATTCTGAGATAGCAACGACCATAAAATAATCCGCATGGTGTGGCAACTGTTGTGACTTTGAGTTTGGAGTTTAAAAATAAAAAAATAGCGCCAAGAAATATATTAACCGACTCAATCAGGAAATTGATTTTATCTATAACATTCTCGATAATAAGCGGCTTTCCTTCACGATTGATGCCCGTATGCGTATAGGTGACTGACTGAGTATCCTTATCAATCCGACAGTAACCAATATCAGAATGTGTCAACTCGTCACGAATGGCCAATAATTCAAAAT
>Ga0326732_1000228_pt1 | contig 13455 bp, 14 predicted proteins | sample MHFSIPfraction_4_FD_207644 | JGI IMG/M metagenome (GOLD analysis project Ga0326732, IMG submission 207644) | Lab enriched peat soil microbial communities from Michigan Hollow, Ithaca, NY, United States - MHF12FN SIP fraction | ecosystem: Environmental > Terrestrial > Soil > Wetlands > Peat...
CGAAGAGGCGAGCGCGAGGCGGGGCCGTCCGCGGCCGGCCCGGGTGATGATGTTAATGACGCCGCCGAGCGCGTCCGATCCGTAGAGAAGACCCTGCGGGCCGCGGAGGATCTCGATCCGTTCGACCTGGCTCAACGGGAGGTTCGAGACGTCATACGAGCGCGAGGGGTTGATCGGATCGTTGAGCTCGAGCCCGTCGAGCAAGAACAGCGTGTGCTCGCTGTTGGCGCCGCGCACCGAAACGGAGGCCGTCGCGCCCGGGCCGCCGTTCCGGACGGTCGAAAGGCCGAGAGCGGCCTCGAGGGCGTCGAGGACGAAGGCCTTGCCCGTTCGGACGAGTTCGTCGCCGCTGACGACCGTCAGGGAGCTGCCGATCTTCTTCTCGGGAGTCTCGAGGCGCGTGGCCGTGACGACGATGTCATGCCGGAGAGGGGGCGCGGGCTGGCCCTCCTGAGACGCTTGCGCCTGGGAGAAGGAGGGAACGAGCGCGACGAGGGCCGCCAGGAGGAGCGTTCTTGAGGCCATGGCAGGGGCTCCGCAACCGCCCCCGCCGCTTTTCGTTCTCCGTCTTCCGCCCGAAGACCGGTCGACCGCGGCTTAAAGAAGGTCTCCTGACTCCCGGATCGTCCTCCTCCCGAGCCTTCCAGCCTCCTGGCCGTGGCGTCCCTCGGGATTCGTCCCCGGATACAGTAGCGGGGGCTGTGTCCGCTTCGAACGGACTTCCCTTCAAAATAAGCCGGGGGAATTCTAGCGTAAAGAGAAGAAGGGGTCAAACCTAAACTTTTTCACTTCAGCTGAACTGCCCTGCAAGTCTGGATATCGTCGGCATGGAAAGTGAAAAAGTTTAGGTTTGACCCCATCTTAAACCTTCGGGCGTTCGCTCCGCTCGCGTTAGGAGGGAGGCTGCCCTGATCCGGCCTTCAGAACAGGGCAGCCTCGGTGGGGGAATGAGATTTATCGAAGATATTCAAAAGGAGGTCTCTGCCAGCCATTTTTATTCTCTCATTGAATAATACAGCGGAGAGCGTGAAACGGTTGCATTCGGGGGGATCTTCGAGGAACGGTCAGGTCGCCAGGCAGAGGGATAGCGTTGAACTCATTTTCGATTTTTTTCCAGCCCCCTCAATGACCATTACGAATTATACCACATCATGGGGATAAGATACAAGAGCTTTTTCGACATTGGCTAAAAATTCTTCCCTCGGGCGCTGGAGAGCCTCATTGACACCCGAAAAGCCGCCCTTTTGCAGCTTTTAGGAAAAAGCCTTACGAATCGCCGTTTTCCTGGCGGTCTCCTCTGGAAATTGGTATAGTGAGAAGGGGCCTCCGGGGGTGAAAGCAGCCTGGGAGCGAGGAGATTTTCATGAAAAACGAGGATTTCCGGCGCGCCGGGCACCAATTTGTGGACTGGATCGCCGATTATTTCGAAAATGTCGAGAAATACCCCGTCGTCTCCAAGCTCGAGCCCGGGGATGTGAAAAAGCGGATCCCTGCGGTCCCCCCGGCGAGGGGAGAGGGCATGGAGGGGATCTTCAAGGATTTCGAGAAAACGATCCTGCCCGGCATCACCCACTGGCAGCACCCGGGCTGGTTTGCCTATTTTCCGGCCAACAACAGCCCCGCCTCCGTCCTGGGGGAGTTCCTGACGGCGGGGCTCGGCGCCCAATGCATGCTCTGGCAGACGTCCCCGGCCGCGGCCGAGCTCGAGGAAGTGGTCCTCGACTGGCTGCGGCAGATGATCGGGCTTCCTGCCGGCTTCACCGGCGTCATCCAGGATACCGCCTCGACCGCTACCCTGTGCGCCCTTCTCTCCGCCAGGGAGAAGGCGACCGGCTTCGAATCCAACGATTCCGGCCTCAAACTGCCCCTGACCGTCTACGCTTCGGAGGAAGTCCACTCGAGCGCCGACAAGGGTGTCAGGATCGCCGGCTTCGGCCGGAAGAACTTCCGCCGGCTTCCGACCGACGCCAGGTTCGCCCTCATCCCGGAGCGCCTCGAGGAAGCCCTCGTCCGGGACAAGGACGCCGGGCTCGTGCCCGCCTGCGTCATGGCCACGGTCGGGACGACCTCCTCCGGGGCCATCGACCCGCTCAGGGCCATCGGTGAGATCTGCCGGAAGCATGGCGTCTGGTTCCATGTCGACGCGGCTTGGGCGGGCACGGCCGCTCTCCTCCCCGAAAAGCGCTGGATCCTCGACGGCGCCGAGCTGGCCGATTCGCTCGTTATCAACCCCCACAAGTGGATGATGACCAACTTCGACTGCTCGGCGTATTTCGTCCGGGACCCGGAGGCGCTCATCCGGACCTTCGAGATCCACCCCGAGTACCTCAAAACCGGCGTCGATGCCAAGGTCAAGAACTACCGGGACTGGGGCATCCAGCTCGGCCGGCGCTTTCGGGCCCTCAAGCTCTGGTTCGTCATCCGGAGCTACGGCGTCGAGGCGCTGCAGGCCATGGTCCGCGAGCACATCCGGCTGGCCGGGCTGGTCAAGGACTGGGTCGAGGCCGACAGCCGTTTCGAGCTTCTCGCCCCGGCCGATCTCGGACTGGTCTGCTTCCGGATCAACGACGGCCGGGACGAAGCCGCGCTGACCGAGCTCAACCGCAGGTTCCTCGAGCGCATCAACGATGCCGGGACGGTCTTCCTGACCCACACGACGCTTCGCGGCAAGTACGCGATCAGGCTCGTGGTCGGCCAACGGACGACCGAAGAGCGGCACGTCCGGGCCGCCTGGGATGTCGTCGCAGCGGCGGCCGGCGAAGTCCTGAAGCCCTGACGCGCCGCGGGCCGATCACTCGGGCTTGAGGGCGTAGCGCAGGACGCCCTCGGGGTCGGCGAAGCGGACATAGAACCCCCAACCGCCGGCCCCTTGGAGGTCCTTGATCAGGACCCTGTTCCAGCCCTTTTTCAGGCGGACGGAGACCTTGTCCAGGTCGGGCTCGGCGGCCCGGTAGACCGGATTCGTGTGGACGATCTCGCCGTTGACCCAAACCCGGACGCCGTCGTCGCTGCCGAGAAGCAGCGTCGCGGTCCTGTCGTCGGGGGAATAGACATAGGCGAGCCCGTAGACGATGGCCTGTTCGTTGGGGCGGATGAGATCGTCGAGGCGGACGTAGCCCGACTCGTCGGCCCGGAAGGTCCGCCAGCCCACGGCCGCGCCGTTCTTGCCCTTGTAGCTCTTGGCCGGCACCGCCTCTGTTTCGGGGGGATAGGGGGTCGGCAGGGCGTCCATGTCCGCGGCGTCGAACGGGCCGACCAGGTTCCAGTCCCGGATGAACCTCCGGGCCGCGGGCCTGAGCCCGAAGCCGACGAAGAACAGATCGGAGCCGGCGCTCCGGGCGTCCTTCCCAGAAATCTCGAAAATGAGCGAATTCGGTCCGGCCCCGAGGAGAAGGTCCGTGAGCGCGACCGACGCCAGGGCCGGTTCCTTGGCATAGCCGTCGAACCGGCCCAGAGAGCCGGCGGCCAGCTCTCCGGGCCCTGCGCCGCCCCCCGAAATCAGGATGTTGCCCGCGGCCGGCCCTTTGAGGAAGTAGAGCTCGACCGCATAAAGATCATGCACTCCGACCGGAAAGCGGAATTCGGCCCGCGTGCCGTCCGTCGCTCCGTCGGTCCGGAGCACGGGATACCGGGCGCCTGCCGCGTTGTAGTAGGAGGTGACGGCCGAGGCCAGACGCGGCGCGGACATGCGGAGCTCCGCGGCGGGATCGATGAACGTCCCGGCCAGGCCGGCCGTCTCCTCCCGCCATTGGGGCAGGACGAAATTCTCGGGCGGTTCGAAGGCGAAAGGAAGGCGCTCCGAGACGGACGGAAATGACGGGAAGGCCTTGTGCGGCTCGGTTTGATACCAGTAGGCGACGGAGGACATGAGGTCCGCGCGGTCGTTCCCGTGCCCGTGCTCGATCGTCACCCGGAGGGACTTCTTGAAGGTCACGGGGTCGGGGATGTGGAAGCGGTAGACCGTGGCCTTGGACCCGGCCTGGAAATCCTCTTCCTGCAGGGGACAGCCGTAGAACAGGCTCTGGCCTTCGCGCATGCCCCAGGCGTCGGAAAAATAATCCTCGGAGCCCGTGCCGTGAAGCGACGGCTTGGACTCGCCGTCGATGGTCATCCGGTCGTCGCCCTCCCCCCACCAGCCCATGGCCCTCTCGAGGACGCTCATGTTGCATCCGACATAGTGCCCGGCGCCTTCGGCCTCGAGGAGCAGGTAATCGCGTTTCGGATCGGGCGGGAACTCCTGGCGGTACTGGGCGTGGAAATAGGTCGCGTCGGCCGCGAGGCCGGGGAGCTCGCGATAGTCGATGTAATAGTAGAACGCGTCGACGGCCCTCGCCCCTTCGTTCTTGACCGTGACCCGGCACGAGCGGCGGAAGGGCATGTACCAATAGACGTTCCTGGCCCGCCCTTCGGACGAGCACGTGATCGGCAGGGACGCGAAGTTCCTGTTCAGGCCGTGGCCGACGCCGAAGAAGTCCCCGATCGGCGCTTCGACCGACGGGGATTTTTCGCCGTCCCAGTAGATGCGCAGGACGATCTTCCGGCCGTAGAACGGTTCGGCGGCGATCGTCGTCCAGATGTGATGGATGGCCCCGGGGCCCTCGATCTCGGCCAGGACCGCCGTCTTGCCCGGCTCGATGACGATGGAGTCGCGGTTCCCGCCGCTCCGATCATACGACGAGATGCGGCGGCTGCGGAAATCCTGCTTCTGGCCGAGGTTCCTCAGCAGGTCCTGCCCGGCCAGGGTCGAAGCGGCCAGGATCACGGTCATGACGATCAGGGGGCGAATGCGCATGGCGGTCTCCTCCTTGCCGGGCCCGCGCGGCGCTTTAGCGCGGGGAGCGGCGTCGCTTCTGAAGCCAGCCGGTCCGGATAGCCGACTTCCGGTCCCGGGCGGTATAGGGCTTGATGTCGAGAACGGGCGTGCCGTCGATGAGGTCGAGCCCCGAGACCTCGAGCACGCGGCCGCGCCGGCCCAGGAGCCGGAGGACGCTCAGACCCAAGGGGTTCGGGCGGTGCGGCGAGCGCGTGGCGAAGACGCCGCGCGCCTTGGACTGGCCCGGAGGGACGACCCTGAGCTTGGAAGCTCCGGCCCGATGGAAATGGAACAGGACGATGATGTGAGAGAAGCCCTCGAGGCCGTCGAGGCCGGCGGCGAATTCGGGCAGGATCTCGATCTCGCCCTTGGACTTTTCGAAGAAGCGCGGCGGGGCGAAGGCCGGCGGGGGCAGGTCCGACGGATCCTTGAAGGGCGAGCGGACGACGCCGACCGGCCGGAACCGGACAGCGGGGCTCATTTTCCGACGTACGTCAGCCACTTTTCGTAGCGAGGATTCCGCCCGCTAACGGCGTCGCCGAAGGCCTGGATCATGCGCAGGGCGACCGGCCCCGGCTTTCCCGTCCCGATGGTGTGCGCGGTCTTCGGCATGGTGGGATCGGAGCCGTCGGTGACCGTGACGATGGGAATGACCTCGACCGCCGTGCCGCAGTAGAAGGCTTCGTCGGCGCCGAAGAGGTCCTGCTTGGTGATCGGGCCGACCGCCGTCTTGTAGCCGAGGTCCTGCCCGAGCTCGAGGAGGCTTGTCCGGGTGATGCCTTCGAGGGCGGATTCGAGCCGGCCGTTGGTGATGAGCGTTCCGTTCTGGACGATGAAGACGTTCTGGCCGGGCCCTTCGGCGACGCGGCCTTCCATGTTCAGGAAGATGGCCTCGTCGAAACCCTGCTCGCGCGCCTCGAGGCCGGCGATCGTCGACTGGACGTAGACGCCGCCGAGCTTGGCGGACATGTTGAACTGGGTATGATGGACCCGGCGCCAGGGGATGATATAGGCGCTGACGCCGCGGGCCGCGTTCTCGCCGAGATAGGCACCCCATTCCCAGGCGCCGATGGCCAGCTCGACCGGACAGGCCTTAGGCACGAGGCCGAGGTTGCCGTAGGAATAGAAGAGGAGCGGGCGGATATAGCAGCTGTCGAGCTCATTGATCCGGACCGTCTGCTTGATGGCTTCGGTGATCTCGTCCTTGGTGTAGGGGCATTTCATCTTGGCCACGCCCGCCGAGAGGAGGAAGCGGTCGTTATGCTCCGGCAGCCGGAACACGGCCGGGCCCTTGGCGGTGCTGTAGGCCCGGATCCCTTCGAAGACGCTCGAGCCGTAATGAAGCGCGTGCATCATGGGATGGCAGCCGCCCTCCGACCAATCGAAGAACTTCCTCTCGTACCAGTATTTTTTGGCTTTGGGGAAGTTCGTGTTGAGGAACATGGTTGGCTCCTTTAGGGACGCCGGCCGGCGAGGGCCGGAGGATTCTTGGGGAATAGGGAACCGCTTGATTCGCGGATGTCCGAACCTGGCTTGTCGAAGGCACGACCTCGTTGGACGATCGGATTCCAGCTCAAGCCTTCTTGAGAAGGGATGCTATCACAGCCGACAGGTCAAGTAAAGCTAGGCCGGGCGCTTCGAGAAGTAGGCCCGGCCCCCGTGCTCGAGCGTTCCGACCAGGCCGCGCCGGAGGAGCGACGAGAGGGCCTTGAGGACCTCGCCGGGCGGGCGGCCGAGGGCCAGCGCGATGTCCGCCGCGGTCTGCGGCCGCCTGCCGACGGTGGCCAGGATCGGCTCCTCGAGGCTTCCGGATGAGGTGGCCTGCGCTTTTCTGGCGAACGAGGCGACGACTGCCGCCTGCGGCCCCAGCTGGGCTTGGATCTTCGCCATTGCCGCGGCGCCGAGCGGCCGGGCGGAGCGGTCGGCGGGCGGCCGGACGACCGTGTTGAGCTCGATCCTGTCCGGCCGGATGCGGGCCACGGCCGTCTTGAGGGCCCGGATGTGGGCCGGCGAATCGTTGACGCCCTTGACGAGCATGATCTCGAGGCGCAGCTCGCCGCGGAACTCGTTGCGGAAGCGGGCGAGGCCTTCGATGACGCTCCTGTTGTCGATCCCGGCATGGGGCCTGTTGACGCGCCGGAAGAGGGCGCCCGGGACGGCGTCGAGCGACGGCACGACGATATCAGCCGCGGCGAGCTCGCGCCGGACGCTCTTCCGCGTGAGCAGGGTCGCGTTGGTCAGTACCGCGACCGGGGTGCGCGTCATCTTCTTGATGGCGCGGATCAGGCGCCCGATATCGCGGCTCAGGGTCGGCTCTCCCGATCCCGAAAAGGTGATGACGTCAATCCTCTGTCCCGAGTCCAGGGCCTCTTTGATCTGGGCCAGGACCTCGCCCGGGGGGGCCCAGCTCCCCCGGCGAACGGTCGTCTTGCCGGTCGAGCCGAGCTGGCAATAGACGCAGTCGAGCGTGCAGGTCTTGAAGGGGATGATGTCGATGCCCAGGGAGAAGCCCAGGCGCCGGGAGGCGACCGGGCCATAGACGAAACGGCGTCCGGGCATCAGGCCTCGTCCTTGTAGATCTCGATGAACCGGCGCAGGGACCGGTCGTAGGTCCTCTCGACGGAGCCGGGGAACAGGCAGGCGGGAAGCTCGCGGTTCCGCCAGTGGAAGGCCAGGCAGTCGCAGCAGACGCCCTTCCGGCTGCAGGGCTCGTAAGTGCAGTTGCAGCGGGCCTCGTTCTTCGCGCTCTTGCATTCGCTCATTCGGGGCTCTTTCGTCCTTCGTTATATAAGGAATATATACCTTATTATTATAAGGCTTCTTCATCCTCTGGGGAATCCTTGATCCCACTCTACCCGGCTAACAGGATTTCGGGACGGCGTGCTGAGGACGCGGCCAAACGCGGCGTCCGTCCTGGAATCCGGCCTTGCCGGACTCCAAGAAATTATGTATCATAGGCCGCATCAAGGAGTTAGTGAGGACCACGATGCCCGGATACACGGACCGCGAGGCCAAGGCCGGCCTCGACGCGAAGCTGCCGCCGCTCGAGACGTTCGCCAATCAGTTCCCGGATTACGAGATCGCCATCGAGTTCCCCGAGTTCACCTCCGTCTGCCCCAAGACGGGCCTTCCGGATTTCGGGACGATCACCCTCCGCTATGTCCCCGCCGGGAGGATCCTCGAGCTCAAATCGCTCAAGGAGTATTTCCTGGCTTACCGGAACCTGGGCATCTTCTACGAGAACGTCGTCAACCGCGTCCTCGAGGACATCGTCCGCGCCTGCCGGCCGTCGAGCGCCCTTGTCCGCGGCGAATTCAACCCGCGGGGCGGACTCCGCTCGGTCGTCGAAGCCCGCTACCCGCGGCCTCGCCGCCGGCGGTCCTGAGCGGAAACGGATCTCCGGAAGAAGGACGACCCCCTCGACAGGCTTGTCCCGAGCACCAACATGGCCAGACCGCTGAACGGCTCCCGCATAGGCCGGACCGATCTGCTGATCCTCCTGGTCATCGTTCTCTGGGCCGTCAATCTCTCGGTCATCAAGATCGGCTTGCGCTCGCTCTCCCCCCACGGCTTCAACGCCATCCGGCTGGGGCTGGCCGCGCTCGCCTATGCGGCCATTCTCATCGCCCGGCCCAGGGCTCGCCGTCTGGCTAAAAAGGGCGACGGCTGGAAGGCGGCGGGCCTGGGTCTTCTCGGGATCACCTTCTACCAGGTTTTCTTCATCAAGGCCGTCAGCATCATGGACGCGTCGACGGCCTCGATCGTCATGGGGACAAGCCCCATCTTCATCGCCCTGCTGGCCACCGCGGTCGGCGAGGAGAGGATCTCGATCGCCGGCTGGACGGGCATCGGCATCTCCTTCGCCGGGTTCCTGCTTGTCGTCGCCGGCGAGAACGGCGGCTTGGTCTTCACTTGGGAGGCCTGGCGCGGGGCCGTCCTGATCCTGCTGGCCAACATCTCCTGGGCCGGCTACACGGTCTTCTCGAAGCCCGTCCTCGACCGGAACTCGGCCTTCCGGCTGGCCGCGGTGGGTACGATCGCCGGCACGCTCGTCTACCTGCCGTTCGCGGCCCGGGACCTGGCCAAAGTCGCCTGGGCCCAGATCTCCTGGCAGGCCTGGGGCGCCATCCTGTATTCCGGTCTCGTCGCCATCTTTCTGTGCTTCGTGATCTGGTACGAATCGGTCAAAGAGGTCGGCAGCGCCAAGACCGGGGTCTACAGCAACCTGTCTCCGATCCTGACCATCTTCTTTGCCAGCCTGGTCCTGGGCGAGCGCCTGGCCGCGGTGCAGGCGGTCGGCGCGGCGATCACGCTGGCCGGAGTCTATCTGACGCGGTCCGGCTACCGCTTCTTCGAGCGGAAGACCAAGCCGCAGCCCGGGACGGACACCCGCCGCCGGCCCGCTTAGCGAAGCCCGTAGATCTTGTGGAGCTGAACGGAGAGGCGGATCCCCTCGAGCCCCGCCCGGCTTGCGTCTTCGAGCAATCCCACGGCCTTCTTGACGCTCCAGCGGGCGTTCGATTGGGGCTGCAGGATGACGGGGATCGTCGGCGCGAACACGGCCCTGACAGTCCTGATGCCGTCGAGATCGAGCGCGCGGCAGACGACGAGCTTGACCTCGCGGGCATGCCTCCTGAATCCCGGATGGACGGCGTAGTCCGGCGGCTTGGGCGAGACCGAGTGCCAATCCGCGAAAGGGGCGGGGGGGAAGGTCCCGTTCGTTTCGATCTGGACCCGGAAGCCCCCGGCGTGAAGTCGGAGGATCAGCGGGCGGACGTCCTGAGCCAGGGGCTCGCCTCCGGTCAGGCAGACCCAGGTCGTGGGGGTATCGGTCCGGAGGCGCACGACCTCCTCGGCGATCTTCTCGACGGACATCTCGCGGCCGCCGCGCCAGGCCCTCTTGGTGTCGCAGAAGCCGCAACGGAGGTTGCAGCCGGCCAGGCGGACGAAGATCGTCGGCTCGCCTTGGCGCAGGCCCTCGCCCTGGACCGAGGCGAAGATCTCAATCGTCTTCAGAGTAGGTGGCCGACGCATCGTCGGATTCCCAGACCGTCACGGACTTGACCGGGTATGCCCCCTTGAGCCTGCCGTAGAGGTGGCGGGCGATGTTCTCGGCGGACGGGTTGAAGCCGTAGACGTCGTTGAGGAGCGTGTGGTCCGGGAGCGCTGCGGCCAGGGCCTTCTTGATCTCCGTGAAATCGAAGCCGATGCCCGTGTGGTCGAGCTCGCGGACGGCGATGGCGACTTCGACCTGGAACGTGTGGCCGTGGACGTTCTCGCACTTGCCTCTGTACTCTTTGAGGAAATGCGCGGCCGAGAACTTGTCCCGGACTTTGAGTGTCCAGCTCATCGGGAACCTTCCTTTCGGAGACGGGCGATCAAAGGGTCCTCGCGGCCGACGGCCTTCCAGGCCCGGGCGCGGAAGCGGCAGGACGAGCAGGTCCCGCAGGGGCGCTCGGCCCCGGCATAGCACGAGACGGAACAGGAATAATCGGCGCCGAGGCGGAGGCCGAGCCGGATGATGTCCGGCTTGTCGAGGCCCAGGAGCGGGGCGAGGATCCTGACCCTGGGGCCGCCGAACGCGGCTTTGGTGCCGGCCTGGACGGCCTTTTCCATGGCCTTGACGAAATCTCTGGTCGTATCGGGATAATCGGGCGAATCGGCGACATGGAAGCCGCAAACGAGATCGCGGAGGCCTCGCGTCTCGGCCCAGGCGGCGGCCAGCGCCAAAAAGATCCCGTTGCGGAACGGGACGTAGGTCGGCGGCGGCCCCGGGGGCGAAGCGGGGAGACATCGCGATGAGCGGGGGAGGGGGATGGCCGGGTCGGTCAAGGCCGAGCCGCCGATCTGCCGGAGGTCGACCCTGAGGACGGAATGGGGAACGCCGAGACGGCGCGCCGCCTTGCGGGCGAGGCCGACCTCGACGCGATGGCGCTGGCCGTAATCGAACGTCAGAGCGTGAACGTTGTCGTATCGGCCGAGGGCCCAGGCGAGCGCCGTCGTCGAATCGAGCCCTCCGGAAAACAGCACCACGCAGGATTTCACCGCGGCCTTCCTCTCCTCATGATAATAAGGGACGCTACGGGGAATATCAAGGCGCGAACCCGCTTCAGGACGGACGATCGCTTCCTGAGGAGGCCAAAAAATAGCGGCGAGGAAGGCCGGCGAGCCCGACCTCCGAGCGGCCCTTAAGGCCGACGTTTGACAGTGCTTGGGTGGGATGGTATATCTTGAAATTCCGAAAATGAGCGAACATCCGATCGAGAAGGGCGTCGCTGGGGTTGTCCGGACCTATGAGCTGCTGGACCGCGTCCGCACGCGGCAGGACCTCGTTATCCGGGACGACCAGTTCGATTTCACGGCCCTGCTCGAAGCGGCCCGGTATGCGGACCGCCGCGGCATCCGCCTGAGCCTTCTCGACACGGGCCGGTTCGGCCTCGATGAGGTCGAATCGCTCGCCCGCGCCGGCTCCCGCATCATGACCTCGGACGAAGCCCGGCCGCGGGCCGACGAGTGGGAGATCATCCATAAGGCCTGCCGGGAAGCCGGGACCCATCTCGCCGTGTTCTGGAACGGCCCGCTCCCCACAGCCGACCAAACGGGAAGCTTCTCCGGCCGGACTCTCGAAGACCTTCTTCGGAGCGGCGTGGACTTCCACGTCTCCAACCGGGCGCACCCGCGCGAACCCGAGGTCTTGGCGGGATTGGCCGGCGCGGCGAAAAAGGGACGAGCGTTCTTCGTTCTTTATCATGTCGGCCCGCTCGTCGCCGAGCTCGCCGGGCCGGCGGCCGGCCGGGCCTGGATCCACTTTTCGGACGCTTCGATCGCGGATGAGCCGGCGGCCGCCTTGGCCGTCGAGGCCGCCCGGGCCGCCGCGTCCTCGGGTTCCAGGGTCGTGGTCCACATTGAGAACGGGCTTCCCCTCGAGCTGCTCGAAGCGCTGTGGGCGGCCGGGGCGGCACTCCTTTTCCTGACCCCTCCGAGCGACGACCGCTCGCTCCTGCGTCCCGTCGAGATGAAGGCCTCCCGCCGGAAGCTCCCCGCCCGCGCCGCCTGGCTCTCCACGGCTTTCATGCCGTGAGCCTTGAAAAAAGGTCCTGTTCCGCTACAATACGCATTTCATGAACGCGCACGAGCTCGGACAAACACTGTCGCCGTGGATGGTCGTCCCTTTCGTGGGGCTTCTCCTCTCCATCGCGCTCCTGCCCCTTCGTGCGCCCCGCTTCTGGGACAGCCATAAGAACAAGGGCCTCGTCGCCTTCCTCTGGTCGCTGCCGGTCGCGGCCTATTTCCTCTTCAACATGCCCCACGAGCTCGTGCTGTCGCTGAAGGACTACGCTTCGTTCCTGTTGCTGCTGACGGCCCTGTTCATCATTTCGGGGGGGATCGTCCTCAAGGGCGACCTCAAGGCCACCCCCGAGGTCAATACGCTGATCCTGCTCATCGGCGCCGTGCTGGCCAACTTCATCGGGACGACCGGGGCGAGCATGCTCCTCATCCGCCCGCTGCTCCAGACGAACTCCGAGCGCAAGCACACGATCCACGTCCCCCTCTTCTTCATCTTTCTCGTCTCCAATATCGGCGGTTGCCTGACGCCCCTCGGCGACCCGCCGCTTTTTATGGGCCTTATCAAGGGAGTGCCGTTCTTCTGGACCCTCCGGCTCCTTCCGATCTGGGCGGTCATGGTCGGCGGCGTCCTGCTGATGTTCTACGTCTACGACAACATGCAGTACCGCAAGGAAGAATGCCGCGACCTCATCCGCGACCGCCGGCGCGTCGTGCCGATGCGCCTGACCGGCACGGTCAACTTTTTTTGGCTCGCCGGAGTCGTCGCCGCCATCTTCCTGCCCTTCCCGGCCCGCGAGGGCGTGCTGATTCTTATGGCCATCTCCTCCCTTCTCACGACTAAAAGAGAGTGCCGTATCGACAACAAGTTCACCTACAACCCCATCCTCGAGGTGGCCATCCTCTTCGCCGGCATCTTCGTGACGATGGTCCCGGCCCTTCTCATCCTCAACGCCCGAGGCGCCGGTCTCGGCATCGTCAGGCCGTGGCAATTCTTCTGGGCCACGGGGTCGCTCTCGTCTTTCCTCGACAACACGCCGACATACCTGGCCTTCTTCTCCATGGCCCAGGGCCTCGGCCTCCACGGCGACATGCTGGGCATCCCGGCCCTGACGCTCAAGGCGATCAGCGCGGGCGCGGTCTTCATGGGCGCGAACTCCTACATCGGCAACGGCCCCAACTTCATGGTCAAGGTCATCGCCGAGGAATACAAGCTGAAGATGCCATCGTTCTTCGGCTACATGGCCTACTCGATGGCCTTCCTCATCCCGCTCTACCTCGTAGTGACGGTCATTTTCTTCAGGTAAGACGCCTTCGGACCCCAGCCATGAACCCCCTGTTTGTCTTCCGTCTGGATCCCTCTTCGGCAAAGGGCATTTCTCCGCCGCCGCGGCGTGTGGACGATGTTGCGGCCTTTCAAAACGACACTACTAATGGTGCCGTCCGGAGGCTCTTCTACAAAAAAAGGTGGTCGTCAACCGAGAAAAGACTTGACAATTGGTTAGAATGCTCTATAAATGAAATGAAAATCATAAAGATGATCACGACACTAGGAACTTACGAAAGTTTGAGTTGAA
>Ga0326732_1000230_pt1 | contig 13422 bp, 9 predicted proteins | sample MHFSIPfraction_4_FD_207644 | JGI IMG/M metagenome (GOLD analysis project Ga0326732, IMG submission 207644) | Lab enriched peat soil microbial communities from Michigan Hollow, Ithaca, NY, United States - MHF12FN SIP fraction | ecosystem: Environmental > Terrestrial > Soil > Wetlands > Peat...
TTCTGGAGCAGGACCCGGCTCGATTCGACGCAGCTCGCGGGCAGGACGGGCAGGCGCTTGAGCAGCTCCTTGTCGGCGAAGATGTTGCCCTTGACGTAGAGGTTGTCGGCGAGCTCGAGCGGGCCGTAGTCCTTGAACAACGTCAAGTCGCCGCGGAAGGCCCAATTGGCGGCCATGGCGAGCCCGGCCAATGTCAGATGGATCATGGCGCTGCCGTCGGGGCTGCGGATCTCGACCGTCTGGCGGCCGCCGCGCTCGTCGACGAACTCGGCCGTGTCCGCGGGGTTGACCCTGCGGCCCAGTCCGGTGATGTTGCTCCAGCCGAGGGGGACGCGGATGAGGGCGCTGCGGTTGAGGTCGCTCCAGCAGATCCGGGTCGGGGCCTCTTGGTTCGGGACGAGGCGGAGATAGGCCGAGGAGACGGTGTTGCCGAAGGCGGTCAGGGAATCGGCGTATTCGCACAGGCCGCCGATGAGCTTGCGGGCCTCGGTCGAAAGCTTGCCGTCCGGGTCGCGCATGATGCTCCGGCCGTTCTTCGTCAGCTCCAGGTGAAAGTGCAGACCGCTCCCGGCGACGCCCTCCTCGAGCTTCGGCGTGAAGGTGGCCACGGCGCCGTGGCGAAAGGCGGTGTTGCGGATGATCCAGCGGCCGAGGACAAGGTCGTCGGCCATGTCCTCGATCGGGCGGGGCAGGTACTCGATCTCCAGCTGCTCGGCCAGGCGGCCGGAAATCTCCGGGACTTCGCTCCGGACGGCGTCGATGAAGCCGTTCTCGCTGTGGGCGTACTTGACGGCCCCGGTCACCCGGGAGATGTGACCGACCATCTCGTGCAGGATCGGGCCGCTCTTGGAGAAGGGCGCCGAGCCGTGATAGCCGCGGTGGGCCTCGACCGGATAGGAGCGGTCGGCGGGCGACGTCAGGAGGAAGAACTCGAGCTCGCCGAGCGCGTTGAGCTCGAGCCCGGACGACTTGCGGAAAAGGGCCGCCGCCCGGGCCAGGATGCTGTCCGGCGTGAAGGGCGCGGGGGTCCCGTCCTTGGTCAGATAGCGGCAGATGACGTCGAGGCTGCCCTCGTCGAAGGGATTGAAGAAGGCCGATCTGTACTTGGGCACGACGTAGAGGTCGGACAAGGACATGTCGACCATGCCCTTAAAGAGCGATGAGCCGTCGACGCGCTCGCCTTCGGCCAGGACGGATTCGAGGTGATAGCGGTCGGAGGCCGGGATGGTCAGCTCCTTGAGCTTGCCGTCGATCGCCAGGTAGTGGAAGGTGATCCGTTCGAGCTGTTTCATCTCGATGACTGTGAGGAGGTCGGCCCGGGTGAATTCTGCGGCAGGCTTGTCGAGGAGAAGCGAAACGGGATTGGACAGGGCATAACGGGGAGTCTTCATCGCCATCGCGTCAATCTCCTTGCCGGAGGATCGTCCCGAAAGGGGAATATCTATATTAGCAAAAGAAGGGGTCAAACCTAAACTTTTTAACTTTTCGGCTGTTCAACCCGGGGGACCTCGCTGGAAAGTTAAAAAGTTTAGGTTTGACCCCTTCTTCAATAGAGCAGATAGGCTTTGCGCAAAGAGGCGAAGGCGTCCAGTCCGGGCTGGATGTTGGCCAGGATCGTCGCCACGTCGGTCCCCGCTTCGAGGGCCTTGCGGACCGACGCCGTCCCCATGACCTTGTCGAAGTACTCGGCGTGGAAGGCGAACTTGTCCGGGGACATCTCCCGCACGGTCTTGATGATGTGAAGGACCGCTGTGACCGAACGGAAGGCCGCCCGGTCGGTCACATGGAGCTGGCAGCCGCCGCAGAGCTCGCCCTGGAACTTGGAGAAGGACGGCGTGAACCAGGCCTCGCGGAACCGGACCCCCGGCAGGGCCAGGGCGTTCAGTCTGGAGGCCAGCTCGTGGCCGTCGATCCACGGCGCCCCGAACAGCTCGAACGGCCGGGTCGTGCCGCGCCCCTCGGACATGTTCGTCCCCTCGAGGGCCACGAGCCCGGGGTAGACCGTCGCCGTGTCGAGCGTCGGCATGTTCGGTGAGGGGACGACCCACGGCAGCCCGGTCTGGTCGAACCACATCGTCCGCGTCCAGCCTTCCATCGGGACGACCGTCAGCTTGGCGGTGCGGGCCAGGAACTTGTCGTTGAAAAGCCGGGCCAGTTCGCCGGCCGTCATGCCGAACCGGAGCGGAATCGGGAACAGCCCGATGAACGAGCTGAGCTCGGGGTACTCGAGGACGGCCCCCTCCATGTCCGTGCCGTTGATGGGGGCGGGCCGGTCGAGGACGATGAAGTCGATGCCGTTCTCGGCCGCGGCCTGCATGGCGTTGGCCATCGTCGCGATATAGGTGTAGACGCGGGTCCCGACGTCCTGGATGTCGAAGACGAGGACATCGATCCCCTTGACCATGCCCGTCTCCGGCACCTTGCCCGTCTGCCGGATGTCGAACGAGCGCATGTACTCGTCGATTCTCTTGAGCATCCCCGGGTCCGGCTTGAAGGATTGCCCGTAAAGGCTGAAAACGGGAAGCTTGAACTTCTCGTCGTAATAGAACGGAACGTACTCGCCCGCCTGGGCGTTCCCCCGGACGCCGTGCTCCGGGCCATAGAGAGCGACGAGGTCGATCGCCGGGTTCGAGCGGAACAGCTCGATCGTCGACGTCAGCGCCGCGTCCGTCCCGGTCGGGTTGGTGATCAGGCCGACCTTCTTGCCCTTGACGAGGTCGAGGTGCTTTTGAAGGAATACCTCCACCCCCAGCTTGACCCTGGCGGCGGCCGCCTGCGGCGGCGCCTCCGGCCGCTTGGGCCCGCCGCAACCCGCCAGGACCAGGCCCATGGCCAGGACCAGGCCGAGGGACGCCGGGATGGCCCAGGCCCCCTTTCGTCTCACGGTCGCCGGCGCGCTCGCTCGTCCGTTCATGGCCTTCGGTCCTTTCGTCCGGGTTCGTCCGCCCGTTCAGGATATCAGCACGGGCGCCGGCGAGTCAATCCGGGACCACCCCTTGATTCGTCCCGGCAAAACGGCTATAAGAGGAAGAGAAGCAGATGCCGACCTTGAGACAAGGCCGCCGGGGGCTCGGTCCGTTCTTCCTGACGCTGGCCCTCGTCTGTCTCGCCCGCCTCTCCCCCGCCGCCGACGTTCCCTATGAGTGGTCGGGCGTCGAACGCGTGGTGGCCGTCGCCGACCTCCACGGCGATTACGACCAATTCGTCTACATCCTCGCCCACCCTCAGGTCCGTCTGATCGACGCGGACCTCCACTGGATCGGCGGCAAAGCCCACCTCGTCCAGCTCGGCGACGTCCTCGACCGGGGGCCGGGGGCCAAGGAGATCTTCGACCTGATCATCCGCCTGGAAAAGGAGGCGGCGGCGGCGGGCGGCATGGTCCACCAGCTCCTCGGCAACCACGAAGAGATGAACATTACCGGCATCGCCATGGATTACCCGGGCTATGTCACCGTCGAGCAGTTCGTCGCGTTCATGCGGGAGGATTTCCGCTGGGAGAAGGACGCCGAATACACCAAGACGCTGCCGCCCGACGAAAGCAAGCGGGCCGAGATGGAAGGCCTGGACATCCATGTCGACAACGGCTATGCGTCCTACTGGCAGAAGATCCTGGCGGCCAGGGACCCGCAGGCCATGCGCGCCTATGTTCTGGGGTTCAACGACGTCTACGGGAACTGGCTCATCAAGCAGAACGCGGTCATCAAGATCGACGACGTCATCTACGTCCACGGCGGCATTAGCGAGTCCTTCTCCAAGTGGCCGATCCGGGAGATCAACCAGGTCCTGCGGACCGAGCTCGAGTTCTTCCAGGGGCGCATGCGCAACCCCCAGCAATTCAGCAAGCCCTTCCGTCCCCGGATCGTCTACGACCCGGACAGCCCGCTCTGGTTCAGGGGGCTGGCCAGGATGAGCAAAACCACGGCCGAGTCCGAGGTCGACCGGACGCTGGCCAACCTCGGCGCCCGGGCCATGGTCGTCGGTCACAATTACTTCAGCTATATGGGCGGGGCGAGTCCCGTCGTCACCAAGGACCTCGTCGCCAGATTCCATGACAAGATCTGGATCATGGACACTGGCATCGGCGGAAGCTACGGCAGGCATCCTTCGGCCCTCATCTACGATCACGGCAATTTTGAGGTCTGGGGCGAGACCGAAGAGGTGGCCGCCCGCAGCGGCATCAAGCCGCCGCCGCCGAAACCCCTGACCCCCAAGGAGATGGAGGCCTTCCTCCGGACCGCCGCGATCATCGGCCGCGGCCCCGGGCCGGGGGGCCGGACCGACGCCTGGAAGCTCAGCCTGCAGTCGGGCGATACCGTTCTTCCGGGGCTCTTCAGGTACATCGACAGGCGGAGGCCCGATCCGCTGGCCGACAGCTTCAAGTACGACCTGGCCGCCTACGCTCTGAACAAATACCTCGGCCTCGCGTACGTCCCGCCGATCGTCGACCGGGCGGTCGACAACGTGCCCGGCGCGCTGCAGGCCTTCATCCCTAATGCCAGGTCGATCCCCGACCTCAGGGAGCGCCGGGCCCTCCCGCGGGATGCCGACGCCTTTGAAAAGGCCATGGCCGATCTCGTCGTCTTCCAGGCCCTGGTCTACGACGATTGCCGCAGCGAGAAGGATACGCTGATCAGCGGCGATGACGGCCGGATCTATCGGGTCGATTTCTCCGAGGCCTTCGCGCCGAACACGGGAGAAGCCCCGGGGTGCGTTCTTCGCAGGTGCTCGCGCCTGCTCTACCGCAGGCTTCTCGCCTGGGAAGACGGCACCGTCGCCGGCTACCTGGGCCGCTACCTCGGCGAGGACGAGGTCCGCGCCCTCAATACGCGGCGGAGTCTCGTCGTCCGGCGGATCGGGATGATGATCAAGAGTCTCGGCGAGGCGAACGTCCTGTTCTGATCGAGCCGAAAGGGGGAGCGATGCCCGACCCTTCGACCGCGGCCGCCGCGCCGCTGAGCGAGTCCCGGTACAATCCCGGCTACAAGTTCCTGCGGCTCTTTGCCGACATCCGCCACGGCGAAGCCCCCAAGGCGCTCCTGCTCGCTCTGAACATCTTCCTCCTGCTCCTCGCCTACTACATCCTCAAGCCCTTGCGCGAGTCCCTGCTCCTCATCGACAAGAACTCCGCCGTCGTCAAGAGCTGCTTGGGCGGGGCGCAGGCAGTCCTGTTCGTCTTCGTCATCAAGGGGTTCAGCCGCCTGGCATCCAAGGTGCCTCGTCATATCCTCATCACCTGGACGACGTCGTTCTTCATCTCGAATCTCGTCGTTTTCTTCTTCCTGCACAATGGCGGCATGGCCGTCAAGCCGATGGGGATCTTGTTCTTCATTTGGGTCGGCATCTTCAACTATTTTGTCATCGCCCAGTTCTGGGGCTTTGCCAACGACCTCTACTCCGATGAGGTCGGCAAACGGACCTTTCCCCTCGTCGCCCTGGGCGCGACGCTGGGCGGTCTCGTGGGGACCATGCCCTTCTGGAAGACGATCCGGGACGACCTGGGGGGAAACTGGGAATTCAAGCTCATGCTCATCGCCGGACTGGTGCTCTTTCTGTGCATCCTCCTGGCCCGGTTGATCCACAGGCGGGACGTCCGGAGGACCTGCCAGGAGAGGGACCGGGGGCTGGCCGGGGCCGCCGAAAAGGCGCGGGTCCAGGAACAGCCTCTCCAAGCCGGCGGCGGCTTCCGGCTGGTCTTCAAGAGCCGCTATCTCCTCCTCATCGCGCTCATGATCGGCCTCTACAACTTCGTCAACGCCACGGGCGAGTTCATCATCTCCCAGGTCACGCTCAACCAATCGATCAAAGCGGCGGAGCAGAGCGCCGCCGCCGTCGCGGGCCCGCGCCAAGGGGAGACCCGGTCCGGAGAGGCCTTGCCGGCCGCCTCCCCGACGATGCCCCGGCAGACGGAAGCCAAAGCCATCCACAACGCCTTCATGGATTATCAGTTCCTGACGAACTTGATCGCCCTGGTCATCCAGCTCTTCCTCGTCTCACGGATCTTCAAATGGGTCGGGGTCGGAGGCGCCCTCCTCTTCCTGCCGCTCCTGGCCTTGGGAGGGTACGCCCTGATCTCCTTCGGCGCCGTCTTCCTCCTCGTCCGCTGGGTCAAGGCCCTGGAGAACGGCACGGACTATTCGTTGCAGAACACGACCAAGGCGGCGCTGTTCCTGGTCACCAAGCGGGAAGAAAAATACAAGGCCAAAGCGGCCATCGACACCTTCTTCGTCCGGGGCGGCGACACAGTTTCGGCCGTGGCGGTCCTCGTCGGCACACGGCTGCTGGGGTTCAGGATCGAGCGCTATGCGCTCCTCAACGTCATCGTGGTCGCCGTTCTCCTGGTCATCGCCTTTAAGATCATCGGCGCGTATAAAAAAAGGAAAGCCGCCGTCGATGCGGCCGCTCCGGCGGCTGTCGCGCAGCCTTGAAATCTCCGGGTCCCGGGACTATCATCGTCTCGGTCCGCCCGGATATCGGGGAGGGAGCCATGAAGCGTTTGTCCGGCCTCTTGTCGTTGGCCTTGGCGGCGGCCGCTCCGATCGCCGCATGGGCCCAATTCCTGCCTGAGGAGATCGCCCGGAGACCTGCCCTGGAGGAGTACCTCCGGACGGCCGAGATCGTCCGTTTCGAGGAGATCGGCGAGGGCGTGACCAAGCCGTACAGGCTTTACCTAAAGAAGGACGACCTCGAGCTCAAGGCCGCCTGGAAGAACCCCAAGGGCATGCAGCTCGGATTCCTGGAGGGCTGGCAGTACGAGATCGCCGCCTATCGCCTGGACAAGCTCATCGGCCTGAACATGATCCCCCCGGCCGTCGAGCGCGATTTTCAGGGTCAGCCGGGCGCCCTCGTCCTCTGGGCCGAGAATAAATACAGCCTGCTGAAGATCATGGAGGGAAACATCCCCGTCCCCAAAGAAGCCCAGGACCGGATCGACAAGATGAAATATCTGACCCGGGCCTGGGACTGCCTCATCGCCAACGAAGACCGGACCCAGCAGAACGTCCTCTATACGGAGGATTGGAGGACGATCATCTTCGATCATTCCCGGGCGTTCCGCTCCGAGGGAGATTTCGCCAAGCGGCTGATGTTCGGCCGGAACGGCATCAAGATGACCTCTCAGGGCGCGCCGATGCTTTTCCGCCGCCTGCCCCGTTGGTTCGTCGACAAGATCAAGACCCTGACTTTCGAGACTATTAAGGCCGCCGTCGGGTCGACCCTCACCGACAAGGAGATCCAGGCCGTCCTCTCCCGGCGGGATCTGATTCTCCAGGAGATCGGCCAGATGGTGAAGGAGCAGGGCGAAGGGGCGGTGCTTTATTGAAGAAGCTCCTTTTCGCGGCACTGGCGCTGTTGCCGTTGGCGGGGTTCGTCCTGGCCTGCACCGGCGCCGGGGACTCGGAAAATAAAACCGCGGCGAGGCCGCCGGCGAAGATCGCCGCGCCCCAGTTCCTTCCCGAAGAGCTGGCCCAGCGTGAAAAGCAGGAGAAGTTCCTCGAGACCGCCGAGGTCGTCGGAAGCAAGCAGATGATCGGGAAAAAGTCCGTGACGTCCCCCTGGGTGCTGACGCTCAAGCTGGGCGACGCCACCCATCGGGGTCTTTGGAAGAACCCGGAAGGCCGCATGGGCGGATACTGGGAAGGCTGGACTTACGAGATCGCCGCCTACCGCCTCGACAAGTATCTCGGGCTGGGCCTCGTTCCCCCCACGGTCGAGCGCCGGTTCAACGGCGACCGCGGCTCCTGCCAGTACTGGATCGACGATTGCATGTCGCTCCTGGACCGGGACGAGAAAGGGATCAAGATGCCCCAGGTCAAGGTCCCCGGCTGGAACAGGGCGACCTATCTTCAGCGCCTGTTCGACAACCTCATCGCCAACGAGGACCGGCACACGAACCAGGTCCTGATCACCCCCGACTGGCGGATGGTGCTCATCGACCACTCCCGCTCATTCCGCACGGCGGGGAAGTTCGTCAAGGGCCTCCTCTATTCGGCCCGGAACCCCGAGGGGCCGATGCTCATGAGCGAGCTGCCCCGGGCCGTCGTCGAGAAAGTCCGGGCCCTCGACTTCGCCACGATCAGGGCGGTCGTCGGAGGGTATCTTTCGGACGAGGAGATCCGCGCGGTCCTCATCCGGCGGGACCTCATCCTGGCCGAGATCGGGCGGCTGATCAAGGTCAACGGGGAGGGGAAGGTCCTCTACTGATCAGAGGGCCTTGCGGACGGTCAGGATGTTCTGCCCCCCGGCCCGCCGGTAGGAGAGGCCGTCCATCAGCGTTTTGAAAAAGTAGACGCCCAGTCCGCCCGGGACACCGCGCCGGAGCTTGACCATAAGGTCGGGATTCTTCTTCCTGACGGGATTGAAGGGGATGCCCTTGTCCCGGACCTCGATGAATAGCGAGCCGTCGTCCTTCCAGATCCGTACGGCCATTTCGCCCTTGCGCCCGCGGGGATAGGCGTACCGGGTGATGTTGACGCAGATCTCGTGAAGGGCCAGCTCGATCTTGAGGCGGTCCGCCTCGTCGAACGGCAGGTCGGCGATGGCCTCGCGGAGGAAGCCGCGGACCCGGTCGATGGCCTTGAGGTCGGCGGTGACCCGCAGCTCCTTCGCCTCGGGCGCCTCGGTCACGGCTCGCTCCATGGTCGCATCCTCAGGGATTCCGCTTGACGACGACGAGCGTCATGTCGTCGCCGGCGTCCGAGCAGCCGCTGAAGGCGAAGACGTCTTCGAAGATCTTGTCCCGGATGACCTGGGCCGGCTGCGTGCCGAGGTTTTTGAGGCTCTCGGCCAGCCGCCCGTCCCCGTACTCGTCGTGCTCGCCTTGGCGGCTCTCCACGATCCCGTCCGTGTAGAGGCAGAGGATATCTCCGGGACCGATGGCGATCCGGCGCGCCTCGTAGCTCTGGTTGGGGAACATCCCCAGGCAGAGCCCCGTGCTCTCGAGAAGCCGGGCGGGACCCTGGCGCGGCTGGAGGATCGGCGGGTTGTGGCCGGCATTGACATAGGCCGCCTCGTCCGTGCGCCGGTCGAGGATGGCCAGGAAGAACGAAATGAACAGGTGGCTGTCCGAGCTCGAGTAGACGAAGTCGTTGAGCTTGGCCGCGAGATCGCCGAGATCGACGGTCCCGGGGAACTTCTCGTGCAGGGCCCCCCGCAGCGAGGCCATGAGCAGCGAGGCGCTGACCCCCACGCCCGAGACGTCGGCGATGACGAGGGCCAGCCGGTTGGTGTCGACGGGGATGTAGTCGTAGTAGTCCCCGCCGACGCGGCGGCAGGCCCGGGCGTTGCCGCTGATCTCATAGGGCGCGAAATCCGGCTCGGCCCGGGGCAGGAAGTTCTTCTGGATCTGGACGGCCATCGTCATCTCCCGCTCCAGCTGGGCGTTCCTCAGGGACACCTCGTAGAGGCGGGCGTTCTCGATCTTGACCGCGGCCAGGTTGGCCAGGAGCGTCAGGAGGCGGAGGTCGTCTTCCGTGAATTGCTCGAGGAGAGAGGCCCGGTCGCAGTAGATGAGGCCGATGATGTCCTGGTTGTTCCAGAGCGGCACGCACATGGCGGAATGGATCTGGGCCTGGACGACGCTGACCTGGACCCGCAGCCCTTCGTCGGCCTGGATGTCCGAGATGAGGATGGCCGAGTTGCGTTCCAGGGCGGTATTGACGATGGTCTGGCTGACGAAGATGTTCTGCATCCGCAGGGCCGCGTTCTGCACCCGGACGACCTTGGGCTGGAGGGCCTGGGTGGCCTCATCCTTGAGCATCAGGACGCCCCGGTCCATCGGCAGGTGCTGGATGAGCACGTCCATGACGTGGTCGAGGAGCTTATCGAGCGGCATATGATAGATCAGCGCCTGGCTGACCTCGGCCACGACCGCAATGATCTTCTGGTCCTGCTGGAAGCGCTCGAGGTCGAGGCCGCCGCCCGGCGTCTTGAGGATCACGCCCGCCGCCGAGGGCTTCTTGAGAAGGTCCTTGACCTGGATGATCGTGTTGGAGCTGTGGGTGAAGGTCGTGCCTTCGACCGTTTCGACGGCAGGCTGATAGTCCCGGTCGAAATAGAAGCGGGTCGAGCCGATGAGGATCACGTCGCCGCGGGTCAGGTCGATCTCGCCGGTGACCCGGCGGTCGTTGACGAACGTCCCGTTCTTGCTGCCCTGGTCGACCAGGGCGTAGCCCCTCTCGGTCGGGACGACGGCGGCATGGCAGCCGGAGCTGAACTGGTCGGACAGGACGATGTCGTTCGACGAGGCCCGGCCGATCGTCACCCGGCGCCCGGCCAGGGGACAGGTGGAGGGTTCGCCGGTCTTCGGGTAGATGTAGAGGTTGGTCATGGCCATGTGTTCCGTCTTCATTCTAGTCGCCGGCCCCCGTCATTTCAACTTCAGGCCCTTGCACAGACGCTGAGCCCGCTCCTCGGCCGGCAGGTCCTCGATCAGCGGGAAGAGAAGCTCCTTGTCTTCCCGCTCGAGCAGGTTGTCGAGATGCTCCAGGGCATAGTCGACCGATTTGGGCGTCCCCTGGAGGATGTTCTGATAATCGTTGACGATGTCCTCGCGGGGGTAGATGAGCGTCAGCAGGTCGAAAACCCGCTTGATCCGGATGTCCAGCTGCGCCCTGAGCGCCTCGGCGGAGCCGGGCGGGTTCAGGACGACATCGCAGGCTTTGCGGATCAGGGCCTGGAGCTCCGGCCGGAGGTCCTTTTCGCGGAAGCGGACCTGGGGCTGGTCGTTCCGGATCTTGTAGAGGGCGTCGACCAGGGGCTGTTCCACGTCGTCGCGGCGGCGGGCCAGCTCGGCCACCAGGATGTCGGCGGCCGTCTGGGTCCCGAGCCGGGCCAGGACTTCCGGGATGGCCCGGCGGACCTCCACAGGCTCGTCGGCCGAGGCGAGCGCCGCGGCGAGGCGGTCCTCGATGCCGGGCCCGTAAGCGGCCAGGGCGGTCTGGGCCTCGGCCGCCGTCATGGGGTTCCCGAGAAGGCGCAGGATGAGCGGGACGTGCTCGGGGCGCTGATGGACGGCGGCGCTGTTCAAGGCGTAAAGGGCGACCTCGGACGAGGGATCCTGGAGGAGACGGGCCAGGGCGGCGAGGGCCGACGGGCTCGGCGCCATCCGGCAGATGCTGTTGGCGGCTTCGATCCGATCGAGCTCGGAAGACGAAGCCGCGATCTCGCCCAGGCGTCCGTCCATGATCTTCTGGTACGAGGGCAGGAGATAGATGAGGTCGATCTCTTTCTGGAAGGCCGTGTCGGTGATGGCCTCCTCGAGGCCGGGATAGAAGACCCCGCCGCCGACGTCGAGCAGGGCGTCCATGGCCCGGGCCTTGAGCTCGTCCCGCTTGATGCCGAGAAGCTCCTTGAGCTCGGGGGTCAGGCTGTTCGAGCGGACCAGGTTGAAGACGTTCATGTAGTAAAGCGTCGTGCTGCGCTCGCGGCTCTGGATGGCCTCGAAGACCTCGCGGACGAGCCTCTCGTCGACGTGCTGGTTGACGACCTGCTGCCCGTCCATCCAGAGCTGCCCGAGGTCTTTCTTCAGGACGGCCGGGTAACCCCGGTAGACGAGCCGGGTCAGGGCGAGCCAGAGGAGGAGGAAGAAGAGGACCAGGAAGCTGATCTCCCGAACGACGGCCAGAGGGTCGGTCCGGAAAGCGAACTGCCGGATGTGGAAGAGCGCCAGGAAGAGAGCGGCGCCGAGGCCGGTGGCGAACTTGCTGACGAACATATCGATGAAGATCTTGGCCCGGTATTTGACCTCAGGGGCGACCGGAACATAAAGAAGCTCGCGGACGGACTGGCTGAGCGTGTTGTCGAATGTCTTGTCACTTCCTCGGACGGTCCAGGCCCAGGCGAGCATGGCGCCGAGGGGAATGAGGAAAACGGCCGCGGATCCCACGAGGAGGACGACCGGCGCCAGGGAGATGGCCCAGCGGATGCCGTAAGACTTGAGCACGCGGCCGGTCGTGACGAGGTGAAAGACCGTCGAGACGAGCAGAATGACCAGGAAAAAGACGGCGATCGATGATGTTCTGGCCTGGTTATCCGGGAAAACGGAATTCATGACCGTCTTGAACTGATAGTTGATGAGCGACCCCGCGACCATGGCCGCGGCCAGCATCGAGGCCAGCAGAAGAAGATAGCGGTTCTTGCGGACGGTCCGGAAGCTCTCCAGATATCCTACCTTCGAGGTCCCGGCTATCCGGTCGTCCCCGGCCGCAGCGTCGATCTTGCGTTGCCCGGAGTAGACGATGTTGACCGTCACCAGGGCCAGGACGAGCAGGCCGGGGCAGACGAGGAGCAGTTCATGCGGCTGGATGACCCGGGCAAAGGTGATCAGCGCCGCGACGCCCGAGCCGGCGATGCCGCCGAAGAGCCCCCCGGTGACAAAAAGACCAACGAGCCTCTTCGCCTGGTGCGGGTCGAAGACATCGTTGACGGCGATCCAGAACTGTGTCACCGACATGGAGATGAAGATATCGGCCCAGAAGCTGAAGGCGATCACGACAACGGAAAAATGGTCCGTGATCCACTGCTGGGCCCCGAGCAAGAAAGCAAAACCGGACAGGTCGGCCACGGGAGACGCGGCCATCCCTTTTATCCTCAGGTCAAAGACATACCAGAAGGAGAAGAGACTGGCGATGAAGAACAGGAGCGAGGCCGTCAGGTATGTCCGCCGGGGCAGGCGGTCGAGGAGACGGGCGTTGAGAGCCACAACGAAGCCGATGAGCAGGGCCGTGGCCAGGTCGGCGTACGACCACCAGCTGGGGCGGATGCCGATCAGGAAACTCTCCTTGACCGGCTTGATGATGTAGAAGGTGGTGGTGATCAGGAAGAAGAACACCGCTAGGGACAGCGCGACCTGGGCCTCGCGGCCGCGGACGTCCCCGAATCTTTTCAGGAACCTTTCGAGCCGCCCGTCGGGCACTCGCCGACCCCCTCAGGCCCCCGGACGCTCAGGACTTGCCAAAGCTCTCCAGGGCCTTGTCGCAATCCTCGTGGATATCGAGGACCTTGTGCAGCATGGTGATCTGGAAGATGAGGAGGAGCTTGTGGGAGATGCGGCACAGCTTGAGCTTGCCGCCGAGGTTCTGGGTCGAGATGTAGCTCGCCAGGATCTGGCCGACGCCGAAGCTGTCGATGAATTCCACGCCGGCGAGGTTGATCAGGACGTTCCTGCGGCCGCGGTTGAGCTGGGATTCGACCAGGCTGTGGAGCGTCTCCTGGGGGGTGTCGGTGCGGCGAATCTCTCCCTCGATGTCGAAGACGACAACGCTCCCGACCTCGCGTGTTTTGACGACCATGGGCGCTTGTCTTGGATAAATTTCTATCAGAAGCCCCCTTCAAAGTCAAACAGAGGGGGTCAAACCTACGCGATGCCAGCAAAAAAACTGGCATCGCGTAGGTTTGACCCCCTCTTTTTGTTAGAATGGCCGCGAA
>Ga0326732_1000233_pt1 | contig 13274 bp, 10 predicted proteins | sample MHFSIPfraction_4_FD_207644 | JGI IMG/M metagenome (GOLD analysis project Ga0326732, IMG submission 207644) | Lab enriched peat soil microbial communities from Michigan Hollow, Ithaca, NY, United States - MHF12FN SIP fraction | ecosystem: Environmental > Terrestrial > Soil > Wetlands > Peat...
GACTATGCCTGGAACCCCCGGGCCTATGACCCGGGGCGCTCGATCGGACAGGCCATCCTCCAGCTGGCGGATACGCCCGCCCGGAGAGCCGTCCTCAGGGACCTGGTCGAGCTCTATCCTGGCAACCTCCTCAGCGGCAGCCCGTCGACAGGCTACAACTGCGTCCTCGAGAAGCTCGCCGCGCTCATCAGGGAGCCCGGCGGGCGCAGGCTCGCCGGGCGGTTCGCGAGGCGCGTCGAAAGCGTCGCGGCACGTCTCGACCGGGAATTTCCCGCCAGCTATGCCGAGACGAAAAGGACTCTGGCTGCGCACATTGTCCGGGCCAAGGAGATGCTCAGCGCGCCGGGACCGGCGCGTCCGAACGAAGGGAGGGCCCCATGAGCGGGCTGACCGTCGGCTACGGCGAAAGGGTCATCACCCCGCCCCTCGGCGTCGATCTGGCCGGCTATGGCTTCTATCTCGGCCGCAAGGCCGCCTCCGTCCTCGACGATCTCAAGTGCCGGGCCGTCTCTCTCCGGTCGGGCGACCGCTCGCTCATTCTCGTCAGCTGCGATATCATCAGCTTCACCATCGACGACGCGGACGAGATCCGGGGCCGGATCGCCGCCGCCCACGGTCTTCCCCGCGAGGCGGTCCTCCTGGCTGCGACGCACACCCATTGCGGGCCGGCCACGCAACCGATGCCGGGCCTCGGCGAGATCGACCCCGCCACCAGGGGCCGCTTGCGCGGACTCATCCTCGAAGCAGCAGCCGAAGCCCTTTCCGCTCCGCGTCCGGCGGAATTCTCCTACGCCTTGGAGGCGATCGAGCCCCTGGGGTACAACCGCCGGAAGAAGGATTTCAGCGGCATCGACCCGGTCCTCAAGGCCGCGATCTTCCGGACGCCCGACCACAAGCTCTACCTCCTGAGCTACGCTTGCCACGCCGTCGTCTTCGGCCGCAAGAGCCACGTCTCCGCCGATTGGCCGGGCGCGGTCGTCCGGGAGATCGAGCGGGCCGGCCATCGGGCCGTCTTTTTCCAGGGGTTCTGCGGCGATATCGATCCGGTCCTCCAGATGAACCGCTGGGGCGAGGGCACCTCCGACGATCTTTTCGACATCGCCGATCTCGTCCGGCGGCGGCTTGTCCGGGCCGAACGCTTCAGCGTCCGTCAGCCGGAGCCGCGCCTGGCCGCCTCCGAGCTTCGGATCGACATCCCGCTCGTCATTTCCGATAAGCGGACGATCGAGCGCGAAGCGGCGTCGTTCGAGAAGACGTATTCGCAATTCCCCGGCGCCGCGCGCTTCGCCCGGGACTGGCGCAAGCGGGCCCTCGCCGCCGCCCCAGCGATGCGCCGGTCCCCGGCGGTCCGAGGCGTCCCCATTCAGGCGATCGCCGTCGGCGGACTGAAGCTCGTCGCCCTTCCCGGCGAATTCTTCAGCGAGATCGGGCTCAAGCTCCAGAAGACCGCCGCGCCGCTCGTCCCCATCGGCTACGCCAACGGCAATATCGGCTACATTCCGACCGACAGGGATTTCCGCGACACGGCCGATTACGCCTGTTATTGCGCGCCGATGTTCTACGAGCTTTTCCCCTTCCAGGCCGGCGTCGAGCGGACGTTCCTGACGGCGGCCCGGAAGGCCCTCCGGTCGATCTGAGGAGAAGAGGAGAGACCCATGGGTTGGATCTATCTCGGTCTGGTCGTGGCCGGTTTCGTGGCCATGAACTTCGTCATGAAGCTCGGCAGCCTCAAGGGCCATTCCTCCCCCGCCCTGACCGCGGCGCTCTTCGCGGCCGCGGCCGTCCTTTGCCTGGCCGTCCTCGTCGTTTCGGGCGGGCCGCTGTTCGTCTCGGCGCCCGTCGTCCTCCTCGCCGTCGGAGGCGGCATCGGCGGCGCCGTGGCCTATTTCTTTTTCCTGAGCGCCCTTCGGGCCGGACCCTACGCCCTGACCATCTCGATCTACACGATGTCATTCCTCATTCCGGTCGTCTTCTCGATCATCGTCTGGGCCTCGCCGTTCGACCGGTCGACCGCGGCCGCCATCCTGCTGATCGTCTCCGGCGTCGTCCTGATCTCGATCTCCGCGGCCAGCGCCGAGGGAGACACCAAGGCCGCCTGGCTGAAATGGCTGGCCCTGATCGGGACCGCCTTCGTTCTCACGGGGATCCCGCAGCTCTCCCAGGCGGCCGCGGCCCGGCTCGGCGCGATCAACCTCTGGTTCTATCTGTTCTTGACCTTTTCCGCCGGGGCCGTGGCGCTCTGGCTTTTTCTCCTGGTCAAAGGAGAGAAACTTGCCCCGGGTCTCTTCGCCTATGGCGCGCTGGCCGCGGTCGGCAGCGTCGCCGGGAACTTTTTCACGCTGCGGGCCCTGGCCAAGCTGCGGGAGCCGGTCGTCTTCCCCGTCTCCACGGCGGGGCCCATCCTGGCGGCGGTCCTGCTGTCGGTCTTCTATTTCCGGGAGAAGATCAAGCCCTTGGGCTATTTGGGCATCCTGGCCGGTCTCGGGGGGATCGTCCTAATGGCCATTAAGTAAGACGGCCGTCAGCGGATCTTCGCTGGGATCTCCAAGGCCGGGGTGACGTTCCACGTCCCTGCCCCTCTTTGACCTGGTCTCAAGTCGCTCCGGCATTTGGCGGCATTGACAGCCTCGGCCCGCGGCGATAACCTTGGGCCATCCGTCGAAGAGAGGTCCAGCCATGAGAATCCGCAGGCTCGCCGCCGTCACTCTGTGTCTGCTCGCCCTGGGCATCGCCGCGACCGCCGCGCCATCCCCAGGGCCGGCCCAGGCCCAAGCGCCTGACCGCTTGCAATGGTTTCGCGAGGCCAAGTTCGGACTGTTCATCCACTGGGGCGTCTACTCCATGATCGGCCGCGAGGAATGGGCCCGCCAGCTCCTCCACATCCCGCTCAAGGAGTATCAGTACTACGCGGACAATTTCAATCCGGTCAACTTCAACCCGGACGAGTGGGCGGCCCTGGCCAAGGACGCCGGGGTGAAATACGTGATCATCACCTCGAAGCACCACGACGGCTTCGCCATCTTCGACAGCGCCTACACGGACTACGACGTCATGCACGCCAAGTACGGCAAGGACATCCTGGGCCCGCTCTCGGCCTCGATGAAGAAAGCGGGCGTCCCCCTCGGGTTCTACTACTCCATCATGGACTGGCACCACCCCGACTACCTGCCGCGCCGGGATTGGGAAAAGGACCGGACGGCGAAGGGCGCCGACTTCGGCCGCTACATGGACTTCGCCGCGAACCAGATCAAGGAGCTGGTGGCGAAATACGACCCGGCCGTGCTGTGGTTCGACGGCGAATGGGAGCATTCGAACGAAGAGCAGAGGGCCTTGGCCATCGGCAAGATGCTGCTCGAGATGAAGCCCTCGCTCCTCATCAACGACCGGCTGTTCAAGCGCGAGCCCGGCTACGGCGATTTCGGGACCCCCGAGAACTACGTCCCGGCGACGGGCCTCCGCAACCCGGACGGAACGCCCCGGCTCTGGGAAGCGTGCTATACGATGAACTGGAACGGCTGGGGTTACAACCGGTACGAAACGGAGTTCCACAGCGCCAGCCAGCTCATCCGCCAGCTTGTCGAGATCGTCAGCAAAGGCGGGAACCTGCTCCTCAACGTCGGGCCACAGCCCGACGGCCGCATCCAGGCCGATTTCCAGGCCAGGCTCCGCCGCATCGGCGAGTGGCTCAAGACGAACGGGGAGGCCATTTACGGCACGACGGCCGGCCCGTTCGAGCGGCTGCCGTTCTTCGGACGCGCGACGGTCAAGGGCACGACCCTTTACATCCATGTCATGGGTTGGCCCCAGGACGCGAAGATCGTCCTGCCTGGGCTCAAGAACAAGGTCCGGAAGGCTTATCTTCTGGCCGACCGGTCCCGGAGCCTCGACGCCCGCCGCGCGGCCAAGGACGTCGTCGTGGCCCTGCCGGCCCGAGCGGCCGACCCCGACGCGACGGTGGTGGCCCTGGAGCTCGACGGCCCGCCGGCCGTCGAGCCCTGGACGGTCGGCGCCGGTCAGGACGGCCGGATCGACCTCCCGGTCTATCTCGCCGACATCCAGTCGGAGATGGGACAACGCGCCTACCTCGATTATTTCTACAGGACGACGATGCTGACCAACTGGCAGAACGTCAACGACTACCCCGAATGGGCCTTCACAACGGCCAAGGCCGGGACCTACGAGGTCCGGGCCTCCTATGCCAGCATGTGGGGCGGCCAGGCCGGTTACGAGGTCGACGTCGACGGCCAGAAGCTCGCCGCCCGGACGGAGTCATCGCCGAGCGTCTATTTCCCGGCGACGTTCCCCGTCGGCAAGGTCTCGCTCGCGGCGGGCGGGCACAAGCTCCGCGTCCGGATCACGTCCGTCGCCAACAATCACGCCATGAATCTGGAAAGGATCGTCCTCGTCCCGGCGGAATCAGGAGGGAAACAGCCATGAAAGGACAGACGATCGTTCGTTGGCTGGTCGTCGCGCTGGCGGCGCTCATCGGCGGCGGGACTGCGGCTTCGGCCCAGGCACCTCCGCGAACGGCCTGGGTCGATAGTTTTTCCGTCGACAAGAAGGATCTCGTTCCGGCCGGCTCCAACGCGTTCTTCCGCCTCGAGCCGGGTTACACCCTGGTGCTGGCCAAGGGGGACGAACGCCTGGTCATTACGGTCCTCGAAGAGACGCGACTCATCGACGGCGTCGAGACCCGGGTCGTCGAGGAACGGGAATCGAAGGGCGGCCGGCTCGTCGAAATCTCGCGGAACTTCTATGCCTTCAACGCGGCCGACCGGGGCGTCTATTATTTCGGCGAAGAAGTGGACATCTACAAGGGAGGCCGGGTCGTCGGCCACGAGGGCGCCTGGCAGTCTGGGCGGAACGGGGCCCGCTTTGGGCTGATGATGCCGGACAAGCCGGAACTTGGGGCCCGCTTCTACCAGGAGATCGCCCCCGGCGTGGCCATGGACCGGGCCGAGATCGTTTCCCTCGAGGCCACGCTCAAGACTCCGGCGGGCGAGTTCAAAGGCTGCCTCAAGGTCGCGGAGACGAATCCCCTCGAGAGCGGGGGGAAGGAATACAAGCTCTATGCGCCTGGCATCGGGCTCATCAAGGACGGCCCGCTTCTGCTCGTCGAGCACGGCCCCGGGGAAAAGACCGCGGCGAAAGCCCCGAGGGCCAGGCCAAGGAGGGCGAGTATGGAAAGGGCCGTGTTCTTGCTCAAGACGAACCTCGTTGGGGATCCGAAGATGGGCTCGCCAATATAGACTCCCCGAGTAAGGAAAAGGTTGTCGGGCCGCGGGGGGGAGGAAGAGCCGGCCGGCATGTGCTAACATGGAGCGGGGATTATCAGTGAACCGACTGGCCCAAGAGAGGAGCCCTTACCTCCTGCAGCACGCCCACGATCCCGTCGATTGGTACCCGTGGGGCCCGGAGGCGTTCGACCGGGCCCGGCGCGAGGACAAGCCGGTCTTCCTGTCCGTCGGCTATTCGACCTGCCACTGGTGCCACGTCATGGAACAGGAATCCTTCGCCGACGAGGAGACGGCGCGCCTGCTCAACGCCGAATTCATCGCCGTCAAGGTCGACCGGGAGGAGCGGCCGGACCTCGATCAGCACTACATGGCCGTCTGCCAGTCCCTCACCGGCACCGGCGGCTGGCCGTTGACGATCCTGATGACCCCCGACCGGCAGCCGTTCTTCGCCGGGACCTATTACCCCAAGTCCCGCCGGTGGGGGCGGCCCGGTCTTCTCGAGATCCTTCCCGTGATCGGCGAGACCTGGCGGACGAAGCGGCCGGAGATCCTCCGGTCGGCCGTGGAGGTGTCCGCCGCGATCGAGCGCGGCGCGATGAAGCTCAGGCGCCGGCGCGGCGACAGGCTGACCGCGGCGACCTTGGACGAGGTCTTCCGCGAGCTCTCGGCGGATTTCGACCGGGCCAGGGGCGGATTCGGCGGCGCGCCCAAGTTTCCCATCGCCCACCCCATCAGTTTTCTGCTGAGATACTGGCAGAGGACCGGCAACGGCGAGGCCCTGGGGATGGCCGGGAAAACCCTCAAGGCCATGCGCCGGGGCGGCATCTACGACCAGCTCGGCTTCGGCTTCCACCGCTATTCGACCGACGCCGATTGGCGGGTCCCCCATTTCGAAAAGATGCTTTATGACCAGGCCCTGCTGGCCGAGGTCTACGCCCAGGCCTTTGCGGCGACCGGCCGGAACGAGTTCAGACGGACCGCGGCGGAGGTCGCGGACTACGTTCTCCGGGATCTCTCCTCGCCGGGGGGCGGCTTCTCTACGGCCGAGGACGCCGACAGCGAAGGCGAAGAAGGCAGGTTCTATCTGTGGACGCGGGCCGAGCTCGACCGGGTGCTGGGGCCCGGGGACGCCGCGATCGCAGCCCTCGCCTTCGGGGTCGGCGAGGCCGGACAGGCCGGCGCGCCCGGAGGTCCCGGCGACGGCCTCTTCGTCCTCCGCGAGGGCCGGCCGGCGGATCGCCCGGCCGCGCAGTCCGGCAGCGGCGTCGAGGCCGGGGAGGCCCGGATCGAATCCCTCCGTCAGAAGCTCCGGCTCGCCCGCGACGAGCGCCCGCGGCCCTTCAAGGACACCAAGATCCTCGCCGACTGGAACGGCCTGATGATCGCGGCCCTGGCCGCGGTCTTCCGGGTCACGCACGAGGACAGGTATCTCCGGGCGGCCGTCGGAGCGGCGGATCTCGTTTTGGACAAGATGCGCGACGATCGCGGCCGGCTTCTCCATGTCCTCACGTCCGGAGAAGCCCGGGTCCCGGCCTTCCTCTGCGATTACGCCTTCCTCGTCAAGGGCCTGGTGGCCCTGTATGAGGCGGGCTACGAGCCCCGTTATCTCGAGAAGGCGCTCGAGCTCGTCGAGGACGCGGTCGGTCTCTTCTGGGACAAGGAAGACGGCGGCTTCTTCTTCAGCGCGGAGTCCGAGGCCGGTCCCCGGCGCAAGGACCTCTATGACGGGGCCGTTCCGTCAGGCAATTCGGTCATGTTCATGGACCTCCTGCGCCTGGCCCGTCTCACGGGACGCGGGGACCTTGAAGACCGCGCTTCTCGTGTGGCGACGGCCTTCACGCCGGAGATCCTGGGGCACCCCCGCAGGTACACGGAATTCCTGTGCGGATGGGATTACGCGCTCGGCCCATCGCGTGAGGTGGTGGTCGTCGGGAGATCGGAGGCCGAGGAAACGCGCCAGCTTCTCGACGCCGTGCGAGGGACTTGCGTCTGGGACACGGCCGGGCTCTTCAAGCCGACGGACAAGGCCGGCGCGGCGGAGGCGATCGAACGGCTGGCCCCGTTCACCAAGGATATGGACGCAGGCGGCGGATCCGCCGCCGCCTACGTCTGTTCGGGAGGCGCTTGTCTCCGGCCGGTCTCATCGCCGGCCGGGCTCGTCGAGGCCCTGAAAAAGCCCCCCCGGCCCTACTGAAGAACGACGTCGCATTCCCCGGTGATGGCGGGGTTCTTGACGTCCCGGACCCTGATCGTCAGCCGATCCCCCTTGGCGAAACCCGGATTCTTGAAATAGATGGGCGTCATGAAACCGTTGAGGGCGACCATGTGCCCTTCGGTGATGGCCAGGGTCGACCGGAGGGTGAGCGGGGGGAAGAAGTTGGCCGGCTCGGGGAAATCGTAGAGCCTGACCCAGGATGCGATGACCCCTTCCTTGCCGAGGCGGCGGTAAAAATCGAGGTCTCGGATCTCACCCCGATAATGTTCCCGGAGGTCTTTCAGGGACGGCATGTGGTATTCCTGGCCCTTGTACACCATGACCACGTCTTTCGTGGCGACCGCGATATCCCTATCCCTGTCCTTGGCCCCCATGAAGAGGACGAACATGGCGTACGGGCTGTCGATCGACTGGTCGACCAGCTGGGCGTCCACGGCCATGACGATGGGGCCCGATTCGTTGGCGAAAGCGCCCAAGCCGAGGTCCTTGGTCTGCGGATAGGCCGCAGCCGCGAGGACAAGTCCGATCAAAGCGACTCTCAAGATCTTCATCGGGATCTCCTTTCTGGCTCGCTGTCTGCTTGCCGATCCTGAGTTAATGCAAACATCATGCCACGGCCGTGAGCTGGGGTGGCAGGAGGGTTTCCAGGCGACCGCCGGGGCCATGTCCAAAAACGGGGACAGCGGCTGTCCTATTTCCTACTAATTTTGTAGGATTTGGCCGAACGGCGGGATCAACCGGCTTTTCGCCGTCCCCAGATCAAGACGGTTGGAGGGTCTTTTTGATCTTGCTGGTATCGTAGCCTTTGGCGGCCGCCCGCCGGATGAGCTCATCGTAGACGGCCGGGTCCATCTGGGGACTGCGGGAGAGGATCCAGTAGTAAGTGCGGTCGGGATGGCCGACGACGGCCCACTGGTAATCCCCGTCGAGCTCGATGATCCAATAGGCCCCCGCAAAGGGCCAGAAGAAACGGACCTTGAGCTTGGCGTTGGTTGTCTTGTCGACGATCCAGGCCTTACCGCGGATCGAGCTCTCCTTCCCGTCGAGAGTGTTCTTGCGGCAGACGTTGACGACATCGATCGCACCGTCGGACCGGAGCGAATAATGGGCCGTGACGCCGACGCAGCCCTTCTGGAATCGCTGGGGGATGGTGGCGATCTCGTACCAGGTGCCAAGGTACCGCTGGAGGTCGACCCGGGGGACGACTTCGAGCGGCTTCGTCGCCCCTCCGAACGCGGCGGCGACGCCGATGACGATCATGAACCCTAGGATCAGTCCGATTCTCATCGATCCCTCCACCGTCGGTCCGGCATGACTTTCCGCCCGATTATAGCCGAAATCGAACAGGCCGCACGAATGCTCCTGCGGGACCCGGAGTGATGAATTTTATCACGAAGGCGCCGCGCCCGGTAATCAGTTGTATGGCGCGGGGATATTTAATAGAATCCTTCTTGCGAAGGAAGGAGGGCCGTCATGTCCAAGCGCACGAATTCGCGCCGGGAATTCTTGAAAAAGGCCGGTCTCGGGGGGGCCGCGCTGACGCTCGCCCCGACTGGCTGGGCCGCTCAGGCCAAGCCGGTTTCGGCCAAGGCCGGCGTCTTCAAGCTCAAGTACGCGCCCGGCCTGGGGATGTTCGAGGCGAGCGCCGGGAAGAGCGTGACCGACCAGCTCAAGTTCATAGCGGATCAGGGCTTTGCGGCCTGGTTCGACAACGGCCTCATGGGCCGGCCGCCGGCCGAGCAGGAGTCTCTGGCCAAGGAATCGGACCGCCTGGGCCTCGCGATCGGCCCGTTCGTCGTCTACGCCGACTTCGATGTCGAATCCTTCGTCACCAAGGACACGGCCATTCGGGACATGCTCGCGGGCCGCCTCAGGACCGCCGTCGAAACGCGGAAAAGGACCGGCTGCAAGTGGACGCTCGCCGTCCCCGGCCGCTACGACCTGAGCCTGGATTGGGGCTATCAGACCGCCAACGTCGTCGAGAACCTCAAGAGGCTGGCCGGGGTGGGCGAGCCGTCGGGCCTGGTCATCGTCCTCGAGCCCCTCAATCCCAAGAACCACCCCGGGCTGTTCCTGACCAAGATGGCCCAAGCCTACGAGATCTGCAAGGCCGTCGGGAGCCCCTCGGTCAAGATCCTCGATGACATGTATCACCAGCAGATCACCGAGGGCAACATCATTCCCAACATCGACGCCTGCTGGGACGAGCTCGCCGCCTTCCACGTCGGGGACTCGCCGGGCCGGATGGAGCCGGGCACGGGCGAGCTGAACTACCGGAATATTTTCAAGCACATTCACGACAAAGGCTACGCCGGCGTCCTCTGCCTCGAGCACGGCAAGAGCAAGCCCGGCCTCGAAGGCGAGAAGGCGCTCCTCGAGGCCTACCGCGCCGTCGATAATTTCTGAGAAACCCGTTCTTAAAAAGGAGCCCCATGAGCAACGACAACGGACTGACCCGCAGGGATTTCATCAAGACGGCCTCGGTCGCATCGATGGCCTCGCTGGCCGGGGCCATGTCGGCCCCGGGAGGGCTCTTCGCGGCCGGCTCGGACGCGATCCGCATCGGCGTCATCGGGGCCGGCGGCCGCGGCACGGGCGCGGCCATCGACGCCGTGAATTCCTCGCCCGGGGTGGAGATCGTCGCCCTCTTCGATCCCTTCCAGGACCGCATCGATAAATCGCTCCAAACGCTCCGAGAGAGGGCTCCGAACGCGGTCAAGGTCACCCCGGAGACCTGCTTCACCGGCCTGGACGGCTACAAGAAGCTCCTGGCCATCGAGAAGATCAACACCATCATCACCGCCGCCCCACCCGGGTTCCGGCCTATCCACCTCAAGGCCGCCGTCGAGGCAGGCAAGAACGTTTTCATGGAGAAGCCTGTGGCCGTCGACCCGGTCGGCGTCCGCTCGGTCATCGCCAGCTCGGAGCTGGCCGCTTCGAAGGGCCTGGCCATCGTCTCCGGGACGCAGCGCCGCCATCAGAAGAGCTATCTCGAGACGATGAAGCGCATCCGCGACGGGGCCATCGGCGAGGTCATCGGCGGGCAGTGCTATTGGAACCAGGGCGAGCTCTGGGTCATCAAGCAGACGCCCGAGATGAGCGACATGGAATGGCAGTGCCGCAACTGGCTCTATTTCACCTGGACCTCGGGCGACCACATCGTCGAACAGCACGTCCACAACATCGACGTCATGAACTGGGCCTTCGGCGCCACGCCGGTCAAGGTCATGGGCATGGGCGGACGCCAGGTCCGGACCGCCCCGGAATACGGCAACATCTTCGACCACTTCGCCGTCGAGTTCGAGTACCCGAACGGCGCCCGGGTCATGAGCATGTGCCGTCAGATCCCCGGCTGCGCCGACCGCGTCGAGGAGAAGATCGTCGGGACAAAGGGCCACGCCTTCGGCTACGGCGAGATCTCCGGCCCCAACGCCTGGAAGTTCGAGGGCGACGAGCCCAACCCCTACGTCGTCGAGCACGCCGACCTCATCGCCAGCATCCGGGCCGGCAAGCCCCTCAACGAGGGCAGGCGCGTGGCCGAGAGCACGCTTTGCGCCATCATGGGCCGCATGAGCGCCTATACCGGCCGGGCCTTCACCTGGGATTGGGCGATGAACTCCTCCAAGCTCGATCTGACGCCGGCCAAGATGGCATTCGGGCCGCTCCCGGTCGAGCCGGTCGCCGTGCCGGGGAAGACACCGCTCGTCTAGAAAAGGTCGGATTTTCGATCACGCGGAGGAATAGGCATGAACGGATCACGGCTGGCCGGCCGCGTCGCCATCGTAACGGGCGCCAACCATGGCATCGGCGCGGCCACCGCCGAAGCGCTGGCCGCGGAAGGGGCCGCGGTCTTTATCAGCTGCCATCGCCCGCCGTCTCCCCTGACAGAAGCCCAGCGTGAGGAGGCTCTCAAGTCAGGGATCGGGGGATTGCGCCTTTACCAAGCTCGGCAGCAACAGCCGCCCGGGCGGGTCGTCGCCGAGATCGTCGCCGCGGGCGGCCGCGCCGCCGGCCTCGAAGCCGACCTCTCTGAGCCTGCAGCCATCCCCAAGCTCTTCGACGCTTGCGAAAAGGAGCTCGGGCCCGCGGAGATCCTCGTCAACGATCACGCCCATTGCGAATACGATACGTTCGACCCCGCGCACGTTGCCGATGAAGGGTTCGGGATGCGCTTGGCCGACGCTTCTCTCATGGACGGGCACTATGCCGTCAACGCGCGCGGCACGGCGCTGATGATGGTCGAATTCGCCGAGCGTCATATCCGGCGCGGCGCGACGAGGGGGCGGATCATCAATATCAGCACGGACGCCGCCGACGCCCACGCCGGGGCCGTGAGCTACGCGGCCTCGAAGCACGCCATGGAATCCTACAGCCGGTCGGCCGCGCACGAGCTCGGCCGCTACGGCATCACCGTGAACATCGTCGCGCCGGGGCCGGTCCAGACGGGCTGGCTTCGTCCCGACGAGGAGATCGAGATCGCCCGCAAAACACCCCTCGGCAGGGTCGGCCGGCCCGACGACATCGCCGACGTCGTCGTGTTTTTGGCCTCGGACCAGGCCCGCTGGCTGACCGCTCAGCTTCTCTACGTCGGCGGCGGCTGGAAATGGCATCCGTGACACCAGGAGGACGCATGAAACAGATGGATCGACGACACTTCCTCAAGACGGTCGCCGTGGCCGGAGGCGCGGCCATAGCCGGGTTCCCGACCATCGTCAAGGCCTCGGCCCTGGGCAAGGACGGGGCCGTCGCGCCGTCGGACCGGATCGTCATGGCCGGCATCGGCTTCGGCATGATGGGCCCGGACAACATGGCCAACTTCCTCGAGAAGCCCGAGGTCCAGTGGGTGGCCGTCTGCGACCTCGATACCGTGCCGCTGGCCATGGCCAAGGGCATGGCCGACAAAAAATACGGCAATAACGCCTGCGCCACTTACCACGACTTCCGCGAGCTCTTTCTGCGCAAGGACCTCGACGCCGTGTCCATCGCCGTCCCCGACCATTGGCATGCCATCCTGGCCATCTCGGCCCTCAGAGCCGGGCTCGACGCCTACGGCGAAAAGCCGCTGACCCACAACCTGCGCGAAGGCCGCGCCCTTTGCGAGGCCGTCAAGCGGTACGGCCGGGTCTGGCAGACGGGCTCCTGGCAGCGCTCGGTCGAGAATTTCCACCAGGCCGCGGAACTCGTTCGCAACGGACGGATCGGCAAGATCAAGAGGATCGAGGTCGGGCTGCCGTCGGGGCACTACGACTTCGCCGGGACATTCGGCCAGGAGGCGCTCGTCCCGCCGCCGCCGAACCTCGACTACGAATTCTGGGTCGGCCCGGCGCCCTGGTGGCCCTACTGCAAGGCCCGCGTCCACATGAACTGGCGCTGGAACATGGACTTCGGCGGCGGCCAGTACATGGACTGGATTGGCCATCATCTCGACATCGCCCACTGGGGCATGGGCTGGGACGAGACCGGCCCCGTCGAGATCGAGGCCGCGGGCGAGTACCCGACCTCCGGCATCTACAACAGCCCGACCCGTTATTATGTCAAGGCCAAGTACGCCGACGGAACGCCCATGGTCCTGGCCGGCGGCCACGACGAGATCTGGAGCGGGACGAAATGGATCGGCGAATACGGCTGGATCTGGGTCGACCGCGGCCAGTTCGAGACAGAGCCGGCCAGCCTCAAACGCGAGACGATCGGGCCCGAGGAGATCCGGCTCTACAAGAGCCGCGACCACCATCAGAACTTCCTCGACTGCGTCCGCAGCCGGGGGAAGACGATCACCCCGGCCGAGACGGCCCACCGGTCCGCGAGCGTCGGCCACCTCGGCG
>Ga0326732_1000235_pt1 | contig 13263 bp, 7 predicted proteins | sample MHFSIPfraction_4_FD_207644 | JGI IMG/M metagenome (GOLD analysis project Ga0326732, IMG submission 207644) | Lab enriched peat soil microbial communities from Michigan Hollow, Ithaca, NY, United States - MHF12FN SIP fraction | ecosystem: Environmental > Terrestrial > Soil > Wetlands > Peat...
TCTTCAACCAGGGTTTCATCACCGCGGAGTACCTGGCCGCCTCGATCCTCGATATGGACTGGCACACGGCCGCCGATCCCGGCGCCGCCGACGTGCGCGCGTTCGAGAAGGACGCCATGGACCGGCTCGCGCTCATCCCGTCGATCGTGCCGCGCTACCGCTCGACCTACTTCAGCCACATCTTCAGCGGCGGGTATTCGGCGGGCTACTACGCCTACATCTGGTCGAACGTCCTCGACAGCGACGCCTACGAGCTCTTCCAGCAGAAGGGGATCTTCGACCGGGCCACGGCCGATTCGTTCCGCAAGAACATCCTCGAGCCGTTCGGCACCGAGGAGATGATGGTGCAGTACGTGCGCTTCCGCGGCGCCGAGCCCAAGATCGACGCGCTGCTCCGCAACCGCGGGCTGGACGTCAAATAACCGCGGGGGCTTGGTGAGGGCGACGGGACGTCCCGGATAGTCGGGGATAAATGGGGGACACAATACCAATTCCCCAATTTCAGCCGAGACACCTCTTCTCGGGACTGCTCTAAAGGGCCGCAAGTCGCTTGCGGGCGTCAGCGGGCTCGGGCAGCGCCCGGTCAGCGTCCTTCCAGATCTCGAGAAACTTCTCGTAGTTCTTGCGCGCTCCGGCTTTGTCCCCCAGCTTCCCGGCAACGATCCCCAGCCGGTAGAAGCTCAGAGCGTAGATATTTCCGCCGAAGATCCTGCCGCTGGTCAAATTCTGCAGTTTTTCATAGGTCTTTCGCGCACTCTCCAAGTCGCTGATCCCCTCGTAGGCGCTCGCCAGGATCCCGTAGTAATAGGCGTCGGGATTCGAGTCGGAGGATTGGGCCTCGAGTGAATCCACGGCGGCCTTGGCATTCTCGACGGCCCGGGCGAAATTCCCGTTGGCCATGTCGATCCGGGCCTGAAGGCTCCAGAAGCCACGGATGGACTTCTTGTTCATGGATCTTTCGACCAAGGCTTTTCCTTCGTCGGCCGCTGTCTGGGCTTCGGCCACCCGCTTCAATCCCACCAGAGCAGATCCCTTCGCATAGAGGGCGTACCTCATGATCCCGAAATTCCCGTCCGCTTCACCGATCCGGTACGCCTGTTCGGCAGCCCGGAGCGCCTCGGCATAGCGGCCGGCGCTGTCATAGACCAGCGTCGCAAAAAAGTTGAACGCCCCGAGCCATGACGGCTCCCCGACCTGGCGCGCCTCGTCCATGACGAGACCTATTTGCTTAAGGGCCTCCTCGAACTTGCCCAAGGCCATATCCACGCAGACGAGGCCTCGCCGTCTCCAGGGCATTTTGGCCTGGACAGCGGCGGCCGCCAGCTTCTGGAACTCGGCCTCCGCCCGGACAAAGTCGCCTTTGAGCAAAGCGGCTTTTGCGGCCGTCTCCATAACGTTCATGTCCGTCGGCGCCAGCGCGAACGCCTTGTCCGCTTCGGCCAGGGCGAGATCATACTTGCCCTCGAATGTGTAGACGGCGGCTATGTCGTCATGAGCCGCGGCGGAATCGGGCGCCTCCTTGAGGTAGCCTTCGAGGACCTCCCGGGCCTTGTCGTACTGTCCCAATCGCGAGTAGGCCTCGGCGAGGTTTCCGTAGTAGAGATACGGCGCCCCAGGCAGCCTAACGCAGACCTCAAATCGCTCAGCCGACTTCTTCGGCTCATCGATATAGCTATACAAGAGGCCGAGGCCGTTGTTGCCCGTCGGATCGTCCGGATAGAGATCGACCACCTTTCCGAAGGCCTCGAAGGCCTTCTCATACGTCTTCTCGGACCGCCAGTAGTAGGTCCCTTCGATGAGCCAGCGCTCCCGGTCGGAGATGCGGTCGACCAAGGCCATGGCCTTCTGGCGACAATCGTCGGCCCTCGTTCGGAATCCCAGGTTGGCATACGCGGCGGTCATGCTCCGGTAGGCCATGGCGAAACCGGGATCGATGGCCACGGCTTTTTCCATCAAGGCGATCGAATTCTTGTAGTCGCGCGACATGTGATAGATCCGGCCCTGGGCGTAAAGCTTGTAAGCCTCGGGCGAGGCGCTGGTGATCTTTCCGACGTCACGGTCGATGTCGGTCGCGATCTCCTGGGACGTCAGCTGCAGGCCGGTCTTGACCTTCCGGCCGAGCTCGTCGACCATGATGTGGAAGCTCGCTTCGCCCTCGCCCTGGACCATCGCGGCGCCGAGGATCCTGCCGGTCGCCGCCTCCTCGAGGGTCGTGTTGATCCGGTAGCTGGTGCCGGCCCGGGTCAGCGTCCCCTGGAGGATGTGCGTCGCGTGCGTCTTCTCGGCCACACGCCTCAGGTCCTCGGGGGCGTAAGCTGTCGCGTTCGCGAGTCCGAGCTCCCGCAGCACGCCGAAGATCTGGCTGTCGCTCAGGACGTCGATGTAGCGGGATTGATAGAGGTCGTCGGTGATGAGCCCGGGCAGGGCCGTCCGCCAGACGTCCAGGGACTCATCTCCCGTGTTGTTCTTGAAGTAAAGGACCGCCAGCATCGGCTTTGAAGGCGCGGGACGGATGACGTGCTTCTTCAGGACGACGAGCCACAGGACGAGCGCCGCCGCGATGACCACGACGCCGGCGACCGCCGGTACGACGAGCCTCTTGATGTCGAACGTGACCGTCACCTGTTTCGACGTGTGCGGCCGCTGCTTCGGCACGATGCGCTCGGTCGTGGGCAGGGCCTGCTCGATATGCCCCAATTCGGCGATGAGCTCACCGGCGCTTTGGAACCGCTTCTCTTTGTCCTTTTCGAGACAACGCAAAATGAGCCGTCCCAGGTCCGCCGGGATCGCGGGATTGAGCTCGAGCGGGTCTCGCGGGGCCTCGCTCTTGTGCTTGATCCCGATCGTGAACGGCGTGTCGCCCTCGAAGGGGACGCGCCCGGTCGTCATCTCGTACAGGATGACGCCGAGGGAGTAGATGTCCGAGCGCGCGTCGACGGGCTTGCCCTCGACCTGCTCGGGGCTCATGTACTCCGGCGTCCCGATCATGACCCCGGCCCCGGTGATGCCCTTCTTTTCGAGGGAGCGGGCGATGCCGAAGTCCATGATGCGGACGCTGCCGCCCTCGTCGACCATGATGTTCTGCGGCTTGAGGTCGCGGTGGACGATGCCGTGGCCGTGGGCCTCGGCCAGGCCCTCGGCGATCTGGCGGGCGATCGAGACCGTCCGGCCGGCCGGCATCAGGCCGATCTTGCGGATCAGGCGTTTGAGGTCCTCGCCGTGCACGTACTCCATGGTGATGTAGGGCGCGCCCTCGGCCCGGCCGATGTCGAACATCCGGCAGACGTTCTTATGGGCGATCTGGCGGGCGGATTTGAGCTCGTTGCGGAAGCGCTCGACCGTCTCGGGGTCGCCGGCGATCTCGGGCCGGAGGAGCTTCAGGGCGATCTTCTCGTTGAGCTCCGTGTCAAGGACCTTGTAGACGCGGCCCATGCCGCCCCGGCCGAGCTCCTCGATGACCTGATAGCGGCCGGCGAAGACCGACCCCGTCGTGAGCTCGTGGATGGGGGCCTTGAACGTCTCCGTGGGGAGGACGGAGGAATCGAGCGGCGCCGCGCAATGGCCGCAGAACTTCGTCTCGGTGGGATTGTCATGCTGGCAACGGGGGCACTTCACGGCCATAAGCCCCTCCTTCTCTTTTGTGGGATGAGAATATCAGCGGGGGAGGGGGATGTCAACGCCGCGAACAGGAGCGCGCCGGGGTCTTGCGCCCCGGGTAAATTGGGGACACAATACCAATTTCCGAATTAATTCCCCAATTTCAACCGGGAGGGGACGATGAAGCCATTGAGCGTACCGATCGTTACGGCGGCCGCCCTCGCGCTCGTCCTGGCGGCATGTTCGCCGAAGCCTTCGAGCCAAGCGGGGACCGTCCCCGCCTCATCGGCGCCGGTCATCAAGGCCGCGACCGACGAAACCTCCCCGGGGATCCCCTTCCTCAGCTGGGACACTGAAGGCGGGGACAAGGCCGCGACGAACCTGCTCAGAGCCGGGAACGCGGTCAGGGTCCAGTTCCTGGAGGGCGGCGCGTGGACCGACGCCAAGGTCGTCGGCCGACGGCACGGAAGCGACGCCAACATCGTCTTCCGCACGCTCGAGGCCGCCAAGTCGCGCCTCGAATGGCGGATCGAGACGGTCGACTCACTCAACCTCACCGTCTATGATCTCGACGCCGCCCCGGTCCCGCCGGGAACGCTCCGCCTCGTCTTCCCCTTCGACCCGAAGGTCACGTCGACGACGGTCCTCCCGGCCGAGTGGCTCGACGACGGGACCTTCCGCCTGCCCGCGGTCCTCAACGCGCCGGACTGGGGCCCGATGCTGCTCACGGAATCGAAAGGACGGACCCTCATCGGCCGCCTCGAAGGCAGCCGCTCCGGCAAGATCGTCGACCTCTTCCTCGAATTCACCGACGTCACGAACGACAAGCCTGTCGCGCTCACGTTGACGCCGCTTCTTCTCCCGCCCCCCGCCGGCCTGCCCGACGACTCCCTCCCGTTCTGGCTCTCCGCCCGCCGCGGCTGGCTCAACGCCCTCCAGCCCTGCGCCCGCTGGGGCGAACAGGACAAGCCCTTCAGCGCGCCGCCCGGCATCCTCGGCAACAACGTCATCAGCGACCCGGCCAGCATCTCGATCTGGTTCTATGCTGACCAGGCCTTCTTCATGCCCGAGATCGCGCCGGGCATCTCGGTGATGCCCCTCGTGCGCCGGACGATCGACTACTGGCTCGACAGGCGCGCGCGCCGCGACCCCGCCGGCCGCCTGACCGGCGAGATCACCGGCTACTGGGACTACGGCGATTTCCTCGACGCCGAGGCCTCGCCGCTCATCGCCGCCTGGGACTACGTCGAATCGACCGGGGACCTCGACTGGCTCCGCCGCCGCATCGACCGCCTCGAGCTCGCGGCCGACTTCCTGGCCCGCCGCGACGTCGACGCAGACGGCCTCGTCGAGGCGACCCAGCCCGGCACCCCCAACGCCCTCCAGCAGCCCAACCGCTCGGACGCCTGGTGGGACGCGCTCAACTGCGGCCACAAGGACGGCTACACCAACGCGCTCATCTACCGGGCCTGGCGGTCGCTGGCCGACCTGGAGTTGAAGCTGGGCCGGGCCGACCGTGCGTCCGGCTACACGCGCCTGGCCGACCGTCTCAAAGCCGTCTACGCCAAGGCCCTCTTCGATCGCGAATCCGGCTGGCTGGCTTGGTGGAAGGACCGCGACGGCGCGCTCCACGACTACGCCTCGCCGACGCTCAACGGCCTGGCCATCGAGTACGGACTGGTCGAGCCGGACCTGGCCCGGACGATCCTCTTCAACCTCTGGCAAAAGATGACCCAAGCCGGATTCCGGCGCTTCGACCTCGGCGTCCCGCCCATGCTCGTCCCGGTGCGCCGCTCCGACTACCTCCAGCCGGACGCGCTCGGCATCCCCAAGCGCGAGGACGGGACGGACACCGTCGGCTATTACATGAACGACGGCATCACCGCCGGCCACGTCCTTCACTTCCTCATGGCCCACTACGTCCTCGGCGACAAGGATCTCGCCGACCGGGCCGACATGGTCCTCGAGGCCATGCTCGGGCGCCAGCGCGCCGGCGGGTTCCAGAACGGCGTCCGCGACGCGACCTTCGAGGGGATCGATTGGACGACCTGGGACGGCAAGCCCAGCGGCTACGAGGGCTATCTCGCCGACAGTTTCCGCTTCCTCCAGGCCGTGCTGCTGCGCGCTCCGTCGTTTAGGGCCAAGCTCTACCGGCCGCTCGGCGCGGCGGACCCGGCGGCTTCGCCGGCCTCGGCCGCGTCGCCCGCCGCGTCCGGCGCCCCTGTCGTACCCTCCGCTGCCGCCCTCAAAGAGGACGTGGCCTTCCTGGAGAGGTCCGCGAAAAAGCTGCTCGAAGGCTGCATCATCAAGGCCGCCGACGGCACGCCCCTCTACACGCCGGACGGCCAGGCCCACTACGCGGCTCTCTGGACCCGCGATTTTTCGTCCATGGTCGAGTATGCGGGCGATCTCATGCCGGCGGCGGACGTCGAGAGATGCATCGATTATCTCGTCAAAGGCATTCGCGACGACGGCGCCGTGCCCGACCGGGTCCAGGTCGACGGCCGGCCCGTCTACGCGGCCGGCGCTCCCGAAAGTCCGCTGGGGGAGCCGAACCTGGACAACGCGCCGTTCCTCGTCTTCGCGGCGGCGAGCCATCTTGACCGGACCCCCGCCAACCGCCGCCTGTTCCTCTACCGGAAATGGGCGCCCCCGCTGGCCAAAGGCATGAACTACGTCCCTCTCGCCAAGAGCGGCCTCGTCTGGAACGACCCGGAGAAACCGCATTCGCCTTACGGCTTCACCGACACCGTCGCCAAGACCGGGGAGCTCTTCATGGAGTCGCTTCTCTATTGGCGCGCGGCCAGGATCCTGGCCGGATGGGAACGGACGTTCGGGGACGCCGCGAAGGGAGAGACTTGGGACGGCCGGGCCCGGGCTATCGAGAAGAGCATCGGCTCTCTCTGGGACGACGACAGCGGCATGTTCTTCGCCGCCTCCGTCGATTGCCGGCAGACGGACATCTGGGCGAACGCTTTCGCGATCTATATCGGTTTTCCTCTCGGCGACAGGAAAGCCAAGATCACCGGCTGGCTCGCCGCGAACGTCGATCGCTATGTCTGGCACGGCCAGATCCGCCACCTTCCGGCCGGCGAGTATTGGGACCGCCAGCTCATGACCGTCGAAAAGGAGCGGTACCAGAACGGCGCCTATTGGGCGACGCCCTCGGGTTGGGTCCTGTTCGCCTTGAACGAAAGCGATCCCGGGCTGGCCCGGCGCGTCTTTGCCGATCTCATCGCGGACTTTCGGGCCGGCGGCATCTGCGAGTGCGTCAATTCAGATGGCTACCGGCAGCTGCCGAGCTACGTCGACAGCGCCACGAACCCCCTCGGCGCCGCTATCAGGATATGGGGCAGGTAAGGGAAGTCCCTCTCTTTATCGTCTTCAAGCCCTTGGCGTCCTTCTTCAGGAGCGCCGCCTTGTCGGTCTTCTCCCACGTGAAATCGGGGTCGGTGCGGCCGAAGTGCCCGTACGCCGCGGTCTTCTTGTAGATGGGCCGCTTGAGCTTCAGCTGCTCGATGATGTCGCTCGGCTTGAGAGGGAAGTGCTTCCGGACGAGCTTGGCGATCTCGCCATCCGCGATCTTGCCCGTCCCGAACGTGTCGACGAACACGGCCATCGGGTCGGCGACGCCGATCGCGTACGAGAGCTGGACCTCGCACCGGTCGGCCAGCTTGGCCGCGACGACGTTCTTGGCGATGTACCGGCAGGCGTAAGCCGCGCTCCGGTCGACCTTGCTCGGGTCCTTGCCGGAGAAGCAGCCGCCGCCGTGCCGGCCCATGCCGCCGTACGTGTCGACGATGATCTTTCGCCCCGTGACGCCCGTGTCGCCCTCGGGTCCGCCGATGACGAACCGTCCCGTCGCGTTGATGAAGATCTTCGTCTTCCTGTCCAGGTATTTGCCGCACACGGGCTTGATGACCTTCTCCAGGATGAGCTTCTTCAGCTCCCGCTCCGAAACGTCGGAGATGTGCTGCTGGGCGATGACCACGGCCTCGAGCCGCGCCGGCTGCCCGTCGCGGTACTCCACGGTGACCTGGCTCTTGCCGTCCGGCCCCATGCTGTGGTGGGCGTTGTGCTTCCGCACCTGGGCCAGCTTGGCGGTCAGACGATTGGCCAGCATGATCGGCAGGGGCATCAGCTCCGGCGTCTCATTGCAGGCGTAGCCGAACATCATGCCCTGGTCGCCGGCGCCCTGCTCGTGCTTTGCGGCCTTCTTGACGCCCCGCGCGATGTCGCCGCTCTGGCCGTGGACCGCGACCCAGACGCCGGCGTCCTCGCAGTCGATGCCGTAGCGGGGGTCCGTGTATCCGATCTCCCGGAGCGTATCCCGGACGATCTTCTGGATGTCGGCGTAGCCCGTCGTCGTGATCTCGCCCGCGACGTGAACCGAGCCGGTCGTCGTCAGGGCCTCGATGGCGGTGTGCGCGTCCGGGTCCTGCTCCAGCAGGTTATCGAGGATGGCGTCGCTGATCTGGTCGCAGATCTTGTCGGGGTGGCCCTCGGTAACGCTCTCGCTCGTGAAGTAGTATTTGTCTGTCATCTCAAGCCTCTCCATGCCGAAGTCGAATAAGCATTATGGTCCCCCCTGCGGATTTGTCAACATCTTCCGGATTGACTGCCGGGCGCAATCGGGTTATCGTTAGCCCAACGGGGAGAGGTGCCGAGAGTGGAGTGCCCCAAGTGCCGTTCGTCGAACCCGGATTCGTCCCGCTACTGCGGGACCTGCGCGGCCCCGCTCGCCCAGCCTGATCCTTCGACCCGTCCCCCCGCAAGCGCCTCCGGCCCCGCCTCGCCCTCGACCCCGTCCTCCGGCCCCGCGCCTCCCTCCGATTCGCCCTCCCTCACGACGACCATCGACCCGATCACCCATGGCCTCCTCCCCGGGACCTTGGTCGCAGGCAAGTACCGTCTTCTCGGCGAGATCGGCCGCGGCGGCATGGGCGTCGTCTACGAGGCCGACGACCTCAAGCTCCGCCGCACGGTCGCCCTCAAGTTCCTGCCCGTGGAGCTGACCGACGACCCCGAGGCCCGCGAGCGCTTCATCCATGAGGCCCAGGCCGCCTCCGTCCTCGACAACCCGCACATTTGCACCATCCACGAGATCGGCGAGGGCGAGGACCGGCGCATGTTCATCGCCATGGCCCTCTGCAACGGCGAGAGCCTGAGGACCAAGATCAAGCGCGGCCCGCTCGCCCCGGCCGAGGCCCTGTCGATCGCCGCCCAGGTCGCCGACGGCCTGGCCTCCGCCCACGCCGCGGGCATCATCCACCGCGACGTCAAGCCGGCCAACGTCCTCGTCACCAAGGACGGGACCGCCCGCGTCGCCGACTTCGGCCTGGCCAAGATCGCCGGCGAGGCCCGCCTGACCCGCGCCGGCCGCGCCGTCGGCACCGTCGCCTACATGTCGCCCGAGCAGCTCCGCGGCGAGGACGTCGACGTCCGCACCGACGTCTGGTCGCTCGGCGTCGTCCTCTACGAGATGCTCACCGGCTCGCTCCCGTTCCACGGCTCGACCGAGCATTCGATCGCTTACGCCATCGTCAACGGCGAGCGGAAGTCCCTCGCCCTCCTGCCGCCCGGCACGCCCGCCGGCTGCGCCGCCGTGCTCGAAAAAGCCCTGGCCAAGGACCCCGCCGCCCGCTATGCGTCCGCCGTCGAGGTGGCCGACGACCTGGCCGCCGTCCGCGAGAACGCCGGATACTCCGGCCACCTCCGCACCGGGGCTTCCGGCACGCTTCGCCTCTCGGCCGCCGCCCGACCCCGCCGCCCGGCCCTCGTCCGCTTCGGCCTCCCCGCCCTTGCGCTCATCGCCGTCCTCTCCGCGGCCTTCGCTCTTCACATCCCCCGCAGGATCTCCGTCTTTCTCGGCTTGGCCCAGCCCTCCGGCCCCCGGCACATCACGGTCTTCACCCCGACCGTCATCGGCGACAGCCCCGAGGACCGCGTCTTTGCCGGCGGCTTGGCCGAGCACCTGCGCCGCAGCCTCGACGACATCGCTCGCCGCTCCCGCTCCTGGGTCACGCCGGTCGATCACCTCGACACCTACGAAGTCCGCGAGGCCTCCGACGCCCTGCGCATCCTCGGCTCGAACGTCGTCGTCTCGGGGACGTTCAAGCGCGTCGCCGACACCCTGAGCCTGATCCTCGACGTCACCGACCCGGCCTCCTACCGCCGCCTGGGTTCCATCTCGAAGACCGACCACATCGCCAACATCGCCACCTGGCAGGTGGACCTCGTCTTCGAGGCCGCCGCCGCTCTCGGCCTCGCCAACGCGCGCTTCGTTTCCACTTCCGCTTCCCCCGGCCCCGCCCCCTCCTTCAAGGGCCGCCTCGCATCCGCCGGCACCACGGTCCCGGGCGCCTTTGAAGCTTATATCCGCGGCCTCGGCCATATGACGGCCGTCTATTCCGCGCCCAGCCAAGCCCCGCCCGCGTATTCCGAATCGCTCGCCTCGGCCATCGCCGCCTTCGAGGAAGCGGTCCGCCTCGACCCGTCGTTCGCGGCCGCCGGCGTCGAGCTCGCCGACGCCTATCGGCGCAAGCCTTCTCCGCCCGCCGCTCCCGGCGCCGCACTCGTGCCGCCGCCGGCCGAACACGCCGAATCCGTCATCCAGGCCGTCATCAAATCGAACGACGGCCTGGCCCAGGCCCACTTCGTCTACGGCGCGATCCTCCGCACGCTCGGCCGGGACGACGAGGCCGGCCCCGAGCTCGAGCGGGCCGCGGCGCTCGATCCTCTCGACTACGATGTTTTGAGCAAGCTGGGAAAGCTCTACGAGGACACGAACCAGCCGGCCAAGGCCGAGGCCGCCTATCAGGCAGCTCTCGGCGCCCGGCCGGGCTATTGGGCCGGCGCCAGCAACCTCGGGATCTTCTACCTGTACCAGGGCGCCTACGACAAGGCCCGGGAAGAGTTCGAGGCCGCCGCGCGCGCCTGCCCGGCCAACATCAACGCCCTGAACTATCTCGGCGCCCTCGAATACAATCTCGGCCGGTCCGACCGGGCCAAGGCCGCCTTCGAGCGCTCCAACGCGGTCAGGAGGAACCCCGAGGCCTGCTCGAACCTGGCCGTCATCTACTACTTCAGCGGCCGCTATGCGGATTCGGTCAGCATGAGCGAGTCGGCCCTCGGCTTCGGCCCGAGCGATTTCGCCAACCTCATTTGGGGCAACCTGGCCGACGCTCTCCGGTTCATGCCCGGCAACGAGGCCAAGGCCGCCGAGGCCTACCAACAGGCGATCGAGCTCACCCGGCAAGCCCTGGCCGTCAACCCCGGCGACACGCGCCTGCGCGCCCCCCTGGCCGTCTACCTGGCCAAGGCGGGGGAGGCCGACGGGGCTCGGGTCGAGATCGAACGCCTTCTCCTCGACAAGCCCGGCGACAGCTACGTCGTCCAGCACGCCGTCGTCGTCTACGAGGTCATCGGGGCTCGGCAGAAAGCCCTCGAGTCCGTCCGCGAATACGTGCGGCTCAAGGGCTCGATGGACGAGATCGTTCGCGACCCGTTCCTGGCCGGCCTGCGCCAGGACCCGGGTTACGCCGATATCACGGCAAAATGAAGGAGGGAACCATGAGTGAGAAACTCGATGTGAAGGAAGAATCGGTCACGCACACGGTCAAGGTCAGCGTCGTCGGCAGGACGATCGTCTACGACAAACCCTGTCTCATCGCCTACCGGGGAGACACGATCGTCTGGACGCTCGAAGGGGGGCTTCCGTTCGCCGTCGTCGTCAAGGCCCTCCATTCTCCTCTCGCGTGGGCCGCCCACGCCGCGCCCAAGGGCGGCAAGCCGCTCGAAGTCAAAGTGAAAAAGGACGCCGTGCCGGGGGTGTATCCCTACGCCTTCTGTGTCTGCGTCCGCGACACGCTTGTCGTCGACGACCCGGAGATCATCATCCCGCCGCCCAAAGGGGGCAGGAGCTAGAATTCCCGGTCGTCGCGCTTGCAGTAGTAGGCCGTGGGGCCGGCGATATAGCCTCCCAGGAAGACCTCGCCGCGCTCGGCCTTCAGGAAGGCCTTGTCCGAAGGGAAGCCGTAGAGGATCGGGATGACCTCATCCTTCTCCCGGCAATACGGGCAGACCGGACGACCGTGGCTGCCGTGAGTGACGCAGTGGCCGTGCTTCGCCTGCCCGTTACCGTTGCCGTTCCCATTCCCGTTCCCGCCCTTTGTTTTGCACATAGTGTGCCTCCATCAAGTGTCCTTGCCCCGACACCACCCATTCTTTTTCCGGGGGCTAAACGCGTCCATCCCCCCGGGGGGTGATAGGTGGGGGGTTATTTCGAGCGGGGGTGGGGGAGGAGTCCTTGCGGGCGGGGCGGGTCGCCCACGGGGCGGCTTGACTTCGCCCCAGGCCGGGGCTAAATTTGGGGCAGCCGCATCAGGGGACCCGGAGGGCATCATGATCGGAGCCATCGCCGGCGACATCATCGGCTCGGTCTACGAGTTCGGCCGGACCAAATCGAAGGAATTCCCACTGTTCGGCCCCACGAGTTCCTACACGGACGATTCCGTCCTGACCGTGGCCGTCGCCCGGGCCATTATGACGGACGGGGATTACCGCAAGAGCGTCCTGGACCTCGGCCGGCGCTACCCCAACGCGGGCTACGGCGCCTTCTTCATGAGCTGGCTCGGCTCAGTCGACCCCAAGCCCTACAACAGCTGGGGCAACGGCTCGGCCATGCGCGTCAGCCCTGTCGGCTTCGCCTTCGAGTCGGTCGAGGACGTCCTCCGCGAGGCCCAGCGCTCGGCGGAATTCACGCACGATCACCCCGAGGGCATCAAGGGGGCGCAGGCGACGGCGCTGGCCATCTTCCTGGCCCGGACGGAGTGGGACAAGGACCTGATCAGGACGGAGGTCTCCAACAGGTTCGGCTACGACCTCGACCGCACCGTCGACGACATCCGTCCCTCCTACAGCTTCAACGAGTCCTGCCAGAAGACCGTGCCCGAGGCCATCGTCGCCTTCCTCGACTCCACCTCCTACGAGGACGCCGTCCGGAACGCGATCTCCCTCGGAGGCGACGCCGACACGCTCGCCTGCATCACGGGAGGCATCGCCGAGGCCTATTATGGCCCGGTCCCGGCCGTGATCCTGGAGCAGGTCAGAGGGATCCTCCCGGCCGACCTCTGGGGGATCACCGAAGGATTCTGCACGAAATTCCACATAGCCTGATTTATGGGGACATGTACTCTTTGTACGTGTCCCCGATTTGAAACGAAAGCTGACGGAGGACCGAGATGAAATCCATCGTCGTCTACGAATCCTATTGGGGAAACACGGCGTCGGTCGCACAGGCTATCGCCGAGGGGCTCGGCCCGGACGCCCGGGCGCTTTCGACCGCGGAAGCCAAGGGCGAGGCCCTGGCGGGCATCGGCCTGATCGTGGCCGGCTCGCCCATCATCGCCTTCAGCCTTCCGAGCGAGAAGACGCGGAACGACATGGTCGCGAAGCCGGACAAGAAAGCCCCATCCCCGCCGGACCTGTCGCATCCGTCGATGCGCACGTGGCTCGTGGCGCTGCCCCAGGCGGGCGCGAGCGGGGGAGGGGCGGCCGTGCGCGCCGCCGCATTCGAGACGGGCTTCAAGCTCTCTCCCGGAGGCTCCGCGGGCAAGATCCTGAAGATGCTGGGGGAGAAGGGCTATCGGCCGGTCGCCAAGAAGC
>Ga0326732_1000236_pt1 | contig 13221 bp, 13 predicted proteins | sample MHFSIPfraction_4_FD_207644 | JGI IMG/M metagenome (GOLD analysis project Ga0326732, IMG submission 207644) | Lab enriched peat soil microbial communities from Michigan Hollow, Ithaca, NY, United States - MHF12FN SIP fraction | ecosystem: Environmental > Terrestrial > Soil > Wetlands > Peat...
TCGAAAACACCTGCCCTGCAGTTCAAATAGATACGTTCCTTCTGTCATTCTTTCGGGGGGGTGAATTATGAATCTTTCTCGAAGGTCCGGTTTGAGGCTCGAGGTGGGAGCCTTCGTCCTGCTCTTGGTCGCGCTCGCAGGTTCCCAGTTTGCCGCCGCGCAGGAAATGCCCATCACGACGAAATCCAAGGACGCCTTGATGCTCTTTCTGGACGGCCGCGCCAAAGACGAAAATTATCATGTCGAAGAAGCGCACAAGATCTTCGCCCAGGCTGCTGCGAAAGATCCCGACTTTGCCTTGGCCCATCTTTGGGTCGCGCTGACGGCTGCGGACCCCAAGGTCCTGCGGGAGGAGCTGAAGAAAGCCGTGTCTCTCGCTCCGAACGCATCCAAGGGCGAGCAGCTCCTCATCGCCGCCTGGGAAGCCGCCAATTTAGAGAATGATCCGGTCAAGGCGAACGATCTTCTGCGCCAGCTCGTGGCCCTCTTCCCAAACGATAAGAGGGCACACCTTTATCTCGCGAACAACTACAACGTGAGAGAACAAACGGACAAGGCGATCGCGGAATTCGATAAGGCGATCGCCCTGGACAAGGATTTTGCCCGGGCTCATTATCAGCTCGCCTACGTGTATTACCCCAAGGGCGATTTCGACAAGGCCGAAGAACATTTCAAGGTCTACCTCCGGCTCGCTCCCCAAGAGCCGAATCCGCATGACTGCCTGGCCGACCTGTACATGAAGATGGGCCGGTTTGATGAGGCCATCAGCGAATATCAGCAGGCCGTCAAGCTTGACCCTCACTTTTCAGCGTCGCAACTCAAGACCGGCTCGACATATGTGCTGATGGGACGATACGAAGAGGGTCGGCAGGCCTTTGAGAAGTCCATAACGATGGAGACCGAGCCCGCCTATAAGATCGGTGACCAAGAGGCCATAGCCCGCTCGTACATCTACGCCGGCGAGTACTCGAATGCCCTCGAGCCTCAAGTGAGATGAAAGACTCTGAGAAGGCCGCACAGAGCCTCGCGGACAGCCGGACGTGCATCAATGACTCCAGCCTCTCAGCGACCGACAAAGAGCTCAATATGGTCAATGCGTGTTTTTTTGAAGCGCTCGTGGCCGCTGAGCAGAAGGATATCGCCAAGGCCAAGGCAAAGTTGTCTGAACTCAAGGCGGGTCTTTCGAAGGTCAAAGATCCGCTCTTTCCAAGATACGCAGAATGGATGGATGGCTACATCGCCCTAGCCCAGGGGGATTTCGCCGGTGCCGATGCCCAGTTCTCCAAGGTGGTCATTGACGATCCTTACTTTATCTATTATGCGGCTGTGGCCAAGGAGAAGGCCGGGGATACCGCAGGCGCCAAGAAGCTCTATGCCAAAGTCGCGAACTGGAATATCGAAAACGTCTGGTATTCATTCGTCCGGAATAAAGCGAAAGCGAAGGTCTAGCTACGCGATCGGATGACCCCCAGTCCGTTTGATGGCCCGGCGTCTTCTGATTTCGGGGGCCCCGTGCTTGATATCGCCCTCCGATATGCTCATACTGGACCTGAGTCGAAGCAGGAATTCCTCAGATGCAAGAGGTCGACATGTTTAAGGTCAACGAGTATTTCGACGGCAAGGTGAAGTCCCTGGCCTTCAAGTCGATGGATGGACCGGCGACGGTCGGCGTCATGGCCCCCGGCGAGTACGAGTTCGGCACCTCAACCGTGGAGGTCATGACCGTCCTTAGCGGCATTCTCAGGGTCAAGCTGCCCGGAAGCGACACCTGGAAGGACTACAAGGCCGGCGAGTGCTTCACGGTCGAGGCCGGGAAGAAGTTCCAGCTCAAGGTCGCGGCCGACGCGGCCTACCTCTGCCTCTACCACTGAGGGCCGGCCCGACTCAGTAGTTCCAGCCCAGGAACCCCCTGGCGACGACGTTCATCAGGATGGGGACGGCGTAGATGAGCGCCACGGCCAGGACCTGCTTCGACCGCTTCTTCAGGCCGAGAACGAAGATGATCGCGGCGTAGAAATAGAAATAGCCGAAGACGAAGATCAGCCAGATGCCGCCGAAGGAACGGTTCCAGAAGGGATATTCCCAGACGAGCAGGCCGCCGATGTTGAGGAGGACCTCGACGAAGACGCAGAAAACGGCATAGCCGATCGCCCAGAACCAGCGATTGGGCAGGCCCAGGATCTTTTCCTTGGGGTCGTCGGAGATGGTGTGGTAGTAGATGATGCCCGCGATGGCGAACATGAACATGATCTCGATGTTCCACCCCACCATGGTCCGCAGGGCCGTGTCCCCCGGGGTCGTCCAGAGGGCCGACCGTCCGGTCAGGACGAGGACCCAGCCGTTCCAGGTCTCGTTGAAGAAATCCAGGCCGAAGAGGGTCAGGCCGGCCAGGATAGCATCCCAATTGCGGGACCGGCGGGCCTCCTTGATCTCCCTGGCATAGATGTAGAAGACGATGGCCAGAAGCGGGATGACGTACCACTTGAGCATGGTCAGATCCCGGAGCCCCGAGAGGGCGCGGAGCGACGCTTCGGTCATGGCCGGCCTCCTTTACCCCCCCGAGTAGATCGGAGAGATGACGACCCGGTCGCCGTCCGCCAGCGCCTCGTCCGGCACGACGGCCCGGCCGTTCCGGGTGACGATCTTGGGCCGTGACCTGTCGATGCTGACGAGCCCGATCAGGTCGTCGGAGGTCGTGCCGGCCGGCACGTCCAGCTGCTTCTCGCTGAAGCCGAAGAGCTGGACGAACGGCCCGATCAGCTTGACCGTGATCGTCATGTCAGCTTGCCGTATTTTTCCGCGGCCCGGCCCTCTTCAGCGACCCCGAGTCTCTCGAGCGTCGCCTTGGTCGGGATGCCGCGCTTGTCGTAGCCGCGGATGTCGTAATAGTGCTGGAGCAGGCCGTCATACTTGTCGTACTCGAGGACCTTCCCGGCGATCGGGCCTTCCGTATCGGCATTCGTCGGATCGAACCAGACGGCCGGGGGATAGTCGAGCTTGCGGTCGGTTTGCGGGTACTCCCGGAGCCAGAAGAGCTTGAGCATGGCGTAGATCCGGTCGGAGATCACCCAGAAGTCGTCGAGCGTCCGGTCGAGCCCGCTGACGAGTTTGAAGTACTTGGGGTAGTTCTCGAGGCTCCAGCCGTTCTCGATCCAGGGGAAGCGGCAGGCGACCATATACTCGAACAGACCGCCCCTGATGCGCTGGAGGTCGACGACCTTCTGGGCCTTCTCGGGGCCATAGGATTCGCGCACGGACTGCTTGAGCTCGAAGGTGATGACCCACGATTCCTTGTGGTGGGCGCCGATCGGGCTGACCCCGAACGCCAGGGCCATGCCCGGGATGAACTTGCAGTTGTAGGCGGCGACCTCGAGGCCCTTGACCTGCATGGCATAGTCGATGGAGCCGTGGCCGAACCTGCGGGCGGCGCGCATCGAGCCCTCGGCCAGGATGTTCCCGATCTCGCCCTCGCGCCGGGCGATCTGGCCCAGAAGCTTCTTCGAACCTGCGGCATCGTTGAAGCCGTAGTCGCCGGCCACGGCCCCATGGTCGATGGCGTCGGCGTAGAAGCTCAGGACGCAGCCGCCCGACATCGTGTCGATGCCGTAGTCGTCGCAGAGGTAGTTCAGCGAGCCCAGCTGGGGCAGGTCGAAGATCTCCAGGTTGGGGCCAAGGAGCCCGACATTCTCGTAATCGAGCTCGGATTCGCGGCCCTCGTCGTCGTGGATGGTGATGCCGCAGCGCATGGTGCAGTTCGGACAGCCATAGGTGGCGATGCGGGCGTTGTTCAGCCGCTCGCCGTCGACCTTCCAGGCGTCGGGGTGGTGGGTCTTGCGGAAGTTCCGCACCGGCAGAGCGGCGACCTCGTTGCACCAGGCCAGAACGCCGTTGGTGCTCTGGATCGACCAGCCGGACTTCTTGTCGATCCGGTTGACCTCGCGGAGGTCGTCGTACCCGACCTTTTTCATGCCCGCCGGGTCGGCCTGGGGGATGGGCTTGGTCCCCTTGACGACGATGGCCTTGAGGAGCTTGGAGCCCATGACCGCCCCCATGCCCGTGCGGCCCCCGGCCCGGCCTTCCATGCTGCGGACGACCGCGTAGCGGACGAGATTTTCGCCGGCCTGACCGATGTTGAGGACGCCGACGCTCTTGCCGTACTTGGCGTAGATCCAATCGTTCGTGACGTATGTTCCCTGCCCCCAGACCTCGGCGGCGGACAGGAACTCGACCTTATCGTCGTCGATGAAAAGCATGGTCGGCTCGGCAGCCCGGCCCTCGACGATCAGGGCGTCATAGCCGGCCTTGCGGAGCTGTTCGGCCACCCGGGTCCCCAGGTTGCCATCCCCGTAACCGCCCGTGCTGGGGGATTTCCCGGCGACGACCGCTTTCCCGGTGTTGGGGGCCGGAATGCCGGCGATGGGGCCCAGGGCGACGATGAACTTGTTGTCCGGGCCGAGGGGATCGATCCCGGGAGCGAGCTCGTCGAACAGGATCTTGGCGGCAAAGCCCCGGCCGCCGATCCACTTGAGGGCGAATTCATCGCTAAACGGCTCTTTTTTAAATGTTTTCGCGGTCAGGTTGACCCGCAGGAATTGACCGGTCCAGCCGTTCATGATGGCGTCCTTTCGGGGAGAATAAACATCCCCCCTTATCCTAAATGGGGGAGCCTTTAGAGTCAAGGACTTCCAGAGGGGAAATGGGGACGCTTCTCTTTTTCGCTCTGAAAGAACAGAGGCGTCCTCGTTTTCATGGGCGAAAAGGGCCTGATTTGCGTATAATAGGTGACGGAAGCGCCAAAGCTTCCATCAGAGAGGAGAAATCGCATGGCCAAGAGGCTTTACCGGTCAACCACTCAGAAGATGCTCAGCGGCGTCTGCGGCGGTTTGGCCGAATACTGGAACATGGACGTTTCGATCGTCCGTCTTCTCGCCGTGGGTTTGGCCCTGGTGACGGCCGTCCTGCCGATGTTCTTCTTCTACATCATCGCCTGGATCGTCATTCCCCTGGAAGGGCCCAAGACCCAAGCCTGAAATCCCAAAAACCGGGGCCGTGGCGCTCGCGGCCGTTGACTTACAGTCAGAGTTCGGTTATAACCAAAGAAGTTTTGAAGATGGGTATGAAGAGCGCTCTCGAGATCCCGTTCAAACACATCGCTGTCGAGGGCGTTTTCCGGTCAAAAAAGACCCAGCTGGCCAATGTCCTGGCCCAGAGGATTGGCGGCAAGGTCGTCCTCGACAACGTCGGCAACCCCTACCTCAAGGATTTCTACAACGAGCGGGAAGGCTCGGCCTTCCTGACCCAGCTCGTCTTCCTGGCCAACCGCTACAACCAGCAGGTCCGCCTCCTGCAGAGGGACCTGTTCATCGACCGGATCATCTGCGATTACCTGTTCGAGAAGGACAAGATCTACGCCTATCAGACGCTCTCCGACGACGAGCTCCTCGTCTACGAGAAGATCTACGGCATCCTGTCCGAGCGCGTCCCCAAGCCCGACCTGGTCATCTACCTCCAGATCTCGCTGGCCTCGTTGTCCAGGCGCATCGCCAAAGAGGGTGATTCGATCGAAAAGAACATCTCCGAGAAGTACCTCGAGGACATCGTCGAGGCTTTCGATTACTTTTTCTTCAACTACCAGAGCTCGCCCCTTCTCGTGGTCAAGGCCGACGATATCGATTTCGGCCGGGAAGAAGACGTGCTCGACCTCCTCGATCAGCTCCGCGACATGAAGAAGGCTTCGCTCTACTACGTCCCCCAGAGCTACGGGGGCAAGGGCCCCAGGAAGGGATAGGCGAACGGATCCGGCCCGGACCCCGCGAAGCGCGGGGCGGGGACCGGACAGCTCGCCGTCGGATCTTGCTTTACCTCAACCCCGGGGTCAGCCGGGGTGGGGAGAAAGGACGGACGATGACCAACACACCGGACGATAAGATCACCATCCCCTCGCTCCAGGCCAGGAAGGCGGCCGGTCCCAAGATCGTCTGCCTGACGGCCTACGATCACCCGACGGCGCGGATCCTCGACGAGGCCGGAGTCGACATTGTCCTGGTCGGGGACTCCCTGGGCATGGTCGTCCTGGGCTACGAGAACACCGTGCCCGTGACCATGGACGAGATGATCCATCACACCCGGGCCGTCACCCGCGCGGTCCGGCGGGCCCTGGTCGTCGGCGACATGCCCTATTTCTCGTTCCATCTGAGCGCTGACGAGACCATCCGCAACGCTTCCCGCTTCCTCAAGGAGGCAGGCGCCGCGGCGGTCAAGATCGAGGGCGCCTCGGCCAAGCGGTTGAAGCTCGTCAAGGCCATGGTCGAGGCCGAGATCCCGGTCATGGGCCACGTCGGGCTGACGCCCCAATCGATCTACCACCTCGGCCGCTTCCGGGTCCGGGGGACGGCCGTCGAGGGAGCGCGACGCATCGTCGACGACGCCCGCAACCTCGAGCGGGCCGGCGCCTTCGCCGTCGTGCTCGAATCGGTGCCCGTGGAAGTCGCCGCGGAGGTCACCCGGGCGGTCCGCATCCCGACGATCGGCATCGGGGCGGGGCCCGCCTGCGACGGCCAGGTCCTTGTCCTTCACGACATGCTGGGCTTCTCGACGGGCTACATGCCCAAATTCGTCCGCAAATACGCCGACGTCCACGGGGTGATCAGCGGCGCCGTCGGGGCCTACGCCGCCGACGTGCGGGCCGGCCGCTTCCCAGACGACGCGACGTCCTATCACCTCAAGCCTGATGTGGCGGCCGAGCTGGCGCCGAAAAAAAGAGTCTCCCGGAAAGCGCGGGAGGCGCGATGAAGATCATCAAGACCGTCGCCACGATGAAGGCCCTGGCCCGCGAATGGCGAAGGGAGGGGAAGCGCGTCGGCTTCGTCCCGACCATGGGCTACCTCCACGAAGGGCATCTCAGCCTTGTCCGGGAATCGAAGGGGCGGGCGGACGTCACGGTCGTGAGCATTTTCGTCAACCCGACCCAGTTCGGGCCGACCGAGGATTTCAAAAAATACCCCCGGGACCTCGAGACAGACTCGGCCTATCTGAAGGAGACGGGAGTCGACGCCCTCTTTTATCCCGAGGCGGCCGAGATCTACCCCCCCGGCTACCGGACTTACGCGGAGGTCGAAGGGCTGCAGGACCGGCTCTGCGGCCGGTCCCGGCCGGGCCACTTCCGCGGCGTGGCCACGGTCGTCCTCAAGCTCTTCGACATCGTCGGCCCCGACTTTGCCTTCTTCGGAGCCAAAGACGCCCAGCAGGTGCTCATCATCAAGCGGATGGCGGCCGACCTCAACCTCGACGTCGAGGTGGTGACCTGCCCCATCGTCCGCGAGGCCGACGGGCTGGCCTTGAGCTCCCGTAACGCCTATCTCGGCCCCGACGAGCGGAAGGCCGCGCGCGTCCTGTCGACGGGCCTGCGCTGGGCGGAGAGAGCGGTCGGAGCGGGGGAGCGGGACGCGGAGCGGCTCGTTTCGGGGATCCGTTCGATCCTCGAGGCCGAACCGTTGGCCCGGATCGATTACGTCGAGGCCGTCGATCCCGAAACGCTCGAGCCTGTCGCCGAGATCCGCGGCGAGGTGCTCGTCGCGCTGGCCGTCTTCATCGGCTCGACCCGTCTCATCGACAACCTCCGGCTCAGCGTTTGAGGAGGGAGCCGTGCCCCGCCCGAAGACGGGCGGAGCGCCAGACCCGCCTATTTCCCGGCCGCCGAAACCAGAGCGTAATATCCTGCCGTGATCAGGAAGATGACCAGGGTCAGGGCGAAGAGCGTCATGCCCAGGGAAGGCGCATACCTCAACAGCTGCCTGTAGGTCTTGACGGCGAGGAACTTGAGCGCGAGGATCGCGACCAGACTCATGGCCAGGACAAAATGGATGGTCGCCCGTGTTGACAGCCCGTCGCCCATTTCGACGAGGAAGCCCGCGCCGAAGACGGCCAGCGGCACGATGAGCGCGATGTAGACATAGCCGGCCCGCTTGTGGAGCCGGCGCAATCTTTCCGAGCGGGCCTCGTCGCCCGGCCGGCCGAAGCGGGCCATCATGCTCAGGAAGGCCGTGAGGCCGGCCGCCATCAGGAGGACCGCCAGAAGCGTCTTGATCCAATAGTCCGACATCGTCCGCCCCCTTATCAGTCGAGGTGGTAGTTCGGGGCCTCCTGGGTGATGACCACGTCATGAACGTGGCCTTCCTTGAGGGAAGCCTGGGTGATCTTGATGAAGCGGGCCTTGGTCTTGAGCTCCTCGATCGTCCGGCAGCCCGCATAGCCCATGCCCGCTTTGAGCCCGCCGACGAGCATCTGGATGAAGACCGTCGTGCTGCCCTTGTAAGGCACCCGGCCTTCGATCCCTTCGGGAACGAGCTTGCTCGCGCTCGGCAACAGGTCCTGCTGGTAGCGGTCGCTGCTCTTGCCTTCCTTCATGACGGCGAGCGAGCCCATGCCCCGGTACATCTTGTAGGCCCGGCCCTGGAACATGACCACTTCGCCCGGCGCCTCTTCGGTCCCGGCAAGGAGGTTGCCCAGCATGATCGTGTCGGCCCCGGCCGCGATGGCCTTAGTCACGTCGCCGGAATACTTGATGCCCCCGTCGGCGATGAGCGGGACGCCGGCCTTGCGGGTGACCTCAAAGACGTCGGCGACGGCCGTGATCTGGGGGATGCCGGCGCCGGTGATGACCCGGGTCGTGCAGATGGACCCGGGGCCGACCCCGACCTTGACCGCGTCGACGCCGAGGTCGATGAGCGCCGCCGCCGCGTCGGCCGTGCCGATGTTGCCGGCGATGAGCTCCTGGCCGGGGAACTCCTTCTTGAGGGTCCGCACGGTGTCGAGGACGCGGCGGGAGTGGCCGTGGGCGTTGTCGACGACGATGACGTCGCATTTGGCGGCGACGAGGGCCCGCGTCCGGTCGAGGAAGTCGGCCCCGACGCCGACCGCCGCCCCGACCCGCAGCCGGCCCAGGCTGTCCTTGGCCGCGTCGGGATACTGGATCCGCTTGAGGATGTCCTTGTAGGTGATCAGGCCCTTGAGGTGATAGCCCTCGTCGACGACCAGGAGCTTCTCGATCTTGTGCTCGTGGAAGACCTTCTCCGCATCCTCGAGCGACGTCCCGACGGGGACGGTGACGAGCTTGCGGGTCATGATCTTCTCGATGGGCAGGTGGAGCCGGCTCTCGAAGCGGATGTCGCGGTTGGTCAGGATGCCGACCAGCTTGTTGGCCTCGTCGGTGATGGGCAAGCCGGAGATGCGGTGCTCGCGCATGACCTCGAGGGCCCGCGAGATCTTGTCCTGGGGCCGGAGGGTGATCGGCTCGACGACCATGCCGCTCTCATGGCGCTTGACCTTGTCGACTTCCTCGGCCTGGCCCTCGATCGACAGGTTGCGGTGGATGATGCCGATGCCGCCCTGTTGGGCCAGGGCGATGGCCATCCGCGACATGGTCACGGTGTCCATGGCCGCGCTGACCACGGGGATGTTGAGGGTGATGTTGCGGGAGAGGCGGGTCGCGACCGAAGCCTGGGCCGGGGCGACGTCCGACGCGGCCGGCAGGATGAGGACGTCGTCGAAGGTGAGGGCTTCCCGGATCGTCTTTTCGAGCATGGCTCCTCCTTGGCTCCCGGGATCAGTGCTTGTGACGCTTGCCCGGGATCATGGCCCGGGCCTGCTTGGACCGCTGGCCCGACGGCCCCGTCGGCTGCTGATAATAGACCGGGGTCTCGCGGCGGACCGGCGCCGGCTGGTCGATGACCGGCTGGATGAGGAAGAGGTAGCGGACGGCGTCCTCCTCGACCCGGTCGAGCATGGACTGGAACATCTCGAAGCCCTCTTTCTTGTATTCGATGAGGGGGTCCTTCTGGCCGTAGCCGCGCAGGCCGATGCCCTCCTTGAGATGGTCCATCTCGAGCAGGTGGTCCTTCCACTGCGAATCGATGACCTGGAGAAGGATCATCCGCTCGAACTCCCTCATGAACGGGCCGAGCTGACGCTCCTTGGCCTCGAAGACGGCCACCAGCCCCTTGATCAGGGCGTTCCGCAGCTCGTCATGGGCGGTCGTGTCCCAAGCGATGCCGAGCGTCTCGATGTCCAGGCCGAACTGGCCCATGATGGCCTTGCGCAGGCCCTCGCGGTCCCAGTCCTCTGGCGACGTGTCCTTGTTGGCGTGGGTGTCGAGCATCCAGTCGACCAGGCTGTTGATGAGGCCGAGAAAGTACTCGTGCTGGTCCTCGCCGTTCAGGATCTTGCGGCGCTGGCCGTAGATCGTCTCCCTCTGCTTGTTCATGACGTCGTCATATTCGAGCAAGTGCTTGCGGACGGTGAAGTTCTGCCCCTCGACCTGCTTTTGGGCCCGCTCGATGGCCCGGGTGATCATGTTGTGCTCGATGGGCACGCCGTCGCCCATGCCGATCCGGGCCATGAGCCCGGAGATGCGCTCGCTGCCGAAGATGCGCATGAGATCGTCCTCGAGCGAGAGGTAGAAGCGCGACGAGCCGGGGTCGCCCTGGCGGCCGGCGCGGCCCCGGAGCTGATTGTCGATGCGCCGGGCCTCGTGGCGCTCCGTGCCGAGGACGTGAAGGCCTTCGAGGGCGACTACGGCCTCGTGCTCCTTCTGGGTCACGGCCGTAACCTCGCCGAGGGCCTTTTGGTACTGGGCCTCGAACTGCTCCGGCGCGATCTTGGCCGGGTCGGCGCCGCCCTTCTTGAGCTGCTCGCGGGCCAGGTACTCCGGGTTGCCGCCGAGGAGGATGTCGACGCCGCGGCCGGCCATGTTGGTGGCGATGGTCACCGCCCCGACGCGCCCGGCCTGGGCGATGATGGAGGCTTCCTGCTCGTGGTACTTGGCGTTGAGGACGACGTGGCGGATGTTCTTGCGGCGGAGCAGCGTGCTCAGGTGCTCGGATTTCTCGATCGAGATCGTGCCGACGAGGACGGGGCGGCCCCGCTTGTTGAGCTCGATGATCTCGTCGGCCACGGCGGTCCACTTCTCCTCGCCCGTCCGGTAGATGACGTCGGGGCACTCGAGGCGGATGAGGGGCATGTTGGTCGGGATCTCGACGACGTCGAGGCCGTAGATGTGGCGGAATTCCTCCGCCTCGGTCGCCGCGGTGCCCGTCATTCCGGCCAGCTTCTTGTACATGCGGAAATAGTTCTGGAAGGTGACCGAGGCCAGGGTCTGGTTCTCCTCCTCGACCCTGACCCGCTCCTTGGCCTCGAGGGCCTGGTGGAGCCCGTCGCTGTAGCGGCGGCCGGGCATGAGGCGGCCGGTGAACTCGTCGACGATGACGACCTTGCCGTCCTGGACCATGTAATCAACGTCCCGCTTGAAGAGGTGGTGGGCCTTGAGGGCCGTGTTGATGGCGTGGACGAAATCCATGTTGTTCAGATCGTAGAGGTTCGTGACCCCGAGGCCGCGCTCGGCCTCGGCGACGCCGGGCTCCTGGATGGAGACGGTCCGGCTCTTCTCGTCGATGGTGAAGTGCTTGTCCTTCTGGAAGCGGCGGACCAGCGTATCGACCTTGGTGTAAAGCTGGGTCGACTCGCTGCTCGGGCCGGAGATGATGAGCGGCGTCCGGGCCTCGTCGATGAGGATGCTGTCGACCTCGTCGACGATGGCGTAATTGAACTCGCGCTGGGCCAAGTCGGCCAGGCGGAATTTCATGTTGTCGCGGAGGTAGTCGAAGCCGAACTCGTTGTTCGTGCCGTAGGTGATATCGGCGCGGTAGGCCGTGTAGCGTTCGGCGTCGCCGAGGTCGTGCTGGATCGTCCCCACGCTGAGGCCCAGCAAGCGGTAGATGGCGCCCATCCACTCGGTGTCGCGCTTGGCCAGGTAATCGTTGACCGTGACGATGTGCACGCCTTGGCCGGACAGGGCGTTGAGGTAGGCCGGCAGGGTGGCGACGAGCGTTTTTCCTTCGCCCGTCTTCATCTCGGCGATCATGCCTTGGTGGAGAACGGCGCCGCCGATGAGCTGGACGTCGAAATGGCGCATCGTGGTCGTCCGCTTGGAGGCCTCCCGGACGACGGCGAAGGCCTCGGGCAGGATGTCCTCGGGCGAGGCGCCTTGGGCGAGCTTGTCCTTGAATTCGCCGGTCTTGGCCCGGAGCTGGTCGTTGGTCAGCGGCCGGATGCGGGCTTCGAGGTCGTTGATGACGGGAACAAGGGGGCTGATCTTCTTGAGGACGCGATCGTTCTCAGAGCCGAACAGCTTGCGGGAAATCCACTTGTACATTTATCATTATTTAGCAGAATGACCGGCCGAAGTCAATCTCCGGGCCGGCTCCTTGCCAGTTGACACGGCCGGTTTTCCGGCTTACACTCGGGGGCAGAGCAAAGTTCGCAGCCGGGGAGGGGATCGACATGAAGAAAGCTATTCTGGTCGTGTTGGGCGTCGTCGCCCTGGGGATCGGCACCGGGCTCCTGGCCCAATTCACCGCGGCCGAGGTGGCCGATTTCGACAAGTGGGAGGATTTTCTCAAGACAGCCAAGGTCGTGGCCCAGAAACAGCTCACGGGGGAGCTGGCCGTGACCAATCCCTGGGTCCTGACGCTCGAGAAGGACGGGGTCCAGCACAAGGCCGTCTGGAAGAACATCTTCGGGGAGAGGGTCAAGGGCTTCAAAGAGACCTGGAAAGGCGAGATCGCCGCCTACCGGCTGAGCCGGGCCCTGGGCCTGAACATGGTCCCCCCGACGGTCGAACGGGAGTTCCAGGGGGACCGGGGGTCGTGCCAGCTCTGGGTCGATTTCTGGAAGAACCTGGAAACCATCTACGAGAAGAAGCTCAATCCGCCGGGGATCAAGGCCCTGTATTTCGCCCGGGATATCTGCCTCCAAAGGGCCTTCGACAACCTGCTTTATAACGTCGACCGCCACCAGAGGAACTACCTCTTCATGGAGGATTGGCGGATGATCCTCATCGACCATTCCCGGACGTTCGGAACGGCCAAGAAGGCGAAGACCGATCTGATCTACGACGAGAAGAACAAAGAGAACTCCAAGTTCATCATGGAGACCCTGCCGCGGCCATTTTATGAGGCGCTCAAGGCCCTGACCGCCGAATCGGTCAGAGCCATCGTCGGGGAGTACCTCACGGATGAAGAGATCGCGGCCGTGATGGCCCGGCGGGACCTGATCATCGCCTGGCTCGACAATCGCATCGCCAAGCTCGGCGAAGACAAAGTCCTCTACTGAGCCGGGCGGCTCTCATCTCCGGCCGGGGATCTCGTCGACGAGCGGCCCATCCCG
>Ga0326732_1000237_pt1 | contig 13165 bp, 12 predicted proteins | sample MHFSIPfraction_4_FD_207644 | JGI IMG/M metagenome (GOLD analysis project Ga0326732, IMG submission 207644) | Lab enriched peat soil microbial communities from Michigan Hollow, Ithaca, NY, United States - MHF12FN SIP fraction | ecosystem: Environmental > Terrestrial > Soil > Wetlands > Peat...
TGGCGTAATACCGGCCCTCCTGTTCCATCATTTTGTGGAGACCCCCTTGCAGCTCGTTTTCTCCAATATCCTTGTTTCGGGTACTGTCGAATATCTCGCCGGACAACCTTTGGACGTAAAAAGGCCAGGCATGGGTGAGTCTGATAATCTGGTGGGTAATGGCCAAAGGACACTCTTTACCGCCTGATTTGAATTGTTCGATGACAAAGCGTATCGCCTCCTCTTCAGGTAGCGGGGGTAACTGCATTTTGACGGCGCTCTGGTAGAACGGGCGGTTCTTTTCTTCGAACATGTCGAGTAACATCCGGCGTTGGCTTCCAAGAAAAAACCAGGAGCAGTTCGAGTGATGCTGAATGTGTTTGCGCAGCAAGGCTTCGATCTTGTCACCGTTTCTCAATCCTGTGATCTCCTGGAATTCGTCGAGCACGATGTTGGTTTGCTGGGGATTGCCGTTGAGGAACTGGTCGAGACCATCAAGGGTCTCTTCAAGGAATGCAATTCCTGTTTTCTGGCTTGAGGGCTGAACGGAAACGGAGACGCTGCCGTCTGGTTGCGGCGTGAAATTTGGCCGCCAGTTATTGATGATGCTCATCGCTTTTTTCAGCAGAGGGCTTTTCTGCTGGACAAACCTGAAAATTTCCCGTGCAATCAGTTCGGCGACATCTTCGGCACTTGCTGTGCCTGAAATGTCGATGTAGAGGGTGATGAACTTCTCGCGAGCAAGAACGTCCTGTACCCGCTTGATAAGTGAGGTTTTTCCGAACCTCCTCGGCGAATAGAGAACGACGTTCGTATTTGAACGCGCATGGTTGCATAATGCTTCAAGCTCCTGACCCCGTCCGCAGAATGGTGCGTCGAGAGGGAGAACGGTATAGAAAAAAGGATTCGTGCTCATGGTCTCATGATTATTATGGCATAATAACTATGGCATAGTAATCATTTTATTGATGTCTGTCAAGAGCTTTTCCATATACATCGGGGAGAGCCTGCAAAAAGAAAAGCCCGGAGGTAGTTCCGGGCTGATGACTTCATGCAAGGTTAACTTTTTATCCGCAGACGGCTCGGATGGCGTCGGCGACGATCGGGATGCCGCGTTCGATCTCGTCCGGGGTGTTGTTGCAGTAGGAGAGGCGCATCGTATTGTTGCGCGTGCCCTCGGGATCGAAGGTGCTGCCGGTGACGAATACCGCCCCGCCGGCGATGGCGCGCTTGAGGATCTCCGTTGCGTCGGCATCTTCGGGCAGTGTCAGCCAGATGTAGAACCCGCCTTTGGGTTCGTTCCACCGTACGTATTCCGGCAGGTACCTCCTGAGCGCTTCGGTCATGGAGGCGGCTCGCCGCTTGTACTCCTGACGTACCGAGGCGATGTAGGTGTCGATCTTGCCTGATCGGATGAAGGCGTCCGCGATGACCTGGGTGTAGCTCGGCGAGCAGGCGTCGGCCGACTGCTTGATCAGTTCGCACTTCTCCCAGATCGCCTCCGGGGCGAGCAGCCAGCCGAGGCGCAGGCCCGGGCCGAGGATCTTGGAGAACGAACCGGTGTAGCAGACGTCGAGCCCCTCGGGGTCGAGCGACTTGATGGGTTTCAGCCGGTCGAGGTGCTCCTCGCTGAACCAGAGGTCGCCGTAGGCGTCGTCCTCGATGAGCGGGATGTCGCGCCCCTGCAGCGCCTCGACGAGCTGTCGTTTCCGCTCGGAGGTGTAGAGCATGCCGCCCGGATTGTGGAAGTACGGGGTGATGTACAGGAACTTGGCCGGATCGGGCCGTTCGGCCTCTGCACGGAGCATCGCGATGTCGATTCCCTCCTCGTCCACCGGTATGGAGGCGATCTCGGCGCCGCAGGCCCGGAACGCCGCGATGGCTCCGATGAAGCAGGGGTACTCGGTCAGCACACGGTCGCCGGGGTCGACGAAGGCTCTGGCGAGGAGGCTCAGCGCCTGCTGGGAGCCGGTGGTGATCATGAGGCGGTTCGTCTTCACCGGCAGCCCCTTGCGCTCGAGGAAGCCGCTGAGCGACTCGAGCAGCGACGGCAGGCCGGGTGTCGGGCCGTACTGGAAAGCGGCACGCCTGGCCTTTTCGTCGAGTCCCCGGAACAGCTCCTCGACCTCCTCTATCGGGAACAGTTCGTTGCCCGGCATCCCGCCGGCGAAGGAGATGATGTCGGGCCTCGATGCGAGGCTCATCAGCTCCCTGATGGCCGACGAACGGAGCGCTGATACTGATCGTGAAAACCTTGGCATTGTTTCAGATTTCTAAACAGTACAGGGTTGATTCTTTCTGCCCTGTGGTCCTTGTTGTCTCTGCTGTCCCTTTCTTCAGAGCTGGTAAACATCACCGGTCTGCAGCAGCTCCATCTTGTGCATCTGCAGCACTTCGATGGCCTTCTGGGGCGTGTCGGTTCGGATGACCGCGGTCGCCCGGTCGTCGCCGGTGGCGAAGGCGTACATGTACTCGATCGAGATGCCGTTGTCCGTGAGGATCTGCAATGCGCGGTGCAGGCCTCCCGGCTTGTTGGGCATGATCATGCCGATGACGTCCGTGATCTTCACGGCGAACCCGTTCTCCTTCAGTACTTTTTCGGCCAGCTCCGGCTTGCCGGTGATCACGCGCAGGATGCCGAAGTCGGTCGTGTCGGCGATGCTGAAGGCCGAGATGTTGATGTCGTTGTCGGCCAGGATTCCGGTCAGTTCGGTGAGGCGGCCGGCACGGTTTTCGAGAAACACCGAGAGTTGTTTGATGATCATGGTGGCTCCTCCTTGCGGTTACGAGAGTTTGCGTTTGTCCACGACTCGTTGCGCCTTGCCCATGCTGCGCTCGATCGTTCCGGGTTCTACCAGCCTGACGTTGGCGTGCAGGCCGAGGATACTGGTCAGGTTGCCGCTGATGCGTTTGCGGAGACCTTCGAGCTCCTTGACCTCGTCGGAGAAGAACTGGTCTTCGACCTCAACCTGGATCTCGAGGGTGTCGAGGTTGTTCTGCCGGTCGACCACGAGCAGGTAGTGCGGTCTGGTCTCGCTCATCTCGAGCAGCACCGATTCGACCTGCGACGGGAAGACGTTCACGCCGCGGATGATCAGCATGTCGTCCGAACGGCCGACGCACTTCTCCATGCGCACCAACGTGCGGCCGCACTGGCAGAGGTCGACGTGCAGGCGGGTAAGGTCGCGCGTGCGGTAGCGCAGGAGCGGCAGCGCCTCCTTGGTGACTGCCGTGAAGACCAGTTCGCCGAGCTCGCCGTAAGGCAGCACTTCACCGGTCTCGGGATTGATGATCTCAGGTATGAAGTGGTCTTCGAAGATGTGCATCCCCTTCTGGTAGCTGCACTCCATCGATACGCCGGGCCCGATCACCTCGGAGAGCCCGTAGATGTCGTAGGCCTTGAGGCCGAGCAGGTTCTGGATCTGCGCGCGCATCTCCTCGGTCCACGGCTCGGCGCCGAAGATGCCCGCCTTGAGCTTGATCTTCGAGGGGTCGAGCTTCGCATCCCGGATCGACTCGCCGAGGAAGGCGGCGTAGGAGGGGGTGCAGGCAATGGCCGTCGATCCGAAGTCCTCGAGGAGCTGGAGCTGCTTCATGGTGTTGCCGCCGGAGATCGGGATGACCGAGGCGCCTACCTTCTCGGCGCCGTAGTGCAGGCCGAGTCCGCCGGTGAAGAGCCCGTAGCCATAGGCCACCTGGATGATGTCGTGCTTCGTCACTCCGGCCATGGTGAGCGAACGTGCAACCACCTCGGACCACATCAGGATATCGTTGTGGGTGTAGCCCACCACGGTCGACTTGCCGGTGGTGCCGCTGGATGCGTGGAACCGGACGACCTCCTCCTGCGGCACGGCGAAGAGGCCGAACGGGTAGTTGTCGCGCAGGTCCTGCTTGGTGGTGAACGGCAGTTTCCTCAGGTCGTCGATGGTGCGGATGTCGCCCGGTTCGATGCCCATCTCCTGCAGCTTGTTGCGGTAGAACGGGACGTTGAAGTAGATCCTCTCGACCATTTGGCGGAGCCGTTCGCCCTGAAGCGTGGCCAACTGGTCGCGGCCCATGCACTCGTGATGCTCGTTCCAGATCATTGCAGTTGTGTTAGATGTTTGAGAGCTCCAGCCCCTTGCGGAACGCCCTGATGTTGATATCGACGATGTCGCGGCCCTTGGCCCCGAACAGGGCCTCGATGCCCGCCTCGAGCTTTTCCGGCGCGATGCCGGTGAATGGCGCGCCCGCGCCCAGCATCACCATGTTCGACGCCCGTGCGCTCCCTGCTTCCTTTGCTATTTCGGCCGCATGCACAAGCACCGGGTTGCCGGTGCCGCCCAGTTCGGCGAGGATGTCGTCCATCGGCGGGTAGCTGGGCATGTTGACGAACGGCTCGAGCGCGGTGACCACGTGGCCGCCCGGCGCGAGGAATGGCAGATAACGCAGGGCTTCAAGCGGTTCGACCGACAGGATGAGGTCGGCCGTGCCGAGCGCGATCAGGTCGGCGTAGAGCTCGTGGTCGGCGATCCTCAGGTGCGACTGTACGGCGCCGCCGCGCTGGCTCATGCCGTGCACCTCGGCCTGGCGGATTTCAAGCCCCTCATGCAGAGCCGCCCAGTCGATGACCGCGGCGATGCTGAGGATTCCCTGGCCGCCGACCCCGGCGAGTATGATGTTCTTCTGCATGTCCGGTTAGTTCCCTGTTGCCGCAGCACGGCGTTTCTCCTTGGCCGCCTTCTCGATGCAGTCGCGCTGGGCGATGACGACCGAGACTCCGTCGTACGCGAACTCTTCGCGCAGGACGGCGATGTTCTCCTCGAGGTTCTTCCTGAGCGGCACGATGATCCTGATATGGTTCTCCTCGACGCCGAGCCCGCGGCAGATCTCCACGAGCTTCGACCCGGTGGCCGCCGACTGCTGGCCGCCGGTCATGGCGGTGGTGTCGTTGTCCGCGATGACGATCGTCACCGGTGAGCGGTCGTTGACCGCGTCGAGCAGGCCGGTCATGCCGGAGTGGGTGAAGGTCGAATCGCCGATGACGCACACGGCGGGCCGGAGTCCGGCGTCTGCCGCTCCCTTGGCCATGGTGATCGAGGCGCCCATGTCCACGCAGGTGTGGATCGCGCTGTAGGGCGGCAGGGCGCCGAGCGTATAGCAGCCGATGTCCGAAAAGACGTGGTGGTCGGCATGCTCCCTGATCGCGGTGCTGATGGCGTCGAACATGTCGCGGTGGCCGCATCCCTTGCAGAGTTCCGGCGGACGGTTGACCACGATCCCGGGGATGGGGGCCGTTTCCGGAAGTTCGATGCCGAGCGCCGAAGCGACCAGGTCGGTGGTGAGCTCGCCTGCGCGGGGCAGGGTGCCGTCCATGCGGCCCCTAACTCTGGGCGAGTCGAAGTAGCCGCGGAAGAGCTCCTCGTAGACCGGGTATCCCTCCTCGACGACGAGCACTTCCGCGCAGGCGGCGAACAGTTCGTCCACCATTCTCCTCGGCAGCGGATACTGGCCGATCTTCAGTACACGGCAGTCGAGCCCGTGGGCGGTGCGTGCCTCCATTGCGTAGTTGTAGCCGATGCCGAAAGCGATCACCCCGACGGGGCCGTTTCCATCGACCCGGCGGTTCAGGAACGAGGACTCCGACAGCTCTTCGAGTCGGGGCTGGAGGTCGAGCAGGTGGCGGTACTGCACCCTGGCGTTGTGCGGCATGAGCACGAAGCGCTCGGGGGTGTATTCGGCGTGCAGCGGGTTCTGCTCCACGGTGTCACGTCGTTCGATACCGGCGCGCGAGTGCGAGATGCGCGTGGTCATTCTGACGATGACCGGCAGGCGCATCGACTCGGAGAGTTCGAAGGCGTGGAACATCGAGTCGTAGAGCTCCTGCTGCGACGCCGGTTCGAGCACCGGCACCATGGCGAAGCGGCCATAGACCCGGCTGTCCTGCTCGTTCTGTGACGAGTGCATCGACGGGTCGTCGGCTACGGCGAGCACCAGGCCTCCGTTGACCCCGGTGATGGCCGAGTTGATGAAGGCGTCGGCGGCGACGTTCAGCCCGACGTGCTTCATGCAGACCAGGCTTCGCTTGCCGGCGTAAGACATGCCGAGCGCAGCCTCGTAGGCCGTCTTCTCGTTGGTCGACCATGACGACCGGACTCCGCCTGCGCGGGCCGCCTTCGATCGCTGGATGTATTCGGTGATTTCGGTGGATGGGGTTCCGGGGTAGGCGTAGACGCCCGATATGCCGGCATCGAGGGCGCCTTGTGCGACGGCCTCCGCACCGAGGAGTAGTTGTCGGTTCATTCTCGATCAGTACTGATTCGACCCTCTGGGGCTCTATTGTTATGGGTAAAGATCATAAAATTTTCCTTCCCAAGAGAGCGAAAAATATCGGTTTTAGCGTTCCCGCCGTGACGTACGCCTTGGTACTCTCCTTTTCGTCAGGTAGCTTTAAAGGACAAAGCGCCTCCCCCGCCCCTATCCTCCGATTGTACCTGACTGCAAACATGTAGTTCCACACAAAAGCGGGATAATACTATGGCCAGACACATTCCGATCAGCGATCTCCGCCCCTGCGACGTACTTCTCTACCACGGCGATTCGGCAGTATCACAGGTGATCCAGTGGTTCGACGGTTCTGATTACGGTCATGCATCTATCTTCGACGGCTCGATGGTCGTCGAAGCCCTGTCCGGAGGGGTGACCAGGAACGAAGTTGGTGTTTCAGTCGCCGGAAGCATTTTCGTCGATGTCTGGCGGATGAACAGGGATGGGCACTCTATCGGCTCGCCCGAACTCCCCGACGGGCCAGTGCTCGATGTCGTCGGAAGGTATGCCGGCGAAGACGGACGATACGCCTGCGAGGAGATGCTCCTGCTCGCGCTGCTCTGCACCGGCCGACGCCTGCCGCAGCCGTTCCTGAGGTGGGCCTTCGACCGTGCGGCCTCATGGCTGGATGGCCTGGCAGATGAGGGTCGTGAACCGATGCTCAGCTCCGAGCTGGTTTTCCGCTGCTTTTCAGAGGCCGAGGGCGGTTACGGCCCCCGCATCATCGGGGTGGATATCAGGGCGAAGGTCGAAACCCTGCACATGCCGGGACGTGCACGCCGAAGGATGTCGCCGTCAGACCGGCTGGTTGCGGAGTTCCTCGATCGATACGCGTCCACCAGGCACAAGGAGACGCGGGACGAACTGCTCATGGCAGCAATCGAAGCGGACCCGAACTTCATCACGCCCGGTGATCTGAGCCGGAGCCCCGACTTCACGAAGATCGGCCGCCTGCAACCGCTTTCATGAAGCCGGAGCCGGCTCCGCCTCCCTCTTCCTGAACTCGATCACCAGGTACTGCTCCTCGTAGCCGGCGCGGGCGACCCTCATGCCGGCAAGGAATATCGGCAGCACCACCCCCTTCTGGTAGTTGCCGATCCTGACGGTCATCGAGTCGCCGATCTGCGTGACGTTGGCCTCCATGCGGTTATCAGACACGAAGGGCAGGCGCAGCTTCATCAGATAATACCCGTCGCCGCCCTTGGTGATTTCTACATGCTCTTCATGGTAGAAGATGTCGAGCGGGTTCCGGTCGCCGTACACCGTTTCCCCTACCCGCCTGAGCATCTCAAGTCCGAGCACCTCGGTGCGGAACAGCGGGACCTTCGTGATCGGTATGGGCGCGAACGAGGTCTCGATCTGCTCGATGTATTTTTTCTGGATCTCTTTCCAGCCCATGAAGTACTGCCCGTCCACATCATCCATGTAGACCCGGTTGATGACGATCTGGTCAACGGTGATGTTGTAGAGGTTCAGGTAGGTCAGCGCCCGCATCGACTCCTTGATCACCATCTTCTCCGGGTTCATGACCAGGCGGACGGTGGTCCGGGATCCATCGGACAGCAGCTCGATGATCCCCTCGACCGACGAGAAGAGGTGGTCCACCTGCTCGTACACCTCGGTTTCGGGCACGAAATCGTGCAGTCGTCCGATCCGTCTGGAGAGTGGACGGATCACCGGCTTGACCACATATTTCTCCATGTTCCTCATCAGCTTGAGCATCCAGCCGAAGGTCTCGGGAATGGAGAGCAGCCGCAGGGTCTCGCCCGTCGGCGCGCAGTCCACCACCAGCAGGTCGTACTCGTTCGACTCGTTGTAACGCTTGATGTACGAGAGCGAGAAGAGCTCCTCCATGCCCGGCAGCACCCCCATCTCCTCGACGTAGATGCCCTGGATGCCCTGTACCTCCATGAGGTGCGCGAAGTGCTGTCTTACGATCTCCCAGTTGAGCGACAGGTCGCCGTAGACGCTCACCTCCTGACCCCAGAGGTTCTCGGCGATCTTCACCGGGGATGGCCCCAGGGGGATGTCGAAGGAATCACCGAGGCTGTGGGCAGGATCGGTCGAGATCACCAGGGTCCGGTACCCCATCTCTGCGGCCCTGACCGCGGTCGCCGCCGCGATGGAGGTCTTGCCGACGCCCCCCTTGCCCGTGAACACGATGTTCCTCATGATACCTCCTGGCGGGGGAGGGTGCATTCGAATGTTGCAACTGCATGTTCCCTAACCGCGTTGGAAGGTAGATAATTCATCTCTGGAGCTGGAGCGGCGGCGCTCTTTTTTTGAAAAATATTGATGCCTTTGTTGCTTTATTATGGGCTTATGCTTAAAATCCAAGAGCAGTTTTTGTTGCATGTCCGGAGCATCCCTTGCCTTGACCGCCCATGCGAGACTGTGCTCTCTTTAGTGTCTCTTTCTCCTCAACCGGTGAACCTGTCGGGTACGTGTCCCGGCGTCCAGAACTGCAGTTGAGACAGTTCCAGCATTAACAATTGAAAACCTTGACTTCTTATGGCAAAGGTCGTTGTATTAGGGGCCGGAGTAGCAGGCCATACCTGTGCCTCGTTTCTCAAGAAGAAACTTGGCAAGAATCATGAGGTCGTGGTTGTCAGCCCGAACAGCTACTACCAGTGGATCCCTTCAAACATCTGGGTCGGCGTCGGCCAGATGAGCATCGACCAGGTCCGCTTCAAGCTGCAGAAGGTCTATGACCGCTGGGGGATCGTCTTCAAGCAGGCCAAGGCTGTTTCCATCTATCCCGAGGGCTACCCCGGGTATGACCGCGGATACGTCACGATCGAGTACACCGATGGAGAAAAAGCCGGGCAGACCGAAGCCGTCGACTACGACTATCTTGTGAACGCCACGGGCCCGAAGCTGAACTTCGAGGGTACAGAAGGCCTCGGCCCGGACAAGAACACTCTTTCCGTCTGCACCTACAGCCACGCCGCCGATGCATGGGAAAAGCTGCAGGAGAGCATCAAAAAGATGCAGAACGGCCAGAAGCAGCGCTTCCTCATCGGCACAGGCCACGCCATGGCCACCTGCCAGGGTGCTGCGTTCGAGTACATTTTGAACGTCGCCTACGAGATCTCCCGGCGTGGCTTGAGCAAGATGGCCGAGATTACCTGGATCTCGAACGAATATGAGCTGGGCGACTTCGGCATGGCCGGCGCGTTCATCAAGCGAGGAGGCTATATCACCCCTACCAAGGTCTTCACCGAATCGCTCCTGGCCGAGTACGGCATCAAGTGGATCCGCCGTGCAGGCGTCTACAAGGTCGAGCCGGGAGTCGTCCATTACGAGACCCTCGATGGCGAGATGAAGACGCAGGAGTTCGATTTCTCCATGCTGATCCCCTCATTCTCCGGGGTAGGCATGACCGCGTTCGACAAGAACGGCAACGACATCACCGACCAGATGTTCCTGCCGAACAAGTTCATGAAGGTCGATGCGAACTACGCCGCGAAGCCCTTCGATGAGTGGGCCGCTGGTGACTGGCCCACGATCTACCAGACTCCGAAGTACAGCAATATCTACGCCGCTGGTATCGCATTCGCTCCGCCGCACCCGATCTCCAAGCCCCAGAGCAGCCCCAGCGGGCGCCAGATCTTCCCGACCCCGCCGCGTACCGGCATGCCCTCCGGCGTTATCGGCAAGATCGTCGCCCTCAACATCGCCGAACAGATCAAGGGTGGCCACAAGGAGCATCACCACAAGGCGTCGATGGCGCGAATGGGTGCCGCCTGTATCGTCTCCGGCGGCTTCGGCTCCTTCGACGGTCTCGGCGCCTCGATGACCATCTTCCCGATCGTGCCTGACTGGGAGAAGTATCCCGATTGGGGCAGAGATATGACCTACTCGGTCGGCGAAGCCGGTCTTGCCGGCCACTGGCTGAAGTTCATCCTGCACTACCTTTTCTTCCACAAGGCTAAGGGGTATCCGTTCTGGTACCTGATTCCGGAGTAATTATGAGACATTCCCCGGGAGCGCCGAGCTCCAGCTCGGCATCTTTCCATTGATCCGCTCACGACGGTCGATGCGGCGTGAAATATTGCAGAAGTATCAGTCGAACACTCAAAACTCATGAACCATGGGTAACTACAAGATCAAGGCATATTACGACGAAGCCTACCCGCCGGTCCCCGACAAGGCAACGCTCTTCTGGCGCAAGTTCGTGCCGTGGCAGCTGTTCAGGTTCCTCATCCTCAACATCAAGATGATCCGCATCGTCGCAGGCGGCCACTCCTGAGCAGCGTTGCAGGTTAGTGTTGCGTACGTTGCGATACGTTTATTTTCAAGCCCTGGTTTTCGCCGGGGCTTTCCTTTTTCCTGCAGACCTGCGCTCATCTCGATCAACATTGTCGATGGTGCCCTTCCCCGGCCACAACAGCGAGATATTCCAGTAGTTTCTTATTTTGAAAAGGAAGGCGAGGTTTCCCCCTGATATTTTCATGATCCGCCTGCCCGTACAACACGAAACAGACCCATGCTCCCATGAGAAGAACGCCCCCATTCTTCCTTGCGGCGATGCTGATCCTTTCGCTGCTTACCGCCCGCCCTGCCTATGCAAGGATGTATTCGACCACCATGGATATCAAGGATGATCCGAGGATGATCGAATATCTCGTTTCACCCTCCATTTGTCGAATCCTTTACGATCTGGGGCTCGATCAGGATCGAAAACTCGGCATCAAGGACTGCGCAGGCAGGTATTACGTGCAACCGCTTCTGTCTGTCGTCATTTCCCCGATCGATGTTCCCGAAAAGAGCATGAATCCGGATAAAGGAGTCTGGTTGACGCGTTACTCCCTCACCCGTTGCGGAGACACGAAAATCTACAATGCCATCTTCACGGCAGATCCCGCAGGCGGATTCCCGACAGCAACCGCATTCTTTCCGGGAGGATCCTATGCAAGTCCACTTCTGATTCATGATGCCATGTTTCAGGCAACCGTAACCGCACTCGTCAAGAGCGGTGTTAATGACTGCAAGGAGGCGATGGTCTATGATATGCGCCCTGATGGCACTCCCGATAAAGACGGATGTTGGAGTGAAGTCTGGATCTTCAGGGTTTGCGGAAAGCTGGTCGATGTTCCCATCAATTTCGTCCCCGATCGTAAAACCGGTGGCACGACGTTTTACATGAAGATGAATTAGTGGCATGACGCCACCTCGTCGGATCCGAAACAGTTGCTGTTGTGCAATCTCCTCACCGTAGCTGATAGGGGGGATGTACTTGCGATCACGATCGATACGCAACCGGAATGTTTTTGCAGACCTGACAGGAGAATGACCATCATGACTGACTCGAGAGATTTGAAGGTTATCGCCGCATTTTTCATCCTCGCCTATTTGTTTTCATGGTCGATAGGAGTTCCCCTTGCCTTGCAGAAGCAGGGGCTCATACATGATGTGCTGCCCTCATGGACCCATTACCTGGTGGGTTACGGGCCGATGCTTTCGGCAGTGGTTGTCACGCTTTTTGCGGAAGGGGGGCCGGGCCTTGCCAGGCTCTGGCGGCGTTGCATGGTCGTCAGGTCGGGGCCATTCTGGTGGTTGATGGGTTTGTCGCCGCTCGTATTGGGCGCCGCGATTCTGATCACCATGAACGTTCTCCTCCGCAAACCTGTTGCGCTTGAGGAGTTCGGCAGGGTGCATTTCCTGCCTCCGCTCGGCATCGGAGCATTGGGGCTGTGGATCGGTACGTTCGGAATCGGGGAGGAGGTCGGATGGAGGGGATTCGCACTTCCCGGTTTGCAGAAGAAGATGAGCGCGCTGCTGTCGACCATCGTTCTGGCAGTGTTCTGGGGTCTCTGGCACCTGCCCCAGTTCTTTTACCTTTTCGATCCCTCTATTGCGGTCGGATGGGCGTTCGGACTGTTCACCGGCACCCTCCTCCTGACGTGGCTTTTCAACGGTTCAAAAGGATCGGTGCCTGTTGTAGCCCTATGGCATGGTTGCTTCAATTTCATGACGGCCTCCATCGCCGCCGATCCTCTCGTTCCGGTCATCCTGAGTACGGTCGTCATGATCTGGGCAGTGATCATTCTTTTCATTGGCGGTACGTCACGGCTGACACGGCAGGAAAAAGTACTTGCTTGAACGAATGCTGAACACTTAAATGGAGGATTGCTCTCCGGATTAACATCTGGGCTTTTACTCAAAATTACGATCGTTTTCTGATCATGAACGGTGAGATGGTCTATCATCTCAGAGCATCACTCAAGGATCCTGGTAAGATGTGGTTCGCCTTTTTCCGACAGGACAACGCTGTGCTTTCCATGATGGATCGTATTGAAAAGATAACTTCGGGTACTTGTAAATGATTACGCTAAAATCTTTTATCAGTGAAACATCATAAGGGCAATCGCATGATTCGATATGTCGGTATCGCGGGGCTCTCTTGCTCGGTGGGGGTGGGCATCGGCGCGTCCGGTTCGGCGGGGGCCGCAGTGAAGGCCGGGGCTGAGTTCGGTACGTGGGGTGTTGAAACGCAGTATCTCTCGCCCACCATTGTGCCGGGTGACGATTTCTACCGTTACGTGAACGAGGGGTGGCTGAAGACGGCCCGGATTCCTGCCGGTTTCCCGCAGGACGGGGCATTCATCGAGCTGATGCTGAGGACGGAAAGGCAGGTCCAGAGCGTCATCGACGAGGCGATGGCTCACTCTTCGGCGCCGGGTTCACCCGCGCAGCAGATCGCGGACCTGCGCGCAAGCTACATGGATATGGAGCGTCGCAACGCGCTGGGTTGCAGTATGCTGCTGGCCGAGGTGACGGCGATCATGAAGGCGAGGGATCATCGTGAGCTCGCCAGGCGCATGGGCGGCATCGGGCACACCGCACTGGTCAACTGTGAGGTGACGATCGATCCGGG
>Ga0326732_1000238_pt1 | contig 13162 bp, 13 predicted proteins | sample MHFSIPfraction_4_FD_207644 | JGI IMG/M metagenome (GOLD analysis project Ga0326732, IMG submission 207644) | Lab enriched peat soil microbial communities from Michigan Hollow, Ithaca, NY, United States - MHF12FN SIP fraction | ecosystem: Environmental > Terrestrial > Soil > Wetlands > Peat...
TACTCTCTTTCTTTTTCGTTTGAAACTTCTGATGAAAAATTCATTCAGGAAAATCCGTAAGGACAGCCAAAGTACAAGATTTCACAAAAAAAACAAAACCTGTACGCGTAAATTTTTGTATCAGCGCAATTTCTTTCAGCAACCCTCCCGGAAAGCACAAACCCCCGACCACCAGCTGTAGCTGAGATCGGGGGTTCCCGTCTGATAATATCATATCGCTACTGCAGCGCCGGCTCGACGACCGTGCTGCAAATACCACTCAAATCATGCTCCCCGCTCCGTCTTCCTGGCAGCAAGTATACCGAGGTTGCGAAGCGACAGCAGGTGTGCATGGATCAGCGCCAGTTCTCCGCTCCTGAAAAGCGTGAGGACCTCATCATCCGTCAGCTCGTTAAACTTCTTCTCATCGACGACAAGCATCCCGTTCAGGTCGAAACTCCGTCCATCATCAAGGGTGGCATGTGCCGTAATCTCATGCAACAGGTCCAGCTCATTGAGGCGGGCGCAGAAGCCCCAGTTCTGCTCCATGCGGAAATGGAAATCCTGCAAGAATTCCTGGATCTGGCGGCATTTTTCGGAAGGTTCCCCATTTTCGAAAAGCTGATCGCCCCCTTCGAGGTTGAATCCGTCATAAGACTCGTCGAAGCAGACCGTCATGACTCCATCGACCGCTTCGGTAATAATGAAGGGATAGCGGCGGATAAACGCCGGAATGTAAGGAGCATCCCACGCGCCCTCTTCATCGACGAACAGATTTTCGTTCGTCTCCAGGCCGAGCAGGGCCAGCGGAAGGATCTGGTTCTCGCCGTAGTTGCTGAAGATGATCGGGTAGCAACGGGCAGCATCGAAGAATTCCGAAGCCGCCAGCATAACCGTCAGGGAATCGGCGGCAAAACGATATCCGTTCGGACTCGGGCTCAGGGTCATCGAAGCGTGCGTCTCACTGCTGAGCGCAACATTGGAGGTATACATCATAGGTAAGAATCCTGGATGGGTTGATCAAAGCCTGCCCCGGTACACGCCGGAGGCAATATGCATGACATTAAACAAAATATAGCGTATTTCAATACACTCCAAACCCCCTGACACGATATCCCGTCTTCTGACTCACCGCCTGCGGTATAAATATAATGCGCCGGTCAACAGAGCTCGGGCCTTATTAAAAAAGTTGTTTACGACGGCGAGGGAATGACAGGGACATTCATAAATTCCCCTTTCCGGAACACAACAGCTTACCATCATATCAGGGATATGTTCAACAATCAGGAAGGGAGCCTCGACGCCGTCACGAAACTGACGCTGCAGTTCCTCGCGGAAGCCATAGGACAGTGCCCGGCAGGGCTGGAGAAAAGCTCGAACAGGGATATCGTCTTCGCCGTGCTCGGCTTCCAGTACGGCGCCGTGCAGAGCGCAGCCTATGTCGCAGGGCTGGACGAAGCGGCTACGGCAGGCATCGCTGACGAGGTTGTCGGCAAGATCAATGGTATGGACCGGGCAACCGCATCGAAATTCATCTCGGTCATGCCCATGCTCGCCGGAAAGGAGTACCCCCCGATCGGCATCGGCGGCAGGGCGATCATCAGCTTCTACAACGCTTCAACCGACGAAGAGAAAATCACCGCCGCCTCCTCGCTGCGCGAAATCCTTCGACAGATCGACGAAGCCTGACACTATCGGCCTCAGGCCCCTCAGAATCCACGCAAGGATAACGGCTTGTCTTTTGATACATAAGGGCACCTCGAAAAAGTGTCATGAGCGGTTCGAGTGCAAGGCGGATGGAGCGCAAAAACCGGAGCGTACATGGCTTACGTGAGGATTTTGAGCACCACCCAACGCCGCAATTGAGACGCGCAATAAGTTATTCGAGGGGCCCATAAGGTTTAAACCGAAATTCACCTCACATACTGGCCGGCGATGGCGCGGGTGAGCTCCTGAATGACGTCGCCGACAAGGTGGCGGGCTGCGAGTTCGGCGGGCGCTCCCCTGAGGGTGCCTGATCGCCAGGCTGCGCGCATGTTCCTGAACATTTCGGCTATGGCGGCGGCATCCCCGGCGGAAGCGGTCACGCCCCCGGCTTCGGCCACGAGCTTCGAGGCGGGGCCTTCGGGAAGGATGCCGCAGAGCGGCAGGCCCATGCCGAGCGCGTCGACGAGGCGGTCGGGAATGGTGCAGGTGTTGGGGGCCGTCCCTCCGAGCATGGCGCAGAAGAGACCGGCCTGACGGCACTGCCCGAGCTGGTCGCCGGTGCGCCCGCCGGCCGGGGGTGTCAGCAGCGCATTTATAGGGCTCTTTGCGGTACAGCGGAGCAACTCGTCGACCCCTTCGCCGAATGACATGAACTCCACATCACCGGGATTGATGCCGTCGGATTTGATCCAGGCTTCGATGCCGGCGACTGCCGCTTTGAGCTCCGCTTTCGGCATCTCGTCGATAAGGAGGGCGATGCGCAAAACCCCGTCACGAGCCTTTGCGGCGGGCTGGCGGAAAATGGGGTGCGACGGGTCGAACGACGGCGGCACGATGGTCATCGCCCCGTGGTCGAGTCGGCCGAAATACTTCTTCAGGAAATACTCCTTCAGGGCCCGCGTCGTCGTAGTCATGGGTACGCCGGAGAGCATGATCCGCTCTTCGGCCTGTGCGGCGGCGGACGATGCCGAGGCGCCGGGCTCGGGCATGGATGGGTCGAGCGGTGCGGTGATGTCGAGCACGACCGTAAGGTGATGCTTCCTGGCTGTTTCGAGCGCAAGCATCAGCGGCGCCAGGGGAGGTCCCTGGGCGTAGAGCATTTCAATCTCCGGATTCTCCGCAAGCAGCTTTTCGACCAGCGCGGCAGCCCCTTTCTGCCAGTCCGCCCGATCATGCCCGTCCCTGAACAGGCCCGTCAGACGGGCGGCAAGCGGGCGGAGCACGGCAACATCCCTGCCGTGAAGGAGTGCGTTGATCTCGGGGGCTTCGAGTTTTGAAACGTCGATATCTGGCCCGGTTCGATGCACCTCGATGATCCGCTCAGAGCCGGCAGGCACGGAGGACTCCTGGCCTGCTACGGCCGGCTGAGCCACCACGACAGGCACCCAGCCGATCTCAGGGAGGTTCGACGCGATCTTCCATACCCTCGATGCGTCGCCGTTGACGAACGGAGGGAAGTTCCGGGTCAGAATCAGGGCTTTTCTCACGTCAACTCTCTTTTTTCAGTGTTTTGCCACGACCGGCGATGAGCCCCTGAAGGGCGCCTCCCGATACCATGAGGAACGATGCGACAATGGCAGCCATGGATAGCGCACGTCCGGTCTCGAAGCGGCTGCGGTCATAGGAAAAGCGGACGTCGTGCTCACCGGCCGGCAGCTCGACGCCGCGGATGACGCCGTCAACCTTCACGGTCCTGGCCTCGCGACCATCGACCGTAAGCTTCCAGCGCTGCGGATAGTAGACTTCGCTCAGCACGAGAAAGGCGTCACCCGCCGCCCGGACCTTCATGGCGATCGACTCTGAAGCCCTGGCCATCGAAAGGAGGGTGCCTGAGGCGAACCTCTTCGTACCCTGCCACGGCAGGCCTGCGGCCCAGGCTTCGCCCGGCGCTCCCCTTCCGGACATCACCGCGTCGATGGCATCGCCGTCGGTGGCGACAGCGGTGACGGAGGGGGCGAACCAGGCACGCGGCATGGTTGCCGACAGTTCGTAGACCGCGACCGGAACGTCACCCATTGCGGTCCGCAAGGTTCCGGCCATGACCGGGGAGAACTCCGGGTAATCCAGCGGCGCCGGCGAAACGACGTAACGCACGTTAAGCATGCGCAGCACGCCGATATTGGCCAGGTTCGAACTCCGGGAGAGAAGCGCCTGGTAAGCGCCAAGCTTGGCCGCATGGTAGCCGCCGACTGATTCGATGCCGGCGATGCTGAATTTGTTCTCCGGGAAAAGGGGACCGACCGGGTAGATCCTGAAGGCGCCCGGCTGCTTCGAGAGAAACTGCGTGACCTCGTCTCCGCCGAGCGCACGGTCCACCGCCGAGCGGTCGACGAGGGGGGCAGGGCGCAGGGAGCGTTCGTCCGGAAAAAGGATCTGGCGGTCTACAAGAAAAAGGTCGCCAGCGGAGAGGAGCACAAGGAGCAGTGCCGCCTGCCCGGCGGTTATGATCTTCCTCGCCGCGAGCCACGCGAGGCCTGCCGTCGCGGCAACCCCCATCGCGAACATGAAGACGCTGCTTCGCCAGAGGCTCCAGCGGAGATTGTCCACCATCGCGACGATCTCGGCGCTTTCGACCCGGACCGGCGGAAACATTGGGCGAACAAGCTGTTCGAAGTTGCTTTCAAGCGAAATGAAGAGCAGCGCGATGAGGCCGACGACGGCCGCAGCCGGGCGAAAGAGCGGTGAGGTTTCTGCCGGAGGCTTGTCGATGAAGGCCTGCAGGCCGTAGCCTGCGAGCACGGCGAGGCAGAGCGACACGGCGACGAGCGCCATCGAGGGCACCCTGAAGGTACGGAACAGCGGCGCGAAGTTGTAGAAGAGGTCGTAGACAGGACTGAACCAGCTGCCGAACGAGATCAGCAGGAAGAGCAGGGCCGCGCCGGAAAAGAAGAGCACCCGCGGCTTGCGCCCGCCGGTCACAATACCTGCAGCGGCAAGCAGGAGCACGACGAGGCCCGCATAGTTAGGAAAATCGGTGAAAGGCATGAAGCCCCAGTAGGTGGCGCCGCCGAAGCCGAACGATCCGGGAAGGAGGTAGGTCAGAAGCTCGGCGGGGTGCAATGACCACTGTGTCGCATAGCCGTAGGCCGTGGCTGGGTCTCCTGCAGCTGAACGGGCCGAGGATGGGAGGTAGTCGAGTGCCGGAAGGTAGATCTGCATGGCGACGGCGAGGCCGAGCGTGAGGGCGACAACGGCGAGGAGCCCTGCCCTGGCCGGATTACGGCCGGATTTGGCTCCTGAAGCGATCAGGAGCACGAGGAACGGCAAGACGAGCATCCAGGTATAATAGGCGACCTGCACATGGGCTCGCTGGAGCTGGAGGCCGAGCACGAGGGCAAGGAGTCCTGCATCGGAGATCCTGCCACGATCGCCGAGCCCGAGGGCGGCCCAGAGGGCCCACGGCATCCAGGCGGCGGTCATGAGCTGGCTGCCGTGTCCGAAGGCGAACATGGCGGTCATGAAGGGGTTGAGCATGAAGGCCGATCCTGCGAGGAAGGCCGGGGCGTCATCGAGGCCGAGGCGCTTCGAGAGGGCATAACCTCCCATGCCGGCGAACACGAGGTGCAGCCACTGCGTGTGGACGCCGTCGAGGCGGAGCAGGTCGGACAGGATATTCGGAAGGTAGAGGCCGCTGAGGTAGCTGAAGGCTTCGACGGTCGGCATTCCTGAAAAGGTCCATGGCGACCAGAGCGGGTAGGTTCCGGTACGGGCGCGCAGGGCGTCAAGCGCCTTCGACAGGGCCATCGGGGTGATGCTGTCCGGGGAGCCGGGCACAACCTGCAGGAGCAGCACCTTGCCGTAAAGCAACGCCCCGAGGATCATGAACAGGATCGTGGCGACCATGTAAGGCCATACTGCTTTCTTCACGTTACTTCGTTCGTTGAGTGGTTGTTCCGAGACGGAATGAAGCTGAAAATAACCTCCAGCTCCTCCCGTTCCAATCGAAACGTCCAGATGAGCAGGATGTAGATGAACGATGCCCCGGTGGCGCCGGCGGCAAGAGCCTGTAACGGGGCAAGCGTGGCGAGCAGGGGGCGGGCGGCGAGGAGGGCCGAAGAGGTGACCGCCGCTGAGAGCAGCGGCTTCCAGGCCTTCCGGGAGAGCGCGCCGATGCCGAGCAGCCAGCGCATCTCGACGGCGCGGGCCACCGAAAGAAGCAGGGTAACGGCGAGCGTTGAGAAGGCCGCGCCGTCGAGGCCGTACCGCGGGATGAGCAGCAGGTGCAGCACAACCTGCAGGAGCAGCGCCGCGGCCTGGTTGACGAGGCTAAGCCGCTCTCCGCCGGCCATCGCCAGCACGGTGCTCCCGAGCCCGAACCACGCCTGCAGGAGCGCGGAAACAGCAAGGAGGACGAGCGCCGTGGAGCTTCCGGTGAACCCCGATCCGAAAACGGAGAGGGCCTCTTTCGGGAAGAGGGCGAGGATCATCGCCGGAAGCAGCACGATCGTGAGAATCCACCGGCTGACGAGGTCGTAAAGCTTCCGGATGCCCGCCGAGTCACCCCGTGCGTGGCATGCGGCGATCATCGGAGCGGCGATCCCTGAAAAGGCGAGGAAGACCGCTCGCAACAGTCCGGCCGTCCGGGCTGCCGGGTGGTAGAGACCGACCGTCCGCGGGTCCGTGAGCAAGCCCAGCATCATGATGTCGATCCAGTGCGAGAACATGCCGAAGAGCGACACGGCGAGCAGAGGCACGGCCACATGGATCATCGCCCTGTCCGGCCGGGCGCGGAGCAGGTCGCCGGGCCCGACGCCGGTTGCCCTGCCGAAGGCGGGCAGTACCCAGGCGAAGGCGAGCAGCGCCGTCGGTACGAACGGCACGACGAGGGCGGCTTCGATTCCAGAGAGGTACCTCGCTCCCACCATGAGCAGCAGGAGGGCCAACGGGGCGACCACCTGCGTCGCAAGCACCTTGGGAGCGAGCCTTCTCGACGCCTGAACGGCATGGCCGGCAAGCAGGGTCGCCACCGAAACCGGTATGGCGGCCGCAGCGCTGCAGAGTGTGAGGCGCAGCAGTTCGCCCCCGTGGAGGGCGGTCGTGATCCATCCCGAGGATATGATGAGCAGCGCCGACACGGCGAGCGCCGAGAGCACCCCCATCCAGAGGGCTGAGGCGACCACGCGCCGTCGCTCCTCCCCTTCGTGGCGGTTGGCGAAGCGCAGAAGGGTGGCGTCGAGGCCGAGAGTCGCGACCACCTCACCGACCTGCATGACCGAGACCACCAGTGCGTAGGTTCCAAGGGCCTCTGCTCCGAGCAGGCGGGCGGCCGCCAGGTTGTAGGCGAACCTGACGAACTGGCCGAAGGCGAAACCGGCCATCGAGATGCCCGCCTGGCGGGCGATGGTCGCCTCCTGCTTCACGGGCGCCCCCGGTCGAGGGATTCACGGATCTCCTGCACCATGGAAGCGGCCAGGGTGTCCCAGCTGTGCTCACGGGCGAATGAGCGACGCTCCTCTTTCCGGGTATCGGCCATCGCCTGCGGCACGAGCCGGACGAACGCCTCCTGGTCCGAGGCGACCGTCACCACCTGCCTGGCCCTGTCGAGTGCGCTGCAGTAGTCGATAGCCAGCACGGGCACTCCTGCCGCCGTGTACTCGTAGAGCTTGTTGGGGTGGGATGCCCGCTTCAGGTCGCTGCGCTCGAGCGGCATCAGGGCGAGGTCGAAGCGCTGGACCCATGCGGGAAGTTCCTCGTAGGGGACCTTACCGACACAGTGAACGTTGGGCAAGGCAAGCAGCGATGCGTGCCGTGTCGTCCAGTCACGGGCATAGGCGGGGCCGACCAGCACGACACTGTACTCCGGCCAGGCTTTCGCAACCGCCTCGACGAGGCCCGCATCGATCCAGTCGAGTGCCCCTGCATAGCCGAGAATCGGCTTCGGAAGTGTCGCCAGCAGCGGGGGAACCTCTTTGCGGGGCCGGGCGAAGTGTTCGAACTCGACACCGTTGCCGAGCTCGACGCACCGCACTCCCTCCGGGGGCCGGAGCTTGTCGAGCAGCTCGGTGGAGACGTAGAAGAGCAGGTCCGAGGCGTCGAGGTACCGGCGCAGGGAGTCGCGCAGCCAGCCTGGCGCCCCGGTGAAGCCGAGGTGGTCGTCGTTGGCGTCGTAGAAGCGGAGCCGGCAGGGCATGGTTGCCGCGACGCCCCCCCAGAAGATGTTGCTGAGGCCGATGACCCGGCCGGGTGACGAGAAGCCGAGCATTCGCGCCCAGAGTTCGAAGACGAGGCGCCCGGCAAGAGAGACAATCCAGCGCACCGGAGCGCTGTCGAACAGCGGCACCATGCCGGAGGGTACCTGCTTGAGGAAGGGCACGGTCACGACGGTGACGTTGCCACGCTTCACAGGGAGCCAGTGCTGCCTCCTGCCCAATGCGAACGGCTCGACGAACAGGATGCGCCAGGCCGCCGGGAAGCGCTGCAGGAGGCGCTGCTTGCGGGTCGACAGGAAATCCCACTGGATCTCCGAGAACCAGACGAGCGTCACGACGCCCTCCGCCCCGTTATGGCCTCTTCGCGAGCTCATAGATCCTGATCCTTTCGAAAACGCAGCGCAGGAGCGGACGAATGCCGGTGAAGCAGAAGCGGAAGGGACGGATGCCGAACTCCGCGCTTCGCAGTACCGTGAAGCCGGCGCGGTCAAAGAGCGATTCAAGGGAACGGCGAGGCATCTCGTGGAAGTGGTCGGGGCTCTGCAGGAAGAGGGGCTTCCAGGCCGGGGTCGAGACGAAGAGGCGCGAAGCCGGTCCGGGCGCCAGCACCTTTCGCGCCTCGAGCAGCAGGTGAAGCGGGTTGTAGAGGTGTTCGAGCACCTCGAAGGCGGCCACAACCGGATAGCTCCCGTCGAGGGCGCCGGTATCGAGGTCCACCGAGGTGGTGTCGAAGCGGCAGCCGAAGAGCTCCTCGAGCATGCCGGTCACAGGGGTGCGATCGCCGATGTCGAGACCCGACGCAGGCCGGCTTCCCGCCATCCCCGAACTCCTGAGGAAGGCGACGCTCTTCTCCCATCGCATCCCATGGGCGGGGTCTGAGCACCACTCGCGGTCGACCATGGTCCTATAGCCGCCCTGCGTCATGCGCCCTCCTCCCTGCGCACTCGGGCACGGCGGATGAACGCGATCTTGAGCAGGCTGCCAGCGCTCCTGAAGGGCAGCAGCAGCGGGTAGAGCAGCAAGCCACGCCACATGCGGTGCCGCTGCATGATACGGATGGCGGCGCGGCCCTTGCGGAGCTGTTTGCCGAAGCTCATCTCACCGCCGGCCGAGGCCGACACCCGGTGCCATATCCGCGACGCCGGCTCGTACCGGACGACCTTTCCGGACTCGCGCACCCTCAGGGAGAGGTCCACGTCCTCCCCGTACATCTCGAATCCCTCGTCGAAGCCGCCGAGCGCCTCGAAATCGGTGCTGCGCATGCAGAGACAGCAGCCGGTGGCATAACGGGTCGGGCCCGGCACGCTGAAACGCGGAGCGTCGGGCATCCTGATGCCCCGATGGGCGATCGTGCCGGTGTTCGGCTCGACGATGCCGCCGGCGTACCAGATGCGCCCGGGGTCGTCCATGTAGAGGATCTTCGGCACGGCGATGCCGTTCCAGGGATCACGCAGGGCCACGACGAGCGGTTCGAGGAACCCTTCGTCCACGATGGTATCGTTGTTCAGGAACACGACCGTCTCGAATCCCCTGCCCCTGAGCGAGGCGAACCCGGCGTTGCAGCCGCCCGCAAAACCGAGGTTTCGGGGGAGCTCCATAACTTCGACATCCGGGAAGGCCTGGCGGACAAGGGAAGCGGAGCCATCGGTGGAGCCGTTGTCCACGACGATCGTGGTGAATGCCGGGCGCCGCACCTTCGCGAGCGAGGCGAGGCAGGCGAGCGTGTCGGCTGCGCCGTTCCAGTTCAGGACAATCACGGCTACCCCCACCTCCTTCATGCCCCCTCCCTTGTTTCCTTTTCCAGAAACGCGGCAGTCTCTTCGGCGAAAACCTGCCAGGAGATCGCTTTCCCGGCCTGCTCGATTCCTTCGCGAAACGGCATCGCTTCCCGTTCGCCGAAGAATGCGAGGATGCCTTCGGCGAGTGCCTCGGGGCCCGGCTGATCGACAACCCATCCGTTTCGACCGTGGGCGACCTGCGAGGCGAGTTCTCCGGCAGCACAGGCAATAACCGGCAGCCCATGGCCAAAAGCAAGGGGTATGACCCCGGACTGCGTGGCCGATTGGTAGGGAAGGACAACGGCATCGGCAGCTGCAAACAGGGTTCCCACCCGCTCGACCGGCACGTAACCGGGTCGGAAATCGACGCATCCGGCTATCTCCAGACGTTCGGCGAGTGCCCTGAAAAGAGCCGCATCCTGGATGAACTCGCCGGCGATAACAAGCTTCAGCGAAGTATCCTCACGATGTGCAATGGCCATGGCTTCAAGAAGCACCTCCAGTCCTTTGTACCGGCGGATATAGCCAAAGAAGAGCAGCACTTTTGACTCGCCTGGCAGGCAAAGCGCACGTCGGGCATCGCGTTTCGTCGGCATCGGACCATGCGTTTCGTAGAGCGGGTGAAACAGGGTAATGGCAGGCTTCCTCCGGTTGCTGGCATCGAGCTCGCTTCGGACGCTGGCGGAAAGCGTGACGAATCCATCGACAGAGGAAATGAGCAGGCGCTGGAGCAGCCGCTCTGCCGGGAGCGGTTCGTGCGACGTGAAATTATGCAGCAGCGCGAAGGTTCTGATGCCGGTCACGAAGCGCAAGACCGTGCAGAGGGGCGCAAGCAGGCCGGTCCAGTATGCCACGACCAGCACATCCGGCGAGAGCCGCCTGATGGCGAGGGTAGTTGACAACCAGCTCAGGGGATTCATGAGGTCGAGACTGAATGAGGAGTCGCAGGAAGCGACATCACCGGGATCGGCAGCACTGCGCCCTTTCAGGAGCCAGTCGGGATAGAGCCTCCGGAACGGAACAGGAACAACCAGGCAACCGACCTCTTCGAATGCTGTCTTAAGCCGGCTGCTGAACCGTGCGATACCGCCCTTCAGCGGCGGGAACGGGCTGATCAGGGCTATCCGCACGGCTTGAACGATGTGTGTCCGGGCGGGCGCTATGCTTCGCCGAACCCCTGTTCGAAAAATTCGATGAGCTGTCGGGCGGCTTCGGCCTCGTCCTCACCCTCGAGCCTGAGCACCATGCGGGAGCCCTTCGGGGCGGCAAGGCTCATCACGCCGATGATCGACTTCGCGTTGATCTCGGTGCCGTCCATCTCGATAAAAAAATCGGACTTGAACTTGGACGCGAGTTTGACGACGGCTGCAGCCGGACGGGTATGCAGACCGGCACTGTTCCTTATGGTCACTTCCTGGACGATCACGTATATCTGGATGGTTTAGAGTTTCCTGACCATGGCAATCTCATCGCACGCCATGAGCTTGGGGCAGTTGGTGCAGTCCCTCCAGATCTTCTGGGGGAAGTACTCCTTGTCGATATCCTTGTAGCCCATCCTTTCGAAGAATCCCGGGTTCAGGGTGAGCACGAACACCTCACGGACCCCCTCCTCGGTGAGCACGGACTCCGCCTTTTCGACGAGCAGGCGACCGATGCGGGCCCCCTTGAACTCCTCGATGACGGCCAGCGAACGGATTTCGGCAAGGCGCTCCGTGTAGAAGGCCACGGCGCAGCAGCCGATGACCTTGCCTTTATAATCGGCTACGAAGAAATTACGAATATCCTCGATAATATTCTCGACCGGCCGCTTGAGCATGATCCCCTTTTCGGCATAAGCCGCGGTGATCTTCGAAATGGCCGAGGCATCGGCGAGGCGCGCGTTCCTGACGCGGGTTTCAGCTACCGGCATCTTCAGTCGTTGACGGTTCTTGTTGAGGGTGCGTTGAGACCATGCTCCACAGTTCATCCTTGAGCGTCTTGAGACCCTTGCCGGCGACGCTCGAAATGGGAATGACCCTGATACCTGGCTCGAGCTCCGGTACGGTGAACTCCTCCGGTGCGATGTCCATCTTGGTGATCACGGCGATCCTCGGCTTCGAGAGCAGAGTCGGCTCGAACTTTTCGAGCTCCTTCAGCAGCGTCGCGTACTCGGCGGCGATGTCTGCTGAATCGGAAGAAACCATGATCACCAGCACCCTGGTCCGCTCGATGTGGCGGAGGAACTGGATTCCCAGCCCGCGTCCCTCGGCAGCTCCCTCGATGATACCGGGAATATCCGCCATGACGAACGATTTGTACTCCTCATAGCGCACGATACCGAGGTTGGGCACCAGCGTCGTGAACGGGTAGTCGGCGATCTTGGGCCTGGCTGCGCTGAGCACCGAGATCAGGGTTGACTTGCCCGCATTCGGGAAGCCGACAAGCCCCACGTCGGCCATCAGCTTCAGCTCCATCTCGAGTTCGAAGGCATCGCCCGGCTCGCCGGGCTGTGCGAACCTCGGGGCCTGCCTCGTCGCAGTGGCGAAGTGCTGGTTACCCCAGCCACCACGGCCGCCTTTGGCAATCATCACCTCCTGCCCGTCCTCGATCATGTCGCACATCACCTCGCCGGTCTCCGCATTGCGTACCACCGTCCCGCACGGCACGCCGATCACGATGTCGGCGCCGTCGCGACCGGTCTTTCGGGCACCGAGCCCGTGGTTGCCTCGGTCGGCGGCATAGGACTTCTTGTATTTGAAATCGAGCAGCGTCGCCAGCTGCTTGTTGGCGCGCAGGTAGACGTGGCCACCACGGCCGCCGTCGCCGCCGTCGGGGCCGCCCTTGGGCACAAACTTCTCCCTTCTGAAACTTACGCATCCACGCCCGCCGTCACCGGCATGCACGGATATCTTCGCACTGTCGACAAACTTCACGCTGCTCCTGTTCCTTTTGTAATAATCGTCATCAAATCCTAAGTTATGCTGAACCTGTAACCGCCACCACCTATGCCGGGATCAAAAAAACCAGCAGACTCTGCCGCGCCGAGCATCGAAGAGCTGATCCAGCGCCTCGAGGAGATCTCCCGCCGCATCGAGAACCCGGATACGGGCCTCGAAAACTCCATCTCTCTCTACCAGGAGGGCATGGCCCTCGCCGAGGAGTGCCGGAAGCGCCTCATCGAGACCAGGAAGACGCTCGAGACGATCAATCCCGAGCTATCGAAAAACCGTCCCGAACCCGGTCGTCCAAAAGACCTCTTCGGCCTGTAGGGGCAGGCCCCTGTGCCTGCCCGGCCCACGCACCGGCCCTGACGCCCGGAGACGAAAATTACCCCTCCAGCAGTTTTTTCAGGATCTCGTTCACGACCTGCGGGTTCGCCTTCCCCTTCATCTTCTGCATGCACTGGCCGACAAAGAAGCCGAACAGCTGCACCTTGCCGCTGCGGTACTGCTCGAGCTGCTTCGCGTTCGCGTCGAGGATCTCCTGGATAGCCGCTTCGATGGCCCCGGTATCGGAGACCTGCGCAAGCCCTTCGCGCTCCACGACCGCTTCGGCCGTCGCCTCGTCGGA
>Ga0326732_1000239_pt1 | contig 13161 bp, 10 predicted proteins | sample MHFSIPfraction_4_FD_207644 | JGI IMG/M metagenome (GOLD analysis project Ga0326732, IMG submission 207644) | Lab enriched peat soil microbial communities from Michigan Hollow, Ithaca, NY, United States - MHF12FN SIP fraction | ecosystem: Environmental > Terrestrial > Soil > Wetlands > Peat...
GGACCAGGGCACCGACACCCTCTATGGCAACGATATCGGCATCGAAGACATCATCTGGGAGGGCGAACTGCCTAAGATCAAGGATAGGGCCCTGGAAGTCGGCGTCGGCCGGACCGCTCCTCGGGCCGCCTTCGGCGAGGCCGTGCGCCAAGCCATGGCCGGCGGAAGGACCGTGCATTATCTGCCGCCCTACCGGTCCGACAACGCCATCGTTCTGAGCGATCTTCTCGGCATCCCCGTCAAGGACCTCAGGGCCAAGGCCTCGGCGGCCTTCATCAAGGCCTCGGTCGACCAGCGGATCATCAAGTCCAAAGAGGAGATCCGGGAGATCGAATCCGCCGTGGCCGTCAGCCGGGAGATGTACCTGGCCGCCATGAAGCTGGCCAAGCCCGGCCGCTATGAGTACCAGATCTCCGGGGCCATGGAGGGGATCGCCCTCGCCTACGGCATGCATCTGGCCTTCCCGCCCATCGTCACCGTCAACGGCCAGATCTTCCACATGCATTCCCACGACAACCTGCTGACCCGGGGCCGGCTCCTGATCTGTGACTGCGGCGCCGAAGCGGCCAGCGGCTACGCCTCCGATATCACCCGGGCTGTGCCCGTCGGCGGCCGTTTCAACGCCCGTCAGAAGGCCATTTACGAGATCGTCCTGGCCGGACAGCAATCGGCCATCAAGTCCGTCAAGCCGGGCATCAACTTCAAGGACATCCATCTTCAGACGGCCCGGATCATGACCGACGGCCTGAAGAGTCTGGGCCTGATGAAGGGCGATGCCGCCGAGGCCGTCGCGGCGGGCGCCCATGCCCTCTTCTTCCCCCACGGCCTCGGCCACAACCTGGGCCTCGACGTCCACGACATGGAGGACTACGGCGAGAACTACGTCGGCTACGGCGAGAAGGTCGAGCGCAGCTCCCAGTTCGGGTTGGCCTACCTGCGCATGGCCCGGGTGCTTCGGCCCGGCCACGTCATGACCGTCGAACCCGGGATCTATTTCATTCCCGCCCTCTTCGACCTGTGGCGGAAAGAAAAGAAGCATCGGGAATTCATCGTCTATGACGCCGTCGAGAAGTTCCTTGGCTTCGGCGGGGTCCGGATCGAGGACGACGTCCTGGTCACGGAGAAGGGCCGCAAGGTCCTCGGGCCGCCGATCCCCAAGACCATCGCCGAAGTCGAAAAGGCCTGCCGGGCTTGAGGATCGCTCTCGTCCAGCAGCAGGCCAGCGGCGACCCGGCCGGGAACCGGGCCAGGGGAGAAGCGGCCTTTCTCGAGGCGGCCCGGAATGGGGCCAACCTCGTCGCCTTCGCCGAGCTGGCTTTCACCCGGTTCTACCCGCAGGTCCCGGCGACCGCCGGGAGTCCGGCTCTCGCCGAGACGATCCCCGGTCCCACGACCGATCTCTTCTGCGCCTTGGCCCGAGAGACCGGGGCGGCCGCCGTGCTCAACCTGTTCGAGCGGGACGGGGACCGGACCTACGATTCCTCTCCGGTCATCGATGCCGACGGGACGATCCTCGGCGTCACCCGCATGGTCCATATCATGGAAGGGCCCGGATTCCATGAACGCGGCTACTACGCGCCCGGCGACCGGGAAAGATCCGTCTTTTCCACGGCCGCCGGCCGGATCGGAGTGGCCATCTGTTACGACCGTCATTTCCCGGAATATATGAGAGGCTTGCGGCTGGCCGGGGCGGAGCTCGTCGTCGTGCCGCAGGCCGGGACGTCGGGGGAGTGGACCGAAGGGATCTTCGAAGCCGAGCTCCAGGTGGCCGCCTTCCAGAACGGCTACTATGCCGCCCTGGTGAACCGGGTCGGCCGGGAGGAGGGTCTTGAGTTTGCCGGGGAGTCCTTCGTCGTCGACCCCGACGGCCGAGTCATCGCCAGGGCGCCGGACGGCCTCGATCGGATCCTCTATGCGGATTGCGATTTTGCCAAGAACGCCGCCTCCCATGCCGCGCGGCACTTTCTCGTGGACCGCAGGCCGTCCGTCTACGGAGCGATGGGCCTCGCCGATGCCGGCAAGAAGGTGCGCTGATGCCGCGCTGGTACGTCGTCAATACGAGGCCAAAGAAGGAGAGCCAGGTCGAGCGCCTGTTCACCGAGGGCGGGTTCACCATCTACTGCCCCAAATACGTCCGGGAAAAGCGGGTCGTCCCCTTCTTTCCAGGCTACGCTTTTCTGCAGTTCGAATTCCCGGACCAGTTCCAGATGGTCAAGTACACCCGCGGCGTCAAGCGCGTGGTCGGCAACGACGCCGGCCCCACGCCCATCCCGGCCGAGATCGTCGAGGGCATCAAGTCCCGGGAGCGGGACGGGCTTATCGTCTTCGAGAGATACGGCCAGGAGCCTGCGGTCGGCGATGAGATCGTTGTCGTCGAGGGCCCGCTCAAGGGCCTCAAGGGCATCTTCCGCAAAGAGGTCGGCGACAGCGAACGGGTGATGATCCTCCTGAACTACGTCTCCTACCAGGGCATGCTGCTCATCGAAAAGGATAAGCTCAAGAAGGTCTAGCGGTCTATTTCCGGGCCTTCAGGGCGTCGAGGAAGGGCTGCTTGAGGCTGCTCGAGGAGAAATAGACGATCCCGTCGGCCTTGAGGGCCTTGCTTGTCCGCATCTGTTCGATCATGCCCTCGGGCGTGTTCTGGTTGTGCGAGGTGCCGATGCCGATCCCCGGGCAAACGAGGGCATGACCCTTGGCATAGCTGACCGCCTCGCGGGTGAGCCTTTCGTAAAGCTTGCCATCGTTCGTGTAGATCATCGGGTTGAGCATATCGACGAGCCCTTCACGGCCCCACTCGGCCCAATCCTGGCCGATCATGACCCGGGCGTTCACGGCGTCCGGGAAGACGGCGGCGCTGATCCTGACCTTCCGGCCAGTCGTTTTGAGAGCGTCCCGGAGCTCCCGGACGAAGAGCGTCACCCGGTCCGTGTTCCAGCGGAGCCAGACGTTCCAGGCGGGGTTGCCGGTGTCGCGGGCCTTGACCGCGGCCATGTCGATGCCCGTGTCCGCCTTGAACAGCCTGAGGGTCTCAGCGTCGAAGCTGAAGAACGGCTCGGTCGGCTCGCAGGGATAGCGGATGTAGTCGAGGTGGACCCAGCCGACGTCGTACCTCAGGACGACTTCGAGCATCAGGCTGATCTCATAGGCCCGGGCCGCCGGCAGGGCCGGGTTGACGGCGCCGACCATCTCCCGCTTCGGAGAGGTGATCAGCCATTCGGGATGCTCGCGGACCTGGCCGAGGAGGGAGGATTCGGGAAAGACGCAGAACCAGGGATGGACCTCCATCTTCCGTTTTTTCGCCTCGGCCAGGAAGGTCCCGAAGAAGTCCCAGTTGTAAGCCGGATCGGGAACGCCGATCTCGCTCGCGTAATAGACGTGGCCCGAGGTGTTCTTGACCAGCATGATCAGGGTGTTGATCCCGGCCGCGGCATATTCGTCGAGGGTCGTCCGCATCTTTTCGACCGCGGCCGCCTTGTCGGGGCCGAAGAGGCCGGGGTGCATCCAGACGCCGCGTACGGGCATCGCAAGCGATGCTTCGGCCGCGCCGCTTGAGCAGGCGGGTGCGACGGCCAGAACGAAAGTCGCCAAAAAGAAGGATAGGACGGCGAGGGCTCGGGATCTCATCGAGGGCCTCCTTGGCGCGATTGACCGGACGTGCGCTAAGAGAAAGTCAGTCTTGATATAACAAATGGAGGGCCTTCGAGTCAAAGCTCCTGGCGGGATGAGTCCTCAGCCGCGGGGCTTGCCGTGGCCGCCGCCGCCCGGCGTCTCGACCCTGAGAACGTCGCCCGGCGCGAGCTTGACGTTGACTTTCGAGCCGACGACCTTGGTCCGGCCCCGGGCGATGATCGAGTTCCGGCCCTTGGCCCCCGGCCCGCCGCCCCTCTTACCGTAGGGGGCGAAACGCCGTCGCTCGGAGATGACCGTCAGGTCGACCGGGACCCGGAATTCGTATTCGCGGACGATGCCTTCACCGCCCCGCCGGGCCCCGCGGCCGCCCGATCCTTTTCTCAGACGGTAGGACCGGATCTTGAGCGGCAGGTAGTTTTCGAGGGCTTCGACCGGCGTGTTGAGCGAGTTGGTCATGTGCGTGTGGACGCCGTTCAGACCCCTCGCTTGCGGGCCGGCCCCCATGCCGCCGCCGATCGTCTCGTAATAGGCAAAATGCCGTTTCGTATCGGGGTCGTACCCGCCAAAAGCGACGTTGTTCATCGTCCCTTGGCTGGCCGCGGGGATGCGGCCGGGAAGGGCCTTGGCCAGGGCGCCAAGAAGCACATCGACGATGCGCTGGGAAGTCTCAACGTTGCCGCCGGCGCAAGCCGCCGGAAACTGGGCGTTGACGATGGAGCCCTTGGGCGCCCGGATCTCGAGCGGCCGCATCAGGCCGGTATTGAAAGGGATGTCTTCTTCGACGAGGGCGCGGAAGACGTAGAGCACGGCCGAGCAGGTGATGGCGAAATTGGCGTTGACGCCGCCGGACGTTTGCGGAGCGGAGCCTGTGAAATCGACGATCGCCCGGTCGCCTCGAACCGTGATGCGGACCGAGATCCGGATGGGCCGGTCCGAGATGCCGTCGTCATCGAGGTGGTCGGAGAACTCATATTCGCCGTCGGGGACCTCGCAGAGCGTCTGACGCAGGAACTTCTCCGAATAATCCTGGATGAGGCCGGCGTAGAGGCGGACCTTTCCGGCGCCAAAGCGTTTGACGGCCTCCTCGAGCCTGGCCCGGCCGATCTCGTTGGCCGCCACTTGGGCCAGGAGATCGCCGCGGCGTTCATCGGGCGTCCTGACGTTGGCCAGCAGGAGGTCGAAGACGTCCTGGTTCAGGCGGCCGCGCGAATAGAGCTTGAGAGGAGGGATGATCAGGCCTTCCTGGAAGAGCTCGGTCGCCAGGGGCATGGACCCCGGGGTCATGCCGCCGACGTCGGAGTGGTGGGCCCGGTTGGCCACAAAAAAGGCCAGCCGGCCGCCAAGGAAGACGGGCGAGATGCAGGTGATGTCGGGCAAATGCGTCCCGCCCCGATAAGGATCGTTGAGAATCACGAGGTCGCCCTTTTCAAAAGTGACGGCCCCGAGGGCGGCTTGAACGGACAGGGGCATGGCCCCGAGGTGAACGGGGATGTGCGAGCCCTGGGCCAAAGTGCCGCCGTCCCGGTTGAAGAGGGCGCAGGAAAAGTCCTTGCGCTCCTTGATGTTGGGGGAGAGGGCGGTGCGGCCGAGAACGGCGGCCATCTCCTCCGAAATGGCAACGAAGGCGTTCTTGAAAAGCTCGAGCTCGATCGGATCGACCTTCTTCATCGGGGGCCCGCCTTGCGGATGACGATATTGAGGAAGGGGTCGACGCCGGCCTTGTAGCCCGGCGGCAGGAACGTCGTCGACTCGGGGTCGATCAGGAGCGCCGGACCCGCGAGGATGTTGCCGGGTCTGAGCCGCGACCTTTCGTAGACGGACCCCGCGCCGAGCGCCCGCCCGGTATGGATCTCCTGTTTCTTGAGGAGGGCCCCGGGCTCCAATGACCTGGCTCTCGGCCCGCGCGCGAGGGGGATCTTCGGGGTGACGGCCACGGCCTTGAGCCGCAGGTTGACGATCTCGACCGGCCGGCGGTCGTGGCGGTAAGAATAAAGCCGTTTGTGCCGGCGATGGAAGCTTTCAAGGAACGCCAGAGCGGGCGTCCGCGCCTTTCGGTACGGAACATCGATCTCGTACGACTGGCCGGCGTAGCGACAGTCGAGCGAGCGCTCGAGAACGATGTTTGAGGCCAGGCCGTCCCCGGCCATGTCCCGGCGGGCTTTTTCTTCGAGCTTCCGAAATTCCTCATCGAGCTGGGGCAGGCCGACCTGGGCCTCCGTTTTCATGAGCGACTTGCTGTAGTCCTTGACCGGGTCCGACACGAGCAGGCCGAAGGCCGAAAGGACCCCGGCGTTGCGCGGCACGAGGACCGTGGGCATGCCGAGGTGAGCCGCCATTTCGACGGCGTGCATGCCGCCGGCCCCGCCGAAGGAGAAGAGGGCGAAGGCGCGCGGATCGATGCCGCGCTCGACGGAGATGACGCGGATGGCCTTCTCCATGTTGGCGTTGGCGATGGAGATGATGCCGAGCGCCGTCTCGATCATCGACTTCCCGATCGCGCGGCCGAGGCGGGAGACAGCCTTCCGGCTCCGTCCGGGGTCGATCGTCATCTTGCCGCCCAGAAAGAAATCCGGATCAAGGCGGCCGAGACAGAGGTTGGCGTCGGTCACGGTCGGAAGCTCGCCGCGGCCATAGCAGGCCGGGCCCGGATCAGCGCCGGCGCTCTGCGGGCCGACCCGCAGCGAACCGCCTCGATCGGTATAGGCAATGGAACCGCCTCCCGCCCCGACGGAGTGGATGTCGATAATGGGAAGGCGGATGGGGAAGTCGCCGACCCGGCTCTCGTGGGTCCGGCGGATGCCGCCCTCGATGAGGGACACGTCCGTCGAGGTGCCGCCCATGTCGAAGCTGACCACGTTGGGGAAGCCGGCCGCCCGGGCCAGGATACGGGCCCCGACGACTCCTCCGGCCGGTCCCGAAAGGGCCGTCCGGATCGGCTCGACCCGGGCCTGGGGCGGGGAGATGTAGCCCTCGTTCGACTGCATGATGCGCAGGTCGGCCCGGCCGATGCGGCGGTCGAGCTCGCCGAGGTAACGGTCCATGACCGGCATGAGGCAGGCATTGACGGCCGTTGTCGAGGTCCGCTCGAACTCCCGGTGTTCGGGCAGGAGACGGCTCGAGATGGTGAAAAGAAGCCCCGACCGCTCGAGCTCGGCGGCCACGATCTCCTCGTTCTTGGGATTGGCGTAGGAATGGAGGAGGCAGACGGCGACAGCTTCGGCGCCAGATCTTTTTGCTTTCTGGATGATCCGGCGGACCTCGGCCCGGCTGACCGCCCGCTCGATCCGGCCCGAGGCAAGCGTTCTTTCGCCAAGCCCGAACCTGCGCTCGGCCGGGATAAGCTCAAACCGGCTTTCGGGTCGAAGCGCGTAGAGCTCCCGGCGAGTCTGCCGGCCGATGGCCAGCACGTCCTCGAAACCAGCGGTCGTGATCAGGGCGATGCGCCCTCCTTTCCGCTGGAGAAGGGCATTCGTGGCCACTGTCGTGCCGTGGACGATGAATGCGTCAGGGGAGTCCTTCAGAATATCGCTGACGCCTTCGAAGATGGCCAGCGACGGATCTTGCGGCGTCGAGAGGACCTTCCGATTGGAAAGCTTGCCGCCCCGCCAGATGACAAAGTCGGTGAACGTCCCGCCGGTATCCACCCCGACGCGGACTGAACCAGGTTTCTTTTGGCGTCCCATGGTCGAAGGGGTATTAAACAGTCAACTCGGGAGCCAAGTCAAGCTGGCTGGGGGGCCGGCGAGGACGCTCGGGGGCGGGGGCTTCTTAATGGCAGGTGCTGCAGGACTTGCTCGAGCAGCTTGTGCAGCTCGATGACGAGGAGGCCTTGATGCGACTGGAGCCGCCGCCGATGCCGAAACACGAGATCATTTTTTGGATGTCACCCGATCCGCACTCGGCGCAGACGACGTCCTTCTCTTTGCCTGCGGTCACGAGGCACTCGAACCTCTTGCCGCACTTCTGACATGCGTACTCATAGAGGGGCATAGCATAGCTATTTTACAGTATCCGTCCCTCCCGGTCTATGTCGAAGGGGACTTCGATTGGCCGAATCAACGGGTCTTCCCATTAAGGTCAAAGGGGTAATCGTGGGAAGGCCGAAATGAGCAGCGAGGAGGGCCGTCGAACCCGACATTGGGAAAGTTTAGCCGGGCAGCGTGCCGGACGAGGGCAGTTTCAGAGGAAACCGCCAAAACGTGTTTGAGCGAGGCGTAGCGCACGCCGAGCGAGTTGTTTTGGCGCCGAGTCCGGCGCACTGACCGGCGTCTTCAAACTTTCCCAGGAGGGAGAGGCTGGCCTCCGAGCCGCTCCCAGGCCGACGAGCGGCGAGCATCCGGGCTACTTGACGAGCGCGATCGCCTCGATCTCCACCTTGACGTCGCGCGGCAGGCGGGCGACCTGGACGGCGGCCCGGGCCGGGTTCGGGGCCTTGAAGAACTCGGCATAGACCGCGTTCATCTTGGCGAAGTCGTTCATATCGTTCAGGAAGACCGTCGTCTTGACGACATCGTCGTAGGACGAGCCGGCCGCCTCGAGGACGGCCCCAAGGTTCTTGAGGACCTGGCGGGTTTGGTCCTCGATCGTGCCCGTGTTGAGATCGCCCGTGGCCGGGTCGATGGGGATCTGGCCCGAGCAGAAGACGAAGCCGTTGGCGATGATCCCCTGGGAATAAGGGCCGATGGCCTTCGGCGCCTTGTCGGTCTGGACCTGCTTCTTCATGCGGATGCTCCTTCCGATGCCGGCGACGGCCCGCGAGGCGAAGACGCCTGCGAGCCCTGCAGCGGCAAGGAATTTTCGTCTGTTCACGACCGTCGCTCCAGCAACGAAACGGGGACGTCTCTGCTCTCTTTGGGGAACACCAGAAACGCCCCCATTTTTTTAGGACGACAGGCCGTCGATGGCCGCCGTCAGGAATTTCCAGAACTTCTCGACCGAGCCGGTGTGGACGTGCTCTTCGGGCGAGTGGGGGTTCTTCATGGTCGGCCCGAACGAGATCATGTCCATCCCCGGGAACTTCTCGCCGATGATGCCGCATTCGAGTCCGGCGTGGACGGCCACGACCTCGGCCTCCTTGCCGAAGGTCTTGAGGTAGAGCTCTTTCAGCTTCTTGAGGAGAGGGGAGTCGAGATTCGGCATCCAGCCCGGGTAGCCGTCTTCGAGCTCGGCCTTGGCCCCGGCCAGGGCGCAAACGGACTTGATGACGTCGCGGGTGGCCTCGAGGGCCGAGGCGACCGAGCTCCGCGAGCTGCAGAGGACGGTGAACTCCTTCTGGCCCGTCTTGACGATCGCCAGGTTGGTCGAGGTCTCCGTCAGGCCCGCGATCTCGGGATGCATGGCGATGACGCCGTGGGGGATGGCCAGGAGGAAATCGATCAGCGCGTGCTGGCAGTCCTGGGTCATCGCGAAGTCCTTGCCGGCCACCGCTTCCATCGTCAAGGCCGCGCCGGGCTCGACGGCCTTGAACTCGACCTTGATCTTGTCGAAGGCCTTCTTGACCGCCGCGGTCAGAGATCGGACCTGGACGGGCGGGCAGGCCAGTAGAGCGACGGCCTCGCGCGGGATGGCGTTGTGCTTGCTGCCGCCCTCGACGCTGACCACCTCGAACTTGGCCGCCGCCCGGGCCTGGCCGAGCACGCGGGCGAGGAGCTTGATCGCATTGGCCCGGCCCTGGTTGATGTCGAGGCCGGAATGGCCGCCGCGAAGACCATGAATGTGGATCTTATAGAGGTTCTTCGAGGCCGATTGCTTCCTCTTGAGCGGCAGGACCAGGGACGAATCGGCGCCTCCGGCGCAGCCGATGGTGAAGGTCCCCTCGTCCTCGCTGTCGAGGTTGAGGAGCATCTTGCCCGCGAGGAAGCCCTTCTGGATCTTGTTGGCCCCGGTCAAGCCGGTCTCTTCGTCGACCGTGAACAGGAATTCGAGCGGGCCGTGGACAAGGGTCTTGTCCTCCATGACGGCCAACGCCGAAGCCAGGCCGATGCCGTTGTCGGCCCCGAGCGTCGTCCCCTGGGCATAGACCCAATCGCCCTTGATCTCGGGCTGGATCGGGTCCTTGCAGAAGTCGTGGACCTTGTCGGAGTTCTTCTCGCAGACCATGTCTAGATGGCCCTGGAGGATGGCGCCGACGGCGGCTTCGCGGCCCGCCGTCGCCGGTTTGCTGACGAGGACGTTGCCGACCCTATCCCGCTTGCCGGGCAGGCCGAGCGAAGCGGCGACCGAAAGGACGTAGTCCCCAAGGGCCTTTTCGTTGCCCGAGCAGTGGGGAATGGTCAGGATCTTGGCGAAATGCTTCCACAGAAGCCGGGGATTGAGCTCGTTGAGAGACGAAGCCATGGTGTTCTCCTTTTGGATAGGTTGCCGAGACCCGCATGATGTCACAAATATCCGATGGATTCAAGCCGTCCGGCGGGGGTATAATCGGGGCCATGAGAGCCCTTGTACGACCTCTGATCGCCCTTTGCCTGGCCGTAGCGACGCTCGGTGCGGCCCCCGCCCCGAAGAAGTTGCGGATCATGGCCACGGTCTTCCCGCTCAGGGAGTTCGCCGCGGCGGTGGCAGGGGGGCGTGCGGAGACGACCCTGCTCCTGCCGCCGGGCGCCGGGGTCCATACCTGGCAGCCCCGGCCCGAAGACATCATCCGGCTGTCGGCCTGCGACCTGCTCGTCTACATCGGCTCCGGCCTCGAGCCATGGCTCCCCGACCTGCTCAAGGCCTTTCCCCCCGGACGTATCCGGGCCCTCGAGGCGGCCGCGGGCTTGGCCGTTGCCGGTGCCGCCGAAGATGAGGAAGCCGGTCATGACCACGAACACGGCGCTCTTGACCCCCACGTCTGGCTCGATTTCAGTCTCGACGTCCGCATCGTCGACCGGATCGCGACCGAGCTCGGCCGCCTCGACCCCGCCGGGGGCCCCGAGTTCGCCGCCAACGCCGAACGGCTGAAGGCCCGCCTGAAAAAGCTCGACGCCGAGTTTGCGGCCGGCCTCTCCGGTTGCCGCGGCAAGGATATCGTCCTGGCCGGCCACAACGCCTTCGGCTATCTGGCCCGGCGCTATGGCCTCGTCCAGACTGCCCTTTACGGGCTCAGCCCGGACGCTCAGCCGAAGCCGAAAGATCTCATGGCGGCCGTCGATCTCTGCCGGCGCCAAGGCATCAAAGCGATCTTCTTCGAGAATTCCGTCCCGCCAGACCTTTCGAAGACCCTGGCCCGGGAGATCGGGGGCCGGGTTCTCACCCTTCAGGCCGGCCACAATCTGACCCGCGACCAGCAGGCGAAAGGAGTCGGTTTTTTCGAGCTGATGGAAGAGAACCTGGCTGCCCTCAAGGACGGGCTGGGCTGCCGGTGAGGTCATGAGCCTCGTCGCCCTGCGCGATGTCTCTTTTGCCTACGACGGCGCGCCGGTCCTGACCGACGTCGACCTGGTCATCGAGGAAGGGGATTTCCTGGCTATCATCGGGCCCAACGGGTCGGGCAAGACGACGCTGGTCAAGATCATCCTCGGCCTCCTCCGCCCTACGTCCGGCCAAGTCGAGATCTTCGGCAAGCCTCCCGGCCAATTCTCCGAGCGGGAAAAGGTCGGGTACGTCCCCCAGAAAGCGACCCATATCGACCCGTTCTTCCCGGCCTCGGTCGACGAAGTCGTCGGCATGGCCCTCATGTCCGGCCGCCGGCAGGGGAGCGCCAAGGGCCGGGAGGCCCGTGCCAAGGTGCGCCGGGCCCTCGAGGTCGTCGGCATGGCCGAGTTCGGCAAAGACCCGGTCGGCCGGCTTTCGGGGGGCCAACAGCAACGCGTCTTCATCGCCCGCGCGCTCGTCACCTCCCCCCGGATCCTCTTCCTCGACGAGCCGACCACCGGGGTCGACGCCGAAACGCAGACCGCGTTCTACGATATGCTCGACCGCCTGAACCGGACCGAAGGCCTGACCATCGTCCTGGTCACCCATGACATCGGCATCGTCAACAAGCACGTCAACCGCGTCGCCTGTCTCAACCAGCGGCTGATCTACCACGGCGATCATGCGGGTTTCTGCCGGTCGGACGCGTTCCGGGACATGATCGGCCACGGCGACCATCTCATCTCCCACCAGCACTGACATGACGCCTCTGCACGCGCTCTTGGCCTACGGCTTTCTCCAGCGGGCCTTTCTCGCGGGTATTCTCATCGCCGTCGCCTGCGCCGTCCTGGGCGTCTTTCTCATCCTGCGCAAGGACGCGATGATCGGCGACGGCTTGTCTCACGTGGCCTTCGCCGGCGTCGCCTTCGGGCTTTTTCTGAACGTGCTGCCGCTCGCCGCCGCTCTGGTCGTGGCCGTCGCGGGGGCCTTGGCGATCGGAAAGCTCAAGGGCCGGGCGGGACTCCACGGCGATACGGCCATCGGCATCTTCAGCAGCCTGGGCATGGCCGTCGGCATCCTCCTGGCCTCGCTGGCCCGGAGCTTCAACGTCGAGCTGATGTCCTACCTTTTCGGAGACATCCTGGCCATCGAGCCGCTCGAGGTCTGGCTGTCGATCGGGTTGGCCGCCGCGGTCCTGCTGACGGTCTGGATGAACTACGACAAGCTCCTGTTCATGACCTTCGACCGCGAATCGGCCCGCGCGGCGGGCATCAAGGTCGGGCGCTTGGATACCCTGCTGATGGTGCTCACGGCGGTCACGATCGTTCTGGGGATGAAGGTCGCCGGCATCCTGCTCGTGGCCGCCCTGATCGTCATCCCCGCGGCGGCCGGGCTTCAGGTCGCCAAGAGCTTCCGCACGGCCGTGCGGGCCTCCGCCGTCGTCGCCGTCGCCGCCGTGGCCGGCGGTCTGGCCCTCTCGATCGTGCTCAACATCCCCGCCTCGGCGGCCGTCGTCATCCTCTGCTTCATCGCCTTCGGGGCGCTCTTTCTCCTGAAGAAGAGGGGAGGAATCCCGCCGGCCGCGGACTGACCCTAGTCTTTTTGCGGCCCGGCCAGGGCCTTGGCCACGATCTCGCGGACCGCCTTCCCTTCCTTATCGAGGGTTTTCCGGGCCGCCGCCGCGCGTCGCCTGACTTGGTCGACGAATTTCACATCTTTGATGCCGCCGATATTGATGAGGACGTTATCATAGGCCCCTTCGCCGGCCGCCTGGGCCGCAAGGCCCGCGACGCCGGCATCGCTCAGGGAATTCCTGTTCCCCTTGGCCGCCGCGATCCGGGCCAGCCCCACCGCATCGACGGCCTTTTCCAGGACTTCGAGGGGCACGAGGGTCGCCTCCTTGTTCGCCGCCTCGATGGCCAGGGCCTTTTCCCCGGCTTGTTCAGGGGTCGTCTTAGGCAGGCGGAAGGCCTCCATGACCTTATTGAAGGCCTTGGTATCGCGGTCGACCGCTTCCAGGAGAAGGTCTTTGAGCGCCTGCGCCTCGACGGCAGTGGAGATCATCTCGCCGCAGACATCCTCATAGCCCTTCTTGCCGACGGTCAGGTTGGCGACCATGGCCGACAGGCCCGCGGACAGCGCGCCGCAGAGGGCCGCGACGCTCCCGCCGCCCGGCGCAGGGGAATCCGTCGACAG
>Ga0326732_1000240_pt1 | contig 13154 bp, 15 predicted proteins | sample MHFSIPfraction_4_FD_207644 | JGI IMG/M metagenome (GOLD analysis project Ga0326732, IMG submission 207644) | Lab enriched peat soil microbial communities from Michigan Hollow, Ithaca, NY, United States - MHF12FN SIP fraction | ecosystem: Environmental > Terrestrial > Soil > Wetlands > Peat...
AAACCAAGGACGGTCAGAAGCGCAGCGTGGTCGAGGTCGTCGCGGAGCGGGTGCAGTTCATGGGGCGGAGCAAGTCCGCCGCCGCGGCGCCCGGCGTTCCCGAGCCGGTCGAGGCCGGCAGCGAGGGTGGCGACGACGAGGTGCCGTTCTAGCACGGTCGGTTCCAACAGGAGGATCAAGCCATTCCGCCATCTTCGAAGCCAGTCAAGCGGCGCCGGTTCGGGCGTCGCAAGGTTTGCAAGTTCTGCGTCGATCGGGTGTCCCTGGTCGATCACAAGGATATCCGGCGGCTCCGTAACTTCGTCTCGGAGCGCGGCAAGATCACCCCGCGCCGCATCTCCGGGAGCTGTGCGCGGCACCAGCGCCAGCTCACGCGGGCGGTCCGCCGGGCGCGCACGGTGGCCCTGCTGGCCCAGACCTCGGAGTGAGCGGGCGCGTGAGGAGCCGGTCATGAAGATCATCCTGCCATGAAGATCATCCTGATGGACGACGTCGCCTCCCTGGGGCGGCGCGGCGAGGTGCGCGAGGTCTCCGACGGCTACGCGCGCAACTTCCTGCTGCCCCAGAAGCTGGCCCTGCACGCCACGCCGGCCAACATGAAGAACCTGGCCCAGATCAAGGCCAGCCAGGACGCGCAGGCCGCCAAGCTCAAGTCGGACGCCCAGGGTCAGGCCCACGCCATCGAGGGGCTCCACTTCGTCCAGCGGCGGCAGGCCTCCGACGAGGGTCGCCTCTTCGGCTCGGTGGGCCGCGCCGACCTGGCCGCCTTCCTGGCCCAGCACGGGATCGAGATCGAGCGGCGCCGGATCGGGCTCGACGAACCCATCAAGAGCCTCGGCGAGTTCTCGGTGCCGGTGCGCCTGCACGCCGACGTCACCGCGCAGCTGAAGGTGTCCGTCAGCCGGGAGTAGCCGTGGCCACGCTCACCGACCTGCTCACCTCCAAGATCCCTCCCCACAGCCTGGAGGCGGAGCGGGCCGTGCTGGGGGCGATCCTGCTCGAGCGCGAGAGCCTGCCCAAGGCCATCGAGCTGCTCAAGCCGGCCGACTTCTACAAGGAAGGCCACCGGAAGATCTTCGACGCCACCCTCGCGCTCTTCGAGCGCAACGAGCCGGTGGATCTCCTCACCGTCTCGGAGGAGCTGAAGCGGCGGGCGGAGCTGGAGGAGGTCGGCGGCGCCGCCGCCCTCGCGAGCCTGGTGGAGGAGGCGACCACCGCCGCCCATCTCCTATCCTACGGGGCCATCGTCCGGGAGAAGGCCCTTCTCCGCGACCTCATCCGCATCGCCACCGACATCATCGGGCAGAGCTACGAGGCCCGCGACGACGTGGACAAGCTGCTGGACGACGCGGAGCGGCTGATCTTCCAGGTCTCCGAGCGGCGGATGCAGGGCTCGGCCTTCCCGGTGCGGGCCATCCTGAAGGACACCTTCGAGCACATCGAGAAGCTGTACGACCGCAAGGAGCACATCACCGGGCTCGCCACCGGCTTCGACGATCTCGACCGGATGACGTCGGGCTTCCAGCCGAGCGACTTCATCATCATCGCGGGGCGCCCCTCCATGGGCAAGACCGCCTTCGCGCTGAACATCGCCAAGTACGCGGGGGTGGAGGACCACAAGCGCGTGCTGGTGCTGAGCCTCGAGATGTCCAAGGAGCAGCTCGTGCAGCGGCTGCTCTGCTCCGAGGCCAAGGTCGACTCCCACAAGGTGCGCACCGGCTACCTCGACCCGCGCGACTGGACCCGACTCACCAACGCGGCGGGCCGGCTGGCGGAGGCCCCGGTCTATATCGACGATTCGCCCGCCCTCACCGTGCTGGAAGCGCGGGCCAAGGCCCGGCGGATGAAGGCGGAGCACGGGCTCGATCTGATCGTGATCGACTACCTCCAGCTCATGCGCGGGCGCCACCAGCAGGAGAACCGGCAGCAGGAGATCTCGGAGATCTCGCGCTCGCTCAAGGCCCTGGCCAAGGAGCTGAACGTGCCGGTGGTGGCGCTCTCCCAGCTCTCCCGCGCGGTGGAGACCCGCGAGCGCAAGGAGCCCCAGCTCTCGGACCTCCGGGAGTCGGGCGCGCTCGAGCAGGACGCCGACGTGATCCTCTTCCTCTACCGCCCCGAGCGCTACGGCCTGCAGTCCGAGGACGGCGACCGGGTCGCCGACGTGATCATCGGCAAGCAGCGCAACGGTCCCACCGGCAAGGTGCAGGTGACCTTCATTCCCGAGTACGCGTCCTTCGAGCGCCTCGCCAAGCGCGAGGCCCAGCCGTTCTAGCCGTACGCCCGGGAAGGTGACCAAGGTCGTCATCGTCGGAGCGGGCAAGGGCGGTCGCGCCCTGCTCGAGATGTTCAGCGGCGATCCCACCGTGACCATCGTGGGCGTCGTCGACGTGAATCCCTGGGCCCCCGGCCTCGAGCTGGCCCGCCGGCTCAACGTCCAGGTGAGCACCGACCTGCGCGAGCTGCTCGCGGATCCCGGCCTCGACCTCATCATCGACGTGACCGGGAACCCGGACGTGCAGGCCGCCATCCTGCGATTGAAGCCGGCCAGCACCGAGGTCATGGGCGGTGCGAGCGCCAAGTTCATGTGGGACCTGCTGGCCGAGCGCAAGCGGACCGAGGAGCTCGAGGATCGCTACTCGCTCATGCTCCGGGAGCTGCAGGCCAAGTCGGACGGGGATTTCATCATCGGGCAGAACCCCAAGATGCGGGAGCTGGCCGAGCAGATCGTCCGCGTGGCCCAGACCCCGACCACGGTCCTCATCCGCGGGGAGTCCGGCACCGGCAAGGAGCTGGTGGCGCGGGCCATCCACCGCTACTCGAACCTGCGCGACAAGCCCCTGGTCACCGTGAACTGCACCGCGCTGACCCCGACCCTGATGGAGTCGGAGCTCTTCGGGCACAAGCGCGGCTCGTTCACCGGGGCGGTCGCGGACAAGGTCGGGCTGTTCGAGAAGGCCGACGGCGCCACCATCTTCCTCGACGAGGTCGGCGACATGCCGCTCGAGATGCAGGGCAAGCTGCTCCGGGTCCTGCAGGCCGGGGAGGTGAAGCCGGTGGGCGACGTGGTGACGCGCAAGGTCCGCGTGCGGGTGATCGCGGCCACCAACCGCGACCTCGAGAAGGCCCTGGCTGCCTCCGAGTTCCGCGAGGACCTCTTCTACCGTTTCAACGCGTTCACGGTGGTCCTGCCACCGCTGCGGGAGCGGAGCGAGGACATCCCGGTCCTGGCCTATCACTTCCTCCGCAAGGCCGAGGCGAAGGTGAACAAGAAGGTCGATCGCTTCTCGCAGGACGCCCTCGATCTCCTGCGGCGCTACAGCTGGCCCGGGAACCTGCGGGAGCTCGAGAACATCATCGAGCGGGCGGTGGTGCTGTCCTCGAATCAGCAGGTGGACGTCGCCCACCTGCCGCTCTATCTGCAGGAGTCAGGTCCCATCGAGGTGACCACCCGGGAGGGGTTTGTCCAGGCCAAGGAGCGGGTGGTCTCGATGTTCGAGAAGGAGGCCGTCGCCCGCTTCCTGTCGGAGGCCCGGGGCAACATCTCGGTTGCCGCCCAGAAGGCCGGGATCACTCGCAGAAACTTCCATCGACTCCTGTCCAAGTATTCGATAAATACGAAGAAGTTCAAGATAGAGTCGAAGTAGTCCCATATATGGGACATGCTTGACTCATATCATCAGGCCGTAGTCTGGCCATTCCTGTTAGCTACTTGCAGGCCACCGCGCAGTTCTGTGGCGGCACTAAGTGAGACACACGCGTCACACTCGTAGTGATAGGCAGTTGCACACCGTCTATCGAATCAATAGGTTCTGACGCAGCGGGCCCCTGGAATGTTTCTTGTCTCCAGAGTGAGGCATCTCTCGCTCAAGGAGGAGCTCAATGGGGGGCCGTTGTCGCTGCGGGACCGAGATCCAGTTCGCGTTCAATCATCTGGGTTGCATCGAGTGTGGAGCCGCGTGTTGCCCCGCCTGCTCCTATCAGCTCGAGTCCACGAACTACTGCTCGAGCTGCGCGGAGGCCCTGCTCGAGCTGCCCTGGGCGCGGCCCGCGGCCGCGACCGGCGGCCTGGCCTGAGCGCGTCGAGGAAGCCCGCCCCATGACCACCTGCGAGTGCGCATTGCTCCACGCCGAGGCTCGGCGCGGGACGGTCTGCCGCGAGTGCGACGTCCCGTGCTGCCCGAGCTGCGCGATCGAGATCGACATCGACACCTATTGCCGCTGGTGCGCCCTCGGACTGGCGCCCGCGCTGTCCGCCTGACGGAGGCTCGACCATGGAATCCAAGGGAAAGACGTTCCGCCGGCTCCTCGCGGAGGAGCCGTATCTCTTCACCGGCGGCATCTACTCGCCGCTCGACGCGCAGATCGCCGAGCAGGCCGGGATGAAGTCGATCTACCTGAGCGGCTACTCGCTCGCGATGCTCAACGGCTGGCCCGACATGGGACTCCTCACCATGACCGAGGTGACCAAGGCCGCCTCGATGGTGGCGAGCGCGGTGGATCTGCCGATCATCGCGGACGCCGACGACGGCTACGGCAACGCGCTGTCGACGATGCGGACGGTGCAGGAGTTCGTGAAGACCGGCGTAGCGGGCATCCACCTCGAAGACCAGCGCTTCCCGAAGCGCTGCGGTCACATCGCGGGCAAGACCATCGTGTCGCGCGAGGAGGCGCTCGGCAAGTACCGGGCCGCCATCGCGGAGCGTGACCGCCTCGACCGCGATTTCGTGATCATCGCCCGCACCGACGCCTACGGGGCGGTGGGCGGCAGCATGGAGGAGGCGATCTGGCGGGGCCGCGCCTACGCCGACGCGGGCGTCGACCTGGTGTGGGCCGAGCTGTCGAACTCGGAGCGCGAGCCGGCCATCGAGTTCGCCCGCGCGATGAAGCAGTCGCACCCGAACCTGCCGCTCGCCTTCAACTACTCGTCGTCCTTCCGCTGGCACAAGGATCCGAACCCGCTCACGTTCCGGGAGCTCGGCGAGCTCGGGTACCGCTTCATCTTCATCACGCTCTTCGGCGCCCACGCCGCGATGTACTCGGTGTGGAACTTCATGCAGGAGCTGGTGAAGAACGAAGAGCAGGCCCAGTGGACGCTCGAGCGCCAGAAGGTCGGGCATCCCACCGAGAGCCATCACGTGATGGCCCGGGTGTCGCACTTCCAGGAGCTGGAGCGCCGCTACATCCCCGGCACCGAGGAGCGTCTCAAGGGATCGGACGGATTCGGGGAGGCGAAGGCGCACTGATCGATCACGCCCCCGCGGCGACCGACGGGATGTCGGTCGCCGCGGGCTCAGGGCGTCTTGCGCTGGCGGACGGCCTGGCCGATGCGGATCGCGATCAGGGCCAGGATGCCCACCAGGACCAGGAGCAGGACGGTCCGCTCCACCTCTCCGACCACGTAGCGCATCCGCTCGACGTAGGCACCGAAGCCGTAGCCGACCGCCAGCCCCGCTCCGACCACCACCGGGACGTAGAGCACCGCGCCCGCCACGTTGGCGATCAGGAACGACGAGAAGCGCAGGCCGAGCGCGCCCGCGAGCGGCCCCGCGGTGAAGCGCACTCCCGGGACGAAGCGCGCCACGAACACCGCCAGGGGGCCCCGGCGCGCCACGAACGCCTTCATGGTCTCGAGCCGCTCGGGGTGACCGAGCACCCAGCGGGCGTAGCGGGGCAGCGCGGTCTGGCCGTACCGGCGGCCGAGCCAGTAGCCGATATTGTCGCCGACCACCGCGCTCACGATACCGACCACCAGCACCAGCGAGAGCCGGAGCTTGCCCCGCCAGACCAGGTAGCCGGCGAGGGCCAGGATGGTCTCCTCGGGCACCGGGAGACCCACGTTGCCGAGCACGACCACCACGAAGATGGCGGCATAGCCCCAGTGACCGACGAACTGGTGGAGATCGTTCACGGAGCGGCGAGGAGGCGGCGGGTCACTCGCCGCGGGGGCGTCCGGCGATGACGCTCACGTGCCCGTCCTCCTCGAGGAAGGCGTAGCGGATGTCGCGCACCGAGCCCACCCCGTGATGCCGCACGGCGGCCCGGAGATCCCGCGGGCCCAGGCGCTCGCGCCGCCGGCTCTGCCTCGGGATGTGGCCGTGTCGGACGAGCAGGGTCGGGGAGTGCTCGACCACGCGAGCGGCCCGCTTGAAGGGGAAGGTCACGTACGCGACGAGCAGGTTCAGGAGGAGGATCGTGGTCGCCCCGATGAGCCCGCCCCCGAGGGGGTTGTCGTTGCCGATGACCGCGTCCTGGACTGCCGCTTGCCGCACAGGCGGAAGGCGATCAGGAGAAGCCCGTATACCACCACCGAGCGGACGAGCTTCTCGCCCACGCCGATGTCGGGTACCAGGATGTTCATGTCGGCCGGCGGCTCCTTGCCCCAAGCATCGCACTGGGCCCGACGGTTCGAAGCCGAATTTGACACCCGGACCCCGCGGCCGTAGGCTCGGCGCCATGCTCGGTGCGCGCATCCTGGTGGCGGTGCTGGTGCTCTTCCACGTGGGGCTGGCCACGGTGGCCACCTTCCACACCGCCGACTTCGCGTGGGTCCCGAGCTACTTCGACGACGACGACGGCGATTTCCTGCCGCTCCTGCTGTCCGAGCAGATGTCGGCCCTGGTCGACCCCGGTCGCGGGTGGACGCCCGCCCTGATCGTGCTGGCGGCGATCGTCGCGCGGCGGCCGCCGAGCCGGCCCCGGCTCGCCGCGGCCCGCGTCCGCTTCCGGGCTCCCCCCTGTTCGTAGCCTCCTCCCCACGCGGTGCACGTGGGCGGCTCGCCGCCCGCATGGTGGTGGACTCTCGATTCGAGGAGGATGCACATGTTCGGACTCGGCGCTCAGGAGTTGATGCTGATCCTGCTCATCGCGCTGGTGCTGTTCGGCGGCTCGAAGATCCCCGATCTGGGCCGATCGCTGGGACAGGCGATTCGCGAGTTCAAGAAGGGAGTGGAGGCGCCGGACGCGACGCCCGAGCCCAAGGAGGCCGCCGATCGCGGCAAGGACGCCGGCTCGGCGCGCTAGCTCGCGCCGCGGCGGATGGGCGCGATTGGTTGACACCCGGGCGCCTCCCCCTCTAGCGTAAGGGATCCAGAGGCGGCTCGGGTGAAGATCAGCGCGGTCAAGAAGCTGTTCGTCGGGTCGCCGCTGGCCACCGCCCAGGCGCGGCACGAGCGGCTCTCCAAGGCGTCCGCGCTCGCGGTCTTCTCCTCCGACGCGCTCTCCTCGGTGGCGTACGCCACCGAGGAGGTCCTGCTGATCCTGGTGCTCGCGGGCACCGCCGCGCTCAGCTACTCGATCCCGATCGGCATCGCGATCGTCGTGCTCATCGCGGTGGTGGTGAGCTCGTACCGCCAGACGATCCTCGCCTACCCGCAGGGTGGTGGTGCCTACATCGTCACCAAGGACAACCTGGGCACCCTGCCCGGCCTGGTCGCCGCGGGGGCGCTGCTCATCGACTACGTGCTCACGGTCGCGGTGAGCGTCGCGGCCGGGGTGGCCGCGATCACCTCCGCGTTCCCCGCGCTCTACGACTATCGCATCCCCCTCGGCGTGCTCTTCATCGCCGGCATCGCGACCGTCAACCTGCGGGGCCTGCGCGAGTCGGGCGCGCTCTTCGCGGTACCGACGTATCTGTTCGTGGTCAGCTTCGCGAGCATGCTGGCCTACGGGCTCGTGCGCTGGCTGATCGGGTGGGAGAGCGTTCCTCCGCCCGCCCCCGCGACGGTGGAGATGAGCCAGAGCCTGACGATCTTCCTGGTGCTCCGCGCCTTCGCGTCCGGCTGCGCAGCGCTCACCGGGGTGGAGGCGGTGTCGGACGGCGTGCCCGCGTTCCGTCATCCGGAGGCCCGCAACGCGCGGATCGTGCTCGCCTGGCTCGGCATCATCCTGATCTCGCTGTTCATGGGCATCACCTTCCTGGCCCGTCACTACCAGGTGCTGCCCCGCCCGGAGGAGACCGTCGTCTCCCAGCTGGCCCGCCTGATCTTCGGAGGGGGGCTGCTCTACTACGAGATCCAGGTCGTCACCATGCTGATCCTGGTCTTCGCGGCCAACACCGCGTTCGCCGACTTCCCCCGGCTCGCCTTCTTCCTGGCCCGCGACGGCTTCATCCCCCGGCAGTTCGGCACCCGCGGCGACCGCCTCGTGTTCTCCAACGGCATCCTGATCCTCGGCGGCCTGGCCGCGCTCCTCATCGTGCTCTTCGGCGGCGCCACCCACGCCCTGATCCCGCTCTACGCGGTCGGGGTCTTCGTCTCCTTCACGCTCTCCCAGGCGAGCATGGTGCGACGCTGGCTCTCCCGCCGCGAGCCGGGCTGGTGGTGGCGGTGGGTGCTCAACGCGGTGGGCGCCGCCACCACCGGGCTCGTCATGCTCGTGATCGCGGCCACCAAGTTCAGCCACGGCGCGTGGATGGTGGTGCTGCTCATCCCGCTGCTGGTCGCGCTGTTCATGATGATCCGCCGCCACTACGCCGACGTGGCGCGGCAGCTCTCCCTCGACAACTACGGGGGCCCGCCGCCGATCGACCACTCGGTGCTGGTGCTGGTGGGTGACCTGCACCGGGGCGTCGCGGCAGCGCTGCGGTACGCGCAGACGCTGTCCGCCTCCGCGAAGGCGGTGTACGTCGAGCTCGATCCGGATCGGACCCAGAAGCTCGAGGAGAAGTGGGGCAAGTTCGGGCTGGGGGTGCCGCTCGTGGTGCTGACCTCACCGTACCGGTCGCTGCTCACGCCCTTCCTCGACTACGTCAACCACCTGCTGGCGGTGGGGCAGAACCACGTGGTCACCATCGTGATCCCGGAGTTCGTGCCCGCCCGCTGGTGGCAGCATCTCCTGCACAACCAGACCGCCCTGCTCATCAAGGGCGCGCTGCTCTTCCGCAAGGGCGTCGTCGTGGTCGACGTCCCGTTCCACCTCCGGTAAGGTCCGCCCGCCCACCGGCGACCCTGCAAGCCGGGCCATAGCCGCGGGCCTTCACATGCAAGAGTTGCGGACGGCTCAAACCTGAGTATGCTTGGTCAGGCTCATGAGCTCGCCGGCCCTCCGCACCCAGGAGGTTTCACTCCGAGACGCCCTCTCGGCCGACCATGACGCTCTGCAGTCGCTCGACGGCAAGGCTCCCGACGCCGGCGCCGCCCTGATCCAGGCCAGACGCAACTTCTTCGCCCGCCCCGCCGCCTACAGCCGTTGTCGGACTTTCGTGGCGGAGCAGGACGGGCAGATCGTCGGGATGAACTGCGTCGCGCTCACCCCGGTGCGGGTCGCCGGGCGGCCGTGCTCGGCGGGCTACAGCTTCAACACCCGAGTGGCCGCCAGCATGCGCGGGCGTGGCCTGGGCACCCTGCTGATGCGGGCCGGCGCCGACTGGGTCGAGACGCAGGGCGCGCCCTACCTCACCGGCTTCATCGGCGTCAACAACGTGGCGTCGATGGCGATGGTGACATCGCTCGGCTGGGAGTCGATCGCGCGCTTCGACTACCTGGTGCTCGACCTGGCCCGCTTCGCGTCCGACCCGGAGGTCAAGATCCGGAAGGTCGACGCTCTCGGCGATCCCGCCCACGCGGCGTGGCGGTTCGGCGAGGTGTTCCTCCACCACTTCGTGCCGCGCTACCTCGTCTCCGATCTGTTCCAGCCCTATCCGAAGGGCCCCTATATGGGGAGCCTCACGGCCTTCGGGCCGGGCGGCAGCGCGTGGCTTTCGCTATGGGACGATCGGGCCCGGCGCGGGCTCGATCCGGGCCGGATCCGGGCGGTCAAGGCCTACGACGTCACCCTGAAGGGCGAGGGTGGGTTCCGCGCCTTCGCGGCGATTGCGGCCACGCTCAGCGGGATGGACCTCGACCACCTGCTCCTCCCGCTGCCGCACGACACCATCGCCCGGGCTCTCCTGGAGCCGTTCGCGAGCGACATCGTCGAATTCAACTTCTGCGTCAAGCGCCTGAACGGCGCCCCGCCCGTCCCTCCCGGACCGGTCTACTTCGACATCCGCCACTGAGCGGCACCCCGGCCGCGGCGCCGGGCCTCGGGCGCGTCTGGTCGCGTACCGCTAGTGGGACGCCTCTGGTACACTTGGGCGCCGTCTATGGAGGCGAGTTTCGTGGCCCCGGGCCCGGTGGACGTGGCCGCGACATTGTCGCGGTTCCATCTCTGGGGCGAGGATCCGGTCAATCGGCTGACCGACGGCGTGTTCCGGCGTGCCTTCAAGTGGGGCGGGCGCTGGCGCGGGTACGAGCTGCGCTGGAGCGGAGACCCCGACGAGGCGCGGTTGACCGTCTCCGTTCCCGGGGCCCGGCGCGCTGCGGTGCTCGACGGGGCGGTGGCGGAAGTGCGGCACGTGTGCGGGCTTCACCTGGACCTGGCTTCCTTCCGTCGCGCCGCGGTGGGGGATCCGATCCTGAGCGGTCTGGCCACGCGACTCCACGGCCTCCGGCCCACGCTGTCGCCGAGCCCGTTCGAGATGCTGGTGAGCTCGGTGTGCGCGCAGCAGGTCAACCTGGCCTTCGCCTTCACGGTCCGGGCGCGCCTGGTCCGGCGCTTCGGCGAGGCGCTCCTGGTGGGCGGGCAGGCGGTGCACGCGTTCCCGGAGCCGGCGGTGCTGGCGCGGGCCGGGGTGGCCGAGCTGCGGAGCATGCAGCTCACGACGCGCAAGGCGGAGTACGTGGTGGGACTGGCCCGGCAGGTCGCGGGGGGCGAGCTGGATCTGGATCGGCTGTCGTCTCTGTCCAACGACGAGGTGATCGAGCGCTTGACGGCGGTGCGTGGGTTCGGACGGTGGAGCGCGGAGTGGTTCCTGGCCCGCTGTCTGGGCCGGGGCGATGTCTGCGCGGCGGGTGATCTGGCGGTGCGGCGCGCCTTCGAGCACTTCTACGCGCACGGCCGCGCCCTGAGCGAGCTCGCGATCCGTCGCCGGGCCACCCGGTGGGGCCCGCACCAGAACCTGGCCGTCCACTATCTCCTGGCCGGTCGCCGTCTCGCCGTCGCCGCGGCGGCCGGGGGCGGCGCATGACACCGCTGGGGAAGTTCCTGCCGATCGTGGGGCAGCCGGATCCGGCGCAACCCAAGAACGTCCACCTGGTCGGTCGCTACGCGATCGGGGTGACGTGGGCCGACGATCACGGGAGCATTTACCCGTTCGATCGTCTGCGCCTCGACGATCCGGTCGGGGAGACGAGCGGCGACTCCGCGCTCACGCAGGAGATGACGTGGCCCAAGGAGATCACCAAGCTGCCGGACGCGCTGCGGGTGGGCTGGCTGGACGGCCGCGAGAGCCTGTACCCGTACGCGACCCTCCGGGCGCTGTGCCGCTGCGCGGGCTGCACCGGCGGGCACTGATGGCCACCATCGATTCCCGCGCGCGTCGCGGGCTGGTGCTGGGCGGCGTGATGGCCGCCATGTTCCTCGCGGCGATGGAATCGACGGTGGTCGCGACCGCGATGCCCACCGTGATCGCGAGCCTCGGCGGCATCCGGATCTACTCGTGGACCTTCTCCGCGTTCCTGCTGACGTCGACGGTGTCGATGCCGATCTGGGGGCGGCTCGCCGACCACCTCGGCCGGCGCCCCGCCTATCTCGGCGGCCTCGCGCTCTTCCTGCTCGGCTCCGCCCTGGCCGGCTTCTCGCGCAGCATGGAGCAGCTCATCGCCTTCCGGGCCCTGCAGGGGCTCGGCGCGGGCTCCCTCATCACCATCGGGATGACGATCATCGGCGACCTCTACGGCATGGAGCGCCGGGCGAAGATGCAGGGCTATTTCTCGAGCGTGTGGGGCATGGCCTCGTTGGTGGGGCCGCTGGTGGGCGGCTTCCTGACGGATCGGGTGTCGTGGCGCTGGGTGTTCTACATCAACCTGCCGTTCGGCATCCTGGCCGCGGCGGCGATCGCGGCGGGCCTGCGGGACGAGGCGCCGGAGCATCCGCGCGGGACCTTCGACGTCCTCGGGATGGCGGTGTTCGTGGCCGCCATCTCCGCGTTCCTGGTCGGGCTGGTCGACGCGGGAGCGGGAGAGTCCTGGGCTCGAGCCTCGGTGGTGGGTCTCCTCGCCCTCTCCGGGGCGCTGCTCGTGGTGTTCGTCTTCGTCGAGCGCCGGGTCGCCGAGCCGATGATCCCGCTCCGTCTCTTCGGCAACCCGATCGTGCGCTCGGCGGCGGTCACCGGCCTGCTCGCGGGCATGGCCATGTTCGGCGCCATCGCGTACGTGCCCCTCTACCTCCAGGCGGTGACCGGGGCGAGCGCGACGCTCTCGGGATGGGTCCTGATGCCGTTCGTGCTGGGCTGGGTGGTGTTCTCGATCCTGGCCGCGCGCCTGTGCCTCCGGATCGGTTACCGTCCCGTGGTCCTCACCGGGATGGTCGCGCTGGTCCTGGCCTTCGTGCTGCTGTCCGGCTGGAACGAGACGCTCACCGCCGCGGTCGCGGCACGCGACATCACCCTGGCCGGGGTGGGGATGGGCATGATCTTCGTGCCGATGCTCATCGCGGTGCAGAGCGCGGTCCCGCGCTCCCTGCTCGGCTCGGCGACCTCGCTCACCTCGTTCTTCCGGACCATCGGCGGCGCGGTGGGCGTGGCGGTGATGGGCGCGGCGATGACGCACCGGCTCGAGCGGGCGCTGGCCGCGATGGTGGCGACCGCGCCGGACGCCCTGCGGGAGCCGCTGCAGCAGCTCGCCGCCCATCCCGATCTGGTGGTCAACCCGATCACCCGCGCCACCTTCGGCAGCGACCTGCTCGCCCTGATGCGCCCCGCGCTCGCCCACGCGGTCGGCGGGGTGTTCGTGGTCGGTCTGGTGGTCGCGGTGGTCGCGCTCCTCTCCGGCCTCCTGGTCCCGGCCGGCCACGCGCACGACCTGGCCATTCCGCGGGATCGCGCCACCCGCCCCGACGCGTAGGCGGGGAGCAGCGCATGACGACGCCCGGCGGCTCCGACCTCCCGCTCCTGGAGCGCCTGGCCGGGCTGCCTGCGGTCTCGCTCGCCGAGCTGGTGACCCTGCTGGAAGGCGTCCCCGATCTGTCGAAGGAGCCGCTCCTGGCCGGGCTCATCGGGGTGGATGACCAGGGGGAGCCGGCCGCCCATCCGCTACTCGGGATGGTTCTCGAGCATCTCAAGGAGCGGCCGGACGGGACGTGCTACGCGGCCCTGCTCGAGGCGCTGACCGGGATCT
>Ga0326732_1000241_pt1 | contig 13139 bp, 14 predicted proteins | sample MHFSIPfraction_4_FD_207644 | JGI IMG/M metagenome (GOLD analysis project Ga0326732, IMG submission 207644) | Lab enriched peat soil microbial communities from Michigan Hollow, Ithaca, NY, United States - MHF12FN SIP fraction | ecosystem: Environmental > Terrestrial > Soil > Wetlands > Peat...
CGCTTGACGATGAACGAGGTCGAGAAGCTGGCCGTCTTCGTCGGGGACAAGAAGGGGATCGAGGAGGGCGACGTCGATCAGGCCACGGCCGGACAGCGCAGCTTCCAGGCCTATGAGCTCGACGACGCCCTGGCCGCCGCCGATTTCGGCAAAGGCGCCGCCATCCTCAACGAGCTTTTCGCCGAGGGGGAGCGGTCCGAGGTGATCGTCGGGCGCCTCGCCGCCTTTTTCCGCAACGTGCTGGCCGCACAGACCTGGCTGCGGGAGAAGAGCCGCACCAAGGACGAGGTCTTCCAGGCCTTCTTCCCCTACATTTCCAGGAATTTCGGGGACCTCTACAGGCGGAAATACGAGGATTTCTTCGGGGTCGTCGAAAGCCTGTCGCCGGCCGCGCTGAACGCCCTGCTGGCGAGGCTCCGTCAGCTCGACCGAACGCTCAAGACGACGAGCGCCAAGGACACGGCGGAGAAGATCCTGTTCGAGACGTTCCTGAAGGAATTCTGCCTGGCGCGAAAGAAGAGGACGATTATTTCGCCTTTGGGGGATTGAGGAGCGCGACCTGCCGGCTCAGCCGGGATTTGTAACGGCTGCCCGTGTTCTTCTTGATGGACCTCTTCTTGACGGACGTATCGATGGCCTTGAAGAGCGCCGGAAGCATCTTGGCCGAGCCTTCGCCGTCCTTGGCCTCGATGGCCTCGCGGATCTTGCGCATCTGGGTCCTGAGAGCGGACTTCGACCGGGTGTTGACGGCCTTGCGGCGGAGGCTGCGGCGGTGCTGCCTTATCGCTGATTTGTGACGGGCCATTTTTTTCTCCTCTTTAAAGGGGCCTATGATAGAATATCGTGACTCCAAAGTCAAACGGCCGGCGGGCCTTGGCCAGGCTCGGGACCGGCCCAACAGGTACTTTTTCCCCTCTCCGGGACGGCCCATCGTGAGGCGGCAATGGATATCGCCCAAGAGCCCCCGTGATGGAAGGGGGGCCCGCCGGAGGCGGGGGAAACCGGATTCGCAGGTCTCCGGGGTGCGGGGGCAAGGGGTGATATCCATTGCCTAGCCGAAGAGATGGGCGGCCCGGAACCGGACATTCATGAGAGGCAACGTTGAGGAGTTCGCCTTCTGACGACCGGAAGACCCGGTTGATCCGCTCCACCGCCGCCGTCGCGGCGCCGACAATGGTCAGCCGCCTTCTCGGCTACGTCCGCGACCTCCTTCAGGCATATTACCTCGGCACCGGCAACAGCGCCGACGCCTTCACCATCGCGTTCACCATCCCCAACCTCTTCCGCCGCCTGACGGGCGAAGGGGCCATGACGCCGGCCTTCGTCCCGACCTTCACCGAGCTCAAGAGCGGCCCGGACCGGGGCCGGCTATGGACGTTCGGCAACGTCTTCTTCTGGGACCTCGCCCTGGTCATGGCCCTCACGACCGCCCTGGGCATCCTCTGCGCGCCCGGATTGGTCAAGGTCATCGCCCACGGGTTCGGCGACGTCGCCGGCAAGTGGGGCCTGACCATTTTCATGACCCGGGTCATGTTCCCGTACCTGTTCTTCATCACGCTGGCCGCCCTGGCGACCGGCGTCCTGAATTCCTTCGGACGCTTCTTCGTCCCGGCCTCGACGCCGATCCTGTTCAACATCGCCGTCATCGCCGCCGTCACAGGCTGGGCCGGAGACGCCCGGGAGCCGGCTCTCGTCTTCGCCGCCGGGGTCGTCATCGGCGGCGTCCTCCAGCTCGCCCTTCAGGTCCCGTTCCTTTGGAAGGAGGGCATGCGCTTCACCTTCGGCCTGTCGTTCCGAGACCCGATGGTCCGGCGGGTCGGGCGGCTCATGGTCCCCGGCATCTTCGGGGCCAGCGTCTACCAGGTCAACTTCGCCCTCAGCCGGATGATCGCCTCCGGCCTCGAAAGGGGCAGCACCTCGGCGCTCTACTATGCCTCGCGCATCGAGGAGCTGACCTTGGGGCTCTTCTCGATCGCCCTGGCCGCGGCCCTCCTGCCGGCCTTCTCCGAACACGTCGCCGCGCGGGATATCGGCGAGCTCAAAAAGACCCTGGGCTTCTCGCTCAAGCTCACCGCCGTCGTCAGCTTTCCGGCAGCGGCCGGGCTCATGGCCCTCAATGTCCCGATCATGCGCACGCTCTTCGAGCGGGGGCAATTCGACAGCGGGTCGACGGCCGTCTCGTCGGCCTGTCTTCTCTTCTTCGCCCTCGGCCTGCCGTTCGTTTCGGGGGTCAAGGTCGTCGCGCCCGCGTTCTTCTCTCTCAAGGACACCCGGACGCCGGTGGCCATCGGGATCGCGGTCGTGGTCGTGAACACCGCCGGGTCACTCCTCCTCATGGGCCGCCTCAGGGTCGGCGGCCTGGCCCTGGCCCTATCGCTGTCGCAAGCGCTGAACTTCGTTCTGCTTCTCGTCTGGCTCGAGCGCAAGATCGGAACGACGGACAAGGCCCGTTGGGCCGTCCCGGCCGCGAAGTCCGCGGCCGCCGCGGCGCTCATGGGGGCCGCGCTGCGCCTGGCCTGGCCCCTGCTCCGCGTCGACGGGGCGGGTTTCCTCCTCAGGGCCGCCGCCCTGGCCGGGGCCATCGCCGCCGGCGTCCTCCTCTATGTCGGGCTCATACGGATCATCAGTCCGTCCGACCTCCGCAGCGTCATCGGACGCCTGAAGAAGGCGGCGGTCAAGGAGAACCCATGAAGATCGTGCTGCAGCGGGTGAAAGAAGCCTGGGTCGACGTCGACGGCAAGACCGCCGGCCGCGTCGGCCGCGGCATCTGCCTCCTCGTCGGCGTCGAGAAAGGCGACGGCGAAGCCGACGCCGAGCATCTCGCCCGGAAATGCGTGGAGCTGCGCATCTTCCCCGACGTTCAGGGCAAGATGAACCTGTCGCTGGCCGAGGCCGGCGGGGAGGTCCTGGCCGTTTCCCAATTCACCCTGGCCGCGTCGGTGCGCAAGGGCCGCCGGCCGAGCTTCGACGGCGCGGAGGAGCCGGGCCGGGCGGCCGAGCTCTTCGACTATTTCGTCGGCGCCGTCGAGGCGCTCGGTGTGACCGTCGAGACCGGGGTCTTCCAGGCGATGATGGAAGTCCACATCGTCAACGACGGACCGGTGACCTTGATCCTCGAATCGGGGCCGGCCGCCGGCGGCCGGGTCGAGGGGTGAGGCGGCGGGCGTTTTCTCACCCCTTGGGGGGATGGAAAGGGCCCGAAAATCACCCCCCCATTCCTCGGCCAGGGTCATTCCCGCAGGGTCTCCCGGAACCTAAAGTCGATCTTGGTGGCCTGGGTCGAAATCTACCGGGCGAAGGCGAAGCTCTCTGCCGTCGCCCCGAGGGAGAACGGATGAGCCGTTTCGTCAGCCGGCGCCAGGTCGGGGCCTACCCGCGGCTTCCGCTCAAAGGCAGCCTCGATCTGACCTATCGTTGCGGCAACGATTGCCGCCATTGCTGGCTGCGCCTCGCGCCGGACGCTCCCGAGACGATCTCCGAGCTCAGCCTCGACGAGATCCGCCGCATCGCCGGCGAGGCGCGGGCCATGGGCTGCCGGGAGTGGGTCATCTCCGGCGGGGAGCCGATGCTCCGGCCCGATTTCGGCGAGATCTTCTCGGCGCTCGTCGACCGGTCGTCGTGGTATACGCTGAACACGAACGGGGCCCTGATCACGCCCGGCATCGCGCGCCTCCTGAGACGGAAAGGGACGACGCTCGTGGCCCTCTACGGCGCGACCGCCGCCGTCCACGACGCGGTGACCCGCAACCCCGGCTCGTTCGCGGCCCTGGTGAGAGGCGTCGCCTATCTTCGCGAAGCCGGCGCGGCCTTCACGGTCCAGGTCGTTCCGATGAGGACGAACTTCGCCGAGTACGACGCGATGGTCCGCCTGGCGGAATCGTGGAGTCCCAGCTGGAGGGTGGGCGCGACCTGGCTCTACCTCTCAGCCTCCCGCGATGCGCGGAGAAACCGGGATATCCTTGCCGAGCGGCTGGATCCGGCCCAGGTCGTCGAGCTCGACCAGGCCTACGCCGGCAGCACAGGCGCTCCGGACGAAGATCCCGGGACGGCCTGCGCCGCCGCCTCCGCCGCCGGAGGCGGACTCTACGCCTCCTGCCTCGCCGGCCGCCGCGATTTCCACGTCGATCCCTACGGCGGCATGAGCTTCTGCTCGTTCGTCAAGGACCCGGCGCTGCGCTTCGACCTGAGGGCGATGAGCTTTGCCGAAGCCTGGAACGAGCGCCTGCCGAGGCTGGCCGAAGCCGCCCCCGCCTCCAAAGCCTACGATGACGGCTGCGGAAGCTGCGGGCTGCGGGCCGATTGCAAGTGGTGCCCCGTTTTTGCCTATCTCGAAAGCCGGGACCACTCGGCCAAGATCGACGGTCTCTGCGCGATCGCCCGGGAGACCCGCCGCGCCCGGGAGGAATGGCTCGGCCAACACCGGCGCCGCTTCCGGATCGCCGGTCTCGCCGTCGACGTCGAGGCCGATGTGCCGATCGCCGACGACACCTTCGAACCCAAATTCGACCTCTTCCGGTCAGCCGTGAACGGGCCGGCCGATATCGTCCTCCGCCATCATTTTTCCCTGCCCGGCCTCGAGGCCTCCGACCTCGGCCGGGAGGTCTTCCGGAAGGCGCCCTGGGCGGTCTACCGGAAAGGGACCTCGTGGATCTATGTCATGATCTCGCCGGATCCGTCCGACGCGACGGTCCACCGGGTCATGGTCTTCGACGACGGCCACACCCGCGGCCGCATCTACAGCCCTTCGGACGCGGCGTTCCGCGCCGGGGGGCTCGATTCCCTGGCCCTGCTGCCCTCGGACCAGCTCGTCCTGGCCCGGGCCCTGCCGGCTTTCGGAGGCGCCTACGTCCACGCCGCGGGAGTGGAGATGGACGGGCAGGGCCTCGTCTTCGCCGGGCCGTCGGAGGCCGGCAAGTCGACCATCGTCAAGCTCATCGGCGGGCGCGGCCGGGTCCTCTGCGACGACCGAGTCATCGTCCGCAAGAGCCCCGGCGGCTTCCGCGTGCACGGCACCTGGAACCACGGCGAGATCCGGAGCGTTTCGCCGGGCTCCGCCCCCCTTAGGGGGATTTTCTTCCTGCGCCAGGCGGCGGCGAACAGGATCGATCGAGTCGGCGACCCTCGGGCCATCCTGGCCGATCTCCTGCCGCGGCTCGTCCGGCCTCTCCTCTCGGCCGATTGGTGGGAACAGGCCCTGGCCCTCGCCGGCGACATCGTCCGCCAAGTTCCCTTCTACGATCTGTCCTTCGACAAGAGCGGGGCGATCGTCGACCTCCTCAAGGGATTCCTGACGGGGGCGGAGTGACCATGTCCGGCAAGGCCTACGTGAAGAAGGTCCCATCCGCCCAGGCCGGCCTGTGGAAATCGGCCCAGCCGGTCCTGGCGCGCCTTGACATCGAGCTCACCGAGCGCTGCAACAACAATTGCCTCCACTGCTCCGTCAATCTCCCGGCCGGCGACGCCGGCGCCAAAGCGCGGGAATGGACCGCGGAGCGCTGGAAAGCCGTCCTGACGGAGGCGGCCGGGCTGGGCTGTCTCGTCGTGCGGCTGACCGGCGGCGAGCCGCTCCTGCGGGCCGACTTCGAGGAGGTCTACCTCCACGCACGAAAGCTCGGCCTGAGGGTGATGCTCTTTACCAACGCCACGCTCATCACGCCGCGGCTGGCCCGTCTCCTCAAGGACGTGCCGCCGCTCGAGGCCGTCGAGGTTTCCGCCTACGGGATGACCAAGGGAACTTGCGAAGCCGTGACCCGCGTCCCCGGCTCGTTCGCGGCCTGCCGCCGCGGCCTGGGCTTTCTCAGCGAAAACGGGGTGGCCTTTACTGTCAAGGGCGCCGTTCTGCCGCCGACGCGCCACGAAGCGGACGCTTTTGAAGCCTGGGCGGCCGGCCTCCCGGGCCACACCGGCACGCCGGCCTTCGCCGTGCTCTTCGACCTGCGCTCGCGCCGGGGCCAGGATGACAAGAACAGGGCCATTGCCGGGCTGAGGCCGGGCGGCGAAGAGTTTGTGCGCTTCGCCCGGCGCCGCGGCGAGGGGCCTGTCGAGGAGTGGCGCGATTTTTGCGGCCGCTCGGCCGGGGCCCGCGGCGACCGGATCTTCGCCTGCATGCCTTCGGCCGCTTCCGCCGCGATCGACCCGTACGGCCGTCTTCAATTCTGCCTGGGCTTGCGGCACCCGGACACCGTCTACGACCTCGCTTCGGGCTCGCTCCGCGAAGCGATGACGGAATTCCTGCCCCGGCTCCGGGAGAGGCGGGCGGCCGACCCGGCCTACCTCGAGCGCTGCGGCCGGTGCTTTCTCAAAGGCCTTTGCGAGCAATGCCCGGCGAAGTCCTGGGCCGAACACGGCACCCTCGACACGCCGGTCGAATATTTCTGCGGCATCGCCCACGCCCAGGCGGTCGCCGCCGGCCTTCTCGATAGGGGGGAGAAGGCTTGGACCGTCCGGGACGGGTCCGAGCGGGCGGCAAGGAGGAGAGAATCATGATGAGGAAGATCGATCTGAGCCGGACCTATGCCCCTTCCGACGACGTCGTCATCCGGGAGATCGAGGGGGAGATCGTCATCGTCCCCTTGACATCCGGCATCGGCGATCTCGAGGACGAATGCTTCACCTTTGACGAATGGGGCCGCGCCATCTGGTCGAAGCTCGACGGCTCGCGGCCGCTCGGCACGGTCGTCCAGGAGCTCCTGGACGATTACGACGCCCCCGCCGAGCTGCTCAAAGGTGAAGTCATCGGGCTCCTCCAGGAGCTCTACGAGCGCCGGATGATTGTCGAAAAAGGTTGAGCGCCGTGGACGATCCGCTCCGCCCGCGTCCGTCCCTGGGTGACAACTACCCGGTGACCGGGCTGATGCGGGCCGTCCTGGAGAAGGGGAAGCCCTTCCGGTACGAAGCCCGGGGGACGAGCATGCATCCCTTTATCCAGGACGGGGACGTGGTCACCGTCGGGCCTGTCCCCGGGGGCGGGCCGAGGACGGGCGACGTCGTCGCCTTCGTCCATCCCGCGACGGGAGGCATCCGGGTCCACCGGGTCGTCAGGACCGACCAGGGGAGATATCTTCTGAAGGGGGACAACGCCCTTGGAGATGACGGGTCTCTGGCCCGGGACGCCATTCTGGGGATCGTCGTGCGGATCGAGCGTCGCGGCCGGCCCCGCCGCCTCGGATCGGCCTTCCATTCGGCCGCCGTGGCCCGGCTCTCGAGGTCCTCATGGTTCACCCGCCTCTGCCGCCGGGTCCGCCGGACGCTCGCCCGCCGCGAGGGGAGGGCCTGACATGCCGGACGAATTCGTCATCCGGCGTCCGCTCCCCGAGTTCGGCCTGTGGGAGAAGATGGCCGAGGGGCGGGCCGTCTTCAGCTTCGACTTCGAAGCGACGGCGCGGTGCAATCTCGACTGCCGCCACTGTTACATCAACCTGCCGGCGGGGGACAAGGCGGCGAAGAAGCGGGAGCTCAGCGTCGACGAGATCGGCCGCATCGGCGCCGAAGCCGCGGCGCGCGGCGCCGTCTGGGGCCTCATCACCGGAGGCGAGCCCCTCCTCAGGAGCGATTTCTTCGATCTCTACCAGGCGCTCCTGAGCAAGGGGCTGCTCCTGTCCCTCTTCACCAACGCGACGCTCGTCACCGACGAGCACGTCCGCTTCTTCAAGAAGTTCCCGCCCAGGGACATCGAGGTGACGGTCTACGGGGTGACCCGGGAGACCTACGAGCGGGTCACCCGCGCCCCGGGGTCGTTCGACGCGTTCATGAGGGGCCTCGACCGTCTCCTCGGGAGCGGCGTCACGATCCGCCTCAAAGCCATGGCCCTGCGTTCGAACAAGCACGAGATCGCGGCCATCGGGGATTTCTGCCGGGCCCGGACCAAGGACTACTACCGGTTCGACCCCCTTCTCCATCTCCGCTTCGACCGCGACGCCAACCGCAATACCACGATCCGGGCCGAAAGGCTGAGCTCCCGGGAGGTCGCCCGGCTGGAGCGGCTCGACCCGGAGCGCTTCGGGGCCCTGAAGGCCGCCTGCGGCGAACTCCTCCCGGCGCCTCCGGCGCCCGGGTCCCGCGTCCCCGAATGCCGCCACATCTTCCGCTGCAGCGTCGGCCAGAGGAGCTTCGTCGTCGGGCCCGAAGGGCATTTGCGGCCCTGCCTGTCCCTCCATCATCCCGATTTTCTCTACGACCTGAGAAAGGGCAGCCTATCGGACGCCTGGCAGAGGTTCCTCCCCCAGGTCCTGGCCAGGGAATCGGACAGGCCCGAATACCTGGAAAAGTGCGGGAGATGCCCGATCGTGAACCTCTGTCTTTGGTGCCCGGCCCACGCCTACCTTGAGACAGGGGCCCTGGACCGGCCCGTCGAGGACTTTTGCAGGGTCGCGGAGGCCCGAGCGGAGGCGTTAAAATCAGGTTGACATTGCCGATCGTTCGGCCTAATATACTGAGCAGGAAGCGTTTATGGAGGATCCAAGGTCATGAAAAAACAGTGGCGGACGCCGCATCTTATCGTCCTGTTCAAGGGGCGTCCGGAAGAGACGCTCTTGTGCCATTGCAAGTACAAAACGGCTCCGCCTGTGGCCCCCTACAACCACAAGGACAACTGCACGTCCAATCCTCTCTGCTGCCAGGCTTGCGCCGACATCCGCTACGCCTCTTAGCCCGGCTTGTCTCGAGCCCGCCCGCGCTTCAGCTGAACCTTACGCCGCTCGTCTTTCCGATGGCCTCCTCGGCCGCCGTCCTGACATAAGGGCTGGGGTCCTTCTTCAGCCGGACGAGGAGGCGGACCGCCTCTTCGCCGCCGATCTCCCCCAGGGCTCCGGCCGCCGCCCTTCGGACCTCGACGTTGGAGTCCGAGACCGCCGCCGCGATCCCCGGCAGGGCCTCGCGAAGGCGGCGCCGGCCGATGACCGCCAGGGCCGAGCTCCGGGCGTACCAGGGCGGCAGGCGGAGCCGCCTGACGGCCCATTCGGGATCGAGGGACGGCCGCGCGCAGAGCTCACGCACGACGACATCGCGGATGCCTTCGTTGGGGTCGGCCAGGACCTCCCAGAGGAGCTCCTCGGTCCAGGGACGGGGGACCTTGACGCAGGCGAGGATGATCCGGAGTCTACGCGTCTTGTCCGGGGTCCGGCCCAGCTTTTGCAGGAAGGCCCGGCAAACTTTGGATGGCGTCGTTTCGTCAGGCGGGCGGTGTTCGTCCATCCTCAGACCAGGTCCAGGATGTGGCCCATCTTCTCTTTCTTGGTCTTGAGATAGCGCAGGTTGCAGGCGTTCGGAGGCACCTCGAGCGGCACGCGCTCGACGATCTCCAATCCGTAGCCGGCCAGGCCGATGAACTTGCGGGGATTGTTGGTGATGAGCCGGAGCCGGCGGATGCCGAGCGCGACCAGGATCTGGGCGCCGATGCCGTAATCGCGCTGGTCGGGCTTGAAACCGAGCTCGCGGTTGGCTTCGACCGTGTCGGCGCCCTTGTCTTGCATGGCGTAGGCCCGGATCTTGTTGGCCAGGCCGATGCCGCGCCCCTCGTGGTTCATGATGTAGAGGACGACGCCCCGGCCTTCCTTTTCGATCATCTCCATGGACAGCCGCAGCTGCTCGCCGCAGTCGCACCGGGCCGAGCCGAACGTATCGCCCGTCAGGCACTGCGAGTGGGCCCGGACGAGCACCGGCTCGACGCCGCTGACATCGCCCTTGACCAGGGCGACATGATGTTCGCCGCGGATGACGTCCTCGTAGACGTGAAGGCGGAAGTGGCCGCGTGACGTGGGCAGGTCCGTCTCCTCGAGCTTGCGGACGAGCGTCTCGTGGTTCATGCGGTAGCGGATGAGCTCGGCGATGGTCAGGATGGGGATGCCGAAGCGCCGGCTGACCTCTTCGAGCTGGGGGCGGCGGGCCATCGAGCCGTCTTCGTTCATGACCTCGCAGATGACTCCGGCCGGGGTGAGCCCGGCCATGCGGGCCAGGTCCACGGCGGCCTCGGTCTGGCCGGCCCGGGAAAGGACTCCGCCCTCGACCGCCTGGAGCGGGAAGATGTGCCCCGGGCGGGCCAGGTCCTCCGGCTTGGAGGCCGGGTCGATGGCGGCGAGGACGGTCCGGGCCCGGTCGTGGGCCGAGATGCCGGTCGTGACATCGGCCTTGGCGTCGATGGACACGGTGAAGGCGGTCTGGAACCGGGCCGTATTCTCGCTGACCATCAGGGGGAGCTGAAGCGCCTCGAGACGCTCGCGGGTGAGCGGCAGACAGATGAGCCCGCGCCCGTGGTGGGCCATGAAATTGATGATCTCGGGCGTCACCTTCTCGGCCGCGACCATGAGATCGCCTTCGTTCTCGCGGTCCTCGTCGTCGACGATGATGATCATCCGTCCGGCCCGGACCGCCTCGAGGGCCGTTTCGACGGGCACCGTCTTTTTTTCTTCGGTCATGGGATTGAAGGGGCCTCTCTCAGCCCTTTTTGTGTTCTTCGGACATCCAATTATACACGTATTTTCCGACCAGGTCACACTCGAGGTTGACCCGGGCGCCGGGGCGCAGGGCGCCCAGGTTGGTCGAGGCGAGCGTCGTCGGGATGAGCTCGACCTCGAACGAGGACGGGCCGAGCGAGGCGATGGTCAGGCTGACCCCGTCGACGGCGACCGACCCCTTGGGAACGAAGAACGGGCGCAGGGCGGCCGGGAACGCAACGGTCAGCCTGCGGCCGGGAGGCCGCGCGGAGGCCCGGAGGACCGTCCCGGCGCCGTCGACGTGGCCGCTGACCAAATGCCCGCTGAGCGGCGCGGCCAGCGTCAGGGGAAGCTCGAGATTGAGGAGTTCGTCCGGCCTGAACGTGCCGAGGGTCGATCTCGCTCGGGTCTCCCGGGAGAGGTCGAAGCGGAGGGCGCCCCGGTCCGTCCCGGCGAGAGTCAGACAGACCCCGTTGACGGCGACGCTGTCGCCTGGCGCGAGATTGCCCGCAAGCCCGGGAGCCTCGACCGACATCTCCGAACGGCCCTTGCGATAGCCGCGAAAACGGCCCTGGTGGGAGATGATGCCGGTGAACATCAGAAGTATCCTTCCACAATGATGTCGTCCGCGATCGTGAATGTCCGCGTCCGTTTGAGGGCGATGGCGCCGTCGACGTGGCCGGCTCCCTCGCCGCCGATGAGGCCCGGCGCGGCGGCCCCGCCGAAGAGGCGAGGCGCCACGGTCAGGACGGCCTTGTCGGCCAGGCCCTGCTCGATGAAAGACGTGAACACCCGGCTCCCGCCCTCGACGAGCAGGGCGGCGATCTCGAGCCGGCCGAGTTCGGCGAGCACCCGCGCGAGGCTCCAGGTCTTGGCGCCGTCCGGGGGGGCGAGGACCTCGACCCCGAGCGCTTCGAGCGCCACGGCCTTTTCGCGCGGGGCCTCGGCCCCGGCGAAGACGACGATCCGGCCGCGGTCGAGGGTCGACAGGATGCGCGACGTCAGGGGAAAGCGCAGGCGGGAGTCGAGGACCGCCCGAAGGATCTTCTTCGACGGCCAGCTGGGATGACGGACGGTCAGGAGCGGGTCGTCGGCGACGAGGGTGTTGCCGCCGACAAGGAGCGCGCCCTGCTCGCCGCGGAGGAGGTGGACGTAATCGCGCGTCGCCGCCGAAGAGATCCATCTCGCCTCGCCCGACGCGCAGGCGATCTTCCCGTCCAAGGTCAGGGCCGCCTTGAGGGTGACGAACGGCACCTTGCGGACGATGTACTTGGCGTGGGCCTCGTTGAGCACGGCGTTCCTCTCCGCGAGAAGCCCGACGGAGACCTCGAGCCCCGCCTCTTCGAGCCGGCGGACGCCCTTGCCGTCGACGAGCGGGTTCGGATCGATGGCCGAGACGACGACGCGGCGGAGCCCGGCGGCGATGACGAAATCGATGCATGGCGCGGTGCGGCCCCAGTGGACGCACGGCTCGAGGGTCAGATAGAGGGTCGCGCCCCTGCACCGGCGGCCGGCCATGCCGAGGGCGAGGACCTCGGCGTGGGCTTTCCCCGGCTCCTCGTGGTAGCCGTGGCCGGCGACCGTCCCGTCCCGGACGACGACGGCCCCGACGAGCGGGTTCGGGCTCGTCCGGCCGCGGGCCTTTTCGGCCAGCCCGTAGGCCATCTCCATCCAGGCGAGGTCGTGCGCCGCACTCATGAGAGCAGGGCCTCCACGAATTCCCGGGCCGAGAACTCGGCGATGTCGTCTTCGCCTTCGCCGACCCCGAGGAACCGGATCGGCAGGCCCAGCTCGGCCGCCACGGCGATGGCCGCGCCGCCCTTGGCCGTGCCGTCGATCTTGGTCAGGAAGATCCCGGTCAAACCGGAGAACTTCAGGAACTCCCGGGCCTGAAGGACCGCGTTCTGGCCGACGGTCGCGTCGAGGACGAGCAGGGAATCGATCCGGGCGGCGGGCAGCTCCCGGACGACGACGCGCCGGACCTTCTCGAGCTCGGCCATCAGGTTCGTGTTCGTGTGGATGCGCCCCGCCGTGTCGACGAGGAGGACGTCCCCCTCTTGGGCCTTGAAGGATTGCGCGGCGTCGAAGACGACGGCGGCCGGGTCGGCGCCGTACGAGCCCTTGACGACCGGGATATTGAGCCTCTTCCCCCAGAGCGCGAGCTGTTCCTGGGCCGCGGCCCGGAACGTATCGGCAGCCGCCAGGACGACCCGCCGCCCCTCCCGCCGGTATTTTGCGGCGAGCTTGGCGGCCGACGTTGTTTTGCCGCCGCCGTTGACCCCGACCATCAGGATGACGGTCGTGACCTTCCCGGCCGCTGGGCTGCCGTCGCGGGGCGTGAGGAGCGCGACGAGCTCGTCCTTGAGCGCGCGCTCGAGCCCGGTCTCGCTTTCGGCCTTGCCCGTCTTGGCCTTGAGCGCGCCGACGATCGTCTCCGTGGCCGGGACCCCGACGTCGGCCTGGATCAGCGCTTCCTCGAGCCCGTCCAGGATCTCGTCCCGGCGCTTGCCGCTGCGGAAGAGGTCCTCGACCTTGCGGAAGGCGTTCCGGGTCCGGGCCAGCTTTTCCCTGAGGCTTCCGACCATGGTCTTAACATTTTATTTTTCAAGCGTTTAATTGTCAATGGCAGAACGGGCGTAACGGGCGGGACAGGCGGGTAATGAGTTTTTCCGGGAACGAGCTCGGGTGTTATGATGCCCCCGAAGTTGC
>Ga0326732_1000246_pt1 | contig 13081 bp, 9 predicted proteins | sample MHFSIPfraction_4_FD_207644 | JGI IMG/M metagenome (GOLD analysis project Ga0326732, IMG submission 207644) | Lab enriched peat soil microbial communities from Michigan Hollow, Ithaca, NY, United States - MHF12FN SIP fraction | ecosystem: Environmental > Terrestrial > Soil > Wetlands > Peat...
CAGCTCGGTCGTCCTGGGGACGGCCATGGTGCTCAACGCCCTCAAGCCCTCCCTCAAGGGGACGATCACGTTCCTGTTCCAGCCCGCCGAGGAGGGCGCTCCCGCGGGCGAGGAGGGCGGGGCGGAGGTCATGGTGCGGGAAGGGGCCCTCGACAATCCGCCTGTCTCAGCCGTCTTCGGTTTCCACGTCTGGCCGGAGACCCTCGGCACGGTCCTGGTCGCCCCGGGCAACGTGACGGCAGCCGCCGACAGCTTTACCATCACGGTCAAGGGCAAGAGCGCCCACGGCGCCCGGCCCCAGGAAGGCATCGACGCGGTGGTCATCGCCTCGGAGATCGTCACGGCCCTCCAGACGATCGTCAGCCGGGCCTCGGACCCGACCGACCCGGCCGTCCTGACGATCGGCACGATCAACGGCGGGACGCGGCGCAACATCATCGCCGACCGGGTCGTCCTCGAGGGGACGATCCGGACCCTGAGCGAGGCCAGCCGGAAGAAGATCCCCCTGCTCATGGAGAGCATCGTCAAGAACATCACCGGAATTTACGGCGCGGGCTACCAGTATGAGTATGTCCCGGGCAATCCGTCCGTCTTTAATAATCCTGAGCTGGCCGCGGCCATGATGCCGACTCTCATCGGCCTTCTGGGGAAAGACAAGGTCGCTCCGTGGAAGCCGCAGATGATCGCCGAGGACTTCGCCTTTCTGGCGAGGAAGGCGCCCGGCTTCTACTTCTTCCTGGGGGTCAGGGGGCCGGGCCAGGCTGCGACGCCGCTTCACAGCGCGACCTTCAGCCCCGACGAGAGGGCGATCCCCCTGGGGATCCGGATCCTCTGCCATCTCCTGCTCGACGCCCTCGACACCCAAAGCGCCCTCGCCGCGGGCAGCCCCGGCTTCTAAGGACCAGCCCCTACCCGTTCGTCTTCCTGACCTCCGCCCTTGCGGCCGGCATGGCCGCGGCCGCCGCGTTGTCCCTTCCGCCGGCCCCGGCCCTCGCGCTGGCTCTGGCCGCGATCGCGGCGGCGTGGATCCTGTTCGTCCGGCGGCTCGACCTCGCGGCCGCACTGCTCGCGGTCGGCGCCGTGGCCGCCCTGGGGGCCGCGCGCCTGTCCGTCCACGACCGGGACTACCGGGCCAATCCGCTTCATTCCCTCACGGCGGCCGGCTACATCGACGTCGAGGGCCGCCTCTACAGGTCGCCGGGGCGCGAGCCCGACCGGGACATCCTCTTCATCGATGTCCGCAGCGTCCGCTCGGGAGGCGGAGAGCTTCCGATCCGCGGGCATCTGCGCCTGGGCGTGCCGTTCGCGCGAGGGATCCGCGACCGTGTCGATGGCCTGGCCGGCGATCTCGTCAGGGCCTCGGCCCGCCTCGGCTCGGGTGGTTCGTTCCGTAATTTCGGCGCCTTCTCCTACGAGCGCTATCTCCAGGGGCTCGGCGTGCATCGCCGGGCCTCGACGAAATCCTCGCGGCTCGTCACGCGCTCCGCCCCCGCCCCGCCGGCCTCGGTCCGCTCCTGGGTGTCGCGCGTCCGGCGGAGCATGCAGACCGAGCTCGAGCGAAGGTTCCCCGCGCCGGACGGAAAAGACATCTCACCCTCGGGGGCCGTGCTCGAGGCCCTGCTCCTCGGAGAAGACGGACGCCTGGATGAGCCGACCGTCGACAACCTTCAAAAAACGGGCCTCTATCACCTCTTTGCCATCTCCGGCGGTCACATCGCCATCATCAACCTTCTTCTCTTCTCGCTCTTCCGGCTCGTCCGGATGTCCCGGAGGGTTTCGAGCTTCGCCCTGGCCGTCTTCCTGGTCTTCTACACCGTGCTCGTCGAAGGCAGTCCGTCGGTCCTCCGGGCCACCCTCATGACCCTGGCCTTCCTCGGCGGGAGGCTCCTCTGGAAGGACGTCCATGTTCTCAACACGATCGCCGCCAGCGCCTTCGCCCTCCTCCTGGCCAACCCGTCGAGCCTTTTCGACATCGGGTTCCAGCTGACGTACGCGGCGACCCTGACCATCATCCTGTTCATGCCCCCGCTCGTCCGGCGGATGCCGCGCCTGCCCTTCAAGATCGCCGATCTCGCCGCCATGTCCTTCGCCGCGGCGCTGGGCGCCGCGCCGCTCATCGCCCGAAGCTTCAACCGCGTCGCGTTCTCTTCGATCCTCCTGAACTTCCCGGCCATCCCCCTCGTCGGGCTGATCATGGGCATCGGATACGCCTTCCTCCCCTTCGCGGCGGTCTTTCCCGGGGCTGCCGCGCTTCCGGCCGTTGTCCTGAAGACGCTCGTCGTTCTCTTCTCCCGGATCTCCCACTCTCTCGACGCCTTCCCCTTTTTGTCCATCCGCGTCCCGACGCCCCCGGGTTGGGTCCTTTGCGGCTATTACCTGACGCTTGGCCTCGGTCTCGTCCGGCCGCGCTTCCGTCTGCAGCGGCCGGCCGTCCTGGCCGCGTTCACCGTCCTTTCGATCCTGCTTGCCGTCCCGTTCCGGCCTCGGTCTCCCGACCTCCGGATCACGATGATCGATGTCGGCCAGGGAGAATCCCTGCTTGTCGAATTCCCGGGCCGCAAGGTCATGGTCATCGACGGCGGCGGGCTGGCCGCCAGCCCCTTCGACGTCGGGGACAGGGTCGTCTCCCCCGTCCTGTGGCGCAAGGGCATCACGCGGATCGACTATCTCGTCCTGACCCATCCCCACCCCGACCACATGGACGGCCTCGTCGCTCTGGCCCGGAACTTCCGTATCGGAGAATTCTGGGAAGGGCTCCCGGCGCCGTATGAAGGGACCTATGCCGCGCTGCTCCGGGCCCTGCCGGCGAGGACCGTCCGGCGGCGCTGCGGCCGCGGCAGCCGTTTGGACGTCGGCCCCGTCGCCATCGACATCCTCCATCCGCTGCCCGCGCCCGCGAACGCCGGGCCGGTCCCCGCGACGAACGAGAACTCGCTGGTGATCAGGATGACGATCGGCGGGACGTCCGTCCTCTTCATGGGAGACGCTGGGCCCGAAACGGAAAGGGCCCTCCTCGGGTCCGGCCTCGATCTGAGGAGCGCCGTTCTCAAGGCCGGGCACCACGGCAGCGCCGCGTCGACGTCGGCGGATCTCTTGGCCGCCGTCAAGCCCCGGCTTGTCCTTGTCTCCGCCGGGGAAGGCAACACCTACGGCTTCCCGAGTTCGGCCTTCCTCGCCAGATGCCGCGGCGCGGGCGCCGAGGTCCTGCGGGCCGACCTCGATGGCGCGGTCGAGATCAGGGCGGACGGCCGCAGGCTCGCCATGCGGACGGTATCTCCTCATAGGTATCTGGAAAACCTCGACTTCGGTTTGACACGCACGACTAAATCCATGATAATCGCCGTAGACTAGAGGAGGACCTCCCATGAGCAAGACGAAATGGCTGGCGGCTGTTGTTCTGCCCCTTCTGCTCGTGTCCTTTCTCCAGTCCCAGAGCCTGGCCGACCTGGCCAAGAAGGAAAAGGAGCGCCGGGCGGCCCTGAAGGGCAAGAGCGCCACGGTCGTCACGACGGCCGATCTGGCCAAGGTCAAGAAGCGGCCGGCCGTGGAATCGACGAACCAGGAACAGGCCGCCGAAGAGACCGCCGGGGCCGCCCAGGCCGGGGAAGCAGCCCAGGGTGCGGAAGCCCAGGGTCAGGCCCAGCAAGGTGTGACCCCGCCCGCAGCGGCAGGGCAGGCCGCCGATACCGCGGCCCAAGGCGAGAAGCCGGCTGGGGCGACAGCCGCTGAGGCGCCGGCGCCGCAGTCGGCCCAGGATATCCAGAAGAAAAAGAACGAACTGGCGGATACCGCCCAGCAGAAAGCCGAGATGGTCGATCTCCTGACGACCAAGATGAACGCCCTTTACCAGGAATTCTACGGTCTGGATAACGTCAAATCACGGGAAATGGTCCAACTCCAGATCAGCGATACCTACGATAAGCTCCTCAAGGCTGAGGCCGAATCCGCCAAGGCCAAGAAGGATTTCGAGGATTTCCTGGCCCAGACGAAAAAAGACCAGACCCCGTCGATCTGGATCAAGTAGTGGATCCCGTCCGTTCCGGCAAGCGCACGCCGACCCAGCTCCGTCCCCATAAGATCAGCATCGATCCGCTCGATTTCGCCGACGGCTCGGCCCTGATCGAGGTGGGCCGAACGCGGGTCCTGGCCGCGGCCACGATCGAAGACCGGGTCCCCCCGTTCCTCAGGGGCTCCGGGCGGGGATGGGTCACCGCCGAATACGCCATGCTCCCCCGGGCGACCGAGGAGCGAACGCCGCGCGAGCGGGTCGCCGGCCGCATCTCGGGCCGCACCCAGGAGATCCAGCGCCTCGTCGGCCGCGCCCTCCGGGCCGTGACCGATCTCTCCGCCCTCGGCGAGAGGCAGATCATCATCGATTGCGATGTCCTCCAGGCCGACGGCGGGACCCGGGCGGCTTCGGTCACGGCCGGGTGCGTCGCCCTGGGCCTGGCCCTCAAGAAGATGATGGACCGGGGGCTCGTCGGCCAGATGCCCCTGCGGCATCTCGTCGCCGGCGTCAGCGTCGGCCTGGTCAAGGGCCGGGCGCTCCTCGACCTCGATTATTCCGAAGACTGCCAGGCCGACCTCGACATGAATGTCATCGAGACCGACCGGGGCGAGCTCGTCGAGATCCAGGCCGGGGCCGAGAAATGCCCGTTCTCCCGCCAGGACCTCCTCGGGCTCCTCAAGATGGCCGACAAGGGGATCGGCAAGATCGTCCAGCTCCAGAAGAAGGCCCTCAAGGAAAAGAGCTTCCTGTTCATGGCCTACGGGTACAAAGACAAGCCGAATTCGGGGACATGACCCATTTCTCTTGAAATGGGATCGTGTCCCCGGGATTCTTCTCTGGGCCGAATACCTTGACAATCCTCCCCTTAAATCAATAGAATCAAACGCTCGGAGAGGTTTCTTTTTCGAATCTCGCCCCTCAGCCCGGGGAGTCCACAGAAGGAGGTCGTCATGAACCTGACATCCTGGCTCATCATCGCCGGCGCCGTCATCGTCGTCCTGGCCCTGATCATCCTCGTCCTGGCCCTGCGCTACCGCAAGGTCGGGCCCAATGAAGCGCTCATCATCGCCGGGGGCCGCAAGCACACCATCGCCCTGGCCGACGGGACGAAACAGAAGGTCGGCTACCGCTACCGCCTAGGCGGCGGCGTCTTCGTCTGGCCCGGGATGGAAAAGGTCTACGTTCTCCCCATGGACATCATTCCCGTCTCGATCCGCACGCCGGAGGTCCTGACGAGCGGCGGCGTCCCGATCATGGCCGAGGCCTCGGCTCAGATCAAGATCGGCTCGTCCGACGAGGCCATCCACCTCGCCGCCGAGCAATTCCTTGGGATCGGGCGCGAGGGCGTCCGCGACGTGGCCGTCAACGTCCTCGAAGGCAAGGTCCGCGAGGTCATCGGCGGCATGTCGGTCGAGGAGATCTACCGCGGCCGCCAGGAGTTCTCGAGCCGCGTCGTCAAGGCCGTCCAGGCCGATTTCGCCAGGATGGGCCTGGTCATGCTGTCTTTCGCCCTCAAGGACATCAGCGACACGCAGGGTTACATCGACTCGCTGAGCAAGCCACAGATCGCCGCCGCCAAGCGCGACGCGGCCATCGCCCAGGCCGAGACGGAAAAGGAATCGATCATCAAGTCATCGCAGGCGCGGAAAGAGGCCGAGGTCGCCCGCCTCCAGTCCGAAGCGCTGATCGCCAAGGCCCAGTGGGAGAACGAGGCCAAGAAGGCCGAGTCCCAGGTCCTCGTCAACGCCAAGAAGGCCCAGGCCGACTTTTCCTACGAGCTCGAGCGCAACCGGATCGGCCAGGAGCTGAAGAAGGAAGAGGCCAAGGTCAAGCAGGTCGAGAAGGAAGAGGCCATCAAGATCGAGCAGCTCGAGATCGCCCGCAAGGAGAAGGAGCTCGAAGCGACCGTCATCAAGCCGGCCGACGCCCGCAAGTACCAGATCAAGGCCGAGGCCGAAGCCGAGGAATTCCGGATCGCGGCCGAGGCCAAGGGCAAGTCCGAAGCGGTCAAGCTCGAGGGCCTGGCCGAAGCCGACGGGATCCGGGCCAAGGGCTCCGCCGAGGCCGAGGCCATGATGAAGAAGGCCCAGGCGTGGGAAAAGTATACCCAGGCCGCGGTCATGGACACCTACATCAAGGTCCTGCCCGAGCTGGCCCGGGCGGTTTCGGAGCCCCTGTCGAAGGTCGACAAGATCGTCATCGTCGGCGGCGACAAGGAGCTCGGCACGACCAAGATCACGGCCCAGGTGGCCCAGGTCCTGGCCCAGCTGCCCGAGGTGGTCAAGTCGCTGACAGGCGCTGACATCCGGGAGTTCCTCAAGACCAAGCTCTCCCCCGAGGCCAAAGACGCGAAGAAGTGAGCGCCCGGCCGGGCGTCGAGGCAGGTGAACCATGATCTCTGAAAAAGTCCAGCGCATCGGCGCCTCCCCCACCCTGAAGATCTCGGCCAAGGCCAAGGCCATGAAGGCCGAGGGCATCGACGTCATCGATCTCAGCGTCGGCGAGCCGGATTTCCCGACCCCCGAGAACATCAAAGAGGCCGGGATCAAGGCCATCCGCGACAACTTCACGAAATACACCGAGAGCGACGGCATCCTGACCCTGCGCAAGGCGATCGCCCGGCGCCTCAAGGAGGATTACGGCGTCGAGTACGCGCCGAAGCAGATCATCGTCTCGGCCGGGGCCAAGGCGTCGCTCTTCCACCTCGTCCAGGCCCTGGTCGACGAGGGGGAGGAGGTCATCATCCCGGCCCCCTACTGGGTGACCTACCCCGAGTGCGTCGCCCTGGCCAAGGGCAAGCCCGTCATCGTCCGGACGCGGGAGGAGGACGGGTTCCTGATGACCCCCGACGCGCTCAAGGCCTCGATCTCGCCGGCGACAAAGGCCATCATCCTCAACAACCCCAGCAACCCCACGGGCGCGGCCTACAGGAAAGACCAGCTCCAGGCCCTGGCCGAGGTCATCCGGGGCGAGGATGTCTACATGATCGCCGACGAGATCTACGCCAGCCTCGTCTACGACAACTTCAAGTTCACGAGCTTCGCCTCGCTCGGCGAGGACATCAAGAAGAAGACCATCCTTATCAACGGCGTATCCAAGTCCTACTCGATGACCGGGTGGCGCATCGGCTTCGCCGCCGGCCCGGCCGAGGTCATCGACGGCATGTCCAAGATCCAGAGCCACACGACCTCGAACGCCTGCTCCATCGCCCAGAAGGCAGCCCTCGAGGCCTACGACGGGACGCAGTACGAAGTCCCGAAGATGGTCGCCGAGTTCCAGCGCCGCCGCAATTACTGCCTGATGCGCTTGGCCACGGTCCAGGGGATGTCCTGCTTCAAACCGCACGGCGCGTTCTATCTCTTCCCGAACGTCAGGTCCTTTTACGACAAGGAGGCGAACGGGGCCAAGATCCGCAACTCCTACGGCCTGGCCTACTACCTGCTCAAGGAAGCCCGCGTGGCCATCGTGCCGGGCGACGCGTTCGGCAACGACGACTGCATCCGGCTGTCCTATGCGACCTCGATGACCAACCTCGAAAAGAGCATGGACCGGATGGTGGAGGCCCTGGGCAAGCTCAAGACGGCCAGGACGGTCAAGCGGGTCGCGTTGAACAACGCCGTGACCCGGGTCCGGAAGGCCGTTTCGGTCGAGACCGGGATGGACGCCCGGATGCGCGACGCGCTGGTCGCCGAGATGGACAGCCACCTCGGCTACGAAGGGCGCTACGAGTGGAACGCCCGCATCGGCGGCGCCGTCCTCCAGTTGCGGACGAACGTCGGCCACCTCAACGATTTCTGGGTCGAGAACTTCCCGCCGGCGCCCGCGGAAGGGGATGTCCGGCCGCACGGCGTCATCTATGCCGTCGACGGCATCGCCGGGCGGGAGCCGCGCGGCTTCTACCACGAGGCGACGCAGACGGGCGTCCTGGTCAACACCGATCTCTATGCCTCGCTCCGCAGCCTGGCCCTGGCCCTGGCCACGGACGTCTCGATGCGGTCGGGCGGCGGGATGTCCGGCGCCGTCAGGGGCATGTCGGCCGACGCGGACGGGAACGGGCTCATCCTCGTCGGCCCCCCGGGCACGAAAAAGACCGAGCTCTTCTTCGAGCTTCTGGCCGACCGCCGCTTCAAGCTCCACGCAAACGACATCGTGTTCGCCGAGATCGCCGGCGGCCGGGCCGCGGCCGACTGCGTCGAGCGGAAGCTCTATATGCCGACAACGTCCGTCGAGCTCGATCCCCGGCTGGCCGGGCTCTTCGACCGGAGCAAGTGCGAGAACGTCGTCGTCCACAAAGAAGACTGCCAGGACCTCGAGTGTCAGAGAGCCGACGACTGCCGGCTCGACAGGGGCTCTCCGTATTGCTACAAAGCGGCCAAGGAGGCCCACGCCCTGCTCGACCCGGCTTGGCTCGGCGGCCCGGCCGCCGCGGTGAAGCGGACGAACCTGAGGTGGCTCGTGCTCTTGAGGAACGACGCGACGTCCCCGGCGGTCGTCGAGCTGTCGAAGGACGAGGCCCTGCGGACCCTCGAAGCCGGAGAGTCGGCCGGGGCCAAGAAATCGCTGTCCGGCGGCAAGCCCCAGCCCTTCTACAACCCCCATCTTCTCGGGCTGACGCCGGAAAAGATCGAGGCCCAGAGGGCCTTCTTCGGGCGCCTCCTCGATTCGACCAGATGCCTCCTCTTCAACAGCGGAGTGGCCGGGGCCGGAAAGCTCAAGGAGATCGCTTCGAGCGGGCGTTGACGCCGCGGCCAATGGGCCGATCGCGGGACTAGCCATCCGCGATGACGTTCCTCCTCGAAATATCACCTATTCTTTCATCAGCCGCGATGATTGTTCCGGACCCGGGGGCGCCGGATAATGCGAAACGGCGGAGAAGCCTCTGGGGCCGCCTTGAAATGGCACTCGCATTGTTCTATAAGGAAGAAGAAAAACAGGTTAGATGGAAGGACAGGCCATGACTCCCACCACTCTTTCGAAGCGCCGGAGCGGGGGTTACACGCTTATCGAGGTCCTCGTCGTCCTCGGCATCATAGGCATCTTCATGCTCGTGTCGTACCCCAGCATCATGAACACCCTGGCCGTCCGGAACCTCGAGAATACGAGCCGGCAGATCCAGACCTACCTCCAGCAGGCCAAGCTCCGGGCCGTCGACACGAAGATCATCCATCGGGTCCGCTTCTACCCCGCCGACGAGGGCTATTGGGTCTACGAAATGGAGCGCCTTCAGGTCGACGGAACCTGGGTGAAGGTCGGAAGCTCGCCCCGCAAGACCATCCCCGGCGGGTTCAACGTGACCATCTCCCTGCCCGCTTCCGGGTCGGACCACATCGCGATCTTTTCTCCGGTCGGGACCGTCGTCAACTTCGCCACCGGCCAGAATTCCATCGTCCTCCAGAGTCCCAAGCTCGACCGCCCGGGGCAGATGGACGAGAGGGTCATCAGCCTGTTCATGGGAGGGTCGATCCACTATGACAAGAGAAAGAGCTCCTAAGATGAAAAGAACACAGCGCGAGCGCGGTTTCAGCCTGGTCGAGGTCCTCGTCGGCCTCTTCCTCGTCGGCGTCGCGGTCATCGGGCTGGCCGAGCTCTTCCTCGTCGCGGTGACCAATAACCTCAAGGCCGACCGCGTCGCCAACGCGACCTTCCTGGCCCAGCAGCAGATCGATTGGCTCCGCGGCTTTACCCTGGAAGAGCTCACGGCTTACGCCGGAACGTCCCTGGAATCGCGGGACGAGATCATGGACCTCAACCTGGACGGAACGAACGACTTCCGCCGGATCACGGAGTTCCGCGCGGCCGGCGACACGTTCCAGGTCCTCGTCCATGTCTATTCAGCTGAAAAGATCGGCGTCCCAAGCGCCTCCGATCTGTTGGCGGACCCCGAACGCCACCGCCCCAGGGCGCTGATCACGACGATCATCACCCGGTAAAGGAGCACGAGTCGTGAGAACTCCCATGACCTTCTCGACGAAACGGGCCGCGGGCTTCACCATGATCGAGCTCCTGGTCGGCAGCGCCGTCATGCTCGTCGCCGTGCTGGGGGCCCTGTTCATCTATGCGCGCAGCAACAAGGTCTCCGTCGAACAGCAGATGGTCACCGAGGTCCAGAACGATGTCCGCTCCTCGATGTTCTTCCTCAGCCGGGACCTGCGCATGGCCGGGGCCGGGCTGCCCGAAGAGTTCTCCAGCTATTTCCTCGAGGGCCAGAACAACGAGGACCAGCTGGGGGCCGAGGTCCAGCCCGATCGGGTAACGATCATGGGCAACATCGAGGACCCGCTCAATCTCCCCCTGCGAAATTACCAGGGGTCGTCCGCGACCATCGACGTCGAGGACTTCAGCCTCGAGCAATACCCGTATCCCGACGTCTTCTATGACAACAAATACGTTCTCGTCCTGCCGAACCCCCAATCGGGCTGCCGGGCCGGCGAAGTCCGGGTCGTTTCGCAAGTCCGGCATTCGTCGGGCGGCACGAACGAAGGGTTCAACTTCTCGCCGGGGCAGGCTCCCGGGGTCGACCCGCCCGGCGGGCTGTCCGGGACGTGCTCCAGCCCCAACGACTACGACGGGGGCATGGTCAGCTTCATCAACGTCAAGGTCTACTGGCTCGATGTCACCGGCCACTATCCGGGCCTGACGGACGGCGTCAACGGCTACGTCGGCGGCGGGCAGGGCGGCATCCTCTACTGTACCAACAACGGGGTTCACTTCCCCATCGCCCGGAACATCGAGAACTTTCAGCTCGAATACAACGGCGACATGAACAACGACCTCGCCCTCGACGGCTGGTCGCCCTGGAACGCCGCCTGGACGCTGCCCGAGATCGCCCGGATCCAGCAGGTCCGCATGTGGGTCCTCGGCCGGACGGACCAGCCCTTCACCTCGGTCGGAGGCCAGGTCCCCGGCGCCATCCGGACCTACCGCCGGCCGGCCCTGTCGGACAGCCCCGAGGCCGCGGCGGACGACCGCCACCGGCGGTTCCTTCTCGATTCGACCTCCAATGTCCGGAACATGAGCCTCAATCTCTACAACCTCGGCCAGCGATGAGGAGCATTCCATGACCAACCAAGCCGTTCAGCACAGGCGGGAACGGGGCTCCGGCCTCATCATCATCATCATCATCGTCGCCTTCATGCTGGCCGTGGGGATGCTTCTGCTGACCGTCACGGGGATGAGCCCCAAGGCGTCCGACAACCTGCGGCTCCAGGGCATGGCCTTCGATGCGGCCGAGGCCGGCTTCAACGCCGCCTGGGTCGTCCTCAACGACAACTTCCTCAATAGGGTCACGACGAGCTTCGGCGGCCAGTACCGGACGAATTTCGGCGGGGCGACGGGGCTGGACGATCCGGCCAGCCCGAACTACTTCCGCGGACTGACCGACGAACAGCTCGTCGCGGATGTCGCCGCGGACAACACCGCCGCCAACCCGGCCCTCTTCAGCTCCGAGCCCCTGGCCACCGATCCGCGCTGTGCGTTCACGGTCTTCCTCGTCAACGACGAGGCGCCGGGGACGATCACGGCGGACGACAACGACTGCATCCTCGTCTGCATCGGCCGGGGCCCGCGCAACACCTTCAAGCGTCTCGAGATCGTCATCGAGGTGGGGTCTTAGGACCCCAAGAAAGGGGATCTGCCATGACACACAAAGGCTTTTCGCGCCAAGGGAGCCTTTATGGTCTCGCCGCCCTCTGCGTCGCCGTCGCCGCCGCCGTCGTCGTGCCGCGCCTTTGGCCGCAGGCCACCCAGACCTGCACCGAGTACACGCGGGCCTTCGGCGAGAGCTTCGACAACGTCAACTACAAGGACATCGCCCAAAGCTCCGTCGCGGCCTGGCCCTCCGGGCCCATCACCCTGCCGCGACTCGGCTCCAATTTCGTCGTCGGCGCCGCCGACAGGATGGGCCGCCGGATCTACCAGTGCGCTGCGGGCGATTTCACCGGCGACGGCTTTCCGGACCTCATCGGCCTGGACATCACCGGGGAATTCCCGGTGACCGGCTCCAACCCCTGGTCCGAGCTCCGTCTCATCAAGAATATCTACCCGACCAACAGAGGCGCTCTGCCCTTGTTCGCGGTCGATATGACGACCTCCTACGACAAATTCTACAATCATACGGCCCCCTCCGCCATAACGGTCGGAGACTTTAACCGCGACGGCCTGCTCGACTTCTTCTTGATCCGCAACGGCGCCGACGAGTTCGGCTACACGAACTTCCGGGCCGCGATGTACATCAACAGGGGTACGGCCACCGTCCCGGCCTTCCAGCCTTACAACCTCTCCCCGAACCTCGACTTCACGGCCCGCTTCCAGGCGGTCCCCATCTACCTCTACTGGGCGGCCAACCACGCCTTCTCCGTGGATATCGACAAGGACGGCGACCTTGACATCCTGGTCATCAGCCAGGACAGGATCTACCTCCTCCGGAATCCCGGGGCGGGCAACTTCAACCTGGCCGCTTGGAGCGTTACCGAGCTGGCCTACGACGCTCGGACGGGCTTTGCCGGCGTTCCCGGCGGCTCGTGCGTGGCCGCGGCCGATTTCGACGGCGACGGCGACGTCGACATCGTCGCCGGCTCGGTCAGCACCGCGAACTACCTCGCCTACTACGAGAACGACGGGACGGGTCATTTCGCCCGCAACGTCTTGACCATCCCGAACGCAACCTGCATCGCCCCGGTCGGCATCATGGCCAACGACTTCAACGGCGACGGCCGGCCCGACATCTTCGTGGCCACGGACTCGGCCTACGGCAGCGTCCCCCAGGCTCGGATCTGGATCCTGAAGAACCGCGGCCTCCTTAACGGCGATGTCGACTGGCTCTTCCAGTGCCTCAACAACTGCACCTCGCCGACGCCGAGCCCCTACGATATCGACATGAGCACCCCGCTCGATTATGACCAGGACGGCGACATGGACGCCGTCATCGCCGACGCCAACAATTCGGGCGACTACTATTATCTCGAGAACAAGCTGGCTGGGGTCTATGCGCTTTATGGCCAGGCCACCTCCACGAACATCGGCGCCGGGCTCCTCGACACGCGCCTCCATGCCGTGACCCGCGTCCGGGTCACA
>Ga0326732_1000247_pt1 | contig 13069 bp, 10 predicted proteins | sample MHFSIPfraction_4_FD_207644 | JGI IMG/M metagenome (GOLD analysis project Ga0326732, IMG submission 207644) | Lab enriched peat soil microbial communities from Michigan Hollow, Ithaca, NY, United States - MHF12FN SIP fraction | ecosystem: Environmental > Terrestrial > Soil > Wetlands > Peat...
CTGGGGTCCGGGAAGGAAGAAGAGGGAGCCCTTGTCCCCCCGGCTTGAAAGCCGGGGCAATGGAATAAGGGAAAACCCCGAATGTCCGGCGGGTTGAAACCCGCCTGAATCTCTATGCTTGAAAGCCGGGGCAACGGAATATGGGAGAAAGCCGAATGTCCGGCGGGTTGAAACCCGCCTGAATCTCTATGCTTGAAAGCCTTGGCAATGGAATATGGGAGAAAGCCGAATGTCCGGCGGGTTGAAACCCGCCTGAATCTCTATGCTTGAAAGCCTTGGCAATGGAATATGGGAGAAGGCCGAATGTCCGTCTGGTCATGCTGAACGGAGTGAAGCATCCATGGGCAGGATTCCCCGCCCGTCTATGCAGGGCTCAGAATGACAGAGGTGATGGTTGCCGGATTTTCACTCCGCCATGCGGCTCCGCTCGGGGTGCTGGAGGAGGTAGAGCTTGTGGTACAGGCCTCTCTGGGCGAGCAGCTCCTGATGCGTTCCGGTCTCGCGGATGGTGCCCTTGTGCAGCACGATGATCCTGTCGGCATGCTGCACGGTCGAAAGGCGGTGGGCGATGATGATCGAGGTGCGATGCTTCATGAGCCGCTCGGTGGCCTGTTCGATGAGCGATTCGGTCTCGGTGTCCACCGAACTGGTCGCCTCGTCGAGCACGAGAATTTCCGGGTCATACAGCAGCGCCCTGACGAAGGCGATCAGCTGCTTCTGGCCGACGGAGAGCCCTGCGCCGTTTTCACGGATGCGGTAGTCGTATCCTCCCGGAAGCTTTTCGATGAACCGGTCGGCACCGACGATGCGGGCGGCCTCCATGATCCTCTCTTCGGTGATCGAGGGATCGCCGAAGCGGAGATTCTCGCGAACCGTGCCCGAGAAGAGCACGACATCCTGCATGACCACGCCGATGAGTCGTCGTAATGCATGGCCGGGGATACGGCCGATATCGGTCCCGTCGATGGTGACCTCCCCCTTGGTGACGGGATAGAATCTCGAAAGAATGTTGATGAGGGTGGTTTTGCCGCTGCCGGTCGCGCCGACGATGGCCACGGTCTGTCCGGCTTTGATCTCGAAGGAGATATCCCTGAGCACCCAGTGTTCCTCGTCATAGGCGAACGAGACGTCGTTGAAACTGATGCGGTCGTTGAAGCCGAGCCCTGGTTCACCCGGCCTTTCCGGAGGTTCGGGGGCCTCGGGCTCCTCGAGCAGCCTGAAGATCCGGTCCGAACTGGTTACGGCGGTCTGCATGATGTTGAAGCGGTCGGAAAGGTGCTGCAGCGGACGGAAGAAGAGCCAGATGTACTGAACGAACGAAACGACTACGCCGACCGACAGCTCTGCCCTGAGGATCCTGGACGCGCTGTACCAGATGATGAATCCGGCCGTGGCCGAGCTCAGGAACTCGATCAGCGGGTAGTAGATGGAGAAGTAGAAGACCGTCCTGATGTTGGCGTCCCGATGGTCCGCGTTGATTTCCGCGTGTCGCCGGAACTCGCTCTCCTCCCTTCCGAAGAGCTGGACGATCTTCATTCCGGTGATGTGCTCCTGGAAAAACGAGTTCAGGCGGGCAAGATGCGTCCTGACGTCGAGGAACGCCTGGCGGACCCGGTTCTTGAAGGCGATGGTCGACCAGATCATGATCGGCAGCACGCTCAGCACCACGAGCGTCAGCCGCCAGTCCATCCAGAACATCATCAGGACGATGAAGACGAGCTGCAGGATGTCGCCTATCACCGTGATCAGGCCGCTTGAGAGCATTTCGTCGAGCGCTTCGACATCGTTGGTCGTACGGGTGATGAGCCTGCCGACCGGGTTTCGGTCGAAATAGCGGATGGGAAGGCGCTGCAGGTGCCTGAAGATATCCATTCGGAGGTTGAACACCGCCTTCTGGCCGATGAGTTCGGTGAGCCAGGTTGCCTGGTACTGCTTGAGGCCGTCGAGTATGACCACGACGAGCATGACGAGGCTGATGACGGCGAGTCCGCGGTGGTCGCCACGGCTGATATAGTCATCGATGGCGATTTTGGTGAGCCACGGGCGGAGCGGGCCGAGCAGCGCCCCTCCGGCGGTCAGCAGGACCGCACCGGCGATCAGCTTCTTGAACGGCTTGACATAGGCGAACAGGCGCTTGACGATGTAGATATCGACCGAGCCCTTCCGCTTTCCGACGAGCGTATCGTCCTGCTGCGTGCGGAATCCGGCCGCCGGCTTCGCTGCGCTGCTCATGTGGTCAACCCTGGCTGCTCCTGCTGCCGGCGAGCGCCTCCGAGGCGCTCCCGATCTCGCCGATGAAGCTCTCGGCAAGGCTGTCGGCAAGCTCCTTCGAACCTGCTTCCGAATAGATGCGGATGATCGGCTCGGTGTTGGAGGCACGCATGTGGACCCATCCCTCGGGGAAGTCGAGCTTCAGGCCGTCGAGCCTGCTCGACTCCGCTTCGGGATGGTTCGTCTCGATCGTGGTGAGTATGGCGTCGATGGCCTGTTTCGACATTCCGCCGAGCACGACCTTTTTTTTCGACATGAAATATGAGGGAAAGGTTTGCCTGAACTCCGAGAGCGTGCCGCCGCCGTTTGCGGTCTTCCATTCGGCGAATGCCTGCACGAAAAGCGCGGTGCCCGCAAGTGCGTCCCTGCCGTAGTGCAGTTCGGGCAGGATGACTCCGCCGTTGCCCTCTCCTCCAATGGTTGCGCCTCGCGCCTTCATGACTTCGGTCACGTTGGCCTCGCCGACCTTCGCGCTGAAGCACTCCACCCGATGGCGCCTGGCGATGTCCGAGAGGGCGCGGCTGCTCGACAGGTTGTTCACGACCGGGCCGGGGCGGTGTTTCAGGTAGAAGTCGGCGCAGGCGACCAGGGTGTACTCCTCGCCGAACAGGGTGCCGTCCTCACAGACCAGCGCGAGACGGTCGACGTCGGGATCGACGATGATGCCGAAGTCACAGCCCTCGCGGCGCAGGATATCCATCGTCTGCGTCAGGTTCTCCTCGACGGGCTCGGGGTTGCGCGGGAAGATGCCCGTGCCCTGGCAGGCGAGCGTCTTGACCTCGGCGATGCCGAGCTGGCGGCAGAGCTCGGGGAGCACGAACGCCCCGGCCCCTTCCACGCAGTCGACCAGCACCCGGAAGTTCATGCCGGCGATGAGCTCCCGGTCGATGCAGGAGAGCTTCAGGATCGCCCCGATGTGCCGGCCGTCCCAGGAGCTGCTGGAGGTGACGGCGCCGATGCGGTCCCATGTCGCCGGCTCGAACGAGCGGCTTCCGGCGATCTCGAGCAAGAGGTCGACATCCGGGGCGGTAAGGAACTCCCCGTTTTCGTCGAGCATCTTGAGGGCGTTCCACTCGACCGGATTGTGGGAAGCCGTGACGATCAGTCCTCCGTCGGCGTTTTCGCCCGCCGTGGCCAGCTCGACGGTCGGCGTGGTCGCCATGCCGAGGTCAACGACGTCGCAGCCACAGAGCGCCAGTGTGCTCGAGACCAGTTCGGTGATCACTCCGCCGGTCGGCCTGGTGTCCCTGCCGATGACGATCCTGGGCTTGTCCTGCGCCCCTGCGCCTCCCCGGTTTCGCTTTCTTTGCGCGGTCCAGGCGGCGAATGCCATCGTGAAAGACGTCAGGTTTTCCGGGGTCAGGCTTTTTCCGACTACTCCGCGGATGCCGGAGACGCTGATCATCAGGCTCATGGTTGCAATGGTTTGCGTTGATTGGAGAGGTGATCTTCGGTGATGCGTGAATATAATAAAATCCTTCGACGCCGGTGCGCAAAACGGCGGGTGGCAGGGGAAACAAATCACGAATATTTGTGCGTACAGATTTTACTTTTCAAAGCTTTCTCGTATATTACATGCCTTTTGTTGCGGTTATCGCATCGGTTCATCAGGATTTCAGGGTACGCCCGAAAATCGCCGTGAACACTGGGGCGCGTAACAGGATTTACAGGATTGCCACTCACAAGACATTAACAGCACAAGGTTATGCCTTTACACAAATCAGCCGAAAAAAGACTCAGACAGGCATCGCGCAGGAACGCCAGAAACAGGGCGAGGAAAAAAGAGCTCAAGGTCCTGTTGAAGGATATGCAGAAACTCATCGATGCGAATGCCCAGAAAAGCGAAGTCGAGGCAGCATACCGTTCGGCAGTGCAGAAGCTTGACCGCCTCGGCGTCAAGCGTTACATCCATGCCAACAAGGCTTCCCGCAAGAAAGCCCAGCTGGCAAGGATTTTCAACAATTACACGAAGGTCGATTGATCCTTTCCGGCATGCCCGGCGCGAGCGCCGGGTGAATCTTCTTTTCAGTATTTCCGGCTCTCGTTCCTGAACCGCACGATGCGGCAGCGCGATCGGGGGCCGGATACCGTCCATCCAGACCGTCATGTTTGCATTTATAAGAGGTGAGCTGATAACAGCTTCGCAGGACGAGGCGGTTATCGAGGCGTCCGGTGTCGGCTACCGGCTGTACATCTCTGCAGGCACCAGTCGTCGATTGCCCGCCCCGGGAGCCCAGGTCTGCCTCTATACGCACTATCAGGTCCGGGAAGACGCCCATCAGCTGTTCGGATTCCTCGACCAGGAGGAGCTGCAGCTCTTCAGATTGCTCCTTTCCATTTCCGGCGTCGGGCCGAAGCTGGCCATTGCCGTGCTCTCCGGACTTAAAGTCGCCGAGATCCAGGAGTCGATCGTTTCAAACCGGCCGGAAACCCTCTACGGGATTACCGGAGTCGGCAAGAAGACGGCCGCACGCATCATTCTCGAACTCAGGGACAAGATTCTCAAGATACAGCCTTCGGCGCCCGGTCAGGGAGCTTCGGGGGTGCGCGACCTGCAGCGTTCCGAGGATGCGGTTGCAGCGCTCATGACCCTCGGGTTTGCGAAAGCCCTTGCCCAGAAAGCGGTTTCCGGCGTACTCGAGTCGGAGCCGGATCTGTCGGTCGAAGTGGTCGTCAAATCAGCCCTTGCCGCTATACGCAATAATTCTTGAGGTCGCCGTGCAGTACCAGGAAGCCATCGATTTTCTTTATCCCCTTCATCGCTTCGGCATCAGGCCCGGACTGGACCGGACCCGCGAGCTGCTGAAGGTGCTCGGCAATCCCGAAAAGCGCCTCGGCACCGTCGTCCACATTGCAGGCACCAACGGAAAGGGAACCGTTGCCGCCTGCATGGCATCCATTTTTGAAGCGGCAGGAAGGAAGACCGGCCTGTTCACTTCGCCTCACCTGGTCGATTTCACCGAAAGAATCCGGATCAATGGGCGTCAGATCCCTAAAGGTAAGATCGCCGAATACTGTACCCTGCTGAAACCTGAGGTCATGAGGCTCGGGGCGACCTTTTTCGAGGTCACAGCAGCCATCGCGCTGGCGTATTTCGCCGAGGAGGGGGTCGAAGTTTCGGTGATTGAAACCGGCATGGGCGGCCGACTCGACGCGACCAATGTGGTCAGGGGCGACATCGTGATCATACCGACCATCGGGCTGGATCACACGGCATGGCTCGGGGGCTCCATCAGGGAGATCGGCGCGGAGAAGGCAGCCATCATCAAGCCCGGTTCCCGGGTGTATACCGCCGTGGCTGAAGGGGAGGGGAGAGATGAGATCATGATAGCGGCGATCCGATGCAAAGCCGGGCTTTCAATCGTCGGCCGGGAGGCTTCGTTCAAGGTCAATGAGGTGCATCCGGGCCGGCTTGTTTTCGACGTCGCCCTCGCATCCGGAGAGAGCAGGAGGCTGCAGGTGCCGCTGACCGGCTCGTTCCACGCGTCGAACGTGACGCTCGCGGTCATGGCCGCCCGCTCGGAAGGCATCGGATGGGGAGAGATCGAGGCGGGTTTGTCACGCCTGCTGGTCACCGGTTATCGGGCCAGGCTCGAACAGCTCTCCAGCAGGCCGTTCGTGATGCTCGATGTCTCTCACAATCCCGACGGGATGGAGATGAGCGTCAGGGCTTTACGGGAGATACGGGGCGCCTTCCGGGATCTCTATGTGCTTATCGGTGTCGCCGCCGACAAGGATGCCGCCGGGATCGTCCGTCCCCTCGCTGGGCTTGCACGCCTGGTCGTCACGGTGGATATTCCCTCTGAAAGGAGCCTCCCGGCCAGGGTGCTCGGGGAGATCTGCAGGGAGGCGGGGGTCGCTGAGGTACGGGAGTGCGGGACGGCCGACGAGGGACTGGACCTGCTTTGCTCGAAGGCCGGACCGGAGGACATGATCCTGGTGACCGGTTCATTTTTCCTGGCCGGCGAAGTGATCTCGTCTTGCCGATGGAGCGGTGAAGCCAGCAAGAGCTGATCGAGATCGGGCATGTATTTGTTGGAAATATTTTATATCTTTAATGCACTTCTCTGAAATTCTCCATGAAATCAGTGTCAGAGCCATTCAAGGTCACTGTTCTGTCGATCCCGGTTTCAAATCGCCGTATTCCTCATTCAGCCTCTTTTTCTGGCTTTCATTTCGATCGCTACACCATGCAGGTTTTTCCCATACTATACCGCGGTCATTGATCTTGATCCCGTTACTCCCCGTGCTATATGCATACGGCAGTGTTTTTACTGCATACATAACCAATAAGAGTTGAAAGAATCCATAATGTCGAACACTTCGGTTACAAAAGGCCTGGACATCAATATGCTCCAGAAGAAAAAGGTTCATGAACTGAATGCCATGGCCAAGGAGCTCGGGGTGACTACGGCCGGCTTCCGGAAGGAGGAGCTGATCTACAAGATCATCGAGGCCCAGTCCATGAAGAACGCCGATTCCGAGAACGGGCAGGTGATGGTCAATACCGGAGTCCTGCAGGTCATTCCTGAAGGGTACGGCTTCCTTCGATCTTCAAATTACAACTACCTCTCCTCCCCAGACGATATCTACGTTTCCCCTTCCCAGATCAAACGGTTCAACATGCGTACCGGCGACACCGTTTCGGGTCAGGTCAGGGCTCCCAAGGAGGGTGAGCGCTTTTTCGCGCTGCTCAAGATCAACACCATCAACGGCAAGGATCCTGAAGTCACCAGAGACCGCCCCTTCTTCGAGAACCTCACGCCGCTCTTCCCGCATGAGCGACTGAAGCTCGAGACCAGGCAGAACGAATATTCCGGCCGGATCATGGATATCTTCACGCCGATCGGCAAAGGGCAGCGCGGTCTTATCGTCGCCCAGCCGAAAACCGGCAAGACCATCCTGCTCCAGATGATCGCCAACGCCATCATCAAGAACCACCCGGAGGTTTATCTGATCATCCTGCTGGTCGACGAGCGCCCGGAAGAGGTTACCGACATGGCCCGCAGCGTCGAAGCCGAAGTGGTCAGCTCCACCTTCGACGAGGATCCCGAACGCCACGTGCAGGTGGCGGACATGGTGCTCGAGAAGGCAAAGCGCATGGTCGAGGTCGGTCGTGATGTCGTGATCCTGCTCGATTCGATCACCCGCCTTGCCCGTGCGCACAACACGATCATTCCCCATTCAGGCAAGATCCTCTCCGGTGGTATCGATGCCAATGCACTGACCAAGCCCAAGCGCTTCTTCGGTGCGGCGAGGAACATCGAGGAGGGGGGCAGCCTGACCATCATCGCCACGGCGCTGGTCGACACGGGCTCGCGAATGGACGATGTCATCTTCGAGGAGTTCAAGGGTACCGGCAACATGGAGCTTGCCCTCGACCGGCGCCTCTCCGAGCGCCGTATCTTCCCGGCCATCGATATTCTTCGTTCCGGAACCCGCAAGGAGGAGCTGTTGTTTACTCGTGAAGAGCTCTCCCGTACCTGGCTGTTGCGCAAGTATCTCGGCGACAAGAACCCGATCGAGTGCATGGAGTTCATGCGGGAGAAGATCGTGGAGACGAAGGACAACAAGGAGTTCTTCAAGTATATGAACGCTTGAGATTTGACGTGAACGCCGGGCTGAAGCCCGGGGCAATTGAAATATGGGAAAAAGCCCGAATGTCCGTCGGGCTGAACCCCTCCTGAATATTGGACGCCGTCACGTGTTCCGTTCGACGCATAAGTCAAACCTGGCAGCGGCTGACAAGAAAAATACCATGCAGGCATTTTTTGCTTGATAGTATTGTCCAAAGTCTCTATATTATTTGCCTTTAAAAACAGAGGAAAGACCAAACATTCATGCCCTGCGGAAAAAAAAGAAAACGCCATAAAATGGCCGTGCACAAACGCAAGAAGATGCGCCGTAAGAACAGGCACAAGAAGCGTTTGAGGTACCAGAACAAGTAGGCTTCAGTGAGCCGGAAAGCTTGGTTGAGAATATAGCTCAGTTGGTTAGAGCATCTGCCTTTTAAGCAGAGGGTCGAAGGTTCGAGTCCTTCTATTCTCACTGACATACCGTTTGTTCTGATGAATTGAATATCGATGCCCGAGTGGTGGAATTGGTAGACACACCATCTTGAGGGGGTGGCGCCGTTAGGTGTAGGAGTTCGAATCTCCTCTCGGGCACATCGAAAACAGGAAAGCCGCAACTCGCGGCTTTTTTGTTTTTCTTCTCTTCCGGAAATTGCGACCAGCCATCGTTCTGACTGTCGGGATTTTTTGAAGACGAAATGTTTAGCGGTACTTTACGGTTGATAGTCACGGGATTAGTCCAATCCCGCTGCAACGACTAATATTTCCGAACCATGGATAAACTTCAGGTTGATATCCTGGGACTTTCTACAAGCCCGCATACCAATGGTGCCTATGCACTCATCCTTTATGAAGTGGAGGGGAAGCGCAAGCTTCCGATTATCATCGGGGGGTTCGAGGCGCAGGCCATAGCTCTGAAACTGGAGAACATCAAGCCGCCGCGACCCTTTACTCACGACCTTTTCAAGCATATCGCCGATGCGTTCAGCCTCCATGTGAACGAGGTTTTCATCGACGAGCTGCACAACGAGACCTTTTATGCGAAGGTCATCTGTGAGATGGGAGGAGAGGTGCATGAGATCGATGCCCGGCCGAGCGACGCTATCGCCATAGCCGTAAGGTTCAATGCACCGATCTTTGTTTCCGAGGAGATCATGAACGAGGCGGGAATTGTCGAGGAGCAGCCCAAGGAGGGCGAAGTTGCTCCCGAAGAGCAGGAGGAGGTCGTCGAGAAGCCGGCTCCTGAACCGGCAGGCGATGAATCCTTTATCGAGGAGCTGAACAGGAAGCTCGAAGAGGCGATAAACCGTGAGGATTACGAAGAGGCCGCCAGGCTGCGGGATGAACTGTCACGTATCTCACGCCCGGGTGCAGAGGGGAGTCAGCCGTGAGCGGAAGGGAGCATTAAACAAAAGGAGGCCGACGCGGCCTCCTTTTGTTTTTATACTCGGCGCGGCAAGCGTCGTATCGTGCCCGGATGCGATGGGTGCCATACCGGACGGTTTGGCGAAGTGGCCCGGATTTCCGGAAGCTTCGGAAACAACTTCCAGGTTCCATGAAATGCAAAAGCCCAATGGCGACCTTGCCATTGGGCTTTTGCAGATTGGCCGGTGGGTTTAGTCGAGCGCCTGCCCGAACGAGAACAGGAAGTTCCATCCCTGCTTGCTCTTGGTCGGATCCGAAACGACAGGATCGAAACCGTAGCCGTAATCGATGCCGATTTGCCCGATGATGGGGAGATAGAGCCTGAGGCCTATGCCCGCCGCTTTCTTCAGTTCCGAATAGTTGACCGCGGAGGCGCTCTCCCAGAGGCCGCCCGCTTCCACGAAGGTCAGGGCATAAATGCTTGCCGATGGGTTCAGCGAAAGCGGGTAGCGAAGTTCGCCCGTGAATTTCGAATAGATCTTGCCTCCGTAGAGGTTCGATTCATTGGCGAAGAGACTTCCGAGGCTGCGATCGGGGTAGCCGCGCAGCGGTATGGTCGGCAGTGTCGACATGCCGCTGCCGCCCATGTAGAAGTAGTCGGTGTAGGGGATGTAGTCGTTTTGTTTGAACGGCGAGAGATAGCCGTGCTGGGTCGACAGGTTGAGCACCAGATTCCTCTTCAGCGGAAAGTACCAACTGGAGCTTCCGGAGAATTTATAGAAGTTGATCGATCCCGGAAGGGGGCCGCCGGCGAGCTGCGCCGTAAGGACGTTCTTGCTGCCGTGCCGGGGATAGATCGGGTTATCGATGCTGTTCCTCGAAATCGACTGGCTGATGGAGAATTCATCCGCTTCGGATGGCAGGCCGCTTTCGTTCAGGAAGCTCACGAATCCGCCATTGCTGTGCAGATACTGGATCTTCCAGTTGATCGCGAAATAGTCGTCGGGCCAGGTGAGCCTGCGTCCGATGCTGAGGGTCGAACCGTACTGGTCGATCTGTTTGGGGTCGTAGACGCCATTGTTCGAATAGTCGTAGCTCGTATGGGTCTTGAAGACGGTCAACCCGACTGCGGTCGGGGTGCCGAAAGCCCATGGATCGGATATCGACATCGACAGAGTACGGTAGTTGTAGCTGCCGAACTGCCACTGGAATCCGAGCTTCTGCCCGTCACCGTGCGGAAGGGGCTTGTAGGCGTTTCCGTGGAAAATGTCGCCGAGGGAAAAATTGTTGAAGGTCAGGCCGAGTGCGCCGGTCATACCGGTCGATCCGCTGTAGCCGACCGATGCGTTGAAGGTGTCGGTCTGTTTTTCGGCGACGTTATAGGTCAGGTCGACCGTGTTGGTCGCGGGGTCGGGCTGGATATCGGGAGTGATCGTCTCGGGATCGAAGTAATTCAGCATGGAGAGTTCCCGAATGCTCCGTACGACGTTTTTCCTGCTGAAGGTGTCTCCGGGAAGGGTGTAGAGCTCACGCCTGATGACGTGGTCTTTCGTCTTGGTGTTGCCCTTGATGTTGATGTTGTTGAGCGAGAACGGCTCTCCCTCGGTCAGTGAGACGATGAGGTCTATCTGGTTCGGCTGCACGACCTGCTCTTCGAGCTTGGCCCTGAAGGAGAGGTAGCCACGGTCGAGGTAGAGCGAGCTCACATCCGTGTGGTCCTGCGAGAAGTTGAGGCGATCGTTGATCCTCTTGGCGTTGTAGAGGTCTCCCTTTTTCAGGCCGAAAGTGGTGTTGAGGGCCTCTGTCGTTGCGAACTCTTTGGTATTGCCGAGCCAGACAACGTTCCGGATGGTGTACTTCGGCCCTTCATCAACATAGATGTCGAGGAACAGTCCTTTCTTGTCAGCAGTGTAGGAGATCGAATCGCGGACGATGCGGGCGTCGCGGTACCCGTTGTTGCGGTAGAACTCTATCAGAAGGTTTTTGTCTTCGGTATACTTGTCGTTGTTGAGCTTCGGCTGTCCGAAGATCTTTCTCCACCAGGAGTTCTGGGAGGTCTCCTTCAGTTCGCTCCGGAGCCTGCCCTCCTTGAAGGCCTGGTTGCCGTGGAAATGGATTTTTTCGATGACGACTTTCGAGCCCTCATGAACTGTGAAGATCGCCTTGACTTTGTTGTCTCCGCTATTGATCAGCTTGTATTCCGCTCCGGCCGAGAGATAGCCCTTGTCGGCATACTGCTTCTCGATTCTGGTCACCGCGTTCAGCAGGTCCTGGCCGGACACCCGGTGACCGGTTTTCAGCGAGGCCGTTTTCGTGAGATCCTTGGACTTGAATTTGTGGTTTCCCTCAAAGTCGTACGACTCGAGGACCGGAAGCTCCGTGACCACGAAATTGAGGCCGATGGCGCCATTGCCTAAATCGGATTTCTCGATCCTTATATCACTGAAATACTGGAGATTCCAGAGGTATTGCAGCGTTCCGGGCAATTCGGGACCTGGAATGGAGATCTTGTCGCCACTCTTGATGGGAAGGCTCTTGAGCAGATCCGACTGATTCAGGGATTTCAGTCCGGAAAACGATATTTCACGGACGGAAAAGGTCCGGTCGGCATTGGCACGGGGAGCTTCGCCCACCGCGTTGGTGCCGGTGACACGGCTCCTGACCGCATGAGAGCTTTTAGCTCCGGTTTTCGTTGCGGCACCAGCGGTCATACCGTTGAGCAGGACCAGGAGGATCAGAAGTCCGGATGTGCTCCCTGCTTTATGTGGTGAATTTTTCATGAAATGGCGAAATGATTCTTGAAAGTTAGGCTTGTCTCTTGAATGATTTGGTATCAAGCTGTTCGCTGGTCTGGCCGAATCTTCGCTCGCGGTTCTGGAACTCGCGGATCGCCTCGTACAGCTGGGGACGGCGGAAATCGGGCCAGTAGGTGTTGGTGAAATAGATTTCAGAATAAGCGCTCTGCCAGAGCATGAAATTGCTGATGCGGAACTCTCCGCTGGTTCTGATAAGCAGCTCAGGATCGGGAATCGAGGCTGTGGTCAGGTATGAGTTGACCAGGGTCTCGTCGATTGCCGCCGGGTCGAGCGTTCCCGCGCGGGTCTTTTCCGCGATTGCCTTGCATGCCTGCACGATGTCCCATTTTCCGCTGTAACTCAGCGCGATGTTCAGCATCATGGCATTGTTGTTCTTGGTCAGCTCCATGGTGTCGGAAAGCGTTTTCCTGACTTCGTCCGAGACCATGTCGAGGTCGCCGATGACATGCAGGCGGATGTTGTTGTCGTGGAGTTGCCTGGTCTCTCTCTTGATCACTTTGATGAGGAGGCGCATGAGCGCCGAGATCTCGTGTTCAGGCCTTTTCCAGTTTTCAATGGAAAAGGTGAACAGGGTAAGGTAGGGGATTCCGAGCTGGGAGCAAGCCTCGACGATGTCCCGTACCGATTCGACTCCGGCTACATGCCCCTCGACACGGGATTTCCCCTTGAGCCTCGCCCATCGTCCGTTGCCGTCCATGATGATGCCCACGTGGCGGGGGAGTTCGCAGGAAGAGATGAGTTCGTGCTGGATCCGGTCGTCATCCGGACTTTTCCTGGATTTGAACCAGTGAGGCATGAAGGAAATGGAATGGTCCATAGTTTGAACTTCGCGTCTTCGAACGTTGTCATATCGTGGTCATACACTGGCTGAAGGTGCTCTGCAGGCAGACATCCCGATTATCTATCAAATTGAATTATAGACAGTAATTTAGTATTATACAAACCTCATGACTGCCTGTTTCAACGGCCTTGTGCCGGCAGCGTCCAAAAACGGCAGGATCGGTTATCCGGCTCAAATCATGCCGCAGGTTTTTCAATTCAAAC
>Ga0326732_1000249_pt1 | contig 13055 bp, 10 predicted proteins | sample MHFSIPfraction_4_FD_207644 | JGI IMG/M metagenome (GOLD analysis project Ga0326732, IMG submission 207644) | Lab enriched peat soil microbial communities from Michigan Hollow, Ithaca, NY, United States - MHF12FN SIP fraction | ecosystem: Environmental > Terrestrial > Soil > Wetlands > Peat...
CGCCGGATCGCGGCCGCCGTTCCTTGATTTAGCCCGGACAGCGTGGTATTTTGGATACCGAGCCCTCGCTGGAGACATGAAAAGCAAAGTCTTGGTGGTGTTCATCCTTGCCTGCCTGGCTGCCGCCTGGCCGGCCGGGGAGCTGTCTGCCCAGGACCAGGTCCAGGACAAGGCCGCCCACGAGTACGTCGTCAGGGCCATCACCCTGGCCGTCACGGTCCAGGATTCCAGGGGGCGGTACGTCAACAACCTGACCGAGAAGGACTTCACGATCTTCGAGAACAACAAGAAGAAGCCCATCTCCTATTTCATGCACGATTTCGGGGCCCCGCTCAGCCTGACCGTCCTCCTCGATGTCAGCGGCAGCATGGCCCTCGAAGGGAAGCTCGACGAGTGCAAGGCCGCCCTGCGCGACCTGGCCACGCGTCTCCTGCGCCCTCGCGACGAGATCGCCCTGCTCCTCTTCGCCGACGGCCAGGTCGAGGTGGCCGCCCCCCATTCGACCGACAAGACCGAGTTCCTGCAGGCCCTCGACAAAACGAAAGCCTACGGCCAGACCGCCCTCAACGACGCCGTGGGCGTGTCGCCGGAGTTCGCGACCCGGGCCAAGAACGAGAAGCGGGCCCTCCTGCTCATTACCGACGGCATCGAGAACGACAGCCAGTCGACGCCGGAGCAGGCGCTCGAGATCGCCCGGCGGGTCGACGTCCCCATCTATACGATCGGCTACAAGATCCCCCGCAACGAGCAGCTGGCGGCCCATAGGCGGTCGGCCGGCCTGACTTCGGCCGGGATCGTCCAGACCCTGGACAAGTTCTCCCAGGCCACTGGCGGAAAGGCCTGGTTCCTGAACGAGCCGACCGACCTGGCCAACGTCGTCCAGGAGATCAAGAACGAGCAGTCCCATCAGTACATCATCGGCTACACGTCCTACCAGGACACCTCGGACCTCTACCGTTGGATCCGGGTGACGACCCCGAGCTACAAGCACAAGATCCGGACCCGGCAGGGATACTGAAGCCGCCCCGGCTCCCCTGTCGCCCCCCTGGCGGCCCCGAAATCCTCCCAAGAGGGTATTTTGGCCCCCGGCCCTTTATTTTTCGGAAAAAAGGGCCTAAGATATTCGCATGCGGGGTTCGGGAGCGTCGGCGGCGATCAGCCGCTCGTCAAGAACTACCAACAGGAGGTTCTCATGAAGAACAGGAAGCTTGTTTATCTCACGGGTTTTTTGCTTTTGGCCGCCCTCATCACCGGACCGGCTTGCGCCACCAAGAAATTCGTCCGGACCGAGTCGGGGGCGCTCGACCAGAAGATCTCGCAGGTTTCGACCGAGGTCGAGGCGAGCCAGAAGCGGATCTCGGAACACGATGAGAAGCTGGCCACGATCGGCTCGCTCATCAGCCAGCACGACACCCAGTTCAAGGCGGTCGAAGGCGAGATCGGCGAGGTCAAGACCCTCATCAAGGGCAACCTCGTCATGACCGCCACGCTGAAGAATGACGACGCCAAGTTCGCCTTCGACAGCGCCGCGCTCTCGAACGAGGCCAAGGGCGTTCTCGATGCCTTCGTCCAGAGGCTCGTTTCCGAAAACAAGGGCGTCTACATCGAGATCCAGGGCCACACCGACAGCACCGGCTCCGACGAGGTCAACATGTCCCTCGGCGCGAAGCGGGCCGAGGCGGTGATGATGTATCTGTACAAGCAGTACAAGATCCCGCTTCACCGCATGTCCGTCGTCAGCCTGGGCAGCTCCATGCCCATCGCCGACAACGGGACGCGCGACGGCCGCAGCCAGAACAGGCGGGTCGAGATCCTCGTTTACGAATAAGAGCGCGATCCCCGAAGATCTCTCACCGGGGGGCGGGGCCGATACCGGCCTCGCCCCCGGTTCTCACTTCGCCGTGGCGGCGGCGGCGAGCCCTTCCCTGCCCTGGCCATTGACCCCTACGATCTCGTAAGTGTAGACCGCTGTCTTGTCGATCATCCGGTGGAGGTAGCGGTGGGCGGTGTTGGCCGCGGACTTGGCCAACTCGGCGACCAGCGTCCGGCCGCCGGAGATCGTCCGGTAGATCCGGTACTTCTCGACCCCGGTGTTCCGGGAGTTGTCCGCCCAGGTCAGGACATTCACGTATTCCCGCAGGAGCAGACTGCGGTTGATCGATCTTGTCGCCGTGAACTTGACCGCAGGAAAGATGTTGTCCATGACCACGCCGACCCTGGCTCCGGTGGAGAAGCCGATCGAGTCGTAGGCGACCGCCCGGACCGTGTGGGCCCCGTTCGTGAACAACGTCGTATCGAGGGCGAAGGAGAAGGGCGGGACCGTCAGCGTCTGGCTCAGATAGGAGTCCCCGTAGAGCTCGACCCGGGTGACGGCATTGTCATCGCTCGCCGTGACCTCGACCGGAAGCGTCCCGAAGACCGACTGGCCTTCGGTGAGGTTCGTGATGGCGACTGCCGGGGGATTGTCGCCGGCCGTGATCGTCACGCCCATGGGCGTCGTCGTTCCGGTGATGGCCGAGAGGGCCATGGCCGTCTGCCCTCCGTCGTAGCGCCCCGAATTTGGCAGGGTCTCCGGCCCGAACGTCATCCCCGCCTGGTAGTAATCCCCGGCGTCGGCGTAGGCCGCCCAGGTCTCGATCTCCTCGAGGCCGTCGGCCTCCATGAGCCGCACGAGCTTGTGCGCCGTGTAGGAATTGTCGTAGAGGAAATCGTTGTTCCAGGTGTCGAGCCGGGCGTCGATATGCCAGATGATCAGGCCGTCGGAACCGCTGAAAAGGCCCGTGTCGTTACCCGTCCTTGCCCGGTTCTGGGCCATGAAGAACTCGTCGAAGATCTTCCCGGCGACGGCCCCCGGCATGAACAGGACGGCATCGGGACTGAGCCCCGAAGCCCGGAGCGTGACCGTTTGGGTCCCGGAGGCGACGACCGTGGGCGTGATCCAATCGAGCATGAATTTGGAGAAGCAGTTGTGATCGCCGGAATCGTCCATGATATCGAGGCCGCCGACGCCGCCGCGAGGCCCGACCGCATCGTCGTAGTCGTACAGGTCGGGCACGCCCAGGGCGTGCCCCGTTTCGTGGATGATCGTGCTCGGGCTGAATGAGCCGGTGGGATAGTTGTAGAGCTCCCACTGCCAGGAGTAGTTCGTCAGCCTCTTGCCATCGAGGCGGTAGGCCGAATCCGTGAACCAGGTATAGTAGCCCCACCAGAAATCGGCCCAATCCTGGTGCGGCCCGGCCCAGAAGACACAGAGGTAGTCGATCGACCCGTCGCCGTCGTTGTCGTACTGGGAGAAATCGTGTCCGTGGGCGTCGTAATAGCTCAGGGCCTCCTCGATCAGGTTCTGACGGCCGGCGTCGGTCTCGGCGACGGTGCTCCGCGCGTAGGGGGCCTGGTACCAGCCAAGGACGTTGCCCGTGATCGTCAGCTGATCGTAGGACGAGCGCAGGTAGAAGTTCCTCAAGCTGTCGAAGGGCGGACCGCCGGCGCCGCTGCCGAAGAGCCGCGATTCGAAGGTCGCCGGGGCGGTCGTCCCCGCGTAGTCCGAAAAGGAAATGAGAAGGGCCAGGACCTTGACGGTGCCGGTCGTCGGCATGCCCTCCCAGGCCCGCGGCGGGGCGAGGACGGAGGCCGAGAGGGTCCGGCCGGCGACGGAGTCCCGCACGGAGGAAAGGCGTACGAGCTTGGCGTTGAGCCGGTCCTTCATGCGCTGGGGGATCTTGTTGTTGCCCAGGGCCTTGGCCCGGGCGATGCGGGCGGCCAGCGTCCCATCGGCCTTGTAGCGCTGGATCTGCTCCTTGGTCGGGGGCTCGAGGGCCAGCCCCGGCAAAAGCCCGGCGGCAAAGATCGCGGCGAAGAAGACCGCCGCAAGACGGGGATGGTGGGCTTGCGCCATGGGACCTCTCACTTCCGTGCCAATATAGGCCCCGCGAACGCCCGAGTCAAACGGGCCGGCGCCCGGACGTCAGCGCACGCCGAAGTTGAAGCCCGTCCGCTCCTCGTTCCGGTCCGTGGCCGGGGGCGGTTCAGGGGACAGGGCGGCGATCTCGGCCCTGAGCTCCGGCGTCATCGGGATGTCCGCCGCCGCGAGGAGCGGCGCGAGCTGGGCCGTGTTCCTGGCCCCGACAAGAGGCGCCGTGACCGCGGGGTGCGAGCCGACCCAGGCGATGGCCAACCCGGCCGGATCGAAGCCGCGCTCTCTGGCGAAGGCGGTGAAGCGCTCCGCGACATCGTAATTCAGGTCGTCGGCATAGCGGGTGGCGTAGATCTTGTTGCTGACGAGCCGTCCGGCCTCGGGCCGGCGGCCGAGGCCGTACTTGCCGCTGAGGAGGCCTCCGCCGAGCGGGCTGTACGGGAAGACGCCCAAGCCTTCGGATAGGGCCAAGGGCAGGATCTCGACCTCGGCCTGGCGCTTGACCAGGTTGTACATAGGCTGGAGGCAGGCGAACGGGGCCAGGCCCTCCTTCGCCGAGATGCCCAGCGCCTTGGCCACTTGCCAGGCCGCGAAATTGCTGGCCCCGAGGTAAACGATTTTGCCCTGGCGGACGAGATCGTCGAGGGCCCGGAGAGTCTCCTCGAGCGGGGTGCGGTCGTCAAAGCGGTGGATGTAGTAGATGTCGATGCGGTCGGTCTGGAGCCGCCGCAGGCTGGCCTCGGCGGCATATTGGATGTGGCGGCGAGACGCCCCCATCGCATTGACGTCCTTGGAGGCCGCGAAATAGGCCTTGCTCGTAATGAGGACTTCTTCCCGGCAGTCCTTGATGAGGCGGCCCAGGATCTCTTCAGACCGTCCGCCGGCGTACATGTCGGCGCAGTCGAAGTGGTTGACCCCGGCGGCCCGGCAGGCTTCGAACAAGGCTTTGGAAGCCGCCTCGTCGGCGTCGCCGCCGAAGGACATCGTGCCGTAGGCGATGGCCGAGACTTTGACGCCGGTCTTGCCCAGGAATTTGTAGGTCATGTCGGTCTCCTTCTCAGGACGTTTTCTTCTTCAGCTCGAGCCCGTGGCCGATCGGATAGAGGTCCGGGATCGAGACCGGCAGCTTCCCGCTGATGTCGATCTCCCCGGCCAGGGCCCGCGCGGCGGCCGTTTGCGTCGCCGGAGTGTCTTTGTACAGGCAGAGATAGGCGTCGATGTCCGGGAAGTGCCTCAGGAGATAGGGGCTACCGAAGGACACGACGACGATCTTCGGACGGTCCGGCAGGGCGGCCAGCTTGCGGACGAGATCGATGTGCTTCGGCTCGAGGTCGACGCTCCCCTTCTGGTCGCTGAGCCGCGAGAACAGGGCCAGGACGACGGTGCCGGCCAAAGAGGCCTGGGCGAAAGCGTCGTCGAGCAGGTCCTGACCGGTGTCGGCGTCCGCATAGAAGGCGGTGGTCCCGGGGAATCTGGCCTTCATCGCCGCGACGAAGGCCTGGCCGGCGAAATAATCGCCGAGGTCGCTGCTCAGGGCGAGCACGGCGGGCGGGCCGGGCTCCGCGGAAAGGGGCAGCACGCCACCCTCGTTCTTGACCAGGGTCGCCGAGCTTTCCAGGACCCTCGAGGCCAGATCGAGGTTGGCCCGCGGCGCGACGAGACGGCGGAGCCCGTCGATCTTGACGAAGCGGTTGCGGTTGAGGCCGAGGGCGGCCTTGGCTTCGAGGATCCGGCGCACCGAGGCGTCGACCCGGGCCATGGGGACCCGGCCGTCGCGGACCGCCGCGGAGAGATAGGCGATGACCTTGACCGGCTCGGGCGGCAGGAGGAGCTGGTCGACCCCGGCAAGGACGGCCCGCAGCGCGGCCTCCTCGGTCGAAAAGGCGTTGGTCACGCCCCCCATCTCCAGGGCGTCCGTGACGATGAGCCCCGTGAAGCCCATCTTCTCCCGCAGGACCCCGGTCAGGATCGGGGCCGAGAGCGTCGCCGGGAGGCCGGGGGTGGGGTCGTGGGCGGGCACGGCCAGATGGGCGGTCATGACGGCCCGGACGCCGGCCTCGACGGCCCGCTTGAAGGGGTAGAGCTCGACCTTCTCCAGCCGGTCGAGATCGGCGGTGATGGTCGGCATGAGGCTGTGGGAATCCTGGGACGTGTCGCCGTGGCCGGGAAAGTGTTTGGCCGTGGCGATCATGCCGTTGTCCTGGACGCCGCGGATGAAGGCGTCGGCGAGGCGGCTGACGAGGGCGGGGTCGGCGCCGATCGAGCGGGTGTTGATGATGGGGTTATCGGGATTGATGTTGACGTCGACGACCGGGGCATAGGTCATGTGGATGCCCATGGCCCGGCCTTCGAGGGCGGTGACCTTGCCCATGGCGTAGGCCAGGTCCTCGGATCCGGTCGCGCCGAGGGCCATGAACGGCGGGAAGAGGGTCGCGTTCGTGATCCGGTTGGCCGCTCCCCTCTCGAAATCTGAGGCCAGGAGAAGGGGGACCTTGGCCAGCCTCTGGAAGGCGTTCGCGAGCTCGGCCGTCTCGTAGACGCGCGCCGGCGCGAAGAGGACCAAGCCGCCGATCTTCGAATCGGCGACGAGCGAATCGAGCTCGCGGAGGGAGGCGTTGTCGTCGTTGCGGAAGTCGGCCGTGAAGCGGCAGGCGACCATCTGGCCGATCTTCTCCTCGATGGTCATCTTCTTGAGCGTCCTGGCGACCCAGCCGGCGTCGGGGGCGCGGAGGCGCGGGGCTGCGGCGGGCGCCGGGATGCGGGCGCAGCCCGAGGCGGCGAGCGCGAGGAGGACAGCCGCGGCCGTCGCTTGGGTTCTTGTCATTATCTCCATCCCTTCCGGCGATTCAGCCGGTCCGATCACCTGAGGACATAACTCCGCGGCCGGTGGCTGCCGTCCGCCCCTAGTAGTGGACGAGGGCGTGGACGGCGACCTCGGGGTAGGCCGCGCGGATCGCCTCGACGCCCTTGAGGAAGCCGAGCTCGACGATGGCCCCGAAGCCGACGACATCGCCTTTGAGGAGCTTGACCAGCTTGATGGCGCTCACCGACGACGAGCCGGTGGCGATAAGATCGTCGATGATGAGGACGCGCTGGCCGCGGGCCACGGAATCTTCATGCATCTCGAAATGCTCGACGGCGTACTCGTTCGGGGCCACGACCGAGGCGCACTTGCGGGGCAGCTTGCCTTTCTTGCGGATGACGGTCAGGCCGAGGCGGAGGTCCCGGGCCAGGGCCGCGGCGAAGAGGAAGCCCCGGGATTCGATCCCGGCGATGATCTCCGGCTTCCTCGACGAGGCCCAGGCCGCCAGCTCATCGATGGCAAAGTTGAAGGCCTGGGAGCTCTGGACGATCGGCGTGATGTCCTTGAAGACGATGCCCCGTTTGGGGAAGTCGGGGACGTCGATGATGTAGGATTTGAGGTCGATGCTCATGTCAGGGCTAATTTATCAAATTCAGGGCATAAAGAGAAGAATCGATAAAACGGGTATACTGGTAGTGATGGCTTCTGATTATTCTCTTTACCTCGTCGCCGACGCCGATTACGCCGCCGGCGGCGACCTGGCCGGGCTTATCGAAGCGGCGGTCGACGGCGGGGTGTCAATCGTCCAGCTCCGGGCGAAGAGCCTCGGCGGAGGCGCCTTCGTCGAGCTCGGGTCGGCGATCGCGGCACTGCTCGCGGCGAGGGGCGTCCCGCTCCTCGTCAACGACCGGCTGGACGTCGCCCAGGCTTGCGGCGCCGCCGGGGTCCATCTCGGCCAGGAGGACATGCCCGTCCCTCTCGCCCGGCGCATCCTCGGGCCGGGCGCGACGATCGGCGTTTCGGTCAACACCGCCGAGGAGGCCCGCCGCGCGGAACGGGAAGGCGCCGATTACGTCGGGGCCGGCCCGGCGTTCTCGACGACGACCAAAGAAACCCCGTTGGCCGTCCTGGGGCCGGAAGGGATCCGGCGCATCGTCCAGGCGACGCGCCTCCCGGTCGTGGCCATCGGCGGGATCGGCGCCGGGAACGCGGCGGAGCTCGGGCGGGCCGGAGCCGAGGGCATCGCCGTCGTCTCGGCCATCCTCGGCGCCCCGGACGCGAAGCTGGCAGCGGAAGAGCTGAAAAAGGCTTTCATGAGATATCAAAAAAGGAGGGCACTATGAACATGGGCAAGTGGGCGGCATTGCCGCTGGCAGCGGTTTTGGCGGTATCTCAGGTTTTGGCCGGTCCCGCGTCCGGAGCTGTCCAACCGGCTGGGAGTGAAGACCAGGTCAAGAAGGTCGAGGACGCCGTTCGCGTCGTCTCGGAGATGATGAAGGAATCGGACAAGGGCATTCCGGCGAGCCTCATCAGGGACTGCGCCGGGATCGCCATTATCCCCGACGTCATCAAGGCCGGTCTCGTCGTCGGGGGACGCCACGGCCGGGGCGTCGTGCTCATCCGCACCAAGAACGGCGGATGGAGCGACCCGTCCTTTATCGAACTCACGGGCGGAAGCATCGGCTGGCAGGCCGGCGTCCAATCCGGCGACATCATTCTCGTCTTCCGGACGCCGCGCAGCGTCGAGAACATCAGCAACGGCAAGTTCACGCTGGGGGCTGACGCCGGCGTCGCCGCCGGTCCGCTGGGGCGGACGGCCGAGGCCAGCACCGATACGGCGTTCAAGGCGGAGATCCTGTCCTATTCCCGGACCCGCGGCCTCTACGCCGGGCTGACGCTGCAGGGATCCTCGATCCAGGAAGACCGCAAGGCCAACTGGGCCTTCTACGGGGAAGAGGTCTCGCCAAAGTCCATCTTCGAGGGGAAAGTCCGGTCTACTCCGGAGATCGCGAGGAAGCTCAAGGTGACGCTGGCCGAACTGGCCACGAAATAGCACGGCTTCAGTCGGCGATCGTGATACGGCGCTCGTCATCACCGGCGGACTCGATCCGGACGACGATCCCGTCGACGGGAAAAGGCAGCTTCTCGGCCCATTCGACGACGACGATCCCCTGCCCCAGCATGTCCTCCCACCCGAGGTCGGCGATCTCCGCCTCGCGCTCGAGCCGGTAAAGGTCGATGTGGAAGATGGGGACCCGGCCTTCGTAGATGTTGACCAGGGTGAACGACGGGCTCGAGACGCGCCGGGGGTCGTCGACGCCCGCGCCCGCGGCGATACCCTTGGCAAAGACGGTCTTTCCCGCCCCGAGCTCTCCGATCAGAAGGACCACTTCGGCACCCTTGAAGCCGGCCCCCATTTTCCGGGCCAGCTCGAAGGTCTCGTCGCCGGAGCGCGTCGTGACCGTGGTCGTCCGTCTCATTCCCCGGCCAGCTCCTTCAAGGCCGGAGGCAGATAGCGGATGAGGTCGCCGGCGACCAGAGATTTTTCGCCCAGCCTGTCCGCGGCCACGTCCCCGGCCAGTCCATGGGCGTAGACGGCCGAGAGGACGGCCCCGAGCAGGTCGTTCTTCTGGGCGATCTGGGAGGCGATCATGCCCCCAAGGACGTCCCCGGTCCCGCCCGTGGCCATGCCCGGATTGCCCGTCGGGTTGACGAAAACGCGTCCGTCAGGAGCGGCGATGAGCGTCCGGTAGCCCTTGAGGACGACAACGACATCGTGCTTGGCCGCGAACTCCGGGGCGAGCTCGAGCCGGTAGCGGACGACTTCGTCGTTCGTCCGCCCGGTGAGTCTCGCGAACTCGCCCGGATGCGGCGTGAGGACGGCCGGGGCTTCGAGGCCGGCCAGGGCATCGAGGCGCGAAGCGACGATATTGAGCCCGTCCGCGTCGATAACACACGGCACCTTGATCTTCGGCAGGAGCCCGAGCACGAACCCGGCCGTCGACGGGTTGGCCGAAAGCCCGGGCCCGATGAGGACGGCATTCTTGCCCTTGAGCAGGGCGAGCGCGCGCGGCAGGGCGGCCGCCGCGATGGTCCTGTCCGGCGTTTCCGGCAACGGCTCGGTCATGAGCTCGGCCATGGACCGGGCGATCGACGGCAGGACTCCCGCGGCCGTGGCCACGGTGACCAGGCCGGCCCCCATGCGCAGCGCCGCCCGGCCGGCGAGGGCCGACGCCCCCGACTTGCCGAGCGATCCGGCGAAGACGAGGACATGGCCGTAGCTGCCCTTGTGCGTGTCCCTTTTTCGCTTGGCGAAATAGGGCCGGATGGCGGGTTCCTCGACCAGCTCGAGCTTCAAGCCCGGCTTCTCGAGAAGTGAGGGCGGCATGCCGATGGGGGCGATCACGAGCTCGCCGACGCTGTCCGCGGCGGGCGGAAAGATGTGGGCGATCTTGGGGGCGGCCAGCGTGACCGTCAGGTCGGCCTTGACGCTGGGCCCGATCATCTCGAAGGAATCGGCCGAGAGGCCCGAGGGGATATCGACGGCGACCTTGCAGGCGCCCGACCGGTTGATGTCCTCGACAGCCGCGGCGTAAAGGCCGTCCAGGGGCTTGACGAGGCCCGTCCCGAAGAGCGCGTCGATCACGATCGTAGCCCGGGAGAGCGCCCCGCGGACCTTCCTCCAGGCCCCGGCGTCGCGGACCTCGGTCACCGGGATGCCCATCTTGAGCGCGACGGCCAGATTGACCGCAGCGTCGCCCTTGACCTCGTCCCGGGCCGCGAGGAGAAGCACTTCGGGCCTGGCCCCGGCATTGAAGAGGTGCCGGGCGACGACGAAGCCGTCCCCGCCATTGTTGCCCTTGCCGGCCGCGATCACGATCCGCTCGCCCGCGATGTCCGTGAAGCGGGATCTGAGGACCTGGACGATCCGCAGGCCGGCGTTCTCCATGAGCACGACCCCGGGGATGCCGATCTCCTCGATGGCCGTCCGGTCGATGTCCCTCATCTGGGTCGAAGTCAGGATCTTCATGGATGCTCCTTGCGGCTGGAGCCGGCCCAAGGCTATCCGTTGCGGCCTGTCCGGCCCGCATCATTTTAGCACAAGTCGCGCCCCCTGAAATTCACAAACCCTACTTTTTGCTTGACTTCAGCGGGTTTTGGGCCTATCAACAGACCATAGGGGTCAGAGGGAGAAGCAGATGTGGGAGAAATCCGCCGTCCCACGCGCCAGGGGTCCATTGAAGGCTCTTCTGTCCAGCTAGACCATCGATCTTTTCCCTGATTCCTCTTTGATTTATGGGGGAGTCGTCTCCGCCCTGTGGAGCGGGGCGGGGAGATTGCCGAGAGGGGGAAATAACCATGAAAAAGACCGGAGTCGTGTTCCTTGCGGGTATGATCGTCATCGGGGTCGTCCTGATCGCGGGTCCCGGCGGGACGCCGGGGGGTGCGGCGAGCGCGGCCTCATCAAGCTCGGCCGGCCAGAGACTCCTCGCAGGCCGCAACGTCAACATGGTCTCGGGAACCAAGCTTCCCTTCGGGGATCCTTGGCTGCAGCGCCAGAACGAGCCGTCGATCGCCGCATCAACTCGCAATCCCCAGCATCTGCTCGCCGGGGCCAATGATTATCGAACCATTGATATTCCTGACGATTTCAAATTGCCGGGGATCGAAAGAACTGCGGCCGCTGACGCCTGGCTGGGGGTCTATGAATCTTTCAACGGGGGAGAATCATGGATCACCACGCTGCTCCCCGGCTTCCCGCAGGATATTTCGAGCGTAGGGCAGCTGTCTCCTCTCAAGGGCTACGAAACGGCCTGCGATCCCATTGTCAGGGCGGGGGCCAACGGGCTCTTCTATTATTGCGGCATCGCCTTCAACCGCGATAGGAACAAGAGCGCACTCTTCGTCGCCCGCTACGTCGACGACAACAATCTCGAGAAAGTCGAAATGGAAATCGGCCCGGATGGAACGCCGAGGTACTCCGGGCCCATCCAATACGTCGATGCCCGGCTGGTGGCCACGGGAAGCACGAGCAGCAGCTTCATCGACATGCCCAATATGGCGGTGGACGTCCCCAGGGGAGGCGCCCGCTACGGGACGATCTATGTGGCCTATACTGTTTTTTCCAACACGGGCTTATCGAGTACGGCAGACAAGATCTTCCTTCAGAGGTCGACGGACGGCGGCGTAACTTGGAGCACGCCCCCCGTCCAGCTGAGCACGACCGGAGACCTCGTTCAAAGGCCGAATATCGCCATCGATCCCATCGACCTCAAGGGGAACACCCTCTATGTCGCTTTCAGGCGCTTTGCCAAAGGAAACGTTCCCGACGGGATCATCATCGTCAAATCGACCAACGGGGGAAAAACGTTCAGCAAGCTTCCGGACGTCGCTCCCTCGTTCTATCCCTTCGACCAGGGGACGGGCCAAAACCCCTCCTCGTTCCGGACCAACAGCTATCCTTCGATCGCCGTCGGCGACCTGGGAACTGTTTACGTCGCCTGGTCCCAGAGGCAAGGAGGGCCGGCCGGGCAGGCAAGGATCATGATCTCATCCTTGCGCAAAAGCGGTTCGGCCTGGACACCCGCCCAGGTGGTCGATCAGACCTACGCGGGGATCGGCCATCAATTCATGCCGTCCCTGACGTTTGCGGCCTGGAAACTGATGCTAGCCTGGTATGACCAGCGGGAGGATGAGGCACTCGATGCCTCCCCGTTCATCGGGGACTCGACGGGTGGACTGCGCCATACCGTCGATGTCCGAGCCGCCGAGGGAAGACCGGGGGTCCCACCGACGTTTACGCCATCGATCCGATTATCCCGCTATCTTCATGTTCTGGACCTGGACGCCAATGGCCATCCCATTGAGGAAGGCGGGTACTATAGGGTCATTCAGGCCGAGCGTAATCCCATCAATTACCCTCTCTTCCAGCTGGGGACCGTTCCCTTCCACGGCGATTATTTGGAAATCACGCCTTCAGCCAGGTTCCTGCCTCCGGCGATCGCGTTCGGCTCCTGGATCTACAATATCAACCCCTTGGAGCCGACGAGCTTCCAGACAGCTTGGACTGACAACCGGGACGTCAGGCCGCCGAACGGAGACAGTTGGGGAGATTGGGTCGACTACAATGCCCCGGCGTCGATCCAAGAAGGCTGGCCGAACCCGTCGCAGGTCTGTTTGGACGGCTCCAAAACGGGCCTGCGGAATCAGAATATCTACACAGCCAACATCAACAAAGGCCTTATTATGGGCTCGCCGGGAAATACCAAGCAGCTCGACCTGCCGCTGACCCGAGAGGGCGGAAGGACTTTCGTCGTCTTCGTCAAGAACACGACAGAG
>Ga0326732_1000252_pt1 | contig 12981 bp, 9 predicted proteins | sample MHFSIPfraction_4_FD_207644 | JGI IMG/M metagenome (GOLD analysis project Ga0326732, IMG submission 207644) | Lab enriched peat soil microbial communities from Michigan Hollow, Ithaca, NY, United States - MHF12FN SIP fraction | ecosystem: Environmental > Terrestrial > Soil > Wetlands > Peat...
CGCAAGGGCCAGGGCTTCCTCATGCTCCTGCCTTCGTTCGGCCCCAAGAACGTCGAGATCGTCGATCACATCCTCAAGGACAAGCGGCCGATCGCGGCCGAGGTCCCCGCGGAGGCGCCGGCGGACTGGCTCGACGCCGAGGATTATGTCTTCCCCGAGCTCAAGGCCCTGACGGCCAAGCGGGACGAGGAGAAGAAGAAGCTCGACCAGGTCCTGGCCGACTACGACCGCCAGATCAAGGAGCTGAAGGCGGGCGGCCAGGAGGAATTCCACCGCCTGCTCAACGGCGAAGGCGCGGGGCTCAAGAAGGCCGTGCTCACGGCCTTCCGCCATCTCGGCTGGGGCCGGGTCGTGGACGTCGACAAGTACTGGAAGAATACGATCCGGGACAAGGAAGAAGATGCCTGGGTCATCGACCCGGCTGACATGCCCATCGAAGCCGGCCTGCGCAAGGGCGAGCTGGTCATCCTCCTGGCCCGCGGCAGCAAGAACTGGGCGACCGACGACGAGTGCTCTCTCCTCCAGAAATTCAAGGGCCGCCGGATGCAGGAATTCGATAACACGCGGATGAAAGCCGTCCTGGTCGGCAACTATTTCTCCGCGGCCGAAGCCAAGTCCCGGCCGAACCCGTTCTCCGCGGCCCAGATCGAGGAGGCCCAGAAGGACGGCAACGGGCTCCTGACGTCGTATGAGCTCTTCCGGGCCATCAAGGCCGAGAAAGAGAACCGCATCTCCAAGGACGCGATCCGCGATCAGATCAAGCTCAAAGCCGGCCTGATCACCTTCGACATTTAATTCGGGGACATTAATTCGGGGACACAATACCAATTTCCGAATTCCCCCCGCCTTGCGTTTTGACCCCTCCGCAGATAGAATTCCCCTCCTCATGAACATGACCTGGATCGACTGGGCCATCGTTGCCGCGGTCTTCGCCTTCATCATCGCCGTCGTCATCCTCAGCAAGCCGCTCATGCGGAGCGTCTCCGACTTCCTGGCCGCCGGCCGCACCGGCGGGCGGTACCTCATCAGCCTGTCCCAGGGCACGGCCTCGCTCGGGGCCATCACCATCGTCGGCATGCTCGAGATGAACTCCATCGCCGGCTTCAACATGCGCTGGTGGGAGATGGTCATGGCCGTCGTCGTCGTCGGCATCAGCGTCTCGGGCTGGGTCCTCTACCGGTTCCGCCAGACGCGGGCCCTGACCATGGCCCAGTTCTTCGAGATCCGCTACAGCCGGACGTTCCGCATCTTCGCCGGGGCCCTGGCCTTCCTTTCCGGGATCATCAACTTCGGCATCTTTCCGGCCGTGAGCGCCCGCTTCTTCATCTACTTTTGCGGCCTGCCGAAAACGGTCGACCTCCTCGGCCTCCATCTCTCGACGTTCGCCCTGATCATGATCGTCATCCTCTGGGTCCCGCTCTACTTCGTCTTCAGCGGCGGCCAGATCGCGGTCATGATCACCGACTTCATCCAGGGCATCTTCGTCAACACCGTCTTCATCGTCATCGTCATCGTCCTGATGCTCAAGGTCGACTGGGGCCAGATCGGCCAAGCCCTGGCCCTGGCCCCGGCCAACGCTTCGCTCGTCAACCCGTTCCACACGGGCAGCACCAAGGACTATAACTTCTGGTACTTTTTCATCGGCATGATCGGGGTCATCTACGGCAAGCTCTCGTGGCAGGGGACCCAGGCCTACAACGCCTCGGCCAAGAGCGCCCACGAGGCCAAGATGGGCGACGTCCTGGCCAATTGGCGGGGCATCCCGCAATGGGGCCTGTTCCTCGTGTTCGTGCCTATCGTCGCCTTCACGTTCTGGCACGGTCAGGGGTTCGCCGCGGCGGCGGCCTCCGTCCGGCCCGTCCTCGACGGCCTGGGGTCGGAAGCCCTGCGGAGCCAGCTGACGGTGCCGATCGCGCTGACCAAGCTTCTGCCCGTCGGGCTCATGGGGGCCTTCGCCGCCGTCATGCTGGCCGCGGCCATCGGCTGCAACGAGACCTATCTCCACTCCTGGGGCAGCATCTTCATCCAGGACGTGATCATGCCCATCCGGAAGAAGCCCTTCGCCCCGGAGGAGCACCTGAAGTTCCTCAAGCTCTCGATCCTCGGGGTGGCCGCCTTCAGCTTCGTCTTCAGCCTGCTCTTCCAGCAAAGCGAGTACATCTTCCTCTTCTTCGCCATCACCGGGGCCATCTTCGCCGGCGGTAGCGGCGCGGTCATCATCGGCGGCCTGTACTGGAAGCGCGGCACGACGGCCGCGGCCTGGGCGGCCATGGTCGTCGGCTCGGTCGTCGCCGTCGGCGGCATCGTCGTCAAGCAGCTCGTGCCCGATCTCCCCGTCAACGGCCAGATGTTCTGGGGGCTGGCCATGGCCGCGTCAAGCGCCGTCTACATCGTCGTCTCGCTGGTCACGGGCCGGCACGGGGCCTTCGACATGGACAAGATGCTCCACCGCGGCAAGTACCTGATCCGTGAGGAATACACCGTGGTCGAGGCGGTCCCGGTCAAGGGCTGGAAGGTCCTGGGCATGGGCCGGGAGTTCACCCCTTGGGACAAGGTCATCTACGTCGCGACCTATGCCTGGACGGCGAGCTGGGTCGTCGTCTTCGTCGTAGGGACGATCCTCAACCTGACGAGCGAGGTCTCGACGGCGGCCTGGCTCGGCTTCTGGAAGACCTACACGATGATCTACCTCGTCCTGTCGATCTTCGTCATCTTCTGGTTCTCGATCGGCGGCATCATCAATCTGAAGGAGATGGTCGCGACGCTCAAGGTCATGACCCGAGACCACTCCGACCAGGGCTTCGTCGAGCGGGACCGGGGCTGAGGCCATGGCGTTCGGCCGCTTCTCCGACGATGGCCGGGAGTTCCTCATCACCGACGTCCGGACGCCCAGCCCCTGGATCAACTACCTCGAGAACGGGCGCTATTTCGCCACGATCTCAGCCAACGGCGGCGGGATCTCGTATGACCGCAGCCCGCTCCACGGACGGATCACGCGCTACCGCATCAATGACGTGCCGCCCGACCGGCCGGGCAAATACATCTACGTCAAGGATCGGGACTCCGGCGAGGTCTGGAGCCTGACCTGGCAGCCGGTCGGGCGCGAGCCCGCGTCGGCGTATCGCGCCGCCCACGGCTTCGGCTACACGCGGGCCGAGGCCGAGGTCGAGGGCATCGCCTCGTCGGTCGTGTTCCTCGTGCCGCCCGAGGACGACCGGGAGATCTGGAAGGCGGTCCTGACCAACCGGACGAAGCGGCCGCGGCGGCTGGCCGTCGTCGGCTATGTCGAGCTCGCCCTCGGGCACGCCTTGGTCGACCTCATCAATCAGTGCGACGACCAGCACTTCAACCGGGCCCACTTCGAGAAAGGGCTCGACGCCGTGTTCGCCACCAAGACCTACTGGGTGACGGAAACGCGCGGCACTCAGCACCAGGAGAACAAGGAGTGGGACCGCTGGGCCTTTTTCACGGTCAACCGGCCTGTCGCGGCGTACGAGACCGTCCGCGAGCGGTTCATCGGCCCGTTCCGGAACGAGGCCAACCCGATCGCGCTCGAGAGCGGCCTGAGCTCGAAGGACATGGACTGCGGCAACGCCGTCGCCGCCTTGGAGGTCGACCTGGAGTTAGGCCCCGGGGAGTCGGCCGACGTCATCTTCTCGCTCGGGGTCATCGCCAAGCCGGACTTCGAGCGGACGAAGGGCGAGATCGTGAGGAAGTATCGCGACCCGGCGTCGGTCGAAGCGGCGCTGGGGCGGGTCCGGGAAGGATGGGATCGCTTTTTGGGGCATGCGCGCGCCGCCACCCCGGACCCCGAGGCCGACATCTTCCTGAATTTTTGGATCCCCTACCAGGCCAAGGTCGCCTTCGACGTCGGCCGGGTGGCGAGCTTTTATTACTGGGGCATCGGCCGGGGCTTCGGCTACCGGGACACGGCCCAGGACACGATCGCCATCGTCATCGCCGACCCGGAGCGGGCCCGGGCGCGCGTCGGGCTGCTGGCCCGGCAGATGCGGCGGGACGGCAAGGTCTATCATCATTTCTATGGCGACGGGGAGGGCGAGTTTACCGAGCACTGCGACGATCCGCTGTGGTTCATCCTGGCGGTGACGGAATATATCAAGGAAACGGGCGACCACGGCCTGCTCGCCGCGAAGGAGCCTTTCCTCGACGGGGGAGAAGGGACGATCCTCGAACACCTGATGGCCGTCGTCCGCTTCGCCGGGGCGAACCTCGGGGCGCACGGCCTGCCGAAATTCGGGCGCGGCGACTGGAACGACACCCTCGACTATATCGGCGGCAAGGACGGCGGCGAGAGCGTTTGGGGGGCCATGTTCTACGCGGCCATGCTCGGGCGGCTCACCGAGCTCCTCGACGTCGCGAAGGCCGGGGGGCATGGCGTGGAGGCGCGGGCCCTCCGCGACCGGCTGGTCGAAGCGCTGGAAAAATACGCCTGGGACGGCGACTGGTACATCCGGGCTTTCGGTGAGGCCGGGAGGAAGATCGGCTCGAAGGAAAACGCCGCCGGCCGGATCTTCGTCAACACCCAGAGCTGGGCGGTGATCGCCGGACTGCCGGACCGGGCCAGGCTCGTCCGGGCCATGGACAGTCTCGCCGAGCACCTCGACACGCCGTACGGGCCGAAGATCTGCGCTCCGGCTTTCCGGGAGATCGATCCGAAGATCGGCCTGATCACGCGCTGCGTCCGGGGCAAGAAAGAGAACGGCGCCGTCTTCTGCCATCCGGCGGCCTGGGTCATCCAGGCCGAGTGTCTGTTGGGCAGGGGCGACCGGGCCTTCGCTTATTTCCGGAAGATGCTGCCGGGGCGGATCGCGCAGGAGACGTTCTGCGCCGAGCCCTATGTCTATTCCCAGTACATCACGAGCGACGAGCACGAGACGGCCGGGAAGGCCAGCCATTCCTGGCAGACCGGGACGGCGGCCTGGATGTACCGCGTCGGCTACGATGACATCCTGGGCCTGCGGCCGTCGTACCAGGGACTCGTCGTCGATCCGGTCATCCCGGCGGCGTGGAAGGGATTCAAGGCCGAGCGGGTCTTCCGCGGGGCCAGATACCTTGTCGAAGTGGAGAATCCCGACGGTGTCGCGCGCGGGGTCGTTTCGATCCACGTGGACGGCCGCCCGGTCGAAGGGCCGATCGCGCCGCGCCCGGCCGGCTCCGTTTGTCGAGTGTCCGTCAAGATGGGGAAGGCCGCTTAGGCGGGGAAGGAGGAAGGACCATGCGTCGAGATCCGGGGAATCCGATCCTGACTCGGGCCGACATGCCCGATATTCCGCCGTCGCTCACGGACGTGACGTCGGTGTTCAATCCCGGCGCCGTCAAGGCGGGCGGGATCACCTACCTGATGCTCCGCGTCCAGGCCCGGTCGCGCGAAACATTCATGGTCATGGCCGAAAGCGCCGACGGCTTCCGCTTCGTCGTCCGGCCGGAGATCGTGAAATTCGCGGGGATCGAGAGCGTCAAGGACAGGATCTATCACGTCTACGACGCGAGGATCACGAGCCTCGACGGGGCGCACTACGTCATGTTCGCGATGGACATGGACAGCGGCTGCCAGCTGGGATTGGCCCGGACCGAGGACTTCCGGGAATTTTGCTTCCTTGGGGTGACGTCGACGCACGACGTGCGGAACGGCGTCCTTTTTCCGGAGAAGATCGGGGGGCAATATCTCAGGCTGGAGCGGCCCAACACGGCCAAGCTCGACGGCGGGCCGACCACGGGCAGCGAGATCTGGCTGGCCGGGTCGGACGATCTCTGCCGCTGGCGGCGCCTCGGGCCGGTCATGGGCGGGCGCTTCCACTACTGGGACGAGTACATCGGTTCGGGGCCGCCGCCGGTAAAGACGCGGCAAGGCTGGCTCCACGTCTATCACGGCGTCGCGACGCATTTCGGCAGCGCCAATATCTATCAGGCCGGGGTCGTCCTGCTCGACCTCCGCGATCCCACGAAAGTCCTGGGGCGGTCACGGGGCAATATCCTCGAGCCGCGGGAACCCTATGAGCTTTGCGGCCAAGTCCCGAACGTCGTCTTTCCCTCCGGGATGGTCGTTGACGAGATCGACGCTGAGGGCTACGCCCTGCCGGCGAGCCCGGTCAGGGTCTACTACGGCGCGGCCGATACGGCCGTCGGGCTGGCCCTGACGACGGTCGGCGAGCTCCTGGACGCGGCCTCCGAGCCCGCCGGCTTGCCCTGGGTTTGACCCCTTCTTCTTTATATGCTAAAAAGGACTGTCGATTCGCCTGTGGGAGAGAACAATGAAGAGAACGGAAAGGCATCACCTCAAAGAAGACGATATGGCGCAAGGCGTCCACTGGCTGGTCGCCTTCTTCCAGAACTACCGGCGCGAGATCAATATCGTCGGCGCCGCGGTCGTCTTCGCGGCCGTCGTCTTTGCCGGGCTCCTCGTCCTTCGCTCCCAGGCCCGGAACGTCCGGAGCCGGGCCATCGGCGAGGTCACCACCCTGGCCGGCGAGATCGCCCAGAAGCCCGAGAAGCTGGCCGGGCTCGAAAAGCTCGCGGCCGACCGGCGGACCGCCCGTCTGGCCGGCGTCGAGCTGGCCCGCTATTATGCCGAGAAAGGCGACTGGGCCAAGGCCGGATCATACCTGGGCAAGCTCCCGGCCGGTCCGAAGGACCTCCTCTACTACCAGACCGAGGACCTCAAAGCCCAGGTCGCCATCGGTCAGAAGGATTTCGACAAGGCCATCGCCATCTACGGCAAGATCGCCGAAGAAAAGCCGAAGGCCTACCCGATCGATGCCGCCCTGTTCCGCCTGGCCGAGAGCCGGGAGCTCAAGGGCGAGACCGCCGCGGCGATCGAGCTCTACAAGAAGCTCCAGGCCGATTACCCCCAGTCCTATTTCGGCTATGAGGCGTCCCTCAAGGTCGGCAAGCTGGAGGCCCGAAAGTAAGAGCCGGGGCATTGCCAATTTCCCCGGAAGGGATATAATATCCCCTAATTCTTCGAGGAGGAATTCCATGGCTTTCATCATCACCGAAGAGTGCATCAACTGCGGCGCCTGCGAACCCGAGTGCCCCAACTCGGCCATCTCCGCCGGCGAAGAGCGCTATGTCATCGACTTCAATAAGTGCACCGAATGCGTCGGCCACTTCGACACGCAGCAGTGCGCCTCCGTCTGCCCCGTCGACGCCTGCGTCCAGGACCCGGACCGCAAAGAGAACCGCGAAGAGCTGATGGCCAAGTTCCACAAGCTCACCGGGAAATAGCCCGCGCCGACCGGATTGGCCTTGAAAGAGGAGTGAATCCGTTTCACTCCTCTTTTTTTTCCCGCGACCATGAGCATCACGACGTCCCAACAGAAGGTCTGGCTGCACGGATCGCTCTTCGGCCTGACCGTGCTGACGACCTGGTTCGCCGGCCTGTTCTTTGCCCAGTCCTTCCTGTCGACGGCCCGCGCATCCGTGGCCTCGCTCTTCGATCCCCGCGTCGTCGGCCTGGGACTCCTCTACGCCGTGGCCCTGATGACGATCCTGACCGGCCACGAGATCGGTCATTATTGGACCTGCCGCCGCTACGGCGTCCTGGCCACTTATCCGTTCTTCCTGCCCGGCCCTCCGTTCCTGGGGACCTTCGGTGCCTTCATCCGGATCAAGTCCCCCGTCCGCTTCAAACATCAGATCTTCGACGTCGGCGCCAACGGGCCCCTGACCGGGTTCGCCCTGGCCCTGCCGGTCCTCGTCATCGGCCTCGCGTTCTCCAAGGTCGGGCCCGTCCCCGCGACGCCGGACACGATCACGTTCGGCGAGCCGCTCCTGTTCAAGCTCCTGAGTGGCTTGTTCTTCGGCCGGATCCCCGAGGGCTCGGCCCTGATCCTGCACCCGATCGGCTTCGCCGGCTGGGTCGGTCTGCTGGTCACGGCCTTCAACCTCATGCCGCTCAGCCAGCTCGACGGCGGGCACGTCGCCTACGCCCTTCTCGGCCGGCGGGCCAGGCTCCTATCACTGATCATGGTCGGCTTTCTCGTCGTCATGGGCCTCTTTTTCCACCTGACCTGGATCATCCTGGCCGCGATCATCCTCTTTTTCGAGTTCCGGTCGAAGATGCGCCTCCAACATCCGCCCGTCCTCGACGAGGACGCCCCGCTCGGAACGAGAAGGACCATCTTGAGCATCGTCGTCCTGCTCGTCTTCGTCCTGTCGTTCATTCCCGACCCGGTCAAAGGCGTCGGATTGCTGGACTTGCTCAAGGGCGGCCCGGGGTCGCTCGGATGACCGCCGCCGGCCGTTCCGAGACCCGGACTTATGCACACTTTTTGTGGAAATACTGTGGAAAAAGACTTCTTTCTTCGAGCCAATATCCGTTCCTGCATGAACATAGCTCGGTTTGCACAAGAATTCGTCACGGCCGCAATTCCAGCCTTTTCAATGAGTTAATAAGCCGTTGAAAAGGCTGATGTTGTGGCGTTAAGATAAAGGACGCCCGAAGGAGGCGTTTATGGCCGACCAATTCCGCGAAGCCGAGGCGACTTTCGGCCTCCTGCGCCGGAAATTCGAGCAAAAGAAGATCTCGCCGCAGGAGTTCGCCGATTCATTGAAACAGCTCCGCATCAAGGACGACGAGGGGCGTTTCTGGGTGATCGGCGCGCAGAGCGGAAAATGGTACGCCTTCGAGAACGGCGAATGGGTCGAAGCGAAGCCCCCCTCGCAGCTGGAAAAAAAGGCCATCTGCATCGCCTGCGGGTTCGAGAACGACCTTGAGGCCGAGACCTGCGCCCGCTGCGGCAGCCGGGGGGGCGAATCGGTGCCGGAAGCGCTGGCCGGAGCGGACGGGGCGGGGTCCGCGGCGGCGGACGCGGCCCCGTCGAGGCCGGGCGCCGAGATCACGGTCCGCTCGGTCGATATCGTTTCCTTCGTGTGGTTCTTCGGCGTTCTGGGCCTCTTCGCCGGGATCCTTTTCGGCCTGCTCGCCGGGGTCGTGGGCCTTTTCTCCACCTTCGTCGCGCGCCTGCCCGCGTTCTTCATCGATCGCCAAGGCGACCTGCTCGGCGGACTGGGCTTTTCCATCGTCGGGGGGATCCTGGGATTCGCGATCGGCGCCGGCGCCGGGGCGGCCGCGGCCGTCGTCTCGAACGGGATCCTGTCGCTGATCGGCGGGGTCAGGCTCCGCCGCTCCTGAGCTTGGCGAGCCCCCAGGCGATCTGTCCGAGCGAAAGCGATTCGTCGTTGGGCGAATAGGCCAGCGGCCGGAACACCCGGAATCCCTCGGCTTTGAGCCCCCGCTCCGTGGGCCCGAGCAGGCGCCTGTTGAGAAAGACCCCTCCGGCGAGCGAAACGTCCTCCGTGCCGTGCATTCGCCGGGCCCGCTTCGCCGCCCGGACGATGAGCGAGGCCAGGGTGTCGTGGAACTTCGCCGAGATGACCGCCACGGGAACGCCCTCTTCGATGTCGCGGACGAGGGCGCGGAGGAGCGGGGCGAACGAGATCCCCATCGGGCGGCCGGGCCCGGCGTCGTCCAAGCCGATGGGATAGCGGCCGCGAGCGGTCCGGTCGGCGGCGGCCTCGAAGCGCATGGCCGCCTCCGCTTCGAATTCGAGGCGCTCGGGCGCCGTCCCGGCGATGAACGACACGGCGTCGAAGAGGCGGCCGCAGCTCGACGTGAGCGGACTGCGCAAATCGCTCCGGCACATCTGGAGCACGGCCGCGCGGCGCGAGCGCCCGATCGTCCGCAGGGCGGCCAAGTCCGGGATGGCCCCGCCGAACGATCTGTCGAGCCAGGACAAGGCCATCCGCCAGGGCTCGCGGGCCGCCAAATCCCCGCCGGGAAGGGGGACCGGCTCGAAACGGGCGAAACGCTCGAAGCCTTGATAGTCGGCGAGGAGGAACTCCCCGCCCCAGGCCGTCCCGTCTTCGCCGTAGCCATAGCCGTCGAGGGCCACGCCGAGGACGCGCCGCCGCGGCATCTGACCGTGCTCGAGAAGCGGGGCCAGGATGTGGGCGTAGTGGTGCTGGACCTGGTAATGGGGGAGGCCCATCCGCGAAGCGTACCGCGTCGTCCGGAAATCGGGATGCAGGTCCGAGACGACGGCCTCGGGGCGGGCGTCGAAAAGCTTGAGGAGATGGGCCAGGGTCTCCTCGAAATAGCCGAAGTTCCGGTAATCGTCGAGGTCGCCGAGGAATTGGCTGGTGACGACGTAGCCGTTCTTGTAGAGGGAGATCGTGTCCTTGAGCTCGCCGCCGAGGGCGACCAGGACGCGGTCGGAGCGGAGCGCTTCCGGAACGGGCTGAGGGGACGGGACATAGCCGCGGGCCCGGCGGACGAAGAGGGGGCGTCCCGCGACGGCCTTGACGACCGAGTCGTCGGCCCGCACGGCGATCGGCCGGTCGTGGGTCAGCACGGCACGGCAGAGCGCGCGCACGCCCTCCCGCTCCTCCTTGATGATCGGGGCGTCCTTGGCGTTGGAGCTCGTGGCCACGATGAGCTCGAGACGCTCGAGAAGAAGTCGATGGAGAGGCGTGTAGGGCAGCATGAAGCCGATCTCGTCGAGCCCGGGCGCGATGAGCGGGATGTCCTTCTTTTTCCTGAGGAGGACGATGGGCCGGCGCGGCGAAACCAGGAGCTCGCGCTCGGCCGGCGAGACGACGGCGAAGCGGCGGACGACGGCGAGGTCGCGGGCCATCAGGGCGAGCGGTTTGGTCCGGCGGGCCTTCGTCCGGCGCAGGCGGGCCACGGCCGCCGCGTTGAACGGGTCGCAGACGAGGTGAAAGCCGCCCAGCCCTTTGACGGCCAGGACCTGGCCGGCGCGGATGAGGGCCGCGGCTTCGGGGATGTCGCCGCGGAGCTTGCGGCCCGAGCGGGCGTCGAGGAGCGTCAGCCGCGGCCCGCAGACGGGGCAGGCGATCGGCTGGGCGTGGTGGCGACGGTCGAACGGGTCCTCGTACTCGCGACGGCAGTCCGGGCACATGGCAAAGCCGGCCATGGTCGTCCGGGCGCGGTCGTAGGGCAGGCCGCGGACGATCGTATAGCGCGGGCCGCAGTTGGTGCAGTTGGTGAAGGCGTAGTGGAAGCGGCGCTCGCCGGGCGTCTCGATCTCCCTGGCGCAGTCGGGGCAGGTGGCGATGTCGGGAGAGATGAAGACGAAGCCCGCGCGGTCGCGCGTCTCGCGGATCTCGAATCCCCGGCGGCCCTCGAGGGGCGCCGGGCGGACGTCGAGCCGTTCGATGACGGCGAGGGGCGGCAGGCCGGCCCTCAGGGCGGCGGGAAAATCGCGGCGGACGGCCTGAGCCGGCCCTTCGACGTGGATCTCGACGCCGGAGCCGGCGTTCTCGACCCAGCCGTCGAGGCCGAGGTGGCGGGCCAGGCGATAGACACAGGGCCGGAACCCGACGCCCTGGACGACGCCGAACACCGTGAGTCGCGCGGCGGACCGGCCGCGGGTCGGGGGGGTCATGGACGGCGCCGTTTCACGGCGAAGCCCGCTTGCGGGCGGCGTCCCGGCTATAGACGCAGCCGCAGTAGTCCTGCCGGTAGAGCCCGCGGGCCCGGCTGAGGTCGACGCTCTTCTTGAAGCCGTCCTTCTTCTTGAAATCCGCTTCGAGGAAGGCGATGCCGTGGCGGGCGGCGAATTGCCGGCCCATCCGGTTCAGGACCGCGGCTTTTTTCCAGGGGCTGAGGCTCATGACGGTGGTGAAGGCGTCGAAGCCCTCGCGGGCCGCCCGCGCCGCCGTGCGGGAGAGACGGACGGCATAACACACGTCGCAGCGGCGGCCCTTCTCCGGCTCGTCCTTGAATCTCAGGGTCAGGGAGGTCCAGCCGTCCGGGTCGTAGTCGTCTTCGATCAGGCCGACGCCCGAGGCTTGGGCGACCTTGCGGGCCTCGTCGAGCCGCAGGTCGTACTCGCTCGGCGGCTGGATGTTCGAATTGGAGAAGAAGCCGGTCACCTCGTAGCTGTCCTCGAGCACCCCGAAGACAAAGAGGGCGTCCGGCGCACAGCAGACGTGGACCAGGATGCGGGGCTTTCGCACGGGACTATTTCAGGTGCTCCAGGCGGATCTCGAAGTCGGCGATGGCCTTGTTGACGCCGTCGATCTGGAAGTAGATAACTGTCAGCTCCTCATGGTCGAGGCGGGCGGCGTCGAGGATGCGGCCGACGTTCTCGAACAGCGGCTCCATGAGACGCTTGGCGTCGACGATCTTGTCCTGGACGTGCTCCTTGGCCCTCTGCCACTCCCGGATCTCCTTTTCGCGCGCCTGGAGACGTTCGCGGTACTCCTCCTCGATGCGCTGGATGGCGGCGTTGAAAACGCGCACGCGAGCCTCGACCTCCTCGATGCGGCGGTCGAACCGGTAGCGCTCTTCCTGAAGACGCGGGGCTTTCTCCCGCAAGGCGGCGAGGAGACCGGTCAGGGAAGCGGCCTTCTCCCGGGCCCGGTCCAGCCGGGTGGCGCGGTCGGTTTCGGACGGGCGCGCCGTCGCGTCGAGCTGGCGGACGTCCTTTTCGACCGCGGCGAGCTGGGCTTCCGCGGACTCGGCCTCGCGCAGGGACGATCCGAGGGCTTCGAGGATCTCCTTCTTCTTGTTGGCCAGGGCGAGCAGCTCCTCCTGGTGCGGCCGCCGGGCCTCCTCCTGCTCGGCGACGAGCTCCCGGAAGCGCTTGATCGCCGCGTCGTGCTCGCGGCCCAGGACCTCGATCCGCGAGAAGACGTCGTGCCACGTCTTCTGGTGATGGCCGATATCCTGGTCGAGGACGGAGAGCTTGGCGCACTCCTCCTCGATGCAGGAGGCCCGGACGTCCTCGTCCCAGGCCTGCTTCCCGAGCTCCCGCCAGAGCGCGGCCTTCTTCTCCCGCTCCTTCTTCAGCTTGGCCTGGAGCCGGAGACGGAGCATGTGACGGCGGGCGCCCGACAGGAAGGCGCTGATGCGCCGGCGCAGGTCCTTGTCGCGGAGGAAGATGAAGACGATGAGCAGCAGGATGACGCAGAGCAGGAACCACAACAGCCAGAACG
>Ga0326732_1000254_pt1 | contig 12931 bp, 8 predicted proteins | sample MHFSIPfraction_4_FD_207644 | JGI IMG/M metagenome (GOLD analysis project Ga0326732, IMG submission 207644) | Lab enriched peat soil microbial communities from Michigan Hollow, Ithaca, NY, United States - MHF12FN SIP fraction | ecosystem: Environmental > Terrestrial > Soil > Wetlands > Peat...
AAATGCTACATAGGTGCCTGGTCAATGGATCTGCCCAGCATGAAAATAGATGGTTCGCTCGAGCACAGTCGTATCTTCGGCTACAAAGAGAAAAAGACCGACTGGAACTTCATGCAATTCCTTGAGCATATAGCACCAGAAGACCGGGTATTCGTTGAGACGTTTGCCCACAGGGCCATAACTCAGAATAATAATTGGGACGAGGCGTACCGTATCCAAAGGTCTGACGGAGCAATCCGATGGATCCGGGATATTGGCTCCGCAGAGCTGGATGCTGATGGAAAACCTTTCCGTCTTCTCGGAGTACTCATGGATATCACCGATATCAAGCAGGCTGAGCTTGATCATGAGGCCCTGCAAGCACAACTTCAGCAATCTCAGAAAATGGAACTGGTTGGGCAACTTGCAGGAGGCATTGCTCACGACTTCAACAACATACTCACCGCGATTCAGGGAAACACCGATCTCATTCTGAAAGACACTCCTCCGACAAACCCGCATTACCAGAAACTTGTTTCAATCACCCATTCGGTGAACCGCACGGAGGAGATGGTCCGGCAGTTGCTCGCCTTTGCCCGCAAGCAGCCGATCTCTCCCCGAAACATCGAATTGGACAGCGAGCTCGACAAGATGTACCTGCTCCTCCGCAGACTGGTCAGGGAAGAGATCTCCCTGCGCTGGCAATTGAATTGCCCGCATTGCTTCGTAAAACTCGATCCTGCAAATCTGGTCCAGATTGTTACCAACCTCTGCGTCAACGCCCGTGATGCAATAAAGGGGTATGGGTGCATCACGCTCAACTCAAGCATCGTCAATGCGGATACCTGCGATGAACTCCAAAGAGTCTCATGTAACCCCACTGGCGGGTATGTCAGGATAAGGATCACGGACACCGGCTCTGGAATCGATCCCGATGCTTTCCCCCACATCTTTGAACCATTCTTCTCCACAAAGCCGGGCAGCACCGGAACCGGTCTGGGATTATCGATGGTGTACGGGCTGGTCAAACAGAACAACGGGCATGTCGCCTGTCAGACTGCGCTGGGCAAAGGCACGACATTCGATCTCTTTTTCCCGATCGCGCATGACTCCATCCCGTCTGTCGATGCACCGGACCAGACCATGAAACCTGATATATCAGACAGAATAACGGTGCTCGTCGTCGAGGACGAACCCGACATTGTTAAGATCATAACCGTGTCGCTGGAAGAAGAGGGATTCGTGGTGCTGACCGCAGACAGTGCCGAACAGGCGCTTGAGATCGATCAAGCGCGAATGAACGAGATCAAGCTGACCATTTCCGACATCATCCTGCCTGGCATGAACGGTGTGGAGATGAGCAAGGCATTACGTCAACGGAATCCGGAGATGAAGTTCCTGTTCATATCAGGATACAGTGCTGAAACCCTGGACAAATACGGGAAGTTCAGCACAGAGACCAATTTCATGTCGAAACCATTCAGTCTCATCCGCTTTCTCAACATGGTCCAGATCGTATTGAAGGGTACGTAGGCGGGGTACGTAGGTGCTCTCCCCCGGGGTTCAGTGTCTCGCAGAGAGGAGGAGTCCCTGGTACACGCTGATCCTGTGTCCGGAGGAACCTCATGATCAGCGTGCCTGTTCAGAGAAGCAGAAAAACCGCTATCCCCACAAACGAAATCACTCCACTGTCACCGACTTGGCGAGGTTGCGGGGGCGGTCGACGTTGCAGCCGCGGAGCGTGGCGATGTGGTAAGCGAGCAATTGCATCGGGATGACCGTCAGAAGCGGCATCACCGGGCCGGAGGCCTGCGGGATGTAGATCACGTGCTCGGCAAGGCGCCCGATCTCGCGATCCCCCTCGCTCGCGATGGCGATCACACGCCCCTTGCGGCTGCGGACCTCCTCGATGTTGCTGATGATCTTCGTGTAGGTATTGTCCCTGGTAGCGATGAAGAAGACCGGCATGTCCTCGTCGATGAGGGCGATCGGCCCGTGTTTCATCTCGGCTGCAGGGTAGCCTTCGGCGTGGATGTAGGAGATCTCTTTCAGTTTCAGCGCTCCTTCGAGGGCGACGGGGAAGTTGAAACCCCTTCCGAGGTACAGGGCGTTCTTCGCGTCCTTGAACTCGGCGGCAATCTCCTTGATGGCGTCGTTCTGCTCGAGGATCCGGGCAACCTTGTCAGGCACGTCGGCCAGGTCACGCAGGTACAGGCGGATCTCGTCCTGGGAGATGGTGCGCCCCTTGCTCAGGGCCATGGCCAGCATGAAGAGCACAATCACCTGGGCCGTGAAGGCCTTGGTGGATGCAACCCCGACTTCGGGGCCCGCATGGGTGTACATGCCGCAGAGGGTCTCGCGGGCGATGGTCGAGCCAACCACATTGCAGATGCCCATCACCATAGCCCCCTTCTCCTTGGCAAGCCGCAGGGCGGCCAGCGTATCGGCGGTCTCGCCGGACTGCGAGATGACGATGACAACGTCGTCGGAAGAGACGATGGGATTTCGGTACCTGAACTCGGAGGCGTAGTCGACCTCGACCGGGATGCGGGCGAACTCCTCGATCAGGTATTCGCCGATCAGGCCGGCATGCCAGCTGGTGCCGCAAGCGCAGATCACGACCCGCTTGGCCTGCTTAAGGCGGTCGAGGTAGTCCTCGATGCCGCCGAGCTGGACCCGCCCCTCTTCGAGGCGAACCCTGCCGCGCATAACGTCGCGCATCACCTCCGGTTGTTCGAAAATCTCCTTGAGCATGAAGTGCTCGTAACCGCCCTTCTCGATCTTTTCGAGGCTGAAGTCGAGCTCGGTGATACGCTTCTCCTGTTCGACGTTCTCGATCGTCTTTACCGTGTAGTGGTCCCGGGTGACGATCGCCATCTCGCCGTCAGAGAGATAGACCACCTTGTTGGTGTGCTCGACGATCGGGGCCGCATCGGACGCGATAAAATACTCACCTTCACCGATACCGATCACCAGGGGGCTCCCCTTGCGCGCCACCACGATCTTGTCCGGCTCGCGCGAAGAGACGATGCAGAGGCCGTAGGCGCCTTCGACGTGGCGGAGGGCCTGCCGTACGGCCGCTTCGAGGTCGAGCGACGGGTCCGATTTCCAGATGCGGTCGATCAGGTGGACGAGCACCTCGGAATCGGTGTCGCTGGTGAAGGCATAACCCTGATCCATCAGATCCTTCTTCAGGCTGGTGTAGTTCTCGATGATGCCGTTATGGATCAGGGCGATATCCCCTGAAACGTTCATGTGCGGGTGTGCGTTCCGGTCGCTGGGGTCGCCGTGGGTTGCCCAGCGCGTATGGGCGATGCCTGCCGTTGCGCCGAGCATCACGGTGCCCGACATGAAGTCCTCGAGGTTGCTGACGCTGCCCTTTCGCTTCAGCACCTGCATTTCACCGTCCACCACGGCAATGCCTGCCGAGTCGTAGCCCCTGTATTCAAGCCTCTTCAGCCCGTTCAGAAGTATCGGCGCCGCTTCGCGTTTGCCGATGTAACCGACGATACCACACATATGACCGATCCCCTGATTAAAACATTTTCATTGAGATGGAACCCGGCCCCTTTCGCGCCCGCGGCGGCGACAACTGCCTGTTCATCTTTTAGACACAGATAATACGCAATACTACAACATTCCTTTCATGCCATCGTGCAGGTTTCGAGCCTCCCTGCCGACGGCGGCCTCGAACTCCTCCACGCTCCCGAACTCACCTTCGGGAAAGATGAGCGCCCTGCTGACGTTGACAACGGCGCTGCGGCGGCCCGTATCGGCACCCTGCGTCACGGCATCCTGCAGCGATCCGCCCTGGGCTCCCACTCCCGGAATGAGGAAAAAGAGATCGGGTGCATCCCTGCGCAGCTCCTCCATGAGCCCCGGCTTGGTCGCGCCGACGACGATACCGGCGTTGCCATTTCGCTGCCACCGGCGGACTCGGTCGAGCACGGCGCGGTAGAGCGGGCGGCCATCCTGCATCACCTGCTCTTCAAAATCCTTCGAACCGGGATTCGAGGTCAGGCACAAGACAAAAACCAGTTTGTCGTCATAATCAAAGAAGGGCTCGAGCGAGTCGAACCCCATGTATGGAGCTACCGTTATCGAATCGAACGGCCACGACTCGAAAAAGGCCTTTGCATACTGCCGACTCGTGTTGCCGATGTCGGCGCGTTTGGCGTCGGCGATACTGAGACATTCCGGCGGCAGCGAATCGAGCGTATCTCCGAGGTCCCGCATGCCGGCCATACCCCGCGACTCGTAGAAAGCGGTGTTGACCTTGTAGGCGACGGCGTGTTCGCGAGTGGCCCTGATGACTGCGCGGTTGAACTCGAGCACCGGCCGTTCCATGGAGCTGAAAACCCCGGGGATTCTGGACGGATCGCTGTCGAGTCCGACGCAGAGCATCGATTTCAGGGCGGCGATCCGTTCGTTTGTCTTGTTCCTTGCTGAACTCATGAAGCTATCGGCGAATGGTTCTACTGTCGTCAGTCTATAAATATAACACCCGATGGGCGATACTACCCGACAAATTCGTCATCGACGTATCGCCGGCAATCAGGCGACGGCAGGAAAATTGAAACTATTTAGCGTGAGAATACATTTTTCCATTCGGTTATATATATTGCGGGTCGACCCGATTCAAAGCATATTTCCACCCAATGAACGGATTCGTGTCCGGGGGCCTGACGGCCGGAGCCTGGAGCGACTGACCACGATGGTGAATTTTCAATTATGAGTGTTTTCGATGCCTAATAATCCATTCAAGCCGAACAATCCATATAAAGGTGAACCTGACAGCGGGGAACGTCGGCCCCGTTTTTCATTCATCTACTACATTGCCGTCATCCTGCTGATCATCGGCTTCCAGCTTGCCTTTTTCTGGCAGGGCTCGACCCAGGAGATCGCCTACAGCGAATTCAGGAAACTGGTTGCTGACGACAAGGTCGAATCGGTGCGCATCTCGCCCGAGCGGATCTTCGTCCAGCTCAAACAGGACTCGGTCGCGACGGCCACGCCAAAACGCAGGGTCGAGCCGACCCCTGGGTTCCGCATGCCCAGCGCCGAGCCGCAGGCCCGGAATAAAGAGGTATTCGTGACCCCGGTCCGCGACGAAGGACTCGTGACCCTCCTTGAATCGAAAGGCATCCGCTATCAGGCCACTCCCGGCAACGGCTGGATCGGTGAACTGCTTCAGTGGATACTGCCGTTCGGCCTGCTCATCGGTCTCTACTTCTTCCTGTTCCGCAGGATGGGCGGCCCCGGTTCGCAGTTCATGAACATCAGCAAGAACAAGGCCGCACTCTACGAGAACCTCGACGAACACACCCGCATCACCTTCAAGGACGTCGCCGGCCTCGACGAAGCGAAGGCCGAAGTCATGGAGGTTGTCGACTTCCTGAAGGACCCGAAAAAATACACAAAGCTCGGCGGCAAACTGCCCAAGGGCGTGCTGCTGGTCGGCCCTCCCGGCACCGGCAAGACCCTGCTGGCCAAGGCCGTCGCCGGAGAGGCGGACGTGCCCTTCTTCAGCATCAGCGGCTCGGACTTCGTCGAGATGTTTGTCGGCGTCGGCGCGGCCAGGGTGCGCGACCTCTTCAAGCAAGCCAAGGAAAAGGCCCCCTGCATCATCTTCATCGACGAGATCGATGCCGTCGGCCGCAGCCGCGGCAAGGGGTTCATGATGGGAGCCAACGACGAACGCGAAAACACCCTGAACCAGCTCCTCGTGGAGATGGACGGCTTCGCCACCGACAAGGGGGTGATCCTCATGGCCGCCACCAACCGCGCGGACGTACTCGACACAGCCCTGCTCCGGCCCGGCCGCTTCGACCGCCAGATCGTCGTTGACAAGCCCGACCTGAAAGGCCGCATCGATATCTTCACGGTGCACACGAAGAACCTGTCGCTCTCCCCGGACGTCAACCTGAAGACACTGGCCACCCAGACGCCGGGCTTCGCCGGCGCCGAGATCGCCAACGCGGCCAACGAGGCGGCCCTGCTGGCTTCGCGCCGTGGAAAGCAGTCGATCGAGATGAAGGACTTCGAGGACGCCATCGAACGCGTCATCGCGGGCCTCGAGAAAAAGAACAAGGTGATCAACCCGCGCGAGAAGGAGATCGTAGCCTACCACGAGGCGGGCCATGCCATCGTCAGCTGGATGATGCCGGAGAACGACCCTGTGCAGAAGATATCGATCGTTCCGAGAGGCGTCAGCGCCCTCGGTTATACCCTCAACATCCCGCTCGAGGACCGCTACCTCATGACGAGGAACGAGCTTGTCGCCAGGATCTGCGGACTGCTCGGGGGGCGTGTCGCCGAGGAGATCATCTTCGGCGAGATCTCGACCGGAGCCCAGAACGACCTGGAGCGGGTGACCGAGATCGCCTACAACATGGTGGTGGTCTACGGCATGAGCGAGAAGGTCGGTTACCTGTCGTTCCTCGAGAGCAACAACCCTTACTACGGTGGTCCGGGAATCGACAAGAAGTATGGAGACGAAACCGCACGCATCATCGACAACGAGGTCAAGTCGATCGTCGACGCAGCCCGCAAGCGGGTATTCGACATGCTTACCGAACACCGCGACAAACTTGAAACCATCGCCAGAGAGCTGCTGAGCAAAGAGATCCTGCAGTACTGCCAGATCGAGGAGATCCTCGGAAAGCGCCCTGCGGACAAGTTCTCCGAGCACCTCGCCCACAACTGCGCCAACGGCAAGGAGCTGAACGATCCGCCAGCATCCGGACCGGTCGCCGCATCCGAACCGGCAACTTCCGGCGAGAGCCTCATTGCCGATGCTGAACGCAGGGCTCTCGAAGAGGCCGTCGAACGTCTGCGACAGTCGAGGGATATTTCGTCGAACTGAAGTGTATGGAGAAAAGGATCAACGCCAGGGTCAGGGGCCTGGTCCAGGGGGTAGGCTTCCGGATGTTCGTGGTGCGCGAAGCCTCGTCCCGAAACCTGTCGGGATGGACGCGGAACCTGCCTGACGGCTCGGTGGAGATCGAAGCCCAGGGGCCATCGGGTTTGGTGGACGAACTGGTGAGCATGGCCCATGTCGGCCCGTCAAGGTCGCATGTCACGTCGGTCACCGTGCGCGAAACACCGGTAGAGCATGACGCCAAGGGATTCCGATTTCTTTACTGAGGTCATGCCACAGCATACCTGACTCACTCGCATTGCTCCTCGCAATAAAGGCAAGGATGATCCCGAAGCTTCTCATGTTTTTCATCGAAATCGGTATCCAGATCGAAATCGAATTTGACAACTGATCACCGATCGCGATAGCGATTTCGATTTGGAAAGAGAATGGGAGGATGGGAAGGAGTGGGTCCCGAGGGATTCGAACCCCCGACCTACTGGGTGTAAACCAGTTGCTCTAACCAGCTGAGCTAGAGACCCATTGAAAGGGGCATCAGTATAACACATTTTCGAAAGATAACAAACGGTGCGCCCCAATTTCCTGCGCACCGCGGGGGCGCCAGCTTGTAAGCCGTCCGTAAAAAGCATAAATTCAGGCCGATACATACAGGCAACCACGTCCCAACCAGCATGAAATTCATCTCCATCCTCGGCAGCACCGGTTCGATCGGTGTCAGCACCCTCGACGTCGTCAGGCAGCATCCGGAAAGATTTTCGGTCGCAGGCCTTGCCGCCGGAAGCAACATCGCGCTCCTCGTCGAACAGGTCAGGGAGTTCCGGCCAAGGGTGGTCTCAGTGCGCGACGCAGCCTCGGTCGACACGCTCAAGGCTGCTCTCGGAAGCGATTGCCCGGAGATCCTGCACGGCACCGAAGGTGCCTGCGCGGTTGCCGCAGCCGAAGAGGCGGAGCTGGTCATCTCGGCTATCGTCGGCGCGGCCGGCCTCGTGCCGACCGTCACGGCCATCAGGGCCGGCAAACACATCGGCCTGGCCAACAAGGAGACCATGGTGGTCGCCGGGCGCCTCGTCTCGGACCTCGCCCGCAAGCACGACGTCCAGATCATCCCTGTAGACAGCGAACATTCGGCCATCTACCAGTCCATCGTCGGCCATCGCCACGATGACATCCTCCGCGTCATCCTCACGGCCTCCGGCGGTCCGTTCCTGAACACGCCGGCCGAAGAGATCCTGAAGGTCACTCCCGCACAGGCCCTCAAGCACCCGAAGTGGAACATGGGCGCGAAGATCACCATCGACTCGGCCACCCTGATGAACAAGGGGCTCGAAGTGATCGAGGCGCACTGGCTGTTCGACATGCCGGCCGACAGGATCGGCGTGGTGGTCCACCCCCAGAGCATCATCCACTCCATGGTCGAGTACATAGACGGGTGCGTCATGGCCCAGCTCGGCGTTCCCGACATGCGCGCCCCGATCGCCTATGCGATGGCTTGGCCCGAACGCTGCCAGAGCGGCATCGCGCGCCTCGACCTTACCAGAACCGGTAACCTGACCTTCCAGGAGCCCGACACCGACCGGTTCCCGAGCCTGCGACTCGCCTACGACGCGCTCCGGGCCGCAAAGACCTTCCCGGCGGTCCTGAACGCCGCCAACGAGGTAGCTGTCGCAGCATTCCTCGTCGGCAGGATCAGCTTTACCGGCATCCCTGAACTGGTCGACAAGACCTTGCAGGCGCATGAAGCATGGGAACCGGTCGAGCTCGACGAATACCTCCAGGCCGACCTGTGGGCCCGGCGAACAGCCGAACAGCTCATACCGTAACCTTGACCAACGACCGAAAAGACACCACCGACACGAAGCAACATGGACCTGTTCAACACCATATTCTATTTCGTCATCGCCATTTTCATCCTCGTGACGGCGCACGAATTCGGCCACTTCATCACGGCGAGAATCTTCGGCATGAGGGTAGACCGGTTCTTCATCGGCTTCGACTTCTTCGGCATCAAGCTCTGGGAGAAAAAGATCGGTGAAACCGAATACGGCATCGGGGCGTTCCCCGTCGGCGGGTACGTCAAGATCGCCGGCATGGTGGATGAAAGCCTCGACACCGGCTTCTCGAACACCCCGCCGCAACCCTGGGAGTTCAGGGCCAAACCCGCCTGGCAGCGCCTCATCGTGCTCGCCGGCGGCGTCTTCATGAACATGGTGCTCGCCGCAGCCGTCTTCATCGGCATCACCGCCGTCTTCGGCGAATCGCGCACCCCGATCACAACCCCCGCCTTCGTCGAACAGGGATCGGTATTCGCAAGCATGGGCGTGTCCACCGGCGACCGCATTGTCGCAGTCAACGGCCACCGGGTCACCTACTGGGAAGAGGCCATCGACCCCGAGCAGATCACCGCAATGAAGCTGCAGTACACCGTCGAGCACAACGGCCGGATCGTGACGATCAATGCACCCTCGAACATCATAACCCGGATCAACGAAGACCAGGCCATCGGCATCAGGCCCGTCATGCCCCCGATCGTCGACCAGGTACTCGCGGGTGAACCTGCGTCGAAATCCGGCATCATGAGCGGCGCACTCATCACCGCGATCGACGGCCGGCCCGTCATCGACTGGACCGAAGTTGTCGGCATCATTTCAAAGAGCTCGGGAAAGAAGCTCGCCATCACCTGGATGCACCTTCCCTCGCCCGTCACCGGGGCGATCACAGCCGACCTGATCCGCAGCCAGGGCCAGAGCGTCACCAGCCAAGTCGTACCGAACAAATCCGGCAAGATCGGCGTCTCGCTGAAGCAGACCATCACGACGGAGCGCCGCAAGCTCGGCCCGGGCGAATCGGTGACGAGCGGCCTGAAACAGACCTGGAAGACGACAACCATGACCGTCCAGGGCTTCACCAAGCTCTTCTCCGGCCAGGAGGACATCCGCAAATCGGTCGGCGGCCCCATCAAGATCGCCAAAATGGCCAACCAGAGCGCCGAGCAGGGTCCGGGAAGCTTCCTCTATTTCGTCGCCGTGCTCTCAATCTCGCTCGCCGTCATCAACATCCTCCCCATACCTGCGCTGGACGGTGGCCAGTTCGTGATCAACGCCATCGAAGGCGTCATGGGCCGGGAGCTCCCGTTCGAGATCAAGATGCGAATCCAGCAGGTCGGCATGGCCCTCCTGCTCACCCTCTTCGCCTTCTTCATGATCAACGACATCATCAACAAGTGAGTCCCGGGGCAGCGACCGACCATGTTTGACAAACTTCTGTCCATCAAGGACAAGTACCTGACCCTCGAGCAGCAGCTCTCCGATCCCGAGGTGGTCTCAGACCAGGCGAGGTTCAGGAAGCTGAACAAGGAGTACAGCAGTCTGAAGGAGGTCGTGCTGGGCTACGACGCCTGGGCATCCGCGAAGCGGCAGCTCGAAGAGGCGTCACTGATGCTGAAGGGCGAGCAGGATCCGGACATGCGTGAACTGGTGCAGGCCGAAGTCGAAGAACTGCAGGAGCTGATGCCGAAGCTCGAGCAGGAGCTGAAGGTACTGCTGCTGCCGAAGGAGGAGGCCGACTCGCGCAACATCATCCTGGAGATCCGGGCAGGCACCGGCGGCGACGAGGCGGGGCTCTTCGCCGCGGAGCTCATGCGCATGTACCAGCGCTACGCCGAACGGCAGGGCTGGCGACACCAGCTGCTCGACGCCAATGAAGGATCGGTGCCCGGCAGCCTCAAAGAGGTCGTGCTCGAGATCAGCGGCAACAACGTCTACGGCACCCTCAAGTTCGAAAGCGGCGTGCACCGGGTGCAGCGCGTGCCCGAGACCGAGACCCAGGGGCGCATCCACACCTCGGCGGCCAGCGTCGCCGTGCTGCCCGAAGCCGAGGAGGTCGACGTCGAGATCCGCAAGGACGACCTGCATGTCGACACCTTCCGCAGCGGCGGCAAGGGCGGCCAGAACGTCAACAAGGTCGAGACCGCCGTCAGGATCACCCACGTTCCCAGCGGCATCGTGGTCGCCTGCCAGGAGGAGCGCTCACAGCTCCAGAACCGCGAGCGGGCCATGAAGATGCTGCGATCCAGGCTCTACGACATCCAGATCGCCGAGCAGCAGAAACAGCGCGCCGACCTGCGCCGTTCGATGGTCACCACCGGCGACCGGAGCGCGAAGATCAGGACCTACAACTTCCCCCAGTCCAGGGTCACGGACCACCGCATCGGCTACACGAGCCACGCCCTTCCGCAGATCATGCAGGGCGAGCTCGACGGCGTCATCGAAGCGCTCCGGCTGCACGACCAGGCTGAACGACTGCAGGCAGAAACGACGTAAACACTGCCCGGATCGGAACCCGGAGCCATGCTTTTTGCGCGGCAGTGAGTATATTTTTTTTCTGACACCACAAGCATCCGGCGGCCCGGCTGCCGGACGATCCGGAGAGAATGCGAACATGGAAATGGATGCCACCGGCAAGAGCCGAGGTCAATGGATATTCCACGGGGAGTTCGACAGGACCGTCGGCTACCTGTCCGACCAGAAGAAGATCCTCGGGTTCAACCCGTTCTGCCACAGCGTTGAACAGCTCGCCGACGAGAACGCTTACCGCTGGCTCTTCCGTGTGACCGACCCACAGAAAAACCCCTTCGACGTGGTCTTCAACGTGAAGCAGGAGGACGAACTGCTGCTGGAGATCCCCGAAGAGGTCGCAGGCATCAGCGTCGAAGAGTTTACCGAGGAGATGATCAGCGAATACACGGTCGGCCGGAAAATCAGCTGGCGCCACCACCCGGTCGGGGAGTCGTTCGAAGACCCCAAGAACTACAAGTTCGAAGGCAAGGCAACGGCTGAAATACTGCTTACGCCCCTGGCGGGCGCCAGGACCATGGTCGACTTCGACCTGAGGGTCGACGTAAGGTTCATCCTCTACCCGGCATTCCGCATCATCCCGGAGCAGATCATCCGGTCCATGACCAACGCCGGCATGTCGTTCATCATGCAGACGGCCACCAACAAGATGTTCCAGTGCATCTCGAACGATTTCGGTACGGTCCGCCAGGTATGACGGATCATCCAACCATCATGACCATCGCCCATTGACCAAGGACTCGCAACAGCTCTCAGCCATCCGGCTCTTCTCGGTCTCGATCATCAGCGTGACCCTTCTGCTCGCGACCGGTACGGCAGGCTACATGATCATCGAACAGATGTCGCCGCTCAACGCCGTCTACATGACGGTCATCACGGTGGCGACCGTCGGCTTCAGGGAAGTCCACCCCCTCAGCGACGCCGGCAAGCTCTTCACCATCCTCCTGATCATCGGGGGCACGGGCCTCTTTTTCTTCACCCTGACCAACGTCGCCGTCTTCCTCCTCTCGGGCGAATGGCGCGCGCACTGGGAACAACAATGGAACCAACGCATGCTCCGCAAGCTCAACGACCATTTCATCGTCTGCGGCTACGGCCGCCTCGGCGGCAACGTGGCCGAGGAACTGAAGGCGAAAGGCATCCCTTTCGTCGTCATCGACAACACCATCGAGCCGGTACTCAGGGCTCGTGACAACGGCGACCTCGCCATCAAGGGCAACGCCGCCGACGAAAGCGTGCTGGTCGACGCCGGGCTCCACCGCGCCAAGGGGCTCATCGCCGCCGCCGGCACCGACGCCGAGAACGTCTTCATCGTGCTCACCGCCAAGAACCTCAAGCCCGACCTGCACATCGTCGCAAGGGCCGACTGCGAAGAGTCCGAGAGCAAGCTGCTCCGCGCAGGGGCCGAAAAGGTGGTCATGCTCTACCGATCGGCCGGCAAGCGGATGGCAAACCTCCTGATCGAACCAGAGCTCGAAGAGTACCTCGACGAACTCAGCGACGCCAGCAACCTCAACCTCAGGATCGCCCAGTTCCTCGTCAGCGAAACCTCGCCGCTCATCGGCAAGTCATTCCAGGAGGTCGATCTCTACAACAACCACAGGATCAACGTCGTCGGCTACAAGCTTCCCGGAGGCGAACTCCACACCACCCCCAGGCCGGCAGAGATCATCCAGAAGAACGGCACCGTCATCGCCATCGGACGCGGCGGTGACCTCGA
>Ga0326732_1000259_pt1 | contig 12791 bp, 8 predicted proteins | sample MHFSIPfraction_4_FD_207644 | JGI IMG/M metagenome (GOLD analysis project Ga0326732, IMG submission 207644) | Lab enriched peat soil microbial communities from Michigan Hollow, Ithaca, NY, United States - MHF12FN SIP fraction | ecosystem: Environmental > Terrestrial > Soil > Wetlands > Peat...
CGGACCGTTTTCCCGCGGAGATCGAGGAATTCACCCTCGAGGCCAATCCCGTCGACGGGAGAAAGGGCTTTCTCCGCGGATGGCGCGAGGCCGGGATCACCCGTCTGAGCGCCGGGGTCCAATCATTCGATGACGGGACCCTGCGAACGCTCGGGCGGCCGTACTCGGCGGCGGATGCTTTCGGATTTTGCCGGGCGGCGCGCCAGGCCGGCTTCGACTCCGTGGCCGTCGACCTGATGGTCGGCGTGCCCGGAGAGACCGACGAGAGCATCAGCCGCACCCTCGAGGCGCTCCTCGAAGCCGCGCCGGACCATGTGTCCGTCTATTTCCTGGAGAACGTCGAGGGGTTGCCCTTCGCCAGGGTCTTGGCCCGGCGGCCCGTCGATGAGGACGCCGCCGTCGACCATTACGAGAGGATGCGCCAAGCCCTCGAAGCGGAGGGCCTCCATCAATACGAGATCTCGAACTTCGCCCGGCCCGGCAAGGAGTGCCGCCATAATCTCAAGTACTGGCGCTACGATCCGTATCTCGGCCTGGGCCCATCAGCCTGCTCTCACACCGGCTTCAAGCGCTGGTGCAACAAGCCCTCCTGGGAGTCCTGGGCCGAGGCTATCGAACGGGGGACTCCGGCTGCCGAGGAGGTCGTCGAGCTCACCCCGGCGCTGGCCGCCCGGGAGGCCCTGGTCTTCGGACTGAGGCTCGTCAGGGGCGTCGACGCCGCCGAGCTCGAGGAACGCACGGGCCTCAACGTCTTTGCCCTTTATGCCCCGGAGATCGACGAGCTGGCTTCCGAGGGCCTCCTTGTCCAGGCCGGCGCCCGGCTCTGGATCCCGGCCGACAAGCTCCTCATTTCGAACGCCATCCTGTCCCGGTTTATCTAAGAAGGGGTCAAACCTAAACTTTTAAACTTTTCCCGACGTTCCCTTGTTGTGCGCGCTGGCAAGTTTAAAAGTTTAGGTTTGACCCCTTCTTTCCGGATTCCCGAATTCGCGTCGCGGATTGATTTTCCCCGAGAAACGGCATAGAATCGGGCTAATATGGCGCAGGGAAGAGCCGGACGGACCTTGACGCAAGTTCAGCTCATCCCGCAACAGGTCGCCCGAGAGGTCCGCCAGGCGCTCGCCGCCAAGGCCGACCCGGTCCGGGCCTGCGGGGCTGAGCGCTACTTCAAGGAAGCCGTCAAATGCTACGGCGTCGCCGCCCCCGAGATCCATGCTCTAGACAGGGACCTTTACGCCCGGGTCAAGACGGATTGGACGGCCGACGACGCCATCGCGCTTTGCGACATCCTCTTTGATGACCCGGAGCTCGAGGCCAAGGCGACCGCCGCACTGATCCTCGGCCGCTTCAAAGAGACATTCCCGCGCAAGCTCTTCGCGAAGATCAAAGAGTGGCTATCGACAGACCGGCTGGCCAGCTGGGCCTCGGTCGACGTCCTCTGCCCGGACTCCATGGGCGCCTTCCTCCAGCGCTACCCGGCCTACGTCGGGAAGATCAAGGCCTGGGCCCATCACCCGAACCGCTGGGTCAAGCGGGCGGCGCTCGTGTCCTTCATCAAGCTGGCCCGCAAACCGGAATTCCTGCCGGCCGTCTATGAGATCTCGGCCTCGGTCTTCGACGTCGACGACGATCTCATCCACAAGGCCAACGGCTGGCTCCTGCGCGAGGCGGGCAAGGCCGACCCCGCCCGTCTCGAGCGGTTCCTTCTGGCCCGGGGCCCTTCCATGCCCCGGACGACCGTCCGTTATGCCATTGAACGCTTTCCGGAAGCCAAGAGGAAAGCGCTGCTCGCCCGAACAAAACCGAAATCGCCGACCCTGCGGGGTCGCAAGGAGGTCCGATGAAAACGATCCGTTCCCTGGCCCTGGTATCCCTGGTGCTCACCCTGACGACCCTGTCCTTCGCGCCGCAGGAAGCGCGCGTGTTGCGCTTCCCGGCGGTCTCGAACGACGCCATCGTCTTCAGCTCTGCCGGCGACCTCTATACGGTGCCCCTGGCCGGGGGCGTGGCCCGCAAGCTGACCGCTTTTTATGAGGGCTACGAGGCCTTCGCCCGCTTCTCGCCGGACGGCGCCTCGATCGCTTTCACCGGCGAATACGACGGCAACCGCGAGGTTTACCTCATCCCCGCGGAAGGCGGCGTGCCGAAACGGCTGACCTACACGCCCTCTCTCGGCCGCGACGACATCTCCGACCGCATGGGCCCGAACAACCTCGTCATGGGCTGGACCCACGACGGCCAGAAGGTCGTTTTCCGGTCGCGCATGGCCGAGTGGAACGATTTCAACGGCCAGCTCTATCTGGCCTCGAAAGACGGCGGCACGCCGGTCGAGCTGCCGCTGCCGCGCGGCGGATTCTGTTCCTATTCCCCCGACGACTCCAAGCTCGCCTTCAACCGGATCTTCCGCGAGTTCCGGACCTGGAAGCGCTATCGGGGCGGCATGGCCGACGACATCTGGATCTACGATTTCGCCACGAAGGCGACCGTGGACATCACCAACAACCCGGCCCTCGACATCATCCCCATGTGGAGCGGCGACCGGATCTACTTCCTGTCCGACCGGGACGAGGCCAAGAGGATGAACCTCTACGTCTACGATCTCGGCTCGAAGACGACGCGCAAGCTGACGAACTTCACCGATTTCGACATCAAGTTCCCCTCGCTCGGGCCCAAACACATCGTCTTCGAGAACGGCGGCTACATCTACACCTTCGACCTGGCCTCGGAGCAGACGGCCCGCGTGCCCGTCGTTATCGCCGACGACATGGTCTCCGGGCGGGGCCGGGTCGTCAAGGTCGACCGCTCCGTCACCAATTTTGAGCTCGCCCCCGATGGGCAGCGGGCCCTGTTCGGTTCCCGCGGCGACGTCTTCACCGTCCCGGCCAAGCACGGCAACACCCGGAACCTGACCCTGACGCCCGGCATCCATGAGCGCGAGTCCAAGTGGTCGCCCGACGGCCGGACGATCGCCTTCATCTCGGACCGCAGCGGCATGGAGGAGATCTGGCTGATGGCCCAGGACGGAACGGGCGAGCCGCGCCAGCTCACGACCGGGGGCGACACCTACAAGTACGATATCCGCTGGTCGCCCGACGGGTCGAAGATCCTCTGGAACGACAAGATGCTCCGGCTGTCGTACATCGACGTCGCGTCGAAGGCGGTCACCGTCGTGGACACGGACAAGGACGGCGAGATCGTCCAGTTCGCCTGGTCGCCCGACAGCCGCTGGATCACCTATGGCCGGACCGAGGCTGAGGGGGCCAACCGGATCTATCTCTTCTCGCTCGACTCCAAGAAGACCACGCCGGTCACCGACACCTGGTACAACTCGGGCGGTCCGGCCTTCAGCCGGGACGGGAAGTACCTCTTCTTCGTTTCCGACCGGGATTTCGACCCCGTCTACAGCTCGACCGAATTCGACCACGCCTATCTGGCCATGTCCCGGGTCTTCTTCGTGACCCTGTCGAAGGACATCAAGTCGCCTTTCGAGCCGAAGAGCGACGAAGTGGCCCTGAAGCCCGCGCCGGAGGCCAAGACTCCAGCAGCCAAGCCGGCCGCTCCCGAGAAAACGCCCGCCGCGAAGGCGGAACCGGCGGCTGTTCCCGTCGTCAAGGTGGACCTTGACGGGATCATGGACCGCATCGTCGCGCTGCCCATCGAGACGGCCAACTACGGCGGCATCAACGTCATCGGGGATTCCGTCTACTACGGGAAGATGAAGTTCGGCGAGCCAGGGCCCAGCCTGATGCTCTATGACCTGGCCGAGCTCAAGGAAAAGGACCTCGGGAAGTTCAATTTCGGCTACGAGATCTCGGCCGACGGCAAGAAGATGATCATCGCTAAGGACGGCGCCTACGGCATCATCGATCTGCCCAAGGGGCCGGTCACGATCGAGACGAAGCTCGACCTCTCCGGGATGGAAGTGGCCGTGGACCGCCGCCAGGAATGGGACCAGATCTACGAGGAGTGCTGGCGGCAGATGAAGGAGTTCTTCTACGCCCCGAACATGAACGGCGTTGATTGGGACGCGCTCCGGCTGCGCTACAAGCCGCTGGCCGCGGCCGTCAACCACCGGGCGGACCTGACGTACGTCCTGGGCGAGCTCATCGGCGAGCTCAGCTCCGGCCACACCTATGTCGGGGGCGGGGAGATGCCGGCCGCGCCGAAGGTCAAGGTCGGCATGCTCGGGGCCCGGCTCGAGCGCGACGCCAAGACCGGATCCTACCGCATCGCCAAGATCCTCAGGGGCCAGAATTGGGACCAGGGGCTGCGCTCGCCCCTGACGGAGATCGGCGTCAACGTCAAGGAAGGAGAGTTTATCCTGGCCGTCAACGGCCGCTCCCTCGACAAGATCGCCGACATCTACCAGGCCCTCTACAACACCGTCGGCAAGCAGGTCACCCTCAAGGTCGCCGCTGGGCCGGACGGCAAGGGCGCCCGCGACGTCGTCGTCGTGCCCATCGAGACGGAGAACGCGCTCTACTACAACGACTGGGTGGAGTCGAACATCGCCAAGGTCGACAAAGCCACGGGCGGCAAGGTCGGCTACATCCACATCCCGAACATGGGCGTCGAAGGCCTCAACGAGTTCGTCAAGCACTTCTATCCGCAGCTGCGCAAGAAAGCCCTGATCATCGACGTCCGCGGCAACGGCGGCGGCAACGTCTCGCCGATGATCATCGACCGGCTCGTCCGCGAGATGGTCATGATCGAAGTGGCCCGGAACCAGGCCCCCGGCCCCGACCCCGGCGCCGCCTTCATCGGCCCCAAGGTCTGTCTCTGCGACGAATTCTCTGCTTCCGACGGCGACATCTTTCCCTACCGGTTCAAGACCCTCAAGCTCGGGCCGGTCATCGGCAAGCGCACTTGGGGCGGCGTTGTCGGCATCCGCGGCTCGCTGCCGTTTCTCGACGGCGGATTCCTCAACAAACCGGAGTTCGCCCCCTACAGCCCGGACGGCAAGGGCTGGATCATCGAGGGCATCGGGGTGGAGCCGGACATCGTCGTCGAGAACGACCCGGCCCGGGAATTCGCCGGCATCGACGACCAGCTCAACAAGGGGATCGAGGTCGCGCTCGAAGAGCTGAAGACGAAGGGGCGCGAGATCCCGCCCGTGCCGCCGTACCCGATCAAGAAATAGGGGAGGCCGCGGACCGGGACGGACATTCGGAGGAGCCATGGCGGATGACAAGGTGAAGGTCAGCTGCGGCACCTGCGGGACCACGAACAATTTCCCTCTCTCGGCCCGCGGCAAGACCGTCCGCTGCGGCCGGTGCAAGTCGCGCCTGCCGGAGCCGGGGGAGATCCTCGAGCCCGGCCCGGACGGCGTCATGGCCCTCTTCCACAGCTCGAGCCTGCCGGTGCTCGCGGACTTCTATTCGGAGACCTGCGGCCCCTGCCATATGATGCACCCCATCCTCGAGCGGCTGGCCGTCCGTCGGGCCGGGGAGATCGCGGTCATCCGCATCAACGTCGAGAAGAACCCGGAGCTGGCCCGGGAGTTCCACGTCCAGGGGGTGCCGACCTTCGTCATCGTGCACAACGGCGCCGAGCGGGGACGGTCGGTGGGGGCGACGGACGAGAGCAGCTTCGCCCTCTGGGCGGCCAGCCGGAGCTGACACGCAGCGAACGGAGTGAGCGGAGGGAATGCCGAAGGGGGGACTCGAACCCCCAATCCCTTGCGGGAACTAACCCCTCAAGCTAGCGTGTCTGCCAATTCCACCACTTCGGCATGAAACAAATCTACTTCTTCTCGGCCGGGGCCGGGACGGGAGGCTTCTGCGTCTCGGCCTTCTGCTCCGGCTTGGTAACCGGCGCTGTCGTCGCCGCCTTGTCGGCTGGCTTGGTCTGGGGCACGGTCGTGGTGACCGGCGCCTTCTCGCCGCCGACGACGGATGTCGAGCCACGGCCCGAGATGATCCACAGTCCCATGGACGTCAGCATGAAGAGGATGGCCGAGGCGGTCGTCACCTTGGTGAGCAGGGTGGCGTTGCCGCGGGCCCCGAAGGCCGTCTGGCTGCCGCCGCCGCCGAACGCGCCGGCCAGGTCCGCCGCCTTGCCCGATTGGAGCAGGACGGCGAAGATCAGGATCATGCAAACGATGATGTGAAGGATGATGATTAAAGCGCTCACTTCTCTTCCCTGCAGGCCCGGAGGGCTTCCCTGGCGATGTCGACAAAGCTGCCGGCCTCGAGCGAAGCTCCTCCGACCAAGAATCCGTCGATGTTCTTTTCCTTGAACAACGGATAAGAATTGGCCGGCTTTACCGAACCGCCGTAGATTATAGCACAATCGGTGGAATCATTTCCATAGGATTCTCGCAAACGGCCCCTGATATGGGCGTGGACCTCCTCCGCCTGGGCAGGAGAGGCCGTCCGCCCCGTTCCGATGGCCCAGACGGGCTCGTAGGCGATGACGAGGCGGGCCATGTCCTCTTTCGGGAAGCCGGCCAGGCCCTTAGCCAGCTGTTCGTCGATGCGGTCGAGCGTCTGTCCGCCGTCCCGTTCGGCCAGCACCTCGCCGATGCAGACGATGGGGGTGAGGCCGGATCTGAGGGCGGCCCGGACCTTGCGGTTGACGGTCTCGTCGGTCTCGCCGAAGAGCTGGCGCCGCTCGGAGTGGCCGACGAGGACGTAAGCGCATCTCGCGTCCTTGAGCATGGGCCCCGAGACCTCGCCGGTATAGGCGCCCTGATCCTCCCAGAAGAGGTCCTGGGCCCCGAGGGCCACAGGCGAGCCGGCGACGGCGGCGGCGACCGCGCCGAGCGCGGTGAAGGGAGGGACGAGGACGATCGTGCAGTCCGCGATGTCCGATCCCGCTTCGATGATCTTCCGGGCGAGAGCCGAGGCCTCCCGCAGCCCCAGGTTCATCTTCCAGTTGCCCGCGACGAACGGGCCGGGACGCCGGCGGTCCATCTACTTTTCCAGGGCCGTGATGCCGGGCAGGGTCTCGTAGGCGACGTACTCGAGCGCAGCGCCGCCCCCCGTCGAGATATGGCTGATCCTGCCCTTGACGCCGGCCTTTATCACGGCGGCGACCGAATCCCCGCCGCCGACGATCGAAACGGCCCCCGACGCGGCCACGGCCTTGGCCACGCCGATCGTGCCCTTGGCGAACTCGTCGATCTCGAAGATGCCCATGGGGCCGTTCCAGAAGATCGTCTTGGCCGTGGCGATGACCGCGGCGTAGGCGGCGACCGTCTTGGGGCCGATGTCGACGCCCATCATGTCCTCGGGGAAGGGGAGGGACTCGACGATCTTCGTCACCGCCCCGGCCTCGGCGGCCTTGGCCAGGACGTGGTCCTGGGGCAGGTGGAAGCTGACGGCGTTGGTCCGGGCCTTGTCCAGGATGACCAGGGCGATCTCGATCTGATCGTCCTCGACGAGGGACTTGCCGACGCCCAGGCCCTGGGCCTTCAGGAAGGTGTAGGCCATGGCCCCGCCGATCAGGATGGCATCGGCCTTGCCGAGGAGGCTCTCGATGATCTCGATCTTGTCCGAGACCTTGGCCCCGCCGAGGATGGCCACGTAGGGCTTGACCGGCGTGTGGATGGCCTTCTTGAGATAGTCGACCTCTTTTTTCATCAGGAAGCCGGCGGCCGTGACCGGGACAAAGTCGGCGATGCCGACGACCGAGGCGTGGGCCCGGTGGCTCGAGCCGAATGCGTCGTTGACGAAGATGTCGATGTCCTCAGCCAGGCTCTTGGCGAACCCCGGGTCGTTCTTCTCCTCCTCCTTGTAGAACCGGACGTTCTCGAGAAGGAGCGCCTCGCCCTCGCCCAAGCCGCGCTTCAGCCGCCGGACCTCGTCGCCGATGACGTCGGGGGCCATGACGACCTTGTTCGGGATGAGCTCGGCCAGCCGCTTCGCGGCCGGGCGCAGGCTCATCGCCGGGTCGACTTTGCCCTTGGGCCGCCCCAGGTGGGAGGCGATGACCAGCCGGGCGCCGTTGCCCAGGAGCCAGATGATGGTGGGCAGGGAGGCGCGGATGCGCGTGTCGTCGCGGATGCCGCCCTTGTCGTCCAGCGGGACGTTGAAATCGACGCGGAGGAAGACGAGCTTGCCTTTGACGTCCAGGTCGGTGACGAAGTTCATGCCGGGCTCACTTCGCGACGAACTTGGCCAGGTCGACGAGCCGGCAGGAATAGCCCCACTCGTTGTCGTACCAGGCGATGATCTTGGCCAGGTGGCCTTCGATGACCTTGGTCGAAAGGAGGTCGACGATGCCCGAGTGGGGGTCGTGCAGGAAGTCCACCGACACCAGGGGCTCGTCGGTGACTCCCAAGTAGCCCTTGAGGGGCCCGGCCGCCGCGGCGTTCCGGTAGGCGGTGTTGATCTCTTCGGCGGTCGTCGCTGTCTTGAGGACGGCGACGAAATCGACGAGCGAGACGTCGGGGGTCGGGACGCGGACGGAGATGCCGTCGATCTTGCCCTTGAGCTCGGGCATGACCAGACCGACAGCTTTGGCCGCCCCGGTCGTCGTCGGGATCTGGGCGACGGCGGCGGCGCGGGCCCGGCGCAGGTCCTTATGGGGCGCGTCGAGGATCTTCTGGTCGTTCGTGTAGGAATGGATGGTCGTCATGAAGCCCCGCTCGACGCCGAAGGCCTCGTGGAGGACCTTGACGACGGGGGCCAGGCAGTTGGTCGTGCACGAGGCGTTGGAGATGATGTGATGCTTGGCCGGGTCGTACATCCCCTCGTTGACGCCGAGGACCATGGTGATGTCCGGATCGGTGGCCGGCGCGGAGACGATGACCTTCGTCGCGCCGCCCTTCTCGATGTGCTGGATGACATCGGGCCGCTTGGTATATTTCCCGGTCGACTCGATGACGACGGACACGCCGAGGTCCTTCCAGGGGAGCTTGCCGACTTCCTTCTCGGCCAGGACGCGGATCTTCCGGCCGTTGACGACGACGGCGTCCTCGGTCGATTGGACGTCCTCCTTGAAGATGCCCAGGACCGAATCGTACTTGAGCAGGTGGGCCAGGGTCTTGGCGTCGGTGATGTCGTTGACGGCCACGTACTCGATGGCCGGGTCGCCCCAGGACGCCCGGAGCATGTTCCGGCCGATCCGGCCGAACCCGTTTATCCCTATGCGGATAGCCATGGGAAACCTCCTTGAATCTTCGAGGGGAATTCTGGACAGAGATACCATAAACGGCCCGTGAATTCAAGGCCGGCGGGGGAGCTACTTCGACGGTCCGGACGGTTTGCCGGGGTCGGCGCTCTTCTTGGCCCTCTTCTGCTCGTACATGAGCAGATCGGCCCGGCTCAACATCTCCTCGATCGCCTCCGGATGGTCCGGCTCGCGCGTGGCGAGGCCCGTGCTCACGGACAGGATGAAGCCGGCCTCGGCCGACGACCGGCTGTTGAAGAGATCGAGCCGGTCCTGGAGCCGCTTGGAGAGGGCCTCGACGTTCATGGTCGTCGCTTCCATGGCCAGGACCGCGAACTCGTCGCCGCCGAGGCGGCCGAGGATGTCCGTCTCCCGGAAGCTCTTTTTCAGGATGAAGGCCACTTCGACGAGGGCCCGGTCGCCCATTTTGTGCCCGCCCGTATCGTTGATCTTCTTGAGGTCGTCGACGTCAAGATAGATGAGGGCGATCACCTTCTTGAGCCGGTTGGCGGTCTTGAGGACGTGGTTCCCCAGGGTCATGAAGCCGCGCCGGTTGTAGAGGCTGGTGAGCTCGTCGTGAAGCGACAAGGACCGGATCTCCTCCTCCAGCTGCTTGCGCTCGGTGATGTCGGTCAGGACGGCCATCGTCCCGCCGAACTGGGCGCCTTGGATGCGAGGCCCGCCGCTGACAAAGAACGTGCGGAGGCTGCCGTCCCGGTGCTGGAAGACGAGCTCATAGCGGTTGGAGAGGCCCTTCAAGCGCTTCTCGTCGGCTTGGCGGACGATCCCGTGCTGATTCCTGGGGACGAATGACAGGACCGGCTGTTCGATCATCTCGGCCGGGCTGTAGCCGAGCATCCGGGCCGCGGCCGGGTTGACGAAGGTGAACTTGCCTTCGGCGTCGGTCAGGACGAGCCCCTCGGTCATCGTCTGGGCAATGCTCTCGCTGAACCGCCGCAGCTGTTCGAGCTCCTCTTCCGAGCGCAGCCTCTGGGTGATGTCCTTGAGGATGCCGATGATCCCGGCGACCTTCCCGTCGGGCAGCTGATAGGTCGTCTTGATGAAGATGACATGGTGCTCGCCGTCCCAGGCTTTGAGCGGGGCCTCGTAGACCTGGTGCCCGGGCTGGGAGAGCAGGGTCTGGTCATGCGCCTGGTGCCTGTCGGCGATCTCCTGCGGAGCGACGTCGCCGATCGTCTTGCCGATGAGCTCGCTCTTGGACTTGCCCAGGAGCTTCTCGAAGGCCGCGTTGGTGCCCTGATAGCGCCCCTCGACGTCCTTGAAAAAAGCCGGGTTGGGCATGATGTCGATCAGGACCTGCATGAAATCGGTCATCTTCTTGTTCGCCTGGTTCCACCTGGAGCTTTGGAAGCGCTCGTGGGTCGAGATGGCCAGGCGCCAGAGCAGGACGAGCAGCGCGCCGCAAAGGATGATGAAAACTCCGGCGATGACCGGCATGAGGCTGCGGGGAGCGAGGAGCTCCGCGGCCAGGCCCCCGGCGAGGAGCAGGAGGATGACGAAGATCTGCCAGGGGATAGGGCTGCGGTTCAACGACGGTGTCTTCGGAGATTCGGTCACGGTGGTTCCCTCGATGCCGTTTCTCTAATACCTAACATAGGGAAAGAGGCAAAGTCAACATTGGCTGGCCCGCCCCCGCGTTGACTTTTTTCCCCACTGTGTTATAAGTCCGATCAGGTAGGAGAAAGGGATGGGACGGACGGATGGGCCCGAGGGGGCGACGCCTCCAAGCCTGACCCGGGGGGCGACAAAGGCCTGCGGCCCGCTGCAACGGATCAAGCACTACGCGCTGCTCTCTCTGATCGGCAGGGGCGGCATGGGCGAGGTGTATTTGGCCCATGATGCCAAGCTCGACAGGCGCGTCGCCATCAAATTCCTCCCCGACGAGCTGCATAAGGACCCGAAAGCACGGGAGCGGTTCCTCCGGGAGGCCAAGGCCGCCGCGGCTCTTGACCACCCGTTCATCTGCAAGGTCTTCGAGGCCGGTGAGTTCCAGGGACGGTCGTACATCGTCATGGAATACGTCGAGGGCAAGAGCCTCAGGGACAAGATCGCCGAAGGGCCGTTCTCGCTGGCCGCAGCGATCAGGGCGGCACTCGAAGTGTGCGAAGCCCTCGAGGCCGCACACGCCAAGGGGATCGTCCACCGGGACCTCAAGCCGTCGAACCTGATGTGCACCCCCCAGGGGCACATCAAGGTCATGGATTTCGGGCTGGCCAAGCATATCGTGTCCGAGCCGGCCGGGACCCCAGCCCAGACGTTGAGCCGGACCATGACGGCCGACCCTGCCCAGCTTTCCATTACGACGCCGGGGGTGGTCGTTGGCACCATCGCCTACATGTCGCCGGAACAAGCCCGGGGCGAGCCGGTCGACGCCAGGACGGACATCTTCTCCTTTGGCGTCGTATTGGATGAGATGATCTCGGGGAAGCACCCCTTCGATAAGGGCACGCCTCTCGAGACGCTGACGGCTGTGCTCCGGGATGATCCACCGCCTGTCCACGTCAAGCCCAAGGTTCTCGATCCCGATCTCGGACGGATTCTTGGTCGGGCCCTGGCCAAGGACGCTTTGGCCCGATACCAGACGATCACCGAAATGGCCGACGACCTCCGGAAGCTGCAAGCGGACGTGGCGCCAAGAACGTGGCTCGGATTCAGGAGCCCCTGGCCCCTCGTCGGCATCTTGGCCGGGGCGGCGGCGATCGTGGTGGGCGGCGTAATGTTTTTAAGGGGACCTCAGGTCGGCAATGCGCCGGCGGGGCCCAAGCCTGTCAAAGTCCTTATCGCGGACTTCGAGAACAAGACCGGGGATCCGGTCTTCGATGGCGCCTTGGAGCAGACATTTGCGATAGGCCTCGAAGGAGCATCGTTTGTCACCCTTTATGACCGCGGCCAGGCGCGGCAGCTTGCCGGACAGATCGATCCCCAGGCAGGGGGAAGGCTCGACAAGAATGCCGCGTTGCTCGTCGGCCGGCGGGAAGGAATCAACGTCGTCGTCCAGGCGGTGATCGAGCAGAACAAGTCCGGCGGAGGGTACACCATCCGCACACAGGCCATCGATCCGGTCAGCTCGGACGTCTTGGCCGAGAACTCCGAGACCATCCCGACCAAGGCGGGCGTGCTCAAAGCTGCCGATCTCTTGGCGGCGCGCCTGCGGGCCTCCTTCGAGGGAGTACCGGTCGAATCGATCAAGGAGGCCTCCAAAGAGACTTTCACCGCGGCCTCGCTCGAAGCCATGAAAGCTTATGCCAGGGCCCAGGACCTGACCACGGCGGGAAAGGACGCGGAAGCGATCAAGGAGTACCTCAAAGCTCTCGAGCTCGATCCGAACTTGGGCCGCGCATATGCCGGTCTGGGGATCGTCTACAGGAACCACGGCGAGCTTGAAGAAGCCAAGAAATATTATGAAAAGGCCATGGGCTTCCTCGACCAGATGACGGACCGGGAGAAGCTGAGGACCCGCGGTGGTTATTATTTCGTCAACAGGAATTACAAGAAGGCCATCGAAGAGTTCGGTGCTCTCAAGGCCCAATTCCCCATGGACCTTGCCGCCCTGACCAACTTGCCCCTGGCCTGCTTCCTGGCCCGGGACATGCCGAAGGCCTTCGAGGAAGGGAAAAAGGCCGTTGAGGCCTATCCCGACCGCGTTAATCCCCTTT